>PVMK01121424.1_pt1 | contig 81733 bp, 79 predicted proteins | sample 1853481 | NCBI WGS metagenome assembly PVMK01 (sample SAMN08533507, study PRJNA380276) | Marine sediment metagenome, whole genome shotgun sequencing project.
ATTCTCAATAGGAATTCTACCATGAAAAGAAGTCTCAACATTATTCCCTTTCCAGTTACTATAGTTGGTTAAGGGCAGATCCAATCTACAAGGAACACAAATAATTCGTTCTTCTCCGGATAGTGATTTTTCACAAACTGAACATAATTCAGGAAAAAATAAATTAAAAATATTACCTAAAGATTTAAACATATAATATTCAATTAAATAGTAAAATAAATATAAACAACAATATGTTGCATAAATTTGTTAAAAAAAATTAAATTTGCATACAATTTATCTAATTTATTACGTTAAATAAGTTAAGATTAATCAAAAAAGTAACTTAATTCAAAAATTATGGAAGAAAATACTAAATCTTCAAACAACAAAATTTTAATAATAGCTTTAATAGTTTTATTATTTGCATTAATTGGTTATACCTTCTACAACAACAATGACCATAAGGAAGCTGTAAAATTTTTACAAGATGAAAAAGAGCAAATTATTGGTAATTTGACTGCTATGGAAGAAAAATATGACATTGCCATTGCGCAAAACACCAGTTTATCGGATTCGCTTACTATAGAAAAAGAAAGAATTATTGCTTTCAAAGATTCTGTTAAAAGTTTAAAGAAAATTAATTCTCGAACTTTAAGTCGTTACAGAGGTCAATTAGCTAATTTGCAAGCAACTAATGACAGATTATTGGATGAGGTTGATTCATTAAAATTAGCCAACAATATGCTAACCGAAGAAAAAGACAGCATCAACAGTCAACTGGTTATACAAACCAATTATAATGACACTCTGGTTGCTCAAAATATGGATTTAGCAAGAAAGGTTGAAATTGGAGGTGCTATTAATGTTGAAAATGTATCAGTTACTGCAATGAAAATGCGTTCAAATGGAAAATATACTGAAACCAATAAAGCGCAAAAAACAGATGCTATCAGGGTTAATTTTAGATTGATTGAAAATGAAATAGCAGAACCTGGTGATAAAGAAGCATATATAATTTTAAAAAATCCAAATGGAAAGGTTTTAAATGCAAAAGGTACTTTTACTTTAATGGATGGTTCTGAAGCAAAATATACGGATCAAACTATTGTAAACTATGAAAATGCCAATTTAGATGTTGTAATGTTGGTAGAAAGGAAAGGTGAAAAATATTTAGCAGGAACCTACCCTATTGAAGTTTTTGTCGAAGGTAAATTAGTAGGTCAGGCAAAATTAGAATTAAGTGACTCGTTTTTAGGTCTGTAAATTTTTAATTAAAATATATTAAAAAGGAAATACAAATTGTATTTCCTTTTTTTTTGCATGACTAATAAATTATATATTTTTGCCGAATGAAAAATCAAGTAGATAAATTCAAAAAAGTTATTTCTCATGCTAAAGAATACGGGTATATATTTCAATCAAGTGAAATATACGATGGTTTAAGTGCTGTTTATGATTACGGGCAAAATGGTGTAGAACTCAAAAAAAACATCCGTGAATACTGGTGGGAAGCAATGGTTCAAATGAATGAGAACATTGTAGGTTTAGATTCGGCTATATTTATGCACCCTACAACATGGAAAGCATCTGGCCATGTTGATGCATTTAACGACCCATTGATCGATAATAAAGATTCAAAAAAAAGATATAGAGCTGATGTTTTAATCGAAGATTATGCTGAAAAATTGAATCTAAAGGCAAAAAAGGAAATTACCAAAGCAGCTAATAGATTTGGTGATGCTTTTAACGAAAATGAATTTATCAATACAAATCCAAGAGTTATAAAATACTTAACCAAACGAGATGAAGTATTGAAGCGCATGGGTAAATCACTGGAGAACGAAGATCTTGCTGACATTAAATCCTTAATTGAAGAATTGGAAATTGTTTGTCCTGTGTCCGGTTCAAAAAATTGGACTGACGTCAAACAGTTCAATTTAATGTTTGGAACCAAATTAGGTGCTTCTGCAGATTCTGCCATGGATCTTTATTTACGTCCTGAAACAGCTCAAGGTATTTTTGTGAATTTTTCAAATGTTCAAAAAACGGGTAGAATGAAGATTCCTTTTGGAATCGCTCAAACCGGTAAAGCATTTAGAAATGAAATAGTTGCAAGACAATTTATTTTTAGAATGCGTGAATTTGAACAAATGGAAATGCAGTATTTTGTGCGTCCCGGCGAAGAATTAAAATGGTATGAATTCTGGAAAGAAAAACGACTACAATGGCATTTATCTTTAGGATTAGACCAAGAGAATTATCGTTTTCACGACCATGATAAATTGGCTCATTACGCTAATGCCGCAACAGATATCGAATTTGATTTCCCCTTCGGGTTTAAAGAGTTGGAAGGGATTCATTCCAGAACAGATTTTGATCTTAAAGCTCATGAAGAGCATTCAGGTAAAAAACTTCAATATTTTGACCATGAAATAAACAAAAGTTATGTTCCTTATGTAATAGAAACCTCAATTGGTCTGGACAGGATGTTTTTAGCGATTTTCTCTTCGGCATTACAAAATGAGGTCTTGGAAAATGGGTCAGAAAGAATTGTTTTAAAATTACCCGCTGTACTGGCTCCTACTAAAGCAGCTATATTACCACTGGTTAAAAAAGATGGCTTACCGGAAATTGCCAGAGAAATAATTGAGGATCTAAAATTTGATCTCAACGTAGCTTATGACGAAAAAGATGCTATTGGCCGTCGTTATCGTCGGCAGGATGCTGTTGGAACACCTTTTTGTATCACGGTAGATCATGAAACTAAAAATGACCGTACAGTAACCATCCGATACAGAGATTCTATGGAACAAAAAAGAGTAAATATAAGTGAACTAAAAAATCTAATTTCGAAAGAAGTCTCTATTGGAAATTGGTTAAAAAAAATGTAAATTATTATTAATTGACTGATTTAATTTGTGGCAATTTTTAAATAAGCATCAAAATTTAATACATACAATAAATTATGGACACGAAAGATAGTGTTGGGAATATATTGAACGACGGCGATACGGTTACGGTGAACAAAGATTTAAAAATCAAGGGAATGTCAAAAACCATCAAAAGGGGCATAAAAGTAAAAAATATTCGCTTGACCAATAACAACCAGGAAGTTGAATGCCGATTTGGCAAAAGTACAGTGGTTTTAAAAACGCAATTTCTAAAAAAGGCTTAGAATAGATTGAAACGCTTAGGATGACTTGAAGTCAACCTTTGCGTATATTTATGTTGTAATTTATATCCTAAAAAGTAGCTCTCAATTGCATAGATCCCGTGTGGATCGTGTTTGAAGTTTCAGATTTTCTGCCAAAATAATTTAAATTCAGATCTAAATAGGAAGTTAGTCTTTTTTGCAGGTTTAATAGCCATGTGAAATTTGTGCCGGGCTGTAAGCCTTCTAGCATTTGAAAGGCCACAGGTGAATTAGTATTACCATTAAATTCATTAAAAAATAAATTTACATTTGCATTCACTGAAAAGTTTTGTTTATCGGCAAATTGAAAATTAACTCCGAATACATGCATTTGTAGAGATTCATTATCTCCAATCTGATTTTCCTTATTTTTAAATTCATAAAAAGCTTCTAATCTTGAATTTTTACTGTACAAATAAGATAATTTAGGATGCACATTAAAATTATTTAATTCGTAATTTCTATTGGCAAAACTATTTGATCTGCTTTTATTTTGATTCACACCTCCTTTAAGGTCTAGCAACCAATAGTTGCTAATTTTATGTAATAATTGAAATTGGTGGGTACGCAATTTAACTTCCTGGTCTCCAAAAGTGAAAATAGATTTTTTTCGAAAATTAATAAAGGTATAAACCAAACTATAATTTTGTTGGCCTCTGTTAAAAAATAAGCTGTTTTTTAAATTTAAATCCAAAGCAAGTAAATTATCATCATCAAATGAAAATGGATTTAGGTTCAACTTATCATCTCCCCTCTTTGTTTTAGAATCGATTAAAAAATAGGTTTGGTTACTAAAATGAGACAAAGTTCTTTTCCATCCTTCTTTATTTTGCCATTGTATTCCATTTAGATTTATTGATTGTGTAAATTTATTTTGATTTGTCTTGATAAAATTAACCGTAGGTAATAAAACTCTTACATAAATAGCTTTATCCTGGAATTTTGCGATCACAAACTCATCCAATTCCTGAATTTCATTTCCATTAAAATCAATCCATTCATAAAAGCCTTTGCCAGGTTCTACTTCAATATAAGTAAATTCCTGCTGAGGTAAATTACCTGATTGGGTTTCATATAATGTTTGTAATGCTATAAAGTCTTTAAATATTTTTTGTCGATAGGTTATCCTCGAATTCAAGGTTTCCTCATCATCAATAATTACATTGTCTATAGTTCTATAATTAATGAAAAATGCTAAATCCGATCTATCATTTTGTATTAATTTAGATTTTAAAAAATAAGTATTTGCCTTGCTGACATTTTCTAACGAGCCAGCCTGTACACTATCCGTTTTTCTATAATTATATCCAAATTCAGCAAATATTTTAGTAGAGTCACCTATTCCAAAAAAACCTTCAATTTCGCTAAAGCGATGACTTAACTCTGTTAAGTTTTGAGATAGAATATTTTTACCTTGATTATTTTCAAAGTTATATTTGGCTCCGATCCAGCTCTTTGAAAAATTATGAATTACCGTACTGTACAACCTGTAAAAAGTATTCTTTTTAATTTCATCGTCATTATTAAGTATACTGGCGTCAGCATAAAAGTTTGTGTTTTTGACTTGAATATTAGTCAATAAACTATGTTTATCGCCATTATAATCATTTCCTAAAACCAAATTTTCATAATTATAATTAACCATACCTGTACTGTCTTTCGAAAAGGTAAATCCACCAACTATATATTGCTGTTTTTGTTGCTTAAGGCCATTAACAGCATTAATATTCCAGTCTCTCGAAAATTCTACATTTCTAAATCTTTCAATCGTATTGAAATTTTCATCAATATATTCATAATTTAAATCGCTTTTTAATTGCCATTTTTTATCAAAAATTATTTGTTCCCAGTTAATTATCGAAGCAAAACCTTTATTATTTTCGTTATCGATCTTTGAATATAAGTTTTGATTCTTATCGCTAAAAGCAATTTCGGAATTCAAATTAGTTTTATCATTTGGATTATAATTAGCATCGATAGTTATCATTTGCAATTTTTCAGGAGCGACTAACTGAATTACAGGTAAATATGATCCTTGCTTTATATTACTGATTTCCGGAACAAATTTATAAACCCTTCCTGTTGCCAAAGTTGTTTCTATAATATAATCACCATTATTTTCTCCAACATAACTATAGCTTACTTGATACAGATCATCATCGGGGTCAATAGAATACTCAAATATTTCCTGATTAATTAACTGCACCTTTTTGTACAAAATTTTATTTTCTGCAAATTCTGAAGGAATCGCCGATGGTGCGATCATTTTAGATTGGTCATCACCAGCCAAAACCAGAATCTGCTTTTGATCCTCAGTTAAATCCTGTTGAACAGGATTGTTTTTTGAATCTGTTTCATTATAATACTTAATTCCCAACTTTAAATTATCTGAATGGAACTCTGCTCCGTCAAATGTTAGAAAACGAGTGTAATTTCTATCTGCTATTTGATATTCTATAGTGAATCTTAAGTTTGAAGTAACTGTATACAATGTTGTAAAAGTTATTTCAGCGGTGTTGTAATCAATTGTATAGTCAAAATTATCACCTCTTTTCAACAAAACCCCATTCGCAAAAACTCTTTCACTACCAGATATCATAATTACAAATTGCTCATTATCCGGACCCAGTATTTTATACGGACCTTGATTCCCATCCAATCCATTAAAATTAAAACTGTTAAATCTTCCTTTGACCAATGCTCCTGATGCAAAAACATTTGTTTGACCATTATCATGATTTAATTTTGCTTTAACAGATACACCTGAAATTTTTTTCTGAAAACGCATCAAATAACTATTTGGATTAATTAAATCAATATCTCCTGCTGATATTGACCAGTTGTCACTAAACAATTCAATAAAAACCTGATCAAATTCATCTAATCGCTGTGTAAAACCACCTTCCTGTAAGGGAATTTCATTATCGGTAATCGAGGCTCTAATTCCGACATTTTTTGATAATTTTCCTTCAATTTGCAAATTAAAATTTGAGTTTACCACAGCATCCTGATTGTTACCGATAGTTACACCTCTAGACAAACTTCCACTTGTATAAAGACCGTCAAATGGTTTAAAATATTTATTTTTAGTATTTGTCTGATAACTATACAATTTTGATTCATCTGTTACTTGAGGTACAATTAATTTATTGTCAAATGCAACATAGGTTTTGGTTAAAAATTCTGGTAATGGCTGATATTCTATTAAAACTTTATTTATAGAAGTATCCAAGTTATTTTTAAAAACAAGATTTGCTTTTGCAAAGTCAACTACATAAAAATATGGTTCAATTATTTGATTATCAATATAGTTATATACTTTAAAATAATTGGGATTAATACTTAAACTATCTATTTGAATAGTGTCTGATAAAATGGTAAATGTCTTAGTTTTTACATTTTTTGGCTTGTTTTGCCCAAAAGCTAAAACGCCTGTAAAAATGCAAATTAATACTAAAAATCTTTTCATTTAATCTATAATATGGGTAAACAAAAATAGAAGAAAATTTCAAGGAATGATTAATCAAAAAATAATTTAGAATAAGGAGGTTTGATTCGAGGGGTTTTCATGTTCTAATAACCATTTTTTTCTCCAAATCCCTCCAGCATATCCTGTTAGTGATCCATCACTTCCAATAACACGATGACATGGAATAATTATCCATATTGGATTTTTTCCATTGGCAGAAGCCACTGCTCTAATTGCTTTTACGTTTCCCATTATTTTCGACTGCTCTAAGTAAGAAATTGTTTTGGCATATGGGATTTTTACCAACTGATCCCAAACTCTTTTTTGAAAATCAGATCCTTGCGGATTAAGTTTAAAATTAAAAATTGTTCTTTTCTTTTGAAAATATTCATCCAACTGCAATACACAATCTTTTAAGGCTCTTGGCACATTTTTAGTATTGTCTTTTTCATCATCAATTACTGAAACAGAAATTATACCTTCATCATTACCAATAATCTTAGCAGTTCCTATAGGTGTTTTATAATATGCTATATCATAATTCATTTTAAGAATTTAATTTATATTCCGAATACATCTTTAGAGTTCTGCGTTGTAATTTCAGCTATTTCTTTTGGCGTCAACCCATAAATATCTACTATTTTAGCAAGCACGTTAACCAAATAACTGCTCTCATTTCTTTTTCCTCTATAAGGCGTAGGAGCAAGATATGGTGAGTCGGTTTCTAAAACAATATTTTTTAATGGGATCTTGTTTAAAAATTTATCAATCTTTCCATTTTTAAAGGTTACCACTCCACCAATACCTAATTTCAATCCAAAAGAAACAGCTCTTTTAGCTTGCTCAAGATTCCCTGTAAAGCAATGAAAAATTCCAAAAACGTTTTCATTTACATCTTCTAATACCTCAAATATTTCATCAAAAGCTTCCCTGCAATGAATAACAATTGGTAATTTATTTTCTGAGGCCCAAGCAATTTGAATCTTAAATGCATCCTGTTGTTCTTGTAAAAAACTTTTATCCCAGTATAAATCGATTCCGATCTCACCAACACCATAAAATTTCTTGCTATCCAACATTTTTTTAACTACATCCAATTCCTCTTTAAAATTCTCCTTTACATGTGTAGGATGTAAACCTGTCATCAAAAAAATATTTTCAGGAAACTGTTTCTCTAAATCGAACATGGCTTGATAGTATGTTGAATCAATAGCAGGAATAAAAAATCGGGTAATATTATTTTTAATCGCGTCCATTACCACCTTAGCCCTATCATTATCAAATTGCTCTACGTATAAATGCGTGTGTGTATCGGTTAAAATCATATTACAAATATAAGCTTGCTTATAATATAATATCACAATTTTCAAGGCTTATATATTAAGTTTTAAAATAAAATTATCAACAGTCATGTTAAAAAGTTCTCGCTTAATAATCTCTGTATAAAAATAAATTCGGCTAAATTTATGGTCTTAAAACAATCAACTAAACCATGAAAATATACCATAACCCCAGATGCAGTAAAAGCCGACAAGGTTTGGCTATTTTACAGGAAGCGAAAGTGGATTTTGAAATAATTGAATATTTAAAAAATCCATTAACAGAAAAAGAAATAAAAACTTTACTCTCCAGACTCAATATCAACGCTATTGATCTGGTTAGAAAGAATGAATCAGTATGGAAAGAAAAGTATAAGGGTAAAGACCTTAATAATCAACAAATTATAACGGCTCTGGCGGAAAACCCAAAACTTATTGAAAGACCAATTGTTATTCATAATAACAAAGCAGTTATCGGTAGACCGCCTGAAAAAATTATTTCTTTTATTTAGCGAAATATAGATTCAAACAAATATTAATACTTCAATTATAATGGTTTATGGTAATCACCGAAAATACCCTGAAACCACTATTTTTTAATAATATTTAATAAACTATTTTTATCAGATTATCTATTTTCGAAATGAAATTATTTCTTACAATAATTTTTAGCTTGCTTTCCCTCAGTATAATAAGTCAACAAGCTAATGAAAACAATAGAATCACAGGTATTGTATTAGATGCAGATACCCATAACCCGTTACAATTCGTAACGGTTACATTACAAGATATCAGCTCCAAGGAAATCATTGGTGATGTCACTAATAAAAGTGGTGGCTTTGAATTGGAAGTTCCTAATGGGAAATACTATTGCATTGTTGAATCTTTATCCTTTAGCCCATTTATTATCAGATCATTAACTATAAATCAGGATTTAGAACTCGGTACAATTGAATTACTTCAAAACTTTGAAAAGTTGGATGAAGTCGAAGTTGTGGCTAAAAATAATTTAGTAACCTACTCTTTTGCGAAAAAGATTTATAACGCCTCTAAAGATATAGCAAATGTTGGAGGTAGCGCAATTACCGTTTTAGAAAATACACCATCAGTAAGGGTTGACGAAGTGGGCAATATAACGGTACGTGGCAATACGGCCAGAGTTCTGGTAAATGGCAAACCTTATGGGGGTCAGAAAAGCAATGCAGATGTTCTAAGCTTAATACCTGCCAATTCTATAAGTAAAGTTGAAATCATAACCCAGTCGGCCAAATATGATGCTGAAGGTGGTGGTGGAATATTAAATATTGTTTTGAAAAAGAGAACTAATGAAGGCTATAACGGAACAGTTGAAATACATGGAGGTATACCTGATAATGATGGCATTTCTACTTTTCTAAACTATAAAACAGATAAAATAAATATTTTTTCAACTGCAAGTCTTAACCATTTAGTAAAAATTAAGGATACAGAAATAAAACAAATATTTTTGGATGAGAATCAAGATCCTACGGGTAATTTTGACGAAGAAAGAGAAGATAACAGGCAACGAAACAGTTTCTTATTCAATATAGGTAGTGATTTTTATTTGGATGAAAAAAATACATTAACAACCTCCTTACTATTTACGGAAACCAATAAAAATTACGATTCAGAATTATTTTTAAACGATTATCAACCAGTTGATAACTTAATTAAATCGACCTTCAGAGATGTAGTTGATAACTCAGATGAATCCTTTTTGGAGGCTTATATTCAATATACAACTAAATTTAAAAAAGAAGGGCATCAGTTATCTGTAAATTTTAATTATGATATAATCAATTCAGAAAATAACACTTTCATATTGAACTTAGAAACATTTCCTAATTTGGATGAGTCTGAGCAAAATTACATAAAAATAGAATCCGTTGAAAATTACTTTTACCAATTAGACTACACATTACCACTTAAAAATAATGCTAAACTGGAAACCGGATATAAATCCAGTTTTAGAATTTATGAAAATGATTTTTCAGCGAGTAATTTTGATGAAATTACGCAACAATTTGTATCTATACCCAATTTTACAAGCATTATCAAATATGATGAAAGCATCTATGCTTTTTATGTTAACTACAGTAAAGAATTGGATAAAATAAGTTATTCATTTGGACTGAGAACTGAAGTTACAAAAACAAAAATTAGTGAGGTCACTATCAAGGAAAGCTCCGAAAACAATTATTCCGATTATTTTCCTACTGCATTAATTAATTATAATTTTAATAATAAAAGTGCAATTTCAATAAGTTACGCCAGGTTTATTGACAGACCCACAATATCACAATTAAATCCTTTTAATTCATTTACCGATGAACGGTTTATTTTGGTGGGCAATCCATTTTTAAACCCATATTATACCAATTATTTTCTTCTTGAGTTTTATCATGAATTTGAAAAACTCTCTTTAAATACAGCAGCATTTTATTCTAACTCAACAGATAAAATTTTAAATGTTTTAGAAAAAACCGGGAATCAAACCAATGATGGTTTTGACATTTTCCGACGTATTCCAATTAATAACGGAACTTTGAATTATACTGGTTTAGAATTAGAACTAACTTATACTCCGATCAAAAAACTAAGATTGAATGGCTTAATAACTCCATATTATGCTGATTTATTTGATACAAGAAATAATGCCTATGATTATAATGATCTGATTTGGTATGGTAGATTAACTTTTTTTTATAAATTCAACAATACGTTTAGATTTCAGTTGGATTACGAGTATCAGTCTTCCCGAAAAACCGCTATAACAGAATTAGAAGCTTTTGATGCTACAAATTTAACCATGAGCAAAGATTTATTTGAAGGCAAAGCCACAATTTCTTTTAAAATAAATGATATATTTCATACCAGAGAAGCTAAATATAAATCATTGGAAGCCAATACGATATCAAATAGAAATTTTATTTATGACACGCAATATTTGCTATCCTTTTCTTATAGATTTAACAAGGCCAGCAAACGTAATACGCATAATCGCACAAAAGATATTGATAAGAACATTTTTGAAATTGAAGATGATATAAAATAAAAAAGGATGGTAAAAACCAACCTTTATTTAACTTTATAAATATAATTTATTTAAGAATTCGCTTTTTTAGCGGCTCTTTTTAATTTCCAATTTTCAAATGCATTACCAAATAACCAGTAAGGAACAACAAAAGTCAATAAAAATAACATTAACCAAAATCCCATAGTAAAAATGGCCAAAAAAATTAAAAATCCTATAAATTGACCAATTTCCATAATATTAATTACTTAGTTAAAATACGCCTCAAAAGTAATATATATTTTTAGATCTACAATCATATCACTATTTTTTTTCTTTAAACAATTAACAAAGCTTTAACAATATCAGCATTAAACTAAATTTTATTTTAGCAGTCTTAAAACTTAATGTTATACTTTTTCTATGTTTAAATATTTACTGCTTAGTATACTTTTTTTTATTTTTTTTCCGAGTTATGCGCAACAAAAGCAATTCTCAAAAAAAGTATCGGTTAAATTTGAGATTAAGGGTTTTGTTAAGGAAAAAAACAGTAATCAAGCTCTTGAATTTGCCACTATTATATTTAAGCCAGGAAAGGGAAGTCGTGTATTTGGAGGATTAACCGATAGTAAAGGAAATTTCAATATTGAAATCCCAAAAGGTATGTACACGGTTAATATTGAGTTTCTCTCCTTTAAAACTATTGTTCTACAAAATATTAAAATTGATCAAAATAAAGATCTTGGTACGATTTACCTTGAAGAAGATGCGCAATCATTAGATGAAGTGGAAATTATAGCCGAAAAAAGTACCATGGAAATTAGATTGGATAAAAAAATATATAATATAGGAAAGGATATGACTGTCAAAGGCGGTACTGCCAGTGATGTATTAGACAATATTCCTTCAGTCATGGTTGATGCAGATGGTGTTGTTAGTTTACGTGGAAATGAAAATGTCAGAATCTTAATTAATGGTAAGCCAAGTGGTTTGGTTGGCATCAATGATACGGAAGCTCTAAGGCAGTTTCCAGCTGAAGCAATTAAAAAGGTAGAAGTTATCACAAGCCCTTCTGCGCGGTATGATGCAGAAGGTACAGCAGGAATTTTAAACATTATTTTGCGCCAGGGCAAAACACTTGGTTTTAATGGCTCAGCAACGATCAACACAGGTGCACCAGCATATTATGGTTTTTCAACCAATTTAAATTATCGTTTGGATAAGGTCAATTGGTTTACAAATATTGGTTACAGTAACCGAGATACTCCTGGAAACGCATTTTTTTTTACCGAATTTTTTTCACCTGATCTAAGCAGTCCATTTACTGAGGAAAATAGAGAATATAATAGAATTAGAAAAAATTTAAATGCAAATTTTGGTTTGGAATATTTTATAGGTGAAAAGGCTTCTATAACAGGGAGCTTTTTATATAGAGATTCAGATCGGGAAAATTTAACCGAAAATGTGACAGACGCTTTTGATAACAATTTAAATCTTGACAATACCAACCTTCGAATTGAAAATGAAGATACCAATGGCACAGTATTACAATACGCTATAAATTTTACACAAAACTTTAAAAATGACAGTCATATTTTTACATTTGATTTTCAATTTCAGGATAACAGTAACGACGAATTCAGTATTATCACCAATGAAGAAACTTTTCCTGATGAAATAATTAAACCTTCAGAGAAAGTAACTTCTGAAGATACTCAGAACAAAATTTTATTGCAGAGTGATTATATTTTACCCATTGGTGAAAAACAACAATTTGAAGCGGGTTTCAGGTTAAACTTAAATGACCTCACAACAGATTATAAATTTTACAATGAAAATGCCAATGGCGATTTTATATTAAATACCGACATATCTAATATTTTTGTTTATGATGAAAATATTTATGCAGTTTATTCACAGTATGGAAATAAATTCGGTAAAATTTCGGCTTTGTTTGGTTTAAGGATGGAAACTACCAATATCGATATTAAAATAGTAGATGAAAACCTTGATTCGAATAAAAATTATACTGACTTTTTTCCTACAGTTAATTTGGCTTATGAATTTAGTGAAAGTGAAAATATAAGTTTAGGATACAATCGCCGAATTCGTCGTCCTCGTTCGCGATTTATAAATCCTTTTCCATCCCAATCCAGTAAGACAAATATCTTTCAAGGCAACCCTGATCTTGATCCTTCCAAATCAAATGGCTTGGACTTAGGTTATTATAAACGTTGGAGCAAGGTAACTTTTAACACTTCCATTTATTATACTCATGCTACAGATGTTTTTCAGTTTATAAGTGAAGATACCGGTGAAACCACAGATGAAGGCATACCTATTATAAGAAGAACTCCTATCAATCTATCAACAAACGATCGCTATGGTTTCGAATTTTCATTAAACTATACCCCGATAAAAAAATGGCGTTTTAACACTAGTTTTAATTTTTACAACTCAACAATCAAAGGATTCTATGAAGGTGTAGATTATGGCTCAGTAAATACAAGCTGGTTTGCCAGATTCAGTTCAAAAATAGTTTTACCCGCTAAAATTGATTGGCAAACTACCATGATGTATCGTGGGCCATCAGAAAATTCGCAAAGCGAAAGAGAAGGTGTTTTTATTACTAATCTAGCCTTTAGTAAAGACATTTTAAAAGGCAACGGTACTCTTTCCTTAAATGTGAATGACCTTTTCAATTCACGTAAAAGAAAAATGGTAACCATAACAGAAACCTTTCGTTCTTTTAGCGAATTTCAATGGCGTGAACGCCAAATGAGATTGTCATTTACTTACCGTTTTAAACAAAAGAAAAAGCGACAACGTCAAAGAAATTTTGAAAATGGCGGTGATGATGAAAATTTTGGAGGATAATAATATCAATGTAACAATTCTTACAATTTTATCGAAAAAAACAGAGCCTAATTCAAAATATAATTGATAGCTATTTTGTATATTTGTTAAAGAAAATACGACAAGAAATATATTAATATTTAAGATATGAAATACAGAATAGAGCACGATACTATTGGTGAAGTAAAAGTTCCGGCCGATAAATTTTGGGGGGCACAAACAGAGAGATCTCGTAATAACTTTAAAATAGGCGATGAATCTTCTATGCCAAAAGAGATAATTGAAGGCTTTGCTTATTTAAAAAAGGCTGCAGCATATACCAATTGTGATTTAGGAGTATTAAGTGAAGAAAAAAGAGATGCGATTGCCCAAGTTTGTAATGAAATTTTAGAAGGAAAATTGTATGATCAATTTCCATTGGTAATATGGCAAACCGGCTCAGGTACACAAAGTAATATGAATTGCAATGAAGTCATTGCAAATAAGGCACATGTAAATAACGGAGGTGATCTTGAAGGTGTTGACCGGTTTATCCACCCCAATGATGATGTGAATAAATCACAATCATCAAATGATACCTTTCCTACAGGTATGCATATTGCAGTATATAAAAAAATTATAGAAAATACCATCCCGGGAGTTGAAATATTAAGAGACACATTACAACAAAAATCAAAGAATTTCGCCAATGTTGTAAAAATTGGCAGAACACACTTAATGGATGCAACACCCTTAACCCTGGGGCAGGAATTTTCAGGATATGTATCACAGTTGGATCACGGTTTAAAAGCATTGAAAAATACTTTGGAACATTTATCTGAGCTGGCTCTAGGCGGAACAGCGGTTGGCACCGGAATTAATACACCGAAAGGATATTCAGAATTAGTTGCAAAATATATTGCAAAATTTACAGATTTACCATTCATTACAGCCGAAAATAAATTCGAAGCTCTTGCTGCTCATGATGCAATTGTTGAAACACACGGCGCTTTAAAACAATTGGCTGTTTCATTAATGAAAATCGCTAATGACATTCGTTTATTAGCTTCAGGACCGAGAAGTGGTATTGGTGAAATAACTATTCCGGCAAATGAGCCAGGTTCATCTATAATGCCCGGTAAAGTAAACCCCACACAGGCAGAAGCTTTAACCATGGTTTGTGCTCAAGTAATGGGAAATGATGTTGCCATAACAATTAGTGGATTAAATGGTCACTATGAATTAAATGTATTCAAACCGGTTATGGCATCAAATGCTCTGCAATCTGCACAATTAATTGGTGATGCCTGCCAATCTTTTAATAAAAATTGTGCTGTCGGCATTGAACCAAATCAAGAAAGAATAACTCAATTACTCAACAATTCTTTAATGTTAGTTACTGCGTTAAACACCAAAATAGGTTACGAAAATTCAGCTAAAATTGCAAAAACCGCGCATAAAAATGGTACAACATTAAAAGAAGAAGCTGTTAATTTAGGCTTCTTAACCAACGATGAATTTGATGCTTGGGTAAAACCAGAAGACATGGTTGGAAGTTTGAAGTAAGAAGTTAAAAATTAGAAGTTTGAAAGTAGATTTGTAATTTTGATTTATAAATCTACTATTAAATTGTTTATTCTTAGTTATTAATAATATAATAAATTTAGAAATGTGTAATAGTTTCAATAAAAAGTTTTTGGATGAAGCAGCTAAAGCATTGCAAAATAGTAATATTAACAACCCAACCTCTGGTGTTCATATAAGTGAAAAAGCTGTTAAGATCACAAAGAAAAATAAACCGTAGAATTAATTTTATTATTATGAAAAAAGTTGGTATTTGGTTAGATCAAAAAGAAGCAAACATTATTACTTTAGAAAATGATTCTTTTCAGTTAAAATCTATTTATTCTGATATAGAAACAAGAGAGAGATTTGATGGTGAGTCGAAAATATTTGGAAGATTTGGTGATCAATACCTCAATAATGAAAAAACTAAAGAAAATAAAATTAAGGATCTAACGCAAAGATATTTAAATGAAATTATAAACGAATTAAAGAATATTGAAGAAGTGATGCTTTTTGGCCCGGCACAAACCAAGATAATATTGGAAAAAATGATTGCGAATGATCACTATTTGGTTCATCATTTAAAAGATGTAATAACCACGGCAAATATGTCCAAGAATCAAAAAGTGGCTTATGTAAAAAAATATTTCAACAATTAAAACACTATAAACCTCTACTTAATAACCGAATACGATTGTAGTATTTTTCATACTCAATATCTGTCATCAATTGATTTTTTTTATCCAGATCAATTATTCTGGTTTTTTTCTTTTTTTTAATGGTTTTTTTAGAATCACCATTTTTTGCGTTTTTCATTTTTAAAGCAATTTTATCCTAAATAACGCAAATAAGGTAGTATTTATTATAAATTTCTGTTTTAGGAGTTACAATGACCAAGAATTTCCAATTTCTTTTAAAGGTACACAACCCTTATAAACTCCTGGTACAGGGTCATAATTTAAAACTTATTTCCCTACTTTTTCCGATGTAAAATATCCATGTAATGTATAGGTACTAACGCTAAATAAAAACTTATAAATCAGGTAAATATCTATTTTTAATTACTCCCAAATGATGAATCAAGTGACCAGATGTAATATATCCCAATGCTCTGACAGATATTTCATTTCCTCCGGATTTTCCTTTCCTCAACAATGCCTCTTCCGTAAAGCCTTTATACATCAATATGGTAGTTTCCCGTAAAGAATTGAATTCTTTCACTAAACTATTCATTTCTCTTTGGTTTGCATTTGAATGATCAACAAAATAGTTTTCATCAAAACCAAACAGGTCAGTTGAATCACAACGGGCAAATCGTAAAGCTCTGTAATTAAATACCCTTTCTGCATCAATTAAATGTTGAACAATTTCTTTTATTGTCCATTTGTTTTCTGCATATTGAAATAATGATTTTTCCGGACTTATTTTTCCTAAAGTCTGATCAAATTGAGCTTTTGATTCTTCTAAATATTCAAAAAGGCTTTTATCATTATCATTTAATGCACTAATATAAGGCTGAAAAAATGGTGCGTACTCGTAATGATTTAAATTTGGCATTTTTGATTTTTTAGATAATATTTATTTCCGTGATTTCTAATAATTAAATATTCAATTTTTAAATATAATCAAATTTATCAATAATATCTGTTAAGGTTTAAAGCTTAACTTTTATATTTTTTAATTGAAGTTAATCTTGTTTTTGATCCTGGTTAATTAATGAAAATGTTTGATTTGCAATTTCAATTTCTTCATTGGTAGGTACTATCAATATTTTCACTTTAGAAGTTTCTGTATTTATTTCTCGTATTTCTTGGTTTCGGATTATATTCTTTTCTTCATCTAATTCAATTCCTAAGTAATCCATATCCACACACACAGATTCTCTGATAAAATCAGAATTTTCACCAATGCCTGCAGTAAATATTATTGCATCTAATCCGTTCATAGCCGCTGTATAAGCACCAATATATTTTTTAATTCGATAAACATTCATTTGCAAGGCTAACTGACAAGTTTTATTTCCTTTTACCGCTTCTTCTTCTATCTCACGAAGATCACTAAACCCGGTTAAACCGAGCATGCCACTTTCTTTTTGTAAAATGGAATTTACCTCATCAATTGAATAATCCAAGGTCTTTACCAAATAAAAAATAACTGATTGATCTATATCACCACTCCGGGTTCCCATAATTAAACCATTCATTGGGCCAAATCCTAAAGAATGATCAACACTCACCCCATTATTAATAGCTGTTATGCTACAGCCATTGCCTAAATGGATGGTAATTATTTTACTGTTTTTATTATTTAAATAAATATTCGCTTTTTCTGAAACATATTTATGACTTGTACCGTGAAATCCATATACGCGAATTTGATTTTCAGTTAAAAATTTTTCAGGAATCGCATATCTATATGCAACTTCTGGCAATGATTGATGAAATGCTGTATCAAATACTGCAATTTGTTTTGCATTTGGAAATATCTTTTCGGCCACTTCAATACCCTCTAAATTAGGTGGATTATGTAAAGGTGCCAGTTCAAACAGTTCTTTAATTTTATCTTTTACTCTTTTATCGATCAGGGTTGTTTTAGAAAAGGTACTTCCTCCATGCACTACCCTGTGCCCAACGGCATCTATGTCGTCTGCATTTTGTAATACTCCAAAGTCTTTATTTAATAACAATTCGGCAATTTTTTCTAAACCACTTTGATGATTGGAAATATCTGAGTTTTCTACCAAATCATTATGCTCAGATCTATAATGAACTTTGGCATTATTCAATCCAATTCTTTCTACTATACCCGAGCAAATTACCTTTTCCCCCGGCATTTGGATCAATTGATATTTTATAGAAGAACTGCCTGAGTTTATTATTAATATTTTCATTTATTTTTATTGTTTATTCAAATGTAGCTCATTCTCTACCTATTGAATCTTAATATCTTCATGTTACTGTTCTATCTTTTTATTTTCAACACTAAAACTTATTGTGCTTGTATCGCTGTAATAATAATAGTATTAAATATATCATCAACAGTACAACCTCTACTTAAATCATTCACTGGCTTATTCAAACCCTGTAACATTGGTCCGATAGCTATAGCACCCGTTTCTCTTTGCACGGCCTTATAAGTATTATTACCAGTATTTAAATCAGGAAATATCAAGACACTTGCCTGACCTGCGACTTCAGAATCGGGTAATTTCTTTTTTCCAATTTTCAAATCAACTGCTGCATCATATTGAATCGGACCTTCAATTTTCAATTCAGGGTGCAATTTTTTAACTATTTCAGTAGCTTTTCGTACTTTATCCACTTCTTCACCTACACCCGATGTACCCGAAGAATATGACAGCATAGCTACCTTTGGTTCAATACCAAAAGCCAAACTTGATTCAGCAGATGAAATTGCAATTTCAGCCAATTGTTCAGCAGTTGGATTTGGATTTATAGCACAATCCCCAAAAACAGAAACCCGATCATCTAAACACATAAAAAATACAGAAGATACCACAGATACATCAGGCTTGGTTTTTACAAATTGTAATGCAGGGCGAATAGTATGTTGTGTTGTATGTACTGCTCCCGAAACCATACCATCAGCATCACCTTTAAAAACCATCATAGTTCCAAAATATGAAACATCCGCCATAAAATCTTTAGCCATATCTATGTTTATATTTTTATGCTTTCTCAATTCATAAAATGTTTTCACATAATCATCATAACTTTCTGATTTAACCGGATCAATAATGTTGACTTTTTTAAAATTTAAAGCAATACCATTTTTTATAACTACATTTTTAATAAAGTTCTTATCCCCCAGTAAAGTAATATCTACAATATCCAAATTTATTAATCTTGCAGCTGCTCGTAAAATTCTTTCATCATTACCTTCAGGTAAAACAATATGTTTTTTGACTTTTTGCGCTTTTTTTACTAAATTATATTGAAACATCCGAGGGGTCATACCATTTGGCTCTGAAGTAATAACCTTATTGGCCAACGCATCCACATCTATATACTTGTCAAAAGTTCTTAGGGAAGTATATATCCTTTGTTTGTTATTGGCATAAATATGAGATCTAATAGCGCCAATTATATTGGCTATTTCAAAAGTTCCATTTTTAACCGAAAGAATTGGGACTATTTCTTTTAATCCTTTGATCAATTTTAAAATAGGTTCTTCGGGAATTATACCACCAGTCAATATTATACCTGAAATTTTAGGATAATTGGACGAGATACTTGCCTGCAAAGAGCTTAAAATAATATCAGCCCTGTCACCAGGTGTGATTACCAAGCTGTTTTCTTTCAAGTGTTTTAAAAAATTTCGCAATTGCATGGCACCAACTGCAAAACTTCCAACCTGATTGTCAAGATATTTTCTACCCAATAATATTTTTGCATTTGTTTCGTCAATAATTTCTTTTATTGTTGGATTATTTAAACTTTTAATAAATGGGATGGTCCCAACCAAAATATCTTTTGAAAGATCTTTTTTAATAGCTCTTTCAATAATATCTATATTTTTCAACTTTACCTTATTGGCTATCAATGCCAATACTTTTACATCTTTCTCAATAAACTCATCATAAGCCAAGTGCAGATTAGCTACCAATTCATCTAATTTCTTACCCTTACCCCTACCAACAATTATTGCAGGTATACCCAGGTTTTTGGCAATTAGCACATTGATATCTAATTCAACAAATAATCCCTCACCTGAAAAATCAGTTCCCTCTACTAAAATAAAATCAAACCTTCCTTCTAATACTTTATATTTTTCAATTATTGTATCAATAATTTCACCTTCCTTACCATTGGTTTTTTTATGAATTACTTCTGAACCTGTTACCGCATAACATTCGTCATGCTCCATTTCCAGCTCAAAATGAGTCAATACAGTATCAATATGATTGTCTTTTTCTCCTTCAGCCAAATCATCAATGATTGGCCTAAAGTAACCTACTTTTTTAGTTTTGCCTAACAACATTCGCATTAAACCTAAAGTGATTATTGATTTTCCACTTTCGGGTTCTCCAGTTGCTATATATATTGCTTTACTCATTGCTTTACTCATTGCTTTCAAAGTTTATGCAAAGATACCTGTTTAAGAATCTATTAAAATTGATAAAAATCATGTCGAATTTAGTAAAAAATACAATTGCATAATTATTACAAGGTACAATATCAAAAATATTTTTCAACTTGTAATTTAAATTACTTTAAACCTATCTTTACAAAAATTTAGCAATTTTATGACAACCGTAATCATCAACATAAAAGAACTGTTACAAGTAAGAAATAAAGACATCAAAAAAATAAAAGGAAGTGATATGAAAACTCTTCCAAGTATTAAAAATGCTTTTTTAATCATTCAGAATGATGTTATTTCAGATTTTGGTAAAATGTCAGAACTTCCTGATATTAAAGAAGATAAGCTTATCGATGCCACTGGTAAAACTGTTTTACCGGCATGGTGCGATTCACATACTCATATAGTTTTTGCCGGTAATAGAGAAGGAGAATTTGTTGACAGGATTAATGGATTAACCTATGAAGAAATAGCAAACAAAGGTGGAGGAATTTTAAATTCTGCTAAAAAATTACAAGAGTGTACCGAAGAGGAATTATTTGAACAAGCTTCAAAAAGAATTGAGGAAATCATGGTTTTGGGCACCGGAGCAGTTGAAATAAAATCGGGTTATGGACTAACACTTGAATCCGAGCTAAAAATGCTGAGGGTTATAAAAAAATTAGCTGCTAATTTTCCAATAGAGATTAAAGCTACCTTCCTGGGAGCGCATGCTTTTCCTGCCGAATATAAAGAAAATAAGGAAGCATATATTGATCTGATCTGCGACGAAATGATTCCGGCTGTAGCCGAAGAGAGCTTAGCAGATTTTATTGATGTATTTTGTGAAACAGGTTATTTTAATGTAACACAGACGGAAAGAATCTTAAAAACGGGGAAATTATTCGAATTGACTCCAAAAATTCATGTAAATCAATTTACCAGTATCGGCGGTGTTCAGGTAGGAGTAAAATTTCAAGCCTTAAGTGTTGACCACTTAGAGATCATGGAAAATAAGGATATTGAAGTTTTGAAAAGCTCTGAAGCAATGCCAGTCGCATTACCTTCTTGCTCCTATTTTTTGAGTATTCCTTATACACCTGCAAGAAAAATAATTGACAATGGCTTAGCTTTAGCTTTGGCAACCGATTATAATCCTGGCTCAACACCAAGCGGAAATATGAATTTTGTTGTTGCCACTGCCTGTATAAAAATGAAAATGACACCAGAAGAAGCTATCAATGCGGCTACCATAAACGGTGCCTATGCAATGAATTTATCGAATACTCATGGAAGTATTACAAAAGGTAAAAAAGCCAATATTATCATAACTAAAGAAATTCCTTCCTATAATTATATTCCATATGCTTTTGGCAGTAATTTGATTGACAGTGTAATGATAGATGGAATGCTAATTTGATTTACATTGAATAATGATGTTTGAAATTGTTTTTGATTTAAATTACAATTTGAGTTTCATTTTATTTATTTTTACTGTAATTAGAACAGTGATATATTTATGTCAATAAAAGAAAAATTTAAATTAGATGGCAAAGTAGCCATCGTTACCGGCTCTTCCAAAGGAATAGGAAAGGCAATCGCCAGAGCATTAGCAGAATGTGGTGCATATGTAATAATAAGCAGTAGAAATCAAGAAGCCTGTGAAGATGTTGTTACCGAATTTAAAACTGATGGATTAAAGGCTTTAGCCATTTCTTGTCATGTAGGCGATTCAGATGGGCGACAAATATTAATAGACAAAACTATTGAAAAATGTGGTGGGATAGATATTCTGGTCAATAATGCCGCTACCAATCCGGTTTATGGCCCAATTGAAGAGGCTTCAGTTGATGCCTTTGATCAAATCATGAATATCAATGTCAAAGCACCTTGGGATCTTTCTAATAAATGTCTTGCAAGTATGAAATCAAGAGGTGGCGGAAGTATTATAAATATTAGTTCTATTGAAGGGGAGCATCCGGGATTTGGTTTAGGGCTCTACTCTACAAGTAAAGCAGCATTGTCTATGCTGACAAAGAATCAGGCTAAAGAATGGGGAAATTACGGTATTAGAGTGAACGCAATTTGTCCGGGATTGATCAAGACCAAGTTTAGTTCAGCACTTTGGAAAGATGATAATGTTATGAAGCATATCAATAAAAAATTACCCCTTGCCAGAATGGGACAATCAGACGAAATTGCCAGTGTTGCATTGATGCTTGCCTCTGATGCAGGAAGTTATATAACAGGCAGTCTACTGGTTGCCGATGGAGGATATTTAATTTCAGGATAATAATAAAAAATGAATTTCGAACATACAGATAGAGTAAAAGAATTATTATTAAAACTTCAGGATTTTATGGAAGAAAATATCTATCCATTAGAAACAGAAGTCAATGCATTCAATTCAGATCCTAAAAATTTGTGGAGTATACACCCTGCAATTCAAAAATTAAAGGAAAAAGCTAAAAAAGCTGACTTATGGAACTTATTCTTACCAAAAGATTATGGTAAATTCAGTCCAGGCCTGAGTAATTTAGAATATGCTGCCATGGCAGAAATTATGGGTAGAATACCTTGGGCCTCTGAAGTTTTTAATTGCTCAGCACCGGATACCGGAAACATGGAAGTGTTTGCAAAATACGGCACTGTTGACCAGCAAAAAAAATGGTTAAGACCCTTGATGGAAGGTACTATCCGATCTGCTTTTTTAATGACCGAACCACAAGTTGCATCATCTGATGCGACCAACATTCAGACTTCTATTGTTAAAGAAGGGAATGAATATGTAATAAATGGAAGAAAATGGTGGTCATCAGGAGCTATGCATCCAGATTGCAAAGTTACCATTGTCATGGGAAAAACGGATTCCAATGCACAAAGACATGTTCAGCAAAGTATGATCATTGTGCCCATGGATACACCAGGAGTTAAAATTGTACGACCCCTATCCGTTATGGGAAATATGGATTCTCCGGAAGGACATGCCGAAATACTATTGGAAAATGTAAGAGTACCTGTTGAAAATATATTACTGGGAGTAGGCAGAGGTTTTGAAATTGCACAGGGGAGATTAGGACCCGGACGTATTCACCACTGTATGAGAATGATAGGTATGGCTAGCCGTGCTTTAGAGATGATGTGCAAACGATCAACGGAAAGAATGACCTTTGGCAAAAAGTTACAGGAATACAGCAGCATTCGACAAGATGTAGCCAAATCGAAATGTGAAATAGAACAAGCCAGGTTATTAACTCTAAAAGCCGCCTTTATGATGGATACTGTTGGCAATAAGGCTGCAACAGATATTATTGCTATGATCAAAATAGTAGCACCAAACATGTTGTTAAAAGTTGTTGACAGAGCAATGCAGATCTATGGAGCTAAGGGTGTTTCTCAGGATCTGCCTTTATCACAATTTTACATGTATGGTAGAATGTTAAAATATGCTGATGGACCCGATGAAGTACATATGTATCAATTGGGGAAAAGAACGATAAAAGAATTTAGTTAAAGATTAAATGGGTAAAATATATTTAATAAGACACGGTCAAGCTTCATTTTTAGAGGAGGATTATGACAATTTATCTAACAAGGGTAAAAAACAATCTGAAGCTTTGGGCAGATATTTTTTGACGAATAAAATTCATTTTGATAAAATTTTTATTGGGAATCTTAAAAGGCATAAACAAACTTTTGAAGGGTTTTCAATTCCCTTTTCAAATAATGGAACTAAATTACCTAAACCTTTATATCTTAACCAACTGAATGAGCACCAGGCTTTGGAAGCTTTTAAATTGGCGTATAGCGACTTTATATTGGAAAATAAAACTGCAAAGACACTATACGAAGAAATAAAAAACAAACCCGATCTACAACAAAGAAATTACCTTCAAATATTTGGCTTATTCTTCAACGAATTTGTTTCAGGTAAATACCCTTTAAATGGTCATCCAATTCAATCCTGGTCTGATTTCAGAATTGCAACAAAAAAAGGAATATCCATTATTTTAGCTAATATGAATAAAGGTGAAACAGTAGGAATATTTACATCCGGAGGAACAAAGAGTTCTATTATTGGAGATAGTTTAGGCTTGAGAGATGAAAAAATATCGGAATTGAATATGGCCATAAGGAACACCTCATTTTCACAATTAATTTATGCAAAAAACAAGCTTCATATATTAAGCATCAATGAAATACCACATCTCAATAAAGAGCTAATTACTTTTGTTTAGTAATTAAACTAAATATAAATTTTTTATATGTCGAATGATAATACAGTAGAGGTCAGCAAAGAAGAAGAATTAAATGTTGATAATTTAAAGCAATTTTTGGTTGAAAACGAATTGATAAATGATGTCAAAAATGAATTGCAAATTCGTAGATTCTCCGGAGGCCTCTCAAATTTAACCTATTTATTAAGAACAGAAAACAAAGAATATGTATTGCGCAGACCTCCTTTTGGAGCTGTTAAACGGGGGCACGATATGGGGCGTGAATTCAAGGTACTTTCAAAATTACACAAGGAGTTTAATAAGGTTCCAACAGTTCATGTTTTGACCAATGACGAATCTATCATTGGTTCATCTTTCTACATCATGGAAAAAGCTGAAGGTATTATTATAACCTTAGCAGAGGCCAAAAAAAGAAATATTAATGAAAATGAGTTTAAAATCATATCCAATACCTGGTTAGAGACTTTCGTTCAGTTGCATCAGGTTGATTATAAGGCAACCGGACTTGCTGATCTGGGGAAACCAAGTGGATATGTTGAGCGACAAATTAACAATTGGGCAAAACAATATGAGCGAGCTAAAACAAGTGATATACCAGAATCTGATCATGTTATAAAATGGCTTCAAATGAAGATACCTGAAGAATATTCCTATAGCCTGATTCACAATGATTTTAAGTATGACAATGTAATGTTTGAAGATACTACATGGACAAATATAAATACGATTTTAGATTGGGAAATGTGTACTTTAGGTGATCCGTTGATGGACCTGGGAACTTCATTATCCTATTGGATAACAGAATCTGATCTGGACCCCTTGAAAAAGGGATTAGCGAGCCCAACCATTCTAAAAGGAAATCCTAGCAGACAGGATATTGTTGAAATGTATAGTCATAAAAGTGGTAAACCTATAAATAATTTAGTTTTTTACTATGTATATGGGCTGTTCAAATTGGCAATTATTGTACAACAGATATACTTCAGATACCATCAAGGATATACAACAGATAAACGATTTGCAAATTTGGACCGGCACACCAAATTACTTTTTACTATCGCAAAACAATCCATACAGAAAAATAAAATTGACGAGCTTTTTTAAAAATATTAATCTTTTAACACTACACTATGACAATCAGAAATGTAACCATTGCAGGAGCCGGAACATTAGGTTCACAAATTGCATGGCAAACAGCCTATAAAGGATTTAATGTAACCGTTTATGATGCTTTTGAGCAAGGTATTGAAAGAGGAAAAATATTTCACCAGCAATTCGCCCAAATTTTCATGAGCCTGCGGGGAGCTTCACAAAAAGATATTGATCAAACTATGGCTCGGTTAAATTATACCACAAATTTAATCGAAGCTGTAAAGGATGCAGACCTGATAAGCGAATCTGTACCTGAAAATCTTGAAATAAAAAAAGGCTTTTATCTTGAATTGGCTAAAGTGGCACCGGCAAAAACAATTTTTACAACCAACACCTCAACTTTATTGCCAAGTCAATTTGCTGAAGACACCGGTCGACCTGAGAAATTTTTAGCACTACATTTTGCCAACTGGATTTGGGATGCCAATATTGGTGAAATTATGGGGCATCCTGATACGGACCCGGAAGTTTTTAAAAGAGTAATTGAATTTGCCAAAGAAATTGGAATGGTACCTATACCTATTTATAAAGAACAAAATGGTTATATAATTAATTCCCTGCTTGCACCACTATTATCAGCTGCCGGAAATTTATTGATCAACAAAGTGGCCGATTATGAAACTATTGATAAAACATGGATGATCACTTCGGGAGTGAAAATGGGACCTTGTGGCATTATGGATATGGTTGGATTAGAAACGATTTATAATATTGAAAAGCATTGGGGTGAACAATCGAATGATCAAAGCATATTGGATCGGGCTGACTACTACAAAAAAAACTTTATCGATAAGGGTAAACTGGGTATGAAAACAGGTGAAGGTTTTTATACCTATCCAAACCCCACATATAAAGAAAAAGATTTTTTAAAATAATACCATAGAGCTATATGTATGCCATTGTTGACATAGAAACTACCGGAAATGGATTTAAGGGTTCAAAAATTACCGAAATCTCTATATTTATGCACAATGGAGAAAAAGTAGTTGATGAGTTTACTACACTGGTAAACCCTGAATGTAACATTCCTGGTTTTATCACCAATTTGACTGGCATAACCAATACTATGGTAATTAATGCACCTAAATTTTATGAGATTGCCAAACGAGTTTTTGAGATAACAAAAGGTGCTATTTTCGTAGCTCACAATGTTAATTTTGATTATAAAATAATTCAGCACGAATTTAATGATCTGGGTTCTGATTTTAAATTAAAAAAGCTTTGCACCATTCGCTTATCGCGGAAACTTATACCTGGTTTAAATTCGTATAGCCTGGGTGCACTATGCAATTCGCAGGGTATTGTCATAAATGACAGGCATAGAGCAAGAGGAGATGCGGAAGCCACAGTAGTATTATTTGAAAAACTAATGCACCTGGATAAGGATCAAAATGTATTTAATTTTTTTTCAAATCCAAGGTCGCGGGAAGCCACTTTACCTCCCCTACTTCCTAAAAATATTTTTGACGATCTTTCGCAAAAAACAGGTGTCTATTATTTTAAAAATAAAAAGAATGAAATAATTTATGTAGGCAAAGCTATAAACATTAAGAAAAGGGTATTGAGTCATTTTTATGATAAGGCTAAAAAAGAGATTACCATGTGTTTTGAAACAAGTAATATTACTTTTATTGAAACAGGAAGTGAATTAGTTGCCTTACTTTTAGAGTCTTCAGAAATTAAAAACATTTATCCAAAATACAATCGAGCTCAAAGGCGTTCCCAAGAAAGTACAGGCTTGTTTAATTATGAAGATAGAAATGGAATTATTCATCTGGCATTTAACCGGTTAAAATTAGTTAACAGGCCTATAATGAAATTTTACAGCAGTACAGAATGTAGGGTTTTTCTGGAAAAATTATGTGAAGAATTTGAATTATGCCCAAAATATTGCCATTTACAAACCAATGTTGTTAGTTGTTTTCACTATCAAATAAAAAAATGTAAAGGAGTTTGCAGGGAGGAAGAAATACCTGAACTGTATAACCTGAGAGTAATACAAGCCATTGAATCCGTTCAATTTAAATTGAAAAATTTTATAATAAAAGAATCTGGCCGTAATAAAAATGAATACGCCTATGTATTAATATTAAATGGTATTTATAAAGGTTTTGGTTATATAAATAAGAAGGATGAAACAAAATCAACAGAAGACTATTTAGCCTTACTCAATGTGCAAAAAGACAATAAGGATATCCATAGACTATTGAATTCATATTTGGTTAAAAATTCTGATAATATAGTTCCTGTTGAGGCTTATAAAGACTCTTTACTGTTGTTTTGATAAGTTTCCAACTTAACAATATATCTTTTCAACTTTAAGAATATAATTATATAAATCACTAATTTTACAATTAGTTATTAAAATAAAGAATATGAGTTATTATATTAATAAAACCTTAACCGGTATAAGCTTTGAAAGTGCTATCGATCACGTAACAGAAGCATTAAAAAAAGAAGGATTTGGAGTGCTTACAGATATTGACATCAAGGCAACCTTAAAAAACAAATTAGATGTTGATTTTTACAACTACAGAATATTAGGCGCCTGTAATGCTCCATATGCTTACCAGGCTCTACAATCTGAAAATAAAATAGGAACAATGCTTCCTTGCAATGTAATTGTTCAGGAAAGAGAAGCCGGTAAAATAGAAATTTCAGCAGTTGACCCCATAGCTTCTATGCAATCAATAAAGAATGAAAAATTAGGAGAACTGGCCATTGAAATCAGATCTAAATTGACCAAAGTAATACAAGATTTATAAAAATTCAAAAATACACATCGGCATATTAAGGTCCATTTATAAAGAAGTTATTGCTCCTCTGTAATGGAAGATTAATTGTTTTTCACATTCTGACATCCATGTCAAGAGAATAAAATTCCAGTGTCTGTAATCCAATATAAAATTTGAAATTGAAATACTTAAAATTATTAACTGATTAATTAAATAATCAGCGATTTATATATATTTTTGTTGCGTTAAATTTATTAATTATTTAAAAAAATATTAATTCTATTAATTGTTCCTGATCTTTCAAAAACCTGTTTACTGGTACATGCATCCAAACACAAGTTATCAAAACTTTTTATTGTTTGATCGCTAAAAATTACTTCCAAGCCATTCTTTGTACTTATTTGATAGATTATAGGAATCTGACAATAAGTGAAACAAAGTGAATTTTTCTCTAGTTCAATTACCTTTTCTTGATTTTTAACATTTGGGTATTTAAAAACTTCCGGCTTCTTTAAAAATTCTTCTTTTCTTAATAAAATCGGATTGAATTGTAGTAACCCTTGTTTAACATATACACCCAGTTCTCCGAAGCGACTCAGGATATCTTCTTTTACCTGACCTGTCATCCCTGGTTGTTGGGCCCCTTTTGTCAACGGCGTATGTGAATAAGGATCGATAGGAAAAGCACCATATAAATCTGGTGATTTATGTACGCCTATACCTTCGTTAATTTCGTAATAATGATCTAACAATTTACCAATCAACACTTCATTTTCATTATCTTCAATCGCCATTAAACAGGTTTCTTGAACCGCTAATAACAATTTCGACACCATGTGCCAATATATGGAACCAAGTCCTTCATAGCCAAAAAAAGTTCCTGATCTACCCGTAAAAGACTTATGATCAAATATTTTTTCAAAAATATCGAATATTAATTCCCTATCTTTTTCTATAAGAGCTTGATATATTTCTTGCGGTAACTCATTCAATGCTGAATCAAGACTATTGGAATTATTGAATAAGCCATTAAAGTGGTAATTGCCATCAATATCTTTTTCAATAATTTGATAATTACCATCTTTTATAAGCCGCATTAGTAATTCTGACTGTTCAACTAACTTTGTGGGAAGATTATTCTTTTCAACAAATCTTGAGAGCTCCTTATTTGGATAAAGCAAATAACTATACTGATCAGGTCTAAATAATGCACTTTCTTTTAAACTATCCAAAAGTTCCAGAGAAGCACTTGCAGAAATATAACCGGAGCTTAAAACGGCCACCTGACCTTCTAACATTTCCTGTAAATTTGAAATTGATATCTCATTATTATTTTCAATGGTCATCAAGTTGTACGAATGGAACAATTTATCAGATCGTTTGTTGGCATCAATCGTATGATCTATATATTTTATCGAAAGCTTAAAAAATTGGATCAACTCAATATTTGTTATTTTATCCTTAGAACTCGTAAAACCATGTTCATAAATAGTTGTTCTAAAATTACTTCCGGCATTAGCCAATCCGTCTAAAACATTTTTTCGATCCTTATCACTAATCTCTCCAGATAATAATTTTATATATTCATCAAAAGTAGCAATTATTTGCCTGAAGAAAATGACCAATTCTTCGGAAACATGAACTTCATTAAAGGACATATTATCGATTAATTTTTCAAAGAATTTTATAAATCTTCTCAGATAATATAAGGTAACCATGGAAACTCCATTACCCACCAAGGCGTTGTTTGCGTCATTCCATTCGGGTCTTTGCGTATTCATCCAAATACCACCACCTGGAATAAAATTAGAAATTTTCGACAATGTTGTCGCTAATAATTTTTCAATAAGATTTACCTTATAAATAAAGAAATTCTTATCTCTAAGTAAGTTACCATCTGCCCCAAGTTCCGATTTCTTTTGATTTATTCTTATATCCAATTCTTCATCAAAAACAATAGTGTCTTTGGGGTTCTTTAGAATTTCTGTATAACTTTTTATTTTGTAGGGAACATTTGAATAAACAAACCAATCTTTATCAAAATAACCGGCCAAACGATTTGGATAATGATTTTCTATAAATTCTAAAAATTTAAGTAGATAAATTATTTGGTGATCACCCCAATAGCCAATAAATGACCAAGAATCATTAGGTTCAATTACTTCCCAGTCAAAACCATCTTTAGTTACACGATATGGGTTATAACCATCAAATGTAGTGGCATTCAAAAACTTATGAATCATACTTTCAATAAACTCAGGATAAGAATGGGCTAAAGCCTCCCAATTCTGAAAAATATCTCTCCAATTACCCTCATAGTCCAATATTTTAGAGCCATCAATTTCACTATTGGTATTAATTGAAAATTTGTTCCAAGGTCTACTGGGATCCCCGTGCCTCCTACTAAATTTTAAAGGCATATACTCAAAACAAAGCCTTTTAAAATTTTTATCTTCAACTTGTTGTGCTATTTCCTTCAGATATTTAAGTGAAAAGGTCGTATCTAGCTGCTTTAATAAATCTTCTTTTTTTTTAAAAACTTTTTTGTTGGCATTTGCGATATATTTTACGAAATCAGCTTTCTCAATTTGGTAGTTGTCATCAAATATTCCACCTCTCATTATGTTAAAGACGGTGTTGGAAAAATGTCTTGAATTGTATAATTTATCTGCCGTTAATTGAATCCCATCAGAACCTCCTGCAAGTTCAATTAAGTGTTGAGTGCCCACGTCAATATCTTTCTGCACCTCATCATTTAAATTTTCATTTGATTTTAATTTTTTTGAAATTAAATTTATATCGGTAATAGATTGATTTACATTTGCAATTATCATCCACTTTTTTTCTTTTGAAGGCTCAAGGTTCAATTTTGATTTGACAAAATAGGCTCCTTTTTCCGCTTTAATATCTACTTCCTGAATTACTTTTTTACCTTTTCGGAAATTATCTAACTGAAGAGAAGAAATTAAGCAGATCCGATCTTTTAATCCAACAGACCAAACCAAAGTTGATTTTAAGGCTTCGCTTGGCTCAGCTTTGTCCACAATAATTGCACTCAAAGCATAGATGCCAATTCCAAGATGAGGTTCTAACTCATTTTTTTTATAGGCATCTACTAAATTACTTTTAGCATTTTGCAAATCGGCAGATATACCGAAGGGAAGTATATTTTGAATACCATCTAAAACAGTGACTCTTTTATCTGTATCTGTAATATTTATTATGGTGGATTTTTTTACAAATCCATACAGATTACTCGAATTCCATTGGTATCTGAATATAACTCCAAGGTCGTGATTAACTTCTTCAAATATTATTTTATTGCCTAAATTATTCTTATACAAATTCCTGTGTATATCATAAATACCTTCATATTTTTGAGAAAAAGGTTCCCATAAATAGGTTTTGTCTTCTTTATGGACTTGAATCAAGGTTTTGCTTCCAGTAATTTCAGCCGATTCTGTTATTTTATCATCTGTATAATACGGGAAAAGACCATGATCACAATCTCTTCTACCCGCACTTAAACCACCATTACTAGAAATAAACATCCAATGGTTTGAATCACTTACTATACTCATAAAGAATGGTCTCATTGTATTGCTATTTGAAATTTTATAATAAATTTCATTCTCAATTTCGACCAATTCTCCTTTTACATCATTAGCATCAAAAAATGCTTTTTCTTTGCCTATATAAATTGGATTAACACTCATTAAATTTTTGTTTTCTACCATAAAACCCCGATAATTTTCAACAGAATCATTGAGGTTTTATTTTTTATTATTAATTACTTCACCTTAAAGGGTATATTTGCAGTTGCTGCATGTCCATTGCCATCGTGGGCATAAACAAATAATCTATATAAGCCGCTTTTTGGTGATTTGAATTTTAACTGACCATTTTCTTGGTTAACAATATCAATTTTTACTCCCTCTGGTCGTTCTTCATGATCACCACCATCACCTAAATCAGTGCTTTCAGTTAATATTTCCCAGGTATAATGAATAGGATCTTCTTCAAAATCTTTTATTTTTACAACAGCAGAATATTCTTTGTTTGCTTTTAATATCACATTATCATATGCGGATTTCGAATTTAAAGTATAGGACTCTATTTGAGGTGTTCTATTTGAAGGCCATTCACCATTCCAAATATAATGCATCACATCAACTGATTCTGTTTCTTTTCCGTCTTCTAAAAAAATACCATACCATGTAGGTGTTCGTTCTTGCTTATTTCCCCATAAAAATACAAAAGAACCTACACACTGTAAGGAATCTTTTTCTATTCCGCCTTTATATCTTTTTAAATAATTTTCAGCTTTCAAAGTACTATTCTCTTCAACAGGAGCATCCCATAAAGTTGTCGGAACTTCCCAATGCCCGGTTGCACCCCATTCGGTCACCATATAAGCCCCTTCCCATCCATACTCTTTCACCAACTCAGGTAATTCAGGCAAATCGCCATACATTTGTATCGCTAAAAGATCCAAATCCATACACCTTTCGTTGATCATTGCTATTTCTTTTTCTGAAATTCCTGCCAGACTTGTTGTTGTCAAATGATTTGGATCCACTTCATGAATCATTTTGGAAATATCATTGACGGCATCCCAAACTTTAGGGTTGGTATAACGTAAATTTAATTCATTGCCAATACCCCAAATCATTAGAGCTGGATGATCTTTAAGGGCAATCACCTTCTTTTTAATTGCTTCTAACTGATCCTTAACCGCTGTTGAATCGTTATAATCAAAACCATGTCTCTCTCTGGCAACTTCAATACCCATGGTCACCATTAAACCATTTTTATGAGCCTCATCCAAAACTTCCCTGCCACTTTTCTTTCCATTCTCAATTCTCCATGTTCTAAATGAATTCCCCTTGTGTTTTGCCAAGGCAGACATATTACCATGTTCTAAGCCTGCACCTTTAATATAGAACGGCTCATTATTGACATATAGCTGAAACTTTCCATTCTTATTCGTAAGTTTAATTTTTGAAGGCTTTCCTACTTCAATAGTAGGCACTGCTTCTTTTTTTATTATTTCATTTTTACAAGCAAAAAGACCCAAAAATAGAAAGCAAATGATATAGTATTTTTTCATTTTAAAATTGAGATTTGGTTAATAATTCTTCTACTTCTTCTAAACTTTTCCCTTTTGTTTCAATAACGAATTTTAGAACAAAGAGTAAAGATAAAATTGCCATAAATGCATAAATGGCAAAGGTTAATGTTGGGCCAATATTGGTCAATTCCCATGGAAAAAATTGAGTTACTGTATAACTCACCAGAGAATTAAAAAATCCAACAACCGAGATAGCGATACCTTTAATATTACCCGGGAAGATCTCAGAAAGTAAAGTCCACATTACAGGCCCCAAAGAAATTGCAAATGCCGCTACATATAACAATATTGCAATTAACACCATTGTGGCATTTATACTAATGAAATTTTTTACTTCATTTCTTTTAAAACTAAAAAGCTGCACTTCATCCAGCAATGGGCTAACTGCCTCAAAAAATTCTTTTTGTGAAGTATAACTTTGACCACTGATCTGCTTCAGTGCCGTCTGCATCTCAGTATTTTCTATTCGAGTAAGGGTCTCTTCATTGACATCGTATGTTGCATTGTTAAAGGCCAAAGTAGCCATCGACAAAGCGATAGCCATAGCCGAAGTACCAATAATAAGCAAAGGTTTTCTACCCAGCCTGTCGATAAGTCTTATGGCAACTAAAGTGAATACTAAATTGGTTAGTCCAACAACAATAGCCTGCAAAAATGAGGAATCAGAACTTCCACCGGCTTGTTCAAAAATTGTTGGCGCATAATAAAAAATGGCGTTGATTCCTGTTATTTGTTGAAAAAAGGCAATCCCTAAAGCAATGATCATAATCGTTCTCATTCGACTACTAAAAAGTTGTGAAAAAGTTCCCTTTTCCTCTTTTTTTGCAATACCCCTAAGAATTTCATCTATAGTTAATTGAGCATATTCTTCACCCCCAATTCTTATCAATGTTTTTTTAGCAATTTTAACCAAATTTAGTTTTTGAATTAACCATCTAGGGCTTCTTGGAACTGTAAAAAGAGCCAAAAAGTAAATAATGGCCGGAATAGCTTCAACTCCTAGCATCCATCTCCAACTTTCACCTTCAATATCCTTTAAAAAATAATTGGAGAAATAGGCTACGGAAATACCAATAACGATATTCAACTGGTTTAAAGAAACTAAGCTACCTCTTAATTTAGGGAGGTGCAATCTCAGCGATATAAATGGGTGCAATTAATATTGCTCCTCCAATTCCAATTCCTCCTATGATTCTGGCCATCACAAATGTGATATAGGTTGTAGCTGTCGCAGACCAAATTGCAGATATGGTAAACAATATTGCTGTAATCAGAAGAATTTTTCTTTCCTGCGAACTTTATCGCTCATCGGGCCTGCCACTATGTTTCCCGGCCATGGCGCCAAAATATGACACAACCCACAGAGAAGCCAAGTTCCCAGTCTGACATTTCAAAATAGACTCTAATTCCGCTTATGGCTCCAGAAATTACCGCACTGTCAAATCCGAGCAGGAATCCTCCAAGGGCAACGATAAAACTAATAAAAAGTGTATATGTTTTGTTCATAATTAAAAATTGGTTTTATATTATCTAATTAATTCAATTTTATGGTCTGAATTGCAATTGCCGGCTTTTATAATTTTGTTGATTTTTTTTGACATGAACAGGTGCAATTCATAAATTACCAATATAATTTGGTCTTCCAGGTTCATCTAATAATATATTTAAATCTGTACATGTTATGGTATCATTATTAAAATCATGAATCATGGCTCATAATATCTTTCTGCGAATTTAAGATATTCAATTCTACCTAGACCAAAATCCTCATTATACTTTCTGTGAAAATCTATTTTTCATCGATAAAAGCATCATTAACAACTGCTACATTTTATTCATTGGTCCCAATGTTTCCAATATTATAACCAATATAAATCTTATTGGACTCTTCTTTCAATTTCAAAAGCATCAACTCCTGATAAAATTATTTAATATTTCAACTAGTAATAAAAATATAAAAGGCAATTTATCTATTCAGATGTAATAATTTTGCCCCTGTAATGAAATTCAAATTGCTTTTCTCCTTCTGACATCCATGTCAAGAGAATAAAATTCCAGTGTCCGTAATCCAATGTGAAATTTGAAATTGAGATATCATAAACACGGTTTATACCAGACCCCTTTATCAATTTTATTTCTAGAACCTGTCCGTTTTTACCATTGGTAGTCCAATCAAATTCCTGAATCCCATTCCAATTATGTGATAATATCAGGTCATATGTTCCAATGTCATCTGATTTACTGTAAACATAAGTTCCTTCCAAATTACTTGGGCCTGTTATTGGAATAATTTTAATTAGGTCTTTTGAATTTAAATTTGGATTTTCAAATCTGATATAATCATGTTTTACATTGGTTGAATTCTTCAATATCCAGACCGGAGCTTCAACTATTTCTGTGGTCACACCGTCAATTGTATATTCATTTTCACCAATAATTGCTTTTTTATCGCTATCGGAGCAATTTATAAAACAACCTATAAGCGCAATAAAGAAAATTAGTTTAACAATTCTTTTCATAGATAATAATGGATTAAAATTGTTTATGTTCCAACAGATCACCAGGTTGGCATTCTAATTCTCTACAAATTAATTCAAGAGTCGAAAAACGAATGGCTTTTGCTTTACCACTTTTTAAGATTGACAAGTTTGCAATTGTAATTCCAACGCGTTCTGAAAGTTCAGTTAATGACATTTTTCGTTGAGCCAGAATAACATCTAAGTTTGTAATTATTGACATACTAATTAGGTCTGATTGAAAATTTATTTAATTATCCAAGTTGCTAAAAATATAAAATTTTATTGAATTGCATTTATTTTTTATTGAAAAACAACAATTAATTCCAATTTACTAATATTGATATACAATTGAAATTCTCAGTACATAAAATATGTTCAATAATGAAATATTACTAGAAATACCATGAATAGTAATTCTTGTACTACATCCAAATATTATCTAAACAAAGAAATATTTAAATCTATATGTTTAATTTATATAAGATAATTAGTTTTGCAATTCATTAAACAGTCAAAATGAATTCATTCGATTCTTTAAAAATAAACAAAGCCCAGCTTAAAGCATTAAATGATCTGGGTTTTAATACACCCACTCCTATTCAGGTTAGAGCACTACCAGCAATAATGTCAGGTAATGATGTTGTCGGATTGGCTCAAACGGGTACCGGAAAAACATTTGCTTATTTATTACCTATACTTAAACAATTACAATATTCAGATCAAATACAACCAAGGGTTTTAATTTTAGTACCCACGCGAGAATTGGTGGCTCAGGTTGTTGAGGCTGCTAAACAATTGACCAATTATCAAAGCGTTAGAATCGATGGAGTTTTTGGCGGTGTCAATATTAACAATCAAAGACAAATGATAAGTGAAGGTTTGGATATCTTGGTAGCTACACCGGGAAGATTATTTGACCTTGCGGTTTCAGGTGTTTTGAGGTTATCTTCCATTCAAAAATTAGTGATCGATGAAGTTGATGAGATGTTATTTATCGGATTCAGACCACAATTGCTTAATATATTAGACATTCTTCCTAAAAAGAGACAGAGTATTATGTTTTCGGCTACCTTAACCGAAGATGTTGAACAAGTAATCAAAAGTTTTTTTAAAAGTCCGAAAAAAATAGAAATAGTACCTGTAGGCACTCCTCTGGAGAAAATTGATCAAAAAGGATATTCTGTTTCAAATTATAATACCAAAGTAAATTTTTTAAAAATTCTTTTGGCGCAAAATGAGTTTGAAAAGGTTTTGGTATTTGTAAAAAATAAAAAGATTGCCGATCGGTTATTTGAAAATATCAAAGAACAGTTTATTGATGAAATTAATGTAATTCATTCTAATAAGTCACAAAATTATCGATTTAATGCTATAGATCGATTTCAAGAAGGTGTGCATAGAATTTTGATTGCAACCGACATTGTTTCCAGAGGTATGGACATAAACGGTGTAACTCATGTTATTAATTTTGATACCCCAAAATATCCGGAACAATATATCCATAGAATTGGTAGAACGGGAAGGGCAAGAAAAAAAGGGAATACAATTCTAATGTTCACATCAATTGAAGAAGAATCATTATTAGAAATTGAAATTTTAATGCAAATTGAAATACCAATATTATCTCTACCGGAAAATGTTGAAATTTCTAATATTTTAATGCCGGAAGAAAAGGATAAAACTATTGAAAAAGAAATTTCTAATAAATTAAATTTAGGCTATGAACCAGGACCTGCTTTTCATGATAAAATTGACAAAAATAAAAAGGTAAACCTAGGTGGTTCTTATAAACGAGAGATAAAAAAGAAATATAAAAAACCTAAAACGCGCCCTCCTAAATCTAGAAGTAAAAAATAGCGTATTCATCTACGTAAAAATATTTCTTAATTTATAACATATTTTTTTTGAAAATTACAATAATAGAATATTATTTGCGTTGTATTATCTCATTAGTTTTTTTATTAAAACTAGGGAAAATTGTTATTGTTAAAGAAGAAGAACTCTCCATGAAAATGGGGAGTTTTTTGATTTAAAGTTCATCCGTTACTTCAAACATTCTTTATAATATTCATGATTATTTAAAGTTTAAAATTAATTTCTTTTTAGGCTTTTACAATATAAAAATATTATTCGCGTTGTATTATCTCATTAGTTTTTTTTAATTAAAAACTAGGGAAAATTGTTATTGTTAAAGAAGAAAAACTCTCCTAATAAATGGAGAGTTTTTTGATTTAAAACTTCACTTATTTTATAACATTTTCGATAACTTTACCTGTGTTTCCATTAGGAAATTCGATTTGCAGATAATTGGATAAAGTTGGTGCAATATCAATTATTGGAACTAAAGTTTTTGAACTTCCTTTTCTAATTCCTTTACCATAAAATATTAAAGGTACATGAGTATCATAACTAAATCCTGAACCATGAGTTGAACCTGTTTTAGGGTAAATTATAGTTGCCGGATCGGGAACAATTAAAACATCTCCTGATAATTTTTGATTATATCCATTTTGGAGATTATGTAAAATACCATCCGTGAAATTCGTATTTTGCAAGGTATGTGCTGTCACAACTTTATGCACCCCTTTATAATTTATAATCTCATCAACTAAAACCTGAGTTATTTTACGAATATCCAGGTTGAGTTCTGAAATTTTTTCTTTGTTCAAAAATATTTGAAAATTTGAAATATTTTCAATCAATTCGACTGAATTAAAATGTTTTTTAGCAATCTCCTGAATAAATTCCTGAAATTTATCTTCATCAATATAACCAGCGGGTATCTTATTTGATTTTAAATAGGCGGGTACCTGTACAGCTGCATGATCAGCAGTTAAAAATAGAGTATAATTATTTGCTCCAATATTTTGGTCTAAAAATTCTAAGAATCCTGCTAGATCTTTATCCAATCTTAAATAAGTATCTTCAATTTCTTTTGAATCCACTCCAAACTGATGTCCAATATAATCTGTACTTGAATAACTAATGGTTAAAAAATCTGTATATTCTCCTTTACCTAAATTTTCGTTTTCAATAGCTGATTTAGCGAATTCAGTAACAATACTATTTCCAAAAGGAGTAAATTTAATAAGGTCAAAATTATTATTACTTTTTCTCAATTTCGGAAGGTTATGTGGAAAAACAGGTGATTTCTCGCCTTTATAGGGTTGTTCAAATTTATTATTATCAGCTATGCTTTCTGTATATGTATCAATAGGATATAAAGTTACCCACTTTTGATTAACATATTTCTTTGCTAAACCGGAATCATTAAAATTATCTACCCATTTTGGTAATTGATCCATATAATAAGTGCTGGATATGAATTTACCTTCATTCTTGCCAATAAACCAATAGGCCGCATTCGCCGTATGCCCTCCCGGTAAAACTGCCGACCGGTCTTTAATGCCAATACTTATTGTTTTTCCTTTCATGTATTGCGCCAAACGAAGTTCATCGGTAATTGTAGTTGTTAACATCCTATAAGGTGATTTTTGTTCACCTTCCTTTTTGGTTCCAACAGCTTCATAATTAAAATCATCAACACAATAGATTGTTTTTTTTAAAAATTTATCATACCAATTATTACTAATAATTCCATGAGTACTTGATGTTGCACCTGTATAAATAGATGTATGGCCAACTGCTGTATAGGTTGGAATATAATTAAAGTGTGCATTTTCACAATTGAATCCGTTATTCATTAATCGTTTGAATCCATCATCGCCATATTTACTATAAAAACGAGTTAGATAATCATAACGCATTTGATCAACAACAATTCCTACTACTAATTTAGGTCGGTCAAGATTTGATTTTCTTTGTGCTTTCAGAGCAATTGTACCTAATAAAACTAAGGTTAAAAAAAGAATTTTTTTCATTTCATAATTTTTAGGAAACAAATGTAGTAATTTAATAAGTTCAAATAATATTTTTCACAAATTAGTAACCCAGCAATATATTTTTAATATTTTAGCACTATACAAAAGAAAAATGAAATCACTTGAAAACATAGGAAAGTATTTTATTATGTTGGGCCAGGTTTTTAAAAAACCACAAAAAGGGTCCATATTTAGAGAAAATTTATTCAAAGAAATTGAGGAACTCGGTATAAAATCATTGGGTATTGTTGCATTTATATCTTTCTTTGTTGGAGGTGTGGTTGCCATTCAAACTGCGTTAAATGTTGACAATCCCTGGATACCAAAATATTTAATTGGTTTTGCTACTAAACGATCAATTATATTGGAATTCTCTCCAACTTTTATGTCGGTGATTTTGGCAGGAAAAGTTGGGTCTTACATTACCTCTAGTATTGGTACAATGAGAGTTACAGAACAAATAGACGCTTTAGAGGTAATGGGGGTAAATGCTTTAAATTATTTGGTTTTACCTAAGGTTGTTGCTGCTGTTCTATTTTATCCATTTATAGTTTTATTAGCTATGATTTTAGGGATATTTGGCGGTTGGGTTGCTGGGTTTGCTACTGGATTGTTTTCATCTGATCACTATATTACAGGTATCCAATTAGACTTTAAGCCTTACTTTATACGATATGCAATTACAAAAACTATGGTTTTTGCATTTGTTATTGCAACTATTCCTTCATTTTATGGATATTATGTACGAGGAGGCTCACTGGAAGTAGGAAAAGCAAGTACCAAGGCCGTAGTTTGGACGAGTGTTGTTATTATTGTATTAAATTATTTTTTAACCCAAATGTTGTTAAGTTAAAAGTAGATTTTAATGATAGAAGTTACTGATATTTATAAGTCGTTTGATGATAATCATGTATTAAAAGGTATATCTGCCACTTTTAAGAAAGGTGAAACAAGTATGGTTATTGGATCAAGCGGATCGGGAAAAACTGTTTTATTAAAATGTTTACTGGGTTTATTTGAACCTGATAAGGGTGATATATGCTATGATGACAGGCATTATAGCAAAATGACTTTAAAAGAAAAAAGAAACCTCCGTAAAGAAATGGGCATGGTATTTCAAAGCGGAGCCTTATTTGATTCTGAAACAATACAGAACAACATCATGTTTCCTTTAAAAATGTTTACCGAGCAAAGTCAGGAAGAAATGTTAGATCGGGTAAATTTTGTATTAAATAGAGTAAACCTTGAAAATGTAAACGAAAAATTCCCGGCCGAACTCTCAGGCGGAATGCAAAAAAGGGTGGCAATAGCCAGGGCCATTGTAATGAATCCGAAATACTTATTTTGTGATGAACCAAACTCAGGTTTAGATCCAAAAACTGCCATTGTAATTGATAATTTAATCCAGGAAATAACAGATGAATACCAGATGATAACAATTATCAATTCACATGATATGAATTCGGTAATGGAAATCGGAGAAAAAATTATTTTTCTAAAAGATGGTCTAAAAGCCTGGGAAGGTTCTTCTCAAACCATATTCAAAACGGATAATGAAGCAGTTACTAATTTTGTTTATTCTTCTAATTTATACAAGAAAGTTAGAGAGGTTTATAAAAAAGGTTAACTGCAAAACCAATTTAAAAATTTTACTTTAAAGAATTGATAATGCTGAGTTAAAAGTTATTTTTGATCAGTAATACCATATTCGTTATTCTACAAAAGAGGGGAATTCTTTATTTAATTTTATCTTCTTTACCATCCCTTCCGAATCTCTATACTCTATTTCAAAGGAGTCACTGGTATTTAAAATAGATTCCTTTGTTATTATTTCACATACATCAACATCTACAAAATTTTTCCCATTAATACTTATAATAGTATCGCCATAATATATTTCGTTCTTTAATTTTTCATCCCATACAAATCCAACAACTATTTTATTATTTATAATTGTTGAGCTTATCCCAAGTATTTTCTCATTCAGGTCAATAGTTTTCTGAAACGGACTAAAATCAAATTTTTTGTTCTTAAAATCAAGCGTCACATTGCCATATTTTAATATTTCGGAGCCTATCCTTGAATGATTTGAGCTTGTTGTTGTGGTGGTAATATTTTTAAATATCCCCTTATGAATCCCTATTTGAGGAGTTAATAACCTATACTGTTTGCTTTTTTTTGAAGGTCCTAACAGACCAATACTCTCAACTCCTGTACCTTCAGCAATTTTTAAAAAAATATTCTTTTCTTTTAATATATTATAATTTTTTTTAGAAAGATCATAAAATCCTTTCATACCGGTATCAAATAAAACATGTTCTTTTGCACTACCATCTCCTTGCAGATCAATCCAAATATAAGGGCTACTTTGCTTTCCGTTAAGTGATAAATCCAATGCATTGTTTTCATTATAGTTAATTTGATCCTTACTATTTGATAATCTAATAAGATTTTCTCTGGGTAAAAACTGAATAACTGATTTTCGTAGCATGTTGCTACCAATTATACCATCAATTTTAAAACAATCAAATATAAAATTGGTGCTTTTACTATTGACAATTGTTGGAATGTTTTTAAACGATACTTGACCAATTGTAATTTTTGGTAATGAAACCACATTTAAATGCATTTTATTATTATTAGCATCATTTACTCTTACCTTTTTTAAAAACTTGGTATCTATTATATCATTTAAATTTGATGTTATTAAATTTGGAGCGCCTGTATCCAGTAAAAATTGATAGGTATTACCTTCTAATACTACCGGTATAATTATTTTACCTCTAACCAGTTTGTAAGAAATTTCAGTATAGTAATTTTTTTTTATTGCCTGACCTTTGTTAAAGTTGATATTTTGCCCATAAACAGAAACAGACAATGATAAAAACAAAATAATTCTTAAAAAATTCATTTCGAAGTAAAATTATTGGTAAAATTAATTTATCATCAGGTAATTTCAAAAGTAGCAATTAAAAATCTAAACTAATTCTGAATTGCTAAATAACTATTTGAAAAAATAGAGTTTTTAAAAATATTTTCCACAAGTATTATTCTTATCTTTCGAATTGATATTAAAATATAAAAATGAGTTCTAACAAAAAATTTGGCACCGCTCCGGTCTTCTTTACTGCTATTTCGACAATACTCGGTGCAATTTTATTTTTACGATTTGGTTTCGCAATTGGAACTCTTGGGTTTTGGGGTGTCATTTTAATTATTTTATTAGGTCACTTAGTAACTATCCCTACGGCATTGGCTATTTCTGAAATTGCTACGAACAAACGTGTAGAAGGTGGTGGTGAATATTTTATTATTTCTCGTTCATTTGGGCTTAATATAGGTGCAACTATTGGAGTAGCTCTATTTATGTCACAAGCCATAAGCGTAGCTTTTTACGTTATTGCCTTTACTGAGGCTTTTGAATTTTTTTTCAATTATATAAAAGTGACTTTTGATTTCATCCTGCCGCGTCAAGTGATAAGTATTCCAGTAATGGTATTACTCTCTATATTAATCCTTAAAAAAGGAGCCAATCTTGGTGTCAAGGCATTATATTATGTTGTTGTCATATTAGGAGTCTCGTTAATATTATTTTTTATAGGAACAACTGCTTTATGCACAGGAGTCCAGCTTTAGTTTAGCCAACGCCGAATTGAGAAATATGGATAGTTTCTTTATAGTTTTTGCAATTATTTTCCCTGCTTTTACAGGTATGACAGCAGGTGTTGGGTTATCAGGCGATTTGAAAGATCCGGGTAAATCAATACCAATTGGTACAACGGCAGCAACTTTCATAGGAATGATCATATACTTTTTCATTTCTTACAAATTGGCTTTATCTGCGAGTCCGGATGATCTGGTAAATAATCAATTTATCATGGGTAAGATTGCTAAATGGGGAATGATCATTATTCCCATTGGATTGGCTGCTTCAACAATATCCTCTGCCTTAGGTTCTGTTATGGTTGCACCGAGAACTTTACAAGCATTGGCAGGTGATAATTCATTGCCTTTACCCAAGGCGAACAAATGGTTATCTCAGGAAAGGAAAAAGGATAATGAACCTACCAATGCCTCCTTTTTGACTTGTTTAATTGCCATGATATTTGTTATTATGGGTGATGTGAATGCTGTAGCCGAAATAATCTCTATGTTTTTTATGCTTACTTACGGATCATTAAATTTAATCTCATTTTTAAATCATTTTGGTTCTTCTCCCTCCTATCGGCCTTCCTTTAAATCAAAATGGTATTTATCATTAATTGGATTTATTGCTTCTATTTGGATTATGTTTAAAATTAATATGACCTATGCTTTTGCAGCGATTATATTAATGACTCTGATCTATCTGTATATTAATAGTTATCATAAAAAAAGAAAGGGATTTACTTCTATTTTCGCCAATACTATCTTTCAATTAAATAGAAATCTCCAGATATATTTACAAAAACAAAGTGGTAAAAAGGAAATTTTAGATTGGAGGCCTAGTGCAATATGTATTTCTAAAGATTCTTTTAAAAGAGATAATGCCTTTCGCTTATTGAATTGGATATCATACAAATATGGGTTTGGCACCTATTTGCATCGTATAGAAGGATACTACTCTAAAAGTACCTATAAACAATCCAATATTGAACTTGAAGAGCTTTTAACAAATATCGGATCAGATAACTCAGTATATATTGATACAATAATCTCTCCCTCCTATACCTCAGCAATAGCACAAGCAATTCAAATCCCCGGTATTGCAGGGATGGAAAATAATATGGTTATTTTTGAATTCGATAAAGAAGAACCAGAGGGCTTGAATGATATTATCGATAACTTTAAACTTGTTAATGCTGGCAATTTTGATGTTTGTATTCTGGCATCCGACAGGAAAATTATTAAATATAAAAATGGCATTCATGTTTGGATAAAATCTACTGATGACGGAAATGCTAATTTAATGATCCTGCTTAGTTTTATCATTCTAGGACATCCTGATTGGAAAAAAGGCAAAATAAAGATTTTCGATATATGTAAAGAAGACAGGGCTGATCAAGTTCGCAAGAATTTAAATGAATTGGTATCGGCCGGGAGGTTACCGATAACTTCTCAAAACATTGACATAGTAATTCAAAAGGAAGACGTATCACCTAAATCAATTATCAATGAATATTCTTCCGGAGCCGGTTTAACAATAATTGGTTTCAGAGAGGAATTATTAAGTCATGAAGAAAATAAATTATTTGAAAATTATAATAATTTAGGTAATGTTCTATTTGTTAATTCACATAACAAAAAAAATATTGAATAAATAATTATTAAATTAAATATATTTTCACTTTGGCAAAACTATAAACTACGACATAATTTTGCAATTACTATGCCCAATGTGTATTACATTTTTAATAATTCCTCGTACGGATTTCCCTTCAGTTTTAACAGCTCAGCAAAAGCCGGTTCGGTTTTAACTCCTTTGGCTTTAAGGGCTTTTATCTTCGACTTAAATTCTAATCCTTTTTCTTGCATAATTTTATATTCAATCATCATATGTAAGTAAGCATTCTGTTTTTCCGTTGTTATATTTTGACCAAATATCTCAATTTTAAAACCATTTGATTTGAATTGGCAAAGCGTGGTTATAATTCCATTATAATCGCAGGTTGAAATATTAAAATCTTTTTTTTGTCCAAATAATTTAATATTTAAGTCTGAAAATTCACGATGATCACTACATGCACAGATCACGTCTAAATCACTTTCTGGTAAATCAATTTCAATTGGAATTGTTCCGGTCAAAATTGGGTTAAATCTCTTTAATTTTTCAAAAACCTTTAATTCAGATAAAGTTTTATAAGCATTCTGTTGTCTTGAATTCCCGTACTTTAAATATCTTATATTTTTAAAATCTATCATCATTTGCACTTTATTTTCATAAGCTAATGCAAAACCGGGAGCCAAATTTGTCAAAGTTGGGAATTTGCACATTGATGCTCTCAGAACTTATTTCTCAGCAACTGTTATCATTAATGGCGGAGCTGTTATGAAGGATAATTTATTATTTGATCTTTCCTTCCAATCTTCCTTGTATTGATCTAATTCATTCTGGGTTATTAAATTCGACTTTACCAAATTTGTATGATTTTCAATTGTTCTTTCCAGCCATTTCCATAAAGGAGAGTTTACTTTTCCAGTTCTGTTTATGGGATGTATTTCAATATTTTTAAATCCTTTTTCTTTTAAAATCTTATGAACTTTACTTCCTATATTTGGATTTCCTCCATTATCTACTATTAGATTTTCTACCTTTTCGTATAATTTATTGAAAATTGTACTTGGAGGAGATATATTTATCTGATGAAAATTATAATATTCAATGGATACAAATTTTCCTCCTGTTTTCAAAATTGTATATATATCTTGAATTATTTTTTCTGTTTTATCATTGAACATTAGTACCCACCTACAAAATATCTTATCTATTTGACCATTTGGAAAATATTCTAATAGTTCTGATCTAATATCCAGATTTACGGCTTTAATATTTTTTATATTTTTATTTTTGATGTATTTAATGAAATTAACCGAATTATCAACACAGTATACTTTTCCTTCGGAGTTTAACAATTTCATTATATCAAAACTTAGATATCCCGGCCCACTTCCTAAATCTATAATTTTATCTGAACCTAGAATACCAGCCTTTTCTATACCAAAATCTGTAGCTTCTTTCCACACTTCATGTTGAAACTTTAATCTTTCTATTTCTTCCTTATCCCGTTCTCTTAATAAATATTCTTTCTTCATTTTCTTTTTGGTTGTGGCTAATGATTTGCGTCTGACGAATTTAACTATTATTTTCTTCTTATGAAATCAGTCGAACAAGTGCAAACTAACTTTTGTTTTTAATTTGTTCTATTTTCTTTGAATCATTGTTTTGTTATAATTGTGATTTTTAATGAAATGATTAAGATATCATGCCCCTGGCCTTTACAAATGATGCTACTGAACGAGTTACATCCTCACTTGTAGTTGACCACGAACAAACACTTATTCGAATTACTCTTTTTCCAAACCATTGCGAACCCCCGCACCAACACTCTCTTAAGTCTTGAATATTTATCAACACCTTTTCAGTTTCTGAATCGCTTTCACAAGCAACTAAAACCTGATTGAACACTACATCATTGAGAATTTTAAATCCTTCCTCTGAAAGCTCTTTTGCGAATTGAGTTGCTCTTTGGTGCAATCCATAAACTAAATTATCTACTCCATCTTTTCCTAAATATTTCAAGGTTGCCCAAAGTTCAACCGCTCGTGCTCTTCTAGACATCTCAGGTGTGTATAGCATTCCATCCCGATTATCGCCATAAACAATATAAGAACCCGTTGCTTGTAGAGCTGAAATCAATGCATCTTTGTCTTTACACAGAACTACACCGCTATCATATGGAGTATTCAGGGTTTTATGACCATCAACCGACCATGAATCTGCTTTCTCGATTCCTTTGGTTAAACTCTTTAATTTCTCTGAACCGGCAACCCAAAGTCCAAAAGCTCCATCAATATGTACCCAACTATCGGCAAGGTATGCTCTATCACATATCTCTTGAAAAGAATCAAACGAACCGGAATTAACATTACCTGCTTGAAGTATTAATATTGTTTTCTCGTCTAATTCTGGTATTTGTTCGGGTAATATTCTTCCCTCTTCATCAACTTCCACCCATTCTATACTATTCTTTCCAAAACCTAAAAGCGCGACAGCTTTCAATACAGTTCCGTGGGTGTGTTTTCCAGCAACAATTCTAAGTCTGGGCGCACCTATTAATCCATTTTCATTGATGTTCCATCCCAATTTCTTATAAATTCTATATCTAGCCGCTGCAAGTCCGCACATTATTGCCATTGATGTTCCACTAACAAATCCTGCAACAGTTTCTTCAGGTAATCCAAACAATTGTTTTAACCAATTTTCTACTACAGTTTCTAATGTTGACACAATTGGCGAAGTGACGTATAATGGTGAGTTTTGGTCCCAAAAATCATTCAACCATTTTGCGGCTAAACCTGTAGGAATAATTCCCCCATTTACCAATCCAAAATATCGGCCTCCAATTTGCGAAACCGTTGCAGGAGAACCATATTTATTGAGTAAGGCCAACACTTCACCCGAATCAGTCCCTTGCTTGGGAAAACTTTCATTAAAATTCTTTCAAATTTGTCAGAGCTTCTTCTGTGGGATATACATTCCTTTCTAATGATTTGTCGGCATATTCAAAAGCATAATCTCTGACTTGATTGAAAATTTTCTTATCCATCATTTCCATACGCATTTGTTCTTGCAAATTCTTTTCTATCATTTCTTATATATAATATTTCTGTTTAAATGTTATTTTAAAGGCTAAACAGCGGTTGACATATGTTAAGTAAAGTAGTGCATGCACTACTCTCTACCCTGCCTTTATCATATCTTACTTTTTAAGCAATTTACTCAATATTACATTGAGCCTATCAATATCACTATCGTTTACATATAAATGTGGAGCAAACCGTAATGATTTACCTCGCTGGCTAATGAATATTTTTCTTTCTTTTAGTTCATAAACTAAGTTTCCTGAAAAACTATCTGGAGCTATTGCTCCCAAAATGTGAGGACATCGTTGTGAATTTTCAGGTATTCGAAACCCTAACCGGGATAAGATGCCTTTCAATTTGATGGTTTATATTCAAGAGTGAATCTGCGATCTGTTGTACACCCCAGGTCTTTATTTGTTCTAATGCAGCAATAGCTCCAGGTAAAATAGTAGGTGTACATTTTTCGCCAACCTCAAATCGCCTTGCTCCTCTCATATAAATATCTGAGTAGATTACCAGGTTCGAAAAATCTTCTGCATTTTCTCTGGCAAGCCACGTTTCTTCAAGTGGTCTCTCATTTCTCCACTTTTCTGCAACATATAAAAGACTAAACCCATAAGGACAAAGTAACCATTTATAACCTGCAGCTATTAGAAAATCAGGTCTTATTTTATTTATCGAAAAAGGCATTGCTCCTAAAGTCTGTGTAGCATCAACAATAAAAATAGCGTTAACGTCATTACATGCTTTTCTTATTTTTAATAAATCAATATATGCTCCATTTGTCCAATGACAAGAAGATATAGCTACAACCTTTATGTTTTTGTCAATCCTGTTAGTAATTGCATAAGTCCAGTTTCCATCTTCAGGTGTTTCAACCGTAATCAATTCTGCTCCTGTTTCCTTAGCAACTCTTATTAGAGGAAGAACAACGCTTGGAAACTCTTCATCAATTACTAAAATTCTGTCACCTTTTTGTAAATGGGTTTCAATTGCTCGTGAGGCCGTACTCAACCCATAACTAGCGGAAGGTACTATTGCAAAACCATCAGAATCTCCACCAAAAATATCAGCTAATAATTGCCTTATTGATTCAGCATCATCAAAAAAATTGGCCGGTGTTCTTTCCCAAGGATGGCTTTTAGTATTAACACCCACATGTAATCTTGTTACAGATTCATTTAATAGAGGCGAGTTGTATGCACAATTAAAATATGCAATATCTTTAGGAATATCGAATAAGTGTCGTTGTGATTCAATCATCTTTAGAATTACGTTTATTTTTTTTTAAAAATTTAAGTCTTAATAATTTTATTAAACATTGCTATATCTGTCGCACCTTCTGTACTGATAAAAAGAATGTTGGTATTTGGGTTTATATTTAATACTTTTTGAAGTGACAAGAACTCATCTGCTTTTATTATTGCAATAAATCCGGCAAAACCACCCACACCAGATTCACCAGAAATTATTTTTTCATCCGAACCATTGGGGTAGTATAAATCCCTAATTGCCTGCATAGAATATATATCATCAATTTTAATAGAAACATCTGTTCCGTTTTTTATAAAATCCCAAGCACCCAATGATGGTGTTCCACAGTTAAGTCCTGCCATTATTGTTTTTCCATTCCCTTTTGATGTGATTATTTCTCCTTTTTTAAATGATGAAAGAATGGCATCAGCTTCTTTTGGTTCAACGATTACTATCTTAGGTCGGTTTGCAGCATATTTTTCCAGATAATAAAATATTCCAGCACCTGCAAAGCTACCAACACCTGCTTGCAAAAAAACAATATCTATTTTAGCTTGATATGGAGTGTGAAGACTATCTTCCATTTCCTTGAAAAGTGTTAAATATCCCGCCATAATTTGTGCAGGTATTTCTTCATAATTTTCCCAGGCTGTATCTTGTACCAACTCCCAACCATTTATTTTACTTATTTTTTCTGCGTGGACACAAGTTTCGTCATAGTTTCCTTTTACCTGTTCAACTTTAGCACCTTCTTTTTTAATTGCTTCGATACGCTGATTGGTTGTATCCTTTGGTACAAAAACTACGGATTCTTTATTAAAGAATTTAGCTGCCCATGCTACTGCTCTTCCATGGTTTCCATCGGTGGCTGTACAAAAGGTTGTTATATGTGGTTTCTTTTTAAGGATTTCATAAATTGCATATGAAGCACCTAAGCCTTTAAAAGCATTTAAACCAAATCGGGATGATTCTTCTTTAATATAAATGTTGCCAACATTGTATTTATTAGATAAATTGGGTAAATGAATTAATGGAGTAGGCTGGTATGTAGGTAAGGATGAATGAAATACAAGAGCATTACTTTTTTTGAGAATAGCGAAGGTTGCATTCTCTACAATTTTATTATTAGGATTATTTATATAGAATGAAGAATCTACTTTGGCCTTTATCTCCATTTGAATGATTTTGAATCTATTGCTCTCATCGTACACAGAATTCCATCTAAATGGTCGTATTCATGTTGTAATAACTCAGATAAATCATTATTCATATTCCGCTCCTGAGATTCCCAATTTTCATCCAGATATTTTATCGTCACTTTTTTATGTCGTTTTACCTTAACCAAAAGATTTGGAAAACTCATGCAATCGTCCCAGAGTTCAAATTTTTCATCGCTCATATAAGTAAATTTCGGATTTATAAAAACGACAGGTTTATCTATATTCATATAAATCAACCTTTTCATTATTCCTAATTGAGGTGCTGCAATAGCTCGTCCGAAATTGTACTTTGCTTTGATTTCTTTCATTACATTGTCTAAATCGGCAACCCAAGCTTTTACCAAATGTAGTTCTGATTTTTCAATAGGCTCACAAACTTCATAAAGACGTTGGTCGCCAAGTAACACCATATCGATTAATTTTTTCATTTTTAATTATCTCAGATTTTTAAGGTTGTACAACTCAATTCTTGAAATCTGCGCCAATTAGCAATAAAGTACCGGTTATTTACTATTTATTTTAAAGATCTAATCTCAATATGTTTTATTTTTAACCGGGTTTCCATCCATTTTTTTAATTTTTCTTCCTGATCTTTACTATCCTTCTTTTTAACTTTTGCCTTCCATTTTACAGAAATAACTGCTATGGTATCAATTTTTTTGAAATTTGAAATATATTCTCTGGCAAAACTTATTTGTTTTAGATCTTCATAATTGATCTCTATTTCTTTGACTACCTGATCAAATAATATTTCATTATCATAATACTTTCGAAGATCTTTTTCCAATTCAATTATCCTTCTATCTTTTTCTTTTATAGATTCTTCTTTTCCACTTAGTATTTTATAGTTATTGATATACATTTCTTTGATCTGATCGATATCCTCTCTTATTCCGGCGTCATCCTGGCTTTGTAAAATAGTTAATTTAGTATTCTTTAAACCTAAATCTTCCATCTGTAATTTCCATCGGTCTTTATCATGTTCATCATATTTATTACCAAAAACATATAATTTTATTTCGTTCTCTTTGTAATCGATACTTTCTTTGGTATCACCTATGATATTTACTCCTTCCGATTTAATGTTTTTAATAAAACGCTCTGCCCTGGTGTTAAATTCATTTAAAAGATATAGTTCATAAAACAGATAGATACTAAAAGATATAATGATTAATGCAATTAAAGTAGCAAGCTGTGATATCCGTTTGCGTTTAGCCTGATTGATATATTTTAACATCGGAAATCTCAAATACTTGGTTATAGAAAATGCAGCTAAAGCAATAAAGATACTATTGATAGTAAATAAGAACAAAGCTCCTCCAAAATAATTGAACTGACCGGTTGCTAAACTAAATCCGGCAGTACACAAAGGCGGCATCAGGGCAGTAGCAATAGCAACACCAGCAACTGTATTGAATTGTGGCCTTGGGCGACTAATAGCAATAAACAGTGCCAGACCACCTGCTATTGCAATAAGAACGTCTCTTACATCGGGTTTGGTTCTAGCCAGGATCTCGGGAGTTGCCTCTTGAAAAATAGGTATACTAAAAAACACGAATGAAGTTAATATACTTAAAGCTATCATTACTCCAAAATTGATCACCGACGCTTTTAAGGTATCCACATCATTTACTCCAATAGAAAAACCAATTCCCAAAATAGGCCCCATTAATGGTGAAATAAGCATAGCACCAATTACCACTGCAGTTGAGCTAATGTTTAAACCTATGGAAGCAATTAAAATAGAAAAAACCAAAATCCAGGCCGTATGCCCTTTCATTGAAATACCCTCTTTTATTATTTTGGCAGTTGCTTCTTTATCTGTACCTTTTTTAATATTTAATAGTTCGGGTAAATAATCTTTAAGGCTTTGAAAAAAACCTTTGAATTCTTTGTGGACCTCTTCCTTTTGATGTTTTAATTTTTTATCCTGTTCAAGGTTTTCTTTATTAATATCATCCATGAAATATTAAGATTGAAAATTTGTTTAGTAAATTTACTAAATATTAATCATTTTCAAATTTTTCCAGAGCCAATGAAGAAATTTGTTTAATTTCTTGCTCTTTGGATTTTGGAAAAATAAGAATGGTATCCTTAGTTTCAACAATGATATAATCATTCAAACCTTGAACTATAATTTTTTTATTGCTTTGTGTGCTAACAATATTATTACAGGAATCATTCAGTAATGCTTTAGCATTTATAATGGCATTATTGTTATTATCCTTCGGTAGTTTTTCAAATAATGAACCCCAGGTACCCAGATCATTCCACCCAAAATCAACCGGTAGAACATATACATTTTCTGCTCTTTCCATGATACCGTAATCAATAGAAATATTCTTGGATTTGCTATAATTTTCTTTAATGAAATCGGATTCTTTTAAAGTATTCCAATATGTGTTCCCGCTATTAAATATGGCGAACATATCCTCTAAACTATATTCAAAGGCTTTGATAATACTTTTTACGCTCCAAATAAAAATTCCCGCATTCCATAAATAATCTCCTTGCTCTATAAATAATTTAGCTGTTTCTACATCAGGCTTTTCTGTAAAATTTTTCACTTTTTTAATCTCTTTCGAGGATTCTTCATACTGGATATAACCATAACCGGTATTAGGACCAGAGGGTTTTATACCCAAAGTCATTAAAATATCATCTTTTTCACAAGCCTTAAAAGCAGTTTCTACATTCTTTATAAATTCATCTTCATTTTCAATATAATGATCCGATGGTGCCACTATCATCACCGCATCTTTATTAAAATTATTGATCTTAAAAGCACTATACAAAATGCAAGGGGCTGTATTTCGCATTGCAGGTTCTAATAAAATCTGATTATCGTCTATCTGAGGTAAATGATCTTTTACTAAATTCTTATATTTTTCATTAGTTGCAACTAAGACATTTTCTTTGGGAATTAATTTTTCCAACCGCTCAAATGTATTTTGAATCAATGATTTTCCGATTCCCAACATATCGTGAAATTGTTTAGGATTATCGGGGGTACTTACCGGCCAAAATCTCGATCCTACTCCACCAGCCATGATTACAGCATAATAATTCTTATTCATCGTAATTTATTTTTTCATTTTAATAATAAACATATAGTTTTTATTTTTTATTGCTAATGTCATCCTAAGCAATGTATTCAAATCTATCCCATTAATTCTTATTTCATCAATTATTTTAATAAATCTACTTCTGCATTTGCATGGAATAAATATTTTTTATCGGTCATGACTTCAACGCATTCATACCTTGTTCTTCTTTTATTTCCTTTTATATATATTTTATTATTATGCTGAAATTTACTCTGCCAAGGTATTTCAAATATAAAACTCTTATCTGTATATTCATCGAAATGCTTCAGTGCTAATGATAATTTAATATCAGAATCAGTACTTGCCTTTGGATTAATTAAGTAACGTGCCAAGAACGGTAATAACTCATTTGGGAAAATTTCAGGATTAACAAAAGGCAACATTAAATGTTGAAAATTTCTTTTCCATTCTATCCCATGAGGTCTGACTCTTTTAAATTTCATAAAAGTCACTAAATGGGCCAATTCATGAATTAAAGTAAGCAAAAACCTATACACATTTAAGTCATTGTTGATAGTTATTTGGATCTTTCCATCTGGGAATTTTTTAAAATCACCATGCTTTGTTTTTCGCTGTTTAACAATTTTTAAATCACAAGGGTAATTATCTAATAGTTCGATTACAAGATCAATCGAATTCTCCGGTAAATATTTAGTTAAAATTTCTTTTTTTTTATTCAAATCATCAATTGATTTTGGTTATTGGTAATTGGTGTTTGGTGTTTCAAAATTAAGGCGTTGAATTAGAAACCTGTAATACTTTCCCATTATAAATTTTATTCCCGGTAAGAGAAAAATCACCAATGTAATTAGCTATTTCGGAAGCCGTTGTTGGGGCTTTATAATCCGGAAAGGCTTCGCTCAGCATTTCGGTTTGTATTGCTCCTAAGGCCAATGTATTAAATGAAATTCCACTTGTTTTATATTCTTCTGCCAATAATTCCATTAAGGTTATAACAGCACCTTTTGATGAACTGTATGCCGACAAACCTGCAAATTTCATACTTCCCTGAATACCACCCATACTACTTATGGCAACAACATGACTTTGTTTATGTAAAAATGGAATAATTTTTCTTGTCAACTCCGCAACGGCGAAAACATTAACCTTGTATACATTCATAAAATCTTTAGTTGTAGTTTTAAAAAATGGTTTGTGAATAAGTGATCCGGCATTATGAATAATGACATCCACTTTTCTCCATTTATTTTTTACAAAATGAGTAACCACATCCAAATCTTCTTCCTTTGTGATATCAACTTCCAGAGCTTCAATATTTTTATGTGTATTTTGTAATCGAATAATATTTTCGCTATTTCGGGTCAATGCTAAAATATGGTGATCTTGTTCACTTAAATATTTTACCAATTCAAAACCTATACCCCGACTTGTACCGGTTATAATAATATTTTTTGACGCCATTTTTATATTTTTTATAAACTTGCTATATTTAACAAAATTTAACTCTCAAAATTATGAAATTTTTCAGCATTAGTTTCCTTCTTTTCCTTACATCTTTTTTATTTGCTCAAAACACCTACATACATTGTGGAAAACTAATCGATACAAAAAACGGGAAAGTTTTAAATGAGATGACCATTGTTGTAGCTGCAAATAAAATAGCAGCTATTGAAAAAGGTTTTCAAAACCCAAACTCAGATCAGGATAAAATAATTGATCTAAAAAATAAGACGGTCTTACCCGGATTGATTGATATGCATGTTCATATTGAGCATGAATCTAACCCAAATCTATACTTAGAGCGATTTACTTTGAATGAAATTGATGTTGCATTTCATTCTACAGTTTTTGCAAAACGAACTTTAATGGCCGGATTCACAACTGTTAGGGATCTTGGTGGAAGTGGCGTAAATACAGCCTTAAGAAATGCTATCAATAAAGGTTATGTTGAAGGGCCAAGAATTTATTCTGCGGGTAAAGCACTTGGTACCACAGGTGGCCATGCCGATCCAACCAACGGCATGCGTAAAGATTTAATGGGAAATCCTGGTCCGAAAGAAGGTGTGGTCAATAGTGTTGCAGATGCCAGAAAAGCTGTAAGACAACGCTATAAAAATGGCGCCGATTTGATTAAAATTACAGCTACAGGAGGAGTTTTAAGTGTTGCAAAAAATGGTCAAAACCCACAATTTACCATTGAAGAAATAAAAGCTATTTGTGAAACTGCCAAAGATTACGATATGCATGTTGCAGCCCATGCACATGGTGATGAAGGCATACAAAGAGCCATTTTAGGCGGAGTTAAAACTATAGAGCACGGCACTTTGATGAGTGAAAAAACCATGCAAATGATGATAGATCATGATGTTTATTACGTACCTACTATTACCGCCGGAAAAGAAGTTTCAGATAAAGCTAAAATCAAAGGTTATTACCCCGAAATCATAGTACCAAAAGCTCTGGAAATCGGACCAAAAATTCAAGGAACTTTTGCCAAGGCTTATAAAAAAGGAGTCAAAATTGCCTTCGGTACCGATGCAGGAGTTTACCCTCATGGCACTAACGCAAAAGAATTTTTTTATATGGTGGAAGCTGGAATGCCCGAAATGGAAGCAATTCAAACGGCTACAGTTAACAATGCTCTGATTTTAAAAAATAATAAAATTGGTACAATTGCTGTTGGCAATTATGCTGATATCATAGCGGTAAATGACAATCCTATTAAAAACATCAAAACTTTAGAAAATGTGATTTTCGTAATGAAAAACGGAATTGTATATAAAAATTGATTGTTATGGTTATTTTTTTAGATCAAAACTTACGCTAACATTAACAGTTTTTGCTATTTTTTTAGCCACTGTACTTTTAACGGCAATTTCAAAATCGACAACTTCAACACTAAAATTCGTTTTTAAATTGATAGTTTCTCCTTGCATTTTTATTATAGCCCTAGTTTCAATAACTTTAGTCACTCCCCTGACTGTTAATTTGCCTTTAATCACATATTCTTTTGGATTAGCTGACAGATCAGAAATTGAAAAATCAATTATTTGCCCGGAAAATTTGGCCTTTGGATAAGTTTCAGAATTCATAAATTTTTTCTGATTAAAGTGTTCCTGCATCAGCCCTTTCTTAAACTTAAATCCTTTGATTAAAACTAATGCAGCAATTTTACCATCATCTTTAAGAATGACACTTACCGTATTGTTAATAGCTGCCACTGGTTCAAAATTCGGGACAGATGCCTCAAACGAAATATCTCCACTTTTTGTACTGAATCTATCCTGTGCATTCACTGTAAAAGTGAAAACAAAAGACAAAACAATTATGTATTTTAAATATTTCAATGTAAATATTTTAAGATGTATTTATTATTTTAACTAAATTTATGATTATAAAAATAAGTAATATTTTAAATCTATAAAAATAAACCATCATGAAGAAATTAATTTTTGGTTTCTTAATCATTGTCATATTAGCCATATTTGGTTATCAATATGTATTTAGATCAGCTGAAAATGTAGGTAAAGCCACCTCGGAATTCACTATTGATGCTACTGAAATCTCTGATGATTTTAAAAATAATTTACAAGAGGCTGAAATAAAATACAGAGATAAAATTTTTACAGTTGAAGGGATAATTACAGATATTGAAGAAGAAGGAATTATTTTAAACAACAGTATTTATTGTAAATTTGATGAAAAAATCAAACATTCTAAAAACGATCAAATAAAAGTTAAGGGTAAATATATTGGATATGACGATCTATTTGAAGTAATAAAATTAGATCAATGTGTTTTACAGAATTAATTCTCTAAATAGCCCTGATCTTTCCATTTCAAAATAATATCAATATTGGTTTGTGACATTTTACCCGTTTGAGGCATAATTAATGGATCACCCACCGGTAATTGTATTCTTTGTAAAAGATTTCCATTTTCTGTTTTATCTTGTACTTCATCATAGGTTTCCAACGGAAAAGGACCTATAGGATTGGGATTAGAATTATGACAAGTTAAACAATTGTTGTTAATTATTGGTTTAATATGTTCTGTATAATTTACAACATTTGGTATCACACCTAAAAAATCCTCAGAACTATCATTTGTACAGCTTTGGATGCTTTGTAATATTAAAATCATTAAGATTATTCTAAACATTTTCATTAGGCTAAAATATAATTTTTTTTATAAATCATAAAAAATCACTAAATTCAGCATTGAACAATACTAATAAAATGAAGAATTCATGACTAAAAGTTTAGTCACACAAGGAAATGATTATATGAATGTTACATATGACCAATATAAAACAATAATCTATAAACAGATGAAAAAAATAATAATATTAATATTCGTCTTCTTAACATCAATTGTCACTTCACAGGAAGATCTGATGGATGAATTAGATAAGAATTCGGTGATAGACAGTACTGTTATATCATCTTTTTTCGGATTAAAAATCGTCAATTTAGAATCGACAAAAACAGCAAGTAAAGGTGATTTTTATTTTAATATTTCTCACAGGTTCGGATCTGTTAAAGATGGCATAAGCGAACTTTTTGGATTAGATCAATCAAACATTCGATTTAGCTTTTTTTACGGTATTAACGATTGGCTTACTTTGGGTGCATCAAGAAGTTCATACAATAAAACTTATGATATCACAGCAAAATACAGGTTAAAACAGCAAGTTGCAAATGGCTTTCCTTTAACCATAACAGGATTTTCAGAAATTGCAGCAAATACAAAAATTGATGAAGATGATTATCCGGGTTTTGCATTTAAAAACAGGCTGTCCTATTTAACCGAAGTATTAATCTCGAGAAAATTCAGTGAAAAATTATCGCTGCAAATTGCACCAATATTTATTCATGAAAATTTTGTTTTGGACGATAATCAAGATAACAGCCAATTTGCCTTAGGTGGAGGAGGTCGATATAAATTAAATGGAACATTATCAATAAATGTAGATTATGTTTACCATTTCAATAGAGCAAATGGAAGTAATTTTAACAATCCTCTTTCCTTTGGTTTGGACATTGAAACAGGAGGACATGTATTTCAAATAATTATAAGTAATTCAAACCAATTAAACGACATTAACTTTATTACAAATGCTACAGGAGATTGGGGTGATGGGGATATATATTTAGGTTTTAATTTGTATAGGGTATTTTAATTAAATTCCAATTTAAAAATAAATGTTCTTTCAAAATTCTTTTTAACCTCATGGATCAATTTAAAAATTAAATTTTGTTGGAGTGCTAAGCTTTTTATGAGCTCAATTTCACAATCTTCAGATAAGTTCATATAAACATTTGTGTTTGTCGACATATATTGTGGAAGTTGACGAAACAAATCCACAAAATATTTAAAATCCTCTCCACAAAACCAGGCTCTTTCAGTAATATTTTTAGCGTTTCGGGGATAGTACGGCGGATTTATAAAGATAAAATCAAAGTCTTGTTTGGGAATTTTGTCGAATAGATTAGAATAAATTGTTTGTATCTTTAAGTTTTGCTCTAATGCAGCTTCATTAATTCCATTTATAGCTTTCTCATTTATGTCTGAGGCTAAAACAACTGCTCCTTTTGACGCACTGTAAATACTTATTATACCACTACCACATCCCAATTCAAGAACATTACTATCGATAAGATTCAGGTTTGAAATAAATTCTAATAATATTTTAGTACTTAAAGTGTGTATCGGTGAAAAAACTGTTGGATATACAATTATCCAAACTTTTTTGTATGTGAATTTTCTAGGCTTAGAATGATACCACATATGGTATCTCTTATAAAAAGGATTGACGATTTTTTTATATACATATCTAAGTTGCATACTTATTCAGAATAAAATCCTTCTATTTCCGGTTGACGATATTTCCAAATTTTATGTAAGATCTTAATTTCATATGGGAAATTATAAAAACCATTTTTATATCTGTAACCAGAAACAAATTTTAATAACTTTTTTTTATATCCCTTAATCCTAAAATCACTCACGGTTGGATAATATCCGTTTAATACTGTCTCGAAATTTTTAATTAGATCTACCATTTTAGTATTGAGCCAAGGTGTCAGAGGGTTTTTGCGCAGATCGAAGTTTTCCCAACTCGGAGATAACCAATCCTCTAAATATTTTGGAAAAGAAAAACCCGAATCTAATATCTGCTGATAAAGATCAGAACCTACTGTCGGAACCGGGCTGTATAAATAAATAATAATCTCAGCATAAGGATTTATAATTTTAATTTCTTTTATAAAATTAATATCCCATAGAATTTGATCATATACTTTCTTTTCATTTTTTGCAGGCATTCCTAACACAAAAGAGAACTCTGGTATGATGCCAATATTTTTCATCCTCAAAGCAAATTCTTTGATCATATCACCCGTTTGGGTGCCACCTTTGTTCATCTGCTTTAAAATTTCGTCATTTCCTGTTTCGGCTCCCAAAAAGATCATTTCACAACCAGCTCTCTTCATTAAAGAAAGATCGTCGTCACTATATAAATTTAAGGTATCTATTCTTCCTTCCCCCCACCATTTGATATTATCATTTAAAATTAATTTTGAAAACTCTAAAATTCTCTTTTTAGAGGTAAAAAAATTATTGTCATGAAATTCAATGGCATCGATATTGTAAGTTTCCTTAAAATAAATTACATCTTTATAAATGTTTTTAGCTGATTTTCCTTTCCATTTGGCGTTATAAATAGGTACAACTGCGCAAAAAGAACAAGAAAAAGGGCAACCCATACTAGAGTGATATGACAGGGTTGTTGACCCCATAAATGTTTTTGATAAATAATTTTTAATTGGATAGAACCTATCTAAAAACTGATATGGCAAACTTGGCAATGCATCTTGATCAAGCAGCGCTTCAGGGGCTGTTTTAACTATTTCTGATTTTTCATTTTTGAAAATTAAATTTTTAATTGAGTTCAGTTCATTCAAATGTCCATTTTCTATATTCTCTAATAAATCAGGAAAAGCATTATCTCCAGGCCCGTTAATAATATAATCAACAAAACCGGATTTTAGTGATACTTTATACTGATTGGCAGCAAAGTAACCGCCCCAAATTATAATAATATCTTTATACTTTTCTTTGATTTTTTTACAGAAAGGAATTGCTTGTTTTAACTGGGGCCCAGGCATTACCGTTGAGCAGAAATATTTATATTCACCGGTGATCAAATAATTTTCAATGGTTTTAAAGGCATCTTTCTCCATATTGCCATCTACAAAAACATAGTCATATTTTCCATGAATAGAACCTCCGACCTGCAAAATAGAATTTGGAATTCTGTGTTTTGCATTGGCGCTCCGGGGATTAAATAATATGATTTTGTTTTGATTCATAATTAAAATAAACGACAACATCTTCTGTAATCTGAAAATAAACCACTGGTTAACATCAAATCTTTTCTAAATCTATTTAATATAATTGAATTATAACTTTTTATATACTTTAAAATTTATAAAAATTTGATGAAAAACTCAGAGTTTTTTTAAATAATCCTATTTCTTTTTCAGTAAATTTTTGTTTCCAATAACCATGTGAGCCTTTTCTTAATAATTTATTTAATATTACTTTATCAGAGGATAAAATATTTTGATTTCTTTTTTCAAAAGATTGATTCTCTATACTTTTTAAAATTTTATTGTCTTTTAATTTAATATTCAAATACTTCATAATTCTTTCACATTCAACTTTGGGATTATCTAATAGATTTTCATATTTAATAAATAAAATATTCCTATTCATATAATCTTTAAAGTGTTCTTCCCAAGGTATTTTCAACCAATAGCTAATTTTAATATTCCCATTTAATACCGCATGGATCATTTTTGTTCTTTTAAATTTAGTTGGAAGCAATTTATTATATACTTTTTTAAATAAAGAGGAAACCTTATACAACTTCATTTTATTTAAAAATGTAAATATAAAAGTGGGAAATTCAAAATAATAAACTCCTGAAACAACTATGTCTCTAGGATCACGTATTACATAAATAATTTTATGAATTGGTAGTTTTGATGCATTTTTGATATCAATAAAGCTATGATGTGATTTATAACAATCATAGTTCGAACTTCTATTTTCACCTTCTTTATATGGAGCTTCAATAGTATCAAAACCCCAATCACCTTGTAACGGGCAATGTACAAGTTCAGCAACTAATCTACTTAGCCAAGTTGTACCACTTTTAGGATATCCAACAATTATAATGTTCTTTATTGTCATTCCTTTTTATAATCTTTAATCCATAACCAAAGTATAATAACAATACTCCATTGCCCGATTAATTTTAGAAACAAGGCTCCACTGATATACCAATTTTTAATCAAAACATATCCTAAGATTATTTGAATTACTACAACTACAGAGGCTATTTTTGCAATTTCATTTTGTCTGTTTTTCTTATAATATTCATTGATCAATAAGATATGCAAAAATAAAGGAGGAATAAAAGCAAAAGCCATTAAATATTGTTCTTTTAAAAAATGTAAATTGTAAATTTTCGAAATTATAAAATACATCAAAACACTCATAATAATCGCATAAAACCAACCATAAATGAAAAACTTTTTTTGTAATCTTTTAACTACAGTATTGTTGATTCGATAAAAATTCTTTAAAAACGGATTTATTACGAAAGCACCTCCCATTTGTGCCATTGTTAAAAAACTAAGCATTATTTGATATTTACTTAAATCATTTACACTAAAAAAATAGGTGCCATAATAAGCATCAATTTTTGCACGAATTGTTCCGAAAACCAAAGGAATAAAAAAAGGGAAACATTGTTGTAAATTCTTTAAGTCAATCTGCAATTTGATATTATTAAAACCCTGAAAATAAAAAATTGAATAGCAAATCAATTTAAAACCTTGAACGATGATAATTATAAAAAGTAAACTCTTTAAGTCCAGCCTTTCAAATATTAAATAGAGATAAAGAACCAAAATTAAAACACCGGTCAATTCAACCCAAATATTAAATTTAAAATTCCGATGATATAAAATTAAAACTTTAAATGATTGATTAATAAAATAAATTATCAATAAAATGAAAACCAGTATTTCTAATCCATTAAAAACCGGGATTATGTATATTAACATATAACTTGGAATTAACAAAACACTTCTTGCCAGAATACTATTTGTCCACTGTTGATTTATGGTTTTTGGAAATCTGCTAAAGGATTTTAAAAGAAAATCAAGATTTCCAAAAGCTAAAAAAAGAAGCAAGAAATTAGTCCAAATAAAGATCTCTACATATTCCCCCCATAATTCTGTTGAGTGGTATTTAATTATGATAAAGGAAAGTAGTAAAATAGAAAAAATGCCCAGTATTTGACCCATACTGTAAAGGGAAATAGTTTTTAATCTGATAATTAACTTAGTCTTTATCTGTTCCATACTGACTATTTATGTCTAAAGTATATCTTAATTAATTGAATAAAACCAATCCTATTTATAAAAAAATAACCCTAACAAAGGTAAAGGCTGCATTAAAAGGTGCGATGCTACTTTGTTTAGTGTATGGCTTACTATGAATAAATGTTTACGCATAATACAATTTTAAATACGATGTCAGGCACATTATTTAGATTGTAAAATGATTTTGATTTTTCAGTTTAATAAAGTTAAAATATTTACTTGTTTTTCGATATATTTTGTCAAGTTTTTCCTTTGCTTCAGAATCAAGCTCAATTAGATTTTTTTTGGTTATGATAACTTTACCTCTTTTAATATACTCAGATCTATCCCCTAGTTTTCCAGTCGAACTCTTTAGTTTATATTCTTTTTTAAGTGGTGTTCTGAGCTCTAAAAACTGACTGATCTTGTGAAGAGTCTTGTCTGTATTAACAGTCAAATCTTTATAAGTTAAAAAACATTGTGAGTTTGAAGGTATGCCTTTACTTATTATTACTAGCTCATTAAGCCTATCAATATAATAATTTAGTGAGCTATATTTTCCTGTATTGTCAATACTATAAGGATAGCCTCCCAAGTTTTCAATACTAGATATTGTTTCACAAGGAGAACGAATTAGAAAGATAAATTTAATATGATTATTTTTTTAATAAAGTTTTGTTAGGAGTAAAATCATTATGTAATAATTGATCGACTGTATATTTATAAGATTTAAATATACTTTTTTGATTCCATCTTGCAAAAAGTTCCATTCGATTAAAGTCAGTCTTTTTGTGATAAATTCTACTTTGTTCTCCTGTTCCTAAAATTTGGCTGTTCGAAGACAAAATATGTTCTAATATAGAGCTTCCAGATCTCATATGAGATAGAATAAAGACTACATTGGGCATAGCAATGGGATTTACTACAAACCAAAATTTAAATAATAGTTGTTTTATACTATCCATTAGATATCTATTTTTTTGATAATTGCCACTTGTATATTATCAATAAAAACAATCTCGAAATACAAGTAGCCAATAGTACTCCAGATATTTGGTAATTGATTATTTATAGTAAAATAAATATAAGGATAATAATAATACCAAAATCAATAATAATGGTAATTGACTTTTGAAGGTTCTCTACTATATTTTCTAATAAGAAATTCCTTATTTCCAAAACCTGTAATAATTAAAACAAAATAAACCCATAATAGAATGTTTATTAATATACCCCAATCGTCTTTTCCGAAATACTTAATTCCTAAAATTGCAATTAGAAAATTAAAGGTAGGGCTAGCAAAACCTCGAATTGTATTGATACCAATGGTCAAAAGTTTATGTATGATATAATTTCAAATAAGGATTCAGAGTATCTTCTTTCTTATTTAATAAAAAACGTTTTCTTTCAATCTGATTTTCATTTATTAAATAAGATAAATGATTAATCATTTCCGTGTCATTTGAACAAACTTTCCATGATGGAAATGATTTTGCAATTCCCACGTTAAAGGAAACTACATGCATACCTGAGTATAATGCTTCCGCAAAAACATAACCAAAAGACTCATACAAACTGGTGTGGAGTAAAATGCCAGATTGAGACATTTTTTGATATACTTTTTTTCTTGAAAGTTTTCCTGTTAATACAATATTATTATCCAATTTTTTTTGACTTATCGTATTTCTGAGGGAAGGCTCTTGGTTTCCACCTCCAATAATTTGGACTTTAAGATTTGGGAATTCCTTTACTAATACCAAAATTATTTCAATAAATTTTGGGTAGTTTTTCAATTTAATTAATGAACCCACTGCTAAAATATTTATTTTAGTATTTAATAATTCAGGGAATGATTCATGATCCAGCATCCAAGGAATAATTTGAGATTTTAATTTCAGTTTTTTTAGTATCAAATCATGTTGATTTTGAGAAAGTGATACAATTTTACAATTACTGTTTATAAGGTATTTAGAATAAAAATTCCTCCGAAGAGCATCTTGACCCATCACTGTCACAATATTCCGAATACCATACTTTTTAGCGAATTTTTGCGCTATAAAAGAGGCTTCGCTAATCCAAAAACTATGTAAGACAGTAATTTTCTTTTTTTTGTTTAATTCTTGTAGTTTAATTAATGCTCTATTCCATATTAATAGTTTCTTCAATCGATTATTTTTACCGTTAAGTGGAATAACTTGAATGCCATTCCAATCATATGATTTCTTTGAAAACGGAAATTGAAAAGTAATTACTGTCATACATATATCAGTTAATGTTTTTCGCAATGTTTTTAGATAAACTTGCAAAGCGGGAATTGTGGTAGAATCTTGTTCATTCTCTGGAAAACCGGGTGTTAAAAAAACAATATGTCCTTCTGTTTTATCCATACTGCCTATTCTAATTCCATTTTTTATTTGTAAAGATCAGATCATTCTTCTTAATAAATTCCGGATACAAGTTCAGAAAATTGAATGAAATGGCATTCCCCTTACAATCATAGATATATTTATAAGTTTCCAATTCAACAAACAGATCTTTCAAGATGCGATGTATTTTATTTTGAAAAAAATTTATATTCAAAATTTTTTCTATTTTTAAAAGTAATTTACTCAAAAACACAGAGGTTATTAAATCATAATATATATTTTCATTTAAATACTGATAATGAAACGATATATACAAAGTTGGAAAATTCATTTTTTTCAGCGCTTCACCTACTTTTGGAAGAATACTAAATTCAGCACCTTCTACATCCATTTTAATAAAATCAACATGGGAGATATGCTCCTGGGTTATAAAATCCAATATAGATAGAGTAGTTACTTTTTCCGAGTATTCAAGATCTCTTCTTCTAGCGAGTATACTGGTAGATGATTTACCATATTGTTCTCTGGCATATAATTTCAGGATATCTTTTTTGTCGGAAATAGCGATTCGATAAGGATTTATAGCCGATTTAATTTGAGGGTTTAATGCCATATTCTTAATAAGTTCATCAAAACAGACAGGATCTGGATCTATGGCATAAATTGTTTTTACTTTATTTGCCAAATAAAGACTTATAACACCACTCCAACATCCCAAATCAATTACAATATCATCTTGATCTGTAAAAAAATCTAATATCTTGAAGGTATGGGGCTCCCACTGACCACTGTTGATATACTCCCAGGTACCCTTATTTTGTCCCGTGCAAACTCTAAATTCTATTTGACCAATTTTTACCTTCATAATTCAGCAAAAATAATTATTTGAACGAGGAAAAATAAATAATTGGACTCACCAATTTTAACAAATAAAAATTTTTTATTAAATTGTTCTTTTATGTGATCTGCCAACATAATTGTCATTTTCTTTTTATTTTATAAAGTTCCCATCCTTCAGGTAGCTTTTCTAAAAGCTCCAAATTATATTTTTGCTGCAAATTATCCCAATTTTTAATTGGGTTTTTATCTTTCCATTGTTTTTGAAATTTTGTGGGATGAAAAAGTAATAAGGCATCTTCTCTAAAATATACATATTCTTCAACCCAAAGATTTTGATAATCAAACTTTAGTCCTCTTCCTTTTAAAGCGATATCCAGATCAAATGAATATAGAGTATTATTCTGATAATTTTTTATTAATGTCACTATTTTTCTTTCAAAATAATTTCGTTCTAAAACGGATTTTAATCCCTCAATGCCAATGACCATTTGTAATAATACTATACTTAAAATAATTAACACTTTTTTTCTCGAATGTATTTTATTTATAAAAATATCGAATACAGGAAATAAGATTACCAGTATAAAAGGAAATGAAAGCATTAAAAATCGAGAATTTTGAAAGGGTATTCCCGCTAAGAATAAAGCGTAAAGCAATACTGAAAATATAAATATATTTTGCAGCTTAAAAAAGGTTTTCTTCTTAAAGAATCCAATTAAAAAAAGTAAGCCCAATATCAAATATTTCGGATGAAAAACATTGGAAAATGCGTATAAAATATTTGGTAATGAATACACAGCGTATCCGTCAACGGTAGTGAATGATCTTTTAAAAAAATTAAGAAATGACCATTCTTGTAACCATTTATGGTTTAAAAACTCAGAAAAATTATGATTTTTAAAATATATATGAGGGAAAAGAAGGATTAGAATTAATATCAAAATGGTAAATAGATGTACAATATGATTTCTTCTCTTAAACAGATAATAAAGTATATAAATGCCAAAAGGAAATATAATCACAACTGAAGCATAACGTGTCATTACCGCACTTACTCCAAAAATAGTTGCCAGATATATACTGACTAATTTTTGGTCTTTAATATATTTTATTGAATAATAACCAGTACCTATAACAAAGCAAGTTGCCAGCATGTCTGACATTACTAAAACACCTGTTTTAAATACCATGGGCGACATAAAAAAAAACAGGGTGACATATAAAATACTGTAATTTTTTCTGCTGTAAATTAACTCCAATATTTTATTCAGATAAACTGCGCTAATCCCAACAGACATTACACTTATCAATTGTAAACTTAAAGCTGTGTTTGATATTATAAAACTAATTAATGCTCCTAATAAGGGGTAATAAAGAGGCCAGAAAAAAGTATCTGGATTCCTGTCAATTCTAAAAAATAAATGTAAGGATTTTGAATAACGTAAGTACTCGTACGAATCTTGACCATACAATCCATCAAAGCCAAAAAATAAATATACCATGAGAAACAAAACTACTGGAAATCCTACTAAAACAATAGTTCTATATTTCTTATACATCGTTAAAAAAATTAAATATCCTCTCAGTTTTTTGTATACCTCAACCACATAAATGGGGAGTCTTTCTTTTTTGCAAACCTTTTTATTAAATTTTTTGAAGGCTTGTACAATACCTTAAAATTCTTTATATCATCTTTTTTATGGTGATGGTAATAATCACTCATTTCTGCAAATGCAAGATTTGTATAATACACCTGAGATCTCTCTTTTGCTTGATTTATCTTTGAAGTTTTATAAAACGGACTGTCAATTATATGCAATTCTCCTTGAGATTTTAAAAAGGATTTTAATACTTTAAATAAATTGTTTAAATCGGGAAAATATTGAACGCAGGCATTTAAAGTAATCATATCAAACTGATTTTCAAATATATGTTTTAATTGAAAAATATCACCATAGACAAATCTTAGGTTCTTTCTTTTGAAAATTCTAGCTGCTTGTTCAAGTTCTATACTGCTTATATCTATTCCCGTAATTGTATTATTTGTACTAGATTTCGCAAGCAGATGTGTGAACCAACCATTACCACAACCAATATCCAACAATTTAATATTACTCTTTTTATGAACAAAATAATCGAGAAATCTAATAGATGATCTTTTACGCAATTGCCATTCTTTATAATTTTTATTATTCATTAAAGCATTGGGAAGAAGCCTTACTTCAGCGTCCTTCAAGATTCTTCCTTCTTTTTTTCTCACTTTATCATAAACAATTGAAAACGAATCTCTCTTTTTTGTTAGATAATGTAATCCGTTTATTATTTTACCCATCATTATATATTAAATGACTAATCCCTTTAAAAAGTATGAGATTAATTTTCTCAATTACTCTTATACACAATTTCATAATTAGCATGATTTTAGATCTATCTATGTATATACTTTCATTAATAAATTAGCTACAATAGACTTCGTTTTCAATTTCAGCGAATTCATATGATTCCCTTTCTGTTTTTCACGATGTTGATTAACCTCATTAATAATTCTTATTACAGCGTAATCATAAAATTTTCGACTATAAGTTCTTCTAAAATCAATATCTCTATCTGTAGAAGTTTCCCAATTAGGAATACCAATTATTTTATCTTCAATTTCCAGGTATAACGAAGTTCCTTTAATAGGATATGCAATGGTTATTGTATAATGCGTCGGATTTGCATCTTTGAGATATTGAATTGTTTTGTTGATATCACTTTCATTTTCTCCGGGATAGCCAACCATAATAAAAGTTCCAGACTCAATACCAATTTCATTTGTTTTTTGGATGACTGATTTAACTACCTCAATATCTACTCGTCTATCCATATTATCAATAATTCTTTGTGAACCACTCTCTGCGCCTATCCATATCCTGAAACAACCAATTTCTTTGAGAAATTGTAATATTTCATCATTCAATCGTTCAGCTCGTGTAATACATTCAAATGATATTTTGAGTTTATACTTCTTCATTTCCAGATAAAAATCTTGTATCCACTTGTGACTTACGGTAAAAACATCATCTACAAACCAAATAGTATCTGGCTTGTAATTTTGTTTAATCCACACAAGTTCCTCAACAACTGATTTTGCTGATCTGCGCCTGTAACTTTGTCCATAAACAGCTGTACTACACCACTTACAAGTGTAGGGGCAACCACGTTGTGTACTGACAGAAATTGCATTTTTTCCATGATTCTCACTCCAAACATCCAAATATTTTTGTAGATCAATCCCTTTTCTGTTCGGGTGAGGTAATGTACTTATATCTTTAATTTTCTCTCGATGCCTATTTTGTATTATTTTATTTTGCTTTTTAAATGCTATTCCATCTACTTTGGTGATATCAGTATCCAAACGAATTGCGTTTACTAATTCTAACATGGTTTGCTCTCCTTCACCAATTACTAAAAAGTCAATATTATTATTCAAATAATTTTCTATGTTATAAGTAATATCCGGACCTCCGAGAATTATAATTGTGTTTAATAATTCTTTACTTGATCTTATAAATTTTATGATAGACAGCACATTTAATTTCGTAATAATATTGGTATATAATGCTACGATTTCAGGTTTATTCTTTACCAGATAACTTTCTAAATCACTTTTCGATGAGAATGTGGTATCAAACAAGGTATTACTAATATGATGCTGATGTAAAAATGCTGATATGGAAAGAATACCTAATGGGGGGTATGGTTTCATTATTTGCTGCTCCTTTTTATCTTGAGCAAGAAAATATCCATGTGTGAGTAATAGCATTCTATTGTTTTTGTTTTAATTCAATTAGATAATGATCGGAATATTTGGCCAAAAATGAGCATCGACCGAACATTTTTTCAAGATTTTCTAAAATACGAAGTATTTTTATATGCTTTTTAAAAAAAGGATTTAAATAAGAAGGTGGAACAAAAAAACCTATTGGTTTAATTTTTTCAACTGTAAAATCCATTGCTATTTCTTTTATCTCTTTGGGGTCAAAATACCAAGTGTTTATTTTTTTTCCCTCAACATTTACTGTTACTGATTCGGAATTATGCCGCCTAAATATCATTTTTCTTTTTCCTTTGATCAAAAAATAAAATGATTCCCACAAACAATGTTTAGGCATTACAACTAAAACTATTCTTCCATCCTTTGTCAAAATAGATGTTGCAGCTTTAAAAAATATTTTTAATTCATTTTTTGATATACAATTCAATCCTCCAAAGTTGGATAAAATAAGATCCATTTTCCTGTTTACTTGAAAAGTGTTTAATTGCCTAAGTTCTAGCAGTTCAAATGAAATATTATTAGAATTTTGAATTGCTTTTTTTTTATTAGCCACTTTAATCATTTCCTGGGAAATATCGGTCGCTAAAATATTATGACCTTGTTTATCTAACCAAATTGCATCTTCGCCGGTGCCACAATTAATCTCTAAAATCTGCTGATTACAAGGCAATTCAATTAATTCATCATAAACTAATTTTCTTTGGATAATACCTAATAGTGAATAAGAAAAATTCTTATCATAAGTTTTTGCTATATGATCAAAATCACTAGGCATTATTATTCTCCATATTGTTCAAATAAATCTTATCCAACCATGAAGTTGGTATATAATAGCTCAATAAAATAATAGATCTTAACATTAAATAGTTAAGACCTAATGGGTGCCTTAAAAATTTTTGTAAATTTTCAAATCCTTTACTTATTCTAAATTCTTTATGAGTTATGCGTTGTAATTTTCTATAATACCCCTGATTGAACGTTCCTTTAAAAAGCATAGCCAAATCATCTGAATCTTTCCAATTTCTCTTGGTTTTAAATTGATCTTTCACCTTTTCATAAAAAGGTGTATCCGGTAAAGGGTAAGATACTGAAACACCAATATTATTGGGTTTTAATCTCTTTATCATCGCAATGGTTTTAGAAATATCCTCTTTTGTTTCACCCAAGTATCCAAACTGAATAAAAAATGCAACATTTATACTATTTGATTGCAATAATTTTGTAGATCTTTCAATTTGGGTAATAGTTATGCCCTTATCCATTGCATCAAGTATTTTTTGAGATCCGCTTTCTGCACCTATCCATACTTCTTCTATACCACTTTCAGCTAAGGCTTCAATAGTATCTTCTTTAAGTAAAAGGTCTGCCCTGCTTTGGATATAATATTTAATTTTGATCCGTTGCCGGATTAACTGATCTCTAAACTCCTGAACCCAATTCGGCTTTAACCCGAAAATATCATCACACATCCAAAAACGGTTTACTTGAAATTCCTTTTGTAAAAAGGAAATCATTTCAACAATTCTATTTGGAGAATGAGAATTATATCGCTGACCATAAATTGGCTTTGCACACCAATTACAATGAAAAGGGCAACCTCTTGTGGTAGCAATATTTAACGTGAATTCCTGCCTGCTTTTTTTCCATACTTTTTTATAGTTATTTATATCTATCAAATCCCATGCAGGCATTGGTAGTTCATCTAAGTTTATTAAAACATCTCTTTTCTTGTTTTTTATGATATTACCATCTGCTAACCTGAATATGCCATTAACACTTTCAAGATTTTGCTTTGAAGAAATTGTATTTATCAAATTTAAAAGAGTCTGTTCTCCCTCACCATAAATAATAAAATCAGCTCCATGATCCATATAATTCGAATAATGATCAGTTGAATCAGAACTGCTTACAATAACAATACAATTTTGAGCTTTAGCAATTTTTATCATTTTAAATGCCGCTTCACGCATTGTGGTTAAACACATTTTGGTTAAATAATTAAAACCATCATCATAAATCACAAAATACTTTGGTTGGGCTTCGATCAAAACCGTTTCAAGTTCTTGAGGATCATTTTTTAAACCAACATCAAAAAGAGATACTGAATATTTGTTTTTTCGTAGCAAGGCAGCTGCATATATTGTTCCTAATGGAGGAAATGGAGTTTTATTTTTCCATTGTTTAGCATCCATTTTATAAAAATAAGTATGTGAAAATAATATATCCATCAGGATTCTTGGGCTATTTTAAAATAATGTTTCCTATTATATGCTGAAATTTTATTATTCAGCAATTTAATTACTTTTTTTTGGTGATTTTCAGGATGATGCTTTGAGGTTGATTTATTACTTTTAAATGCAATTTTAAAATCGTTTTTTGACATTTTTTTAAATTTTCTCTTTTGATGATTAATTGTTAGCTTCATACAAAATCTTTCCAGACTATTTCCAAGCTTCCCACTTAATATAAATTCAATAAACTGCTTAATCAGATTGTCACTCAAAGGCTTTTGTAATTTTCTGTTTATCGAAAAATTCGGAAAATAATTGATTAACCAATTATTCTTATCATATAAATTTTCAAAAGACCCATTACAATAAAAGGGAATTAAAGTAGCCAATTCAGTTGCAGTAAATCTATTTTGTTCATCAATTTCAAGAGCATTCATGCTTTTAAAATAATTTAAACAAAAATATTTTTTCGAATTTAATAAAAATATTTTCTTAAAAGCGATCAACATTGTTCTGGTAATCCATAATCTATTTTCCTTTGTCAAAATAAAAAAATCAATGTCATCATTTTTACTGAATACACCTTTAGACAATGAACCGGAAATAAAAACACCACGTACAAATGGAAACTGTGATATAAAATAAGCTATGATCTTAGCCTTTTTGAGCATCTTTAATGCCAATTTATTTCCTACAACTCTTTTAGTAACAAAATCTATTTCATAATTTATTGAATAGAAATTATGAATTTTATAAATCCATCTATTATCTATTAAGACTTTTAATTCTTTTTGAATTTCCTCAGGATAAAAAAGGCTATAATTTGAAATTTCTTCAAAATTTAATGGGTGATGAAAAATATCAAAATACAATAGTGTTTTAAGAATATCATGACTGATAACAGATTGTTTGATTTTGCTTTGATATTTCATAATATTTATTAGACTTAAAAATATTAAAAAAATTACAAATGATTAACTCATTTAACCAACAAATGAATAGTTTTAATAAAATGACAGGTTTAATTGTTGATAATGTAATAAAAAATTAAAAACAATTCTTTATTATCTCCATGAAATTAAAATATGATATTTTTAAAATACTTTTAATTATTCTTCCGGTAATTGACAATTACCACGGAAATAATTAAATGGATATTATTTAATTGCAGCTTTTTTTTATTTTTTATCATAGGTAATTCCAGGTATTGGAATAGGATAATTCCCAGACGCATTCAAAACAACCGGTGGGTTAGATTGCCATGACAACAAGTCTTCATTAGGGACCAACTTGTGACCTGAATTCATAGCCTCATCCCAAGTTATCTGTTTACCGGTGTAGGTGGCCATTCTACCCATAATAGCCGTCATTGTACTCCTGGCTCCATTTTCTGCATCATTGATAATTTTTCCACTTCTTATGGAAGAAAATAATTCATCATGTTCTACCTGATAAGGATTTTTATCTCTATCTCCATTATGAGTATATAATTGTTCTCCTGAATATAATTTTAAAGCTGTTTTTGTGCCTCCGGTATTCGAAGTCCCTAAAGTACCTTGAAAAATTTCAGAAACTCTGTTCAAACATCCCTTTTGATGACGACATTGACTTGAGATCACAGCCCCACCCGGATATTCAAATTCCACAAAATGATGATCAAATATCTGACCATGATCTTTTCCTTTTCTCACCTCTCTTCCTCCCATTCCTTGAGCCTTTATTGGATATTCACCAATAAACCAATTGGCAACATCAATGTTATGAATATGCTGTTCTAATATATGATCTCCACAAAGCCAATTAAAGTAATACCAATTTCGCATTTGATATTCCATTTCTGTCCAGTTTTCCTGTCTTGGTCTAACCCATACACCTCCGCTGTTCCAATATACTTGTCCGGAGACTATTTTTCCTATATCCCCTTGTTGAATACGTTTGTATATTTCCAAATAACTTCTTTGATAGTGCCTTTGCAGACCAACAACAACGTTTAATTTATTTTCTTTTGCCAACTTAGCGGAATTCAATACTTTTTTAATTCCAGCCACATCAGTAGCAACAGGTTTTTCCATAAAAACATGTTTTCCCTGTTCAACGGCATATTCAAAATGTTGAGGCCTGAAACCAGGAGGTGTTGCTAAAATAACCACATCAGCTTCTTCTATGGCTTTTTTATAGGAACCAAATCCGACAAACTTCTTAGAAGGATTAACAGCAAGTCGTTCTTTATCAAACATTTTAGACAAATTTTCAAAGGTTTTGTCAAGCCTATCCTGAAACGCATCAGCCATGGCTACTAATTTTACGTTTTTATCGGCTTGAAGGGCTTGGCTAACTGCCCCTGCACCTCTTCCGCCACAACCAACAACTGCCAGTTTTAATACTTTTTCAATTTTAAACATTGGTTTAGATGTTAGTACTGAAGGTGCCAGTACTATTCCTCCTGTAACCCAAGTCGAATCTTTTACAAATTTACGTCTAGTTAAGTTCTTCATATTATTTTAATTTAATCCAAAATCATCAATTGCTTCTAACCAATATTTTTTAATCTCAAGCTCTGAAGGTTGTACAATTGGCCGAACAATTCGGAATCCAATATACGGCGCATCAGTATGCCACCAATTACTTTTAGGTATCTGAGGGTCTCTTTGTTTCCAATCTGCGCGAGATGGCTCTCTGTTGGTACAGCATATCTTATTGGCCGTATCAATCCATGACCCGCCCCTTACAACTCTGGGATAAAGTTTTGAAGGAATATTCCATGGGTTCTTTTGTGGTGAATCACTATAATAAACAGTATCATATTGATCTAACACCCATTCAGATACATTTCCTAAAAGATCATATATACCGAGTGAATTGGATTTTTTTAATCCGGTTTTTTGATACTTTTCCTCAGAATTGTCTTTATACCAGCAATATTGATCCAAATCTGAAATATTATCAGTTTTTCCTTTTTTACAGACATATTCCCATTCTGCCTCTGTTGGTAAACGATAAAATACTCCTGTTTTAGCGGTTAACCACTTACAATACATAAGTGCCGCGTACTGGGTCATATTTACTGCAGGAAATGATCCTTTTCCCATACCAAAGCTCATATCAAAATAAGGTGTAGTAGCACTTGTAACACCGTCAATTCCTAATTCTTTTAGTTTCAATGGGCTTTCAAATTGTCCTTCATCGAATTGACCATATACAAAAGTATCATATTGCTCCCATGTAATTTCATATTTACCCATCCAAAATCCATCAACTTCTACTTGATGGGCCGGTTTTTCATCTGAATCACGTAAAGGAATTTTAGTACCCATATAAAAACTTCCTCCTTTAACGGCTACAAGTTCAATGGCAATTTTTTCACCTTTTATTTCCTGCTTATAATTTTCAAAATCTTGTGCTTTCAACGATATTCCGTGAAGCATAAAGGTAGCAATGATAATCAATACAAAAAACCTGTTCAATTTCATATATAACGAATGTACAAATATCCAATGCCACTTCAATAGCATTTTACAGCTAAATTAAAATGGATGACTTTTATTCTAAAAAGAATAAATTATTCCTCAAAAATTATATGTTGGTAAGCACCTATATCGGGACTTGTAATTCTGTTGATTCCCAAAATATCAATAGGCACTTGTAAAGCGGCATTTAGATCTGCTTTGGCATTTGCATCAGAGTCTTTCCCAATTATATATTGGTTGGTCTCCACATCCTTAAAATCAGGGTTTCCATTTAGTACATTATCCTGATAATGTGATACGTCATCAAAATCAAATAACTCATTATCGGTAAATTGCCCATTGTTATCCTCAAATTTTAATAAATTATTTTTTAGGTTATAATTGAATTGGGCCTCATCATTTTTTTCCAAAAAGAATTCAATATTTTGATTTCCATCAATTATAATATTTGTGAAGTTTGCCTCTTTTAAATCTCTAACTAAAATTGACTCTGATCCGTCAGGATTAGTGAATATTAAAAAATTATTCACTAAAACCGATGGAAAATTTCTAATGCTATTGTTCCAGTAGTTTGCAAAAGTTGCATGCGTAAAATTATATGTCCCTCCAATTGTACATGCTAAGGAAGATTGTCCATTATTTGCGATTATCAAATTTTTACCTTCAATATTAGCCGATCTACCTAAAAGACCAAAATTGCTTGTATTATAGATCTGAGTATTACTTATTTTCAAGGTAGGTTCAGTTAGGCTTCCTACAGAATCCATTAATATACCAATGATATTATTTTTGATAATTGCATGATCTATACGGTGATTTTTACTTCCTGCTCTTAGCCAAATTGTACCCCACTGACCTGCTATATTACTAAAAAATGGTTCTAGTCTATCACCTTCAAAGATCACTTCCTCATTTAATTCTCCCAATACTTCTAAGCTGGCGTCTTTTTCAACCAATAAACCTGAATTTTGATGAAAGTGTACTCGCACCCCTTTTTCAATGATCAAAGTATTATTAGAATTAACACCAACATAGCCATAAACAACATAAGGTTTATCATTTTGCCATACAGCATCTCCATCCAGATAAAATCCTTCAACACTTATTTCTTTACCCTCCGAATCTATTCCTAAAATAATTTTCTCTTTAATTCCTTGTGCATCTCTCTTCGGAAACAAAAAATGTGCGTCTTGCACTAAGGTCACTAATTTTACATCTTGCAAATTTTCCCCTTGATCAAAAACTATAGAATCGGTATAAATGGGGTTAATAACTTGGCTAAAATCAATAGTGGCCTCAATAAAAACAAAAATGCTATCTTTTGCCAAAATATCAATATCTTTAAATGATTTTCCGGCTATTCCGTCAACATTTAATCTGTAAAAAGAATTTTCTCCTCTACCTAATTCAATATTTGGAATTGTAATGTTATTATTAGTCTTATTATAAATTTTTAAGGTACGTGTACTGGAACTAATATTAGTGAAGACTGTATCTAAATATACCGTATCTCTAGAAAACTTTAATTCTCCCGAACTTTTAATTGTTTCGAATACATCGTCATTGCATGAATTAAATATTAATAATGCAATGTAAAACAGGTATAAAAAATACTTAAACATGGTAACTTATTTTTTAACCAATTTTATTTCAAAAACCTTATTCCAATTTTTTCCTGTTACAAAAAGACGATCATTTACCTGATCATAAGCAATACCATTAAGTACATTATCATCACCCGATTGATTTGCCTTACTTTGTAAACCCTTTAAATTAACAATTCCTTCAATTGCTCCATTATCCGGATTAACAATCAATATTGAATTTTGTTGCCATATATTAGCATAGATCTTTCCATTGATATATTCCAATTCATTCAATTTTTCTGCCTTTCTTTTATTGGTATAAGTTTCAATAAAAGATACTTCTTCTAAAGTTTCTGTATCTAAAAACCACATACGCTCAGTTCCATCGGTTTTAATTAATTTCTCATTATTATGCGTTAAGCCCCAACCTTGTTTACTTCGGCTATACTCAAAGGTTTTTTCAAGTTCAAAAGATTCTAAATTATAAATGAATCCAACATTCTTTTGCCAGGTCAATTGATAAATTTTATTATTAAAAATTGTCATGCCCTCTGCAAAATACTGCTTATCAATGTCAATCATTTTTATAATTTTTCCAGTTTCAATTTCTGTTTTTCTCAAAGTAGATTTACCTCTTTGACCTGTGCTTTCATAAAAATAACCATCGTAATAGACAAACCCTTGTGTAAAGGCCTTATCGTCATGGGGAAATTCATTAATTACTTCATATTTGTATACAACAGGAGAACTGGTTCCTAAAAAATAAATAGTATTGTTGAGCTTTTTACTCTGACCTTGATAAAATATAGTTGCTGAAACTGCCTGTTTACCTAATTTATAATTATTTATATCAATAGATTGATTGTTTATAATAGCCTTTCCATTGATAAAGTATTTTACAGAATCTATTGGATTTCCATTTTTATCTTTAACAGTAATTTTTAAAGGCTTATTAACTTGAATCGTCTTTGGAGAATTTAATTGCAACTTATATTTATTACCACAAGAAATAAAAAAAAACACTATCAAAATGTTAGTAATAGAAATAATTTTATTCATAATCATAATTTTTGCGCAAAATAACCAAATAAATGCTTGAGAATTAAAAATATTAATTAAATTTGCACTCTCAAAATCAGCAGGTGCTGAATTTGCTTTTAAAGAAGCGAAAGTATAAAATTTAAATGAGTTTACGATGAGAAAAGGAATACATCCAGAAAATTATAGAATGGTAGCTTTTAAAGATATGTCGAATGGTGATGTGTTTTTAACGAAATCAACTGCAAATTCAAAAGAAACACTAGATGTTGAAGGTGTAGAATACCCATTGATCAAATTAGAGATTTCTCGTACATCTCACCCTTATTATACAGGTAAAATGAAATTAGTTGATACGGCAGGTCGTATTGACAAGTTCAAATCTAAATACGCAAAGTTTAAAAAATAAAAAGAGTATTTTTAATTTTTACTACTTCAAACATAAAATATAAGTCCTTTTAAAGAAATTTAGAAGGACTTTTTTCATGGTTTACCATGAATTTTATCCATGTAAACAAGTATTTTTACATGAATCATTTGTTTTGTGTCTATAAATATTTAACTTTGTTTTATGAAAGTTTGATCCGTTATGGCAAACTTATTGATTTACCCCTCATAATATATCCCCTCAAAAAAGCGTTAGATAATTATATTATATAATGATTTCAACATTATTATAATTTAATGTTGAATTAAAAGAACGAAAACATGGAGATTTGCGAGGTTAAAATTAGGAATGAATTTTTCTTGTCAACATTATTTGTTGAAAATACAATCACATCATATTTATCTGAAAAATTAAAAATAACAAATTCTGTTAACTCTAATTTTTTAGGAAACAAACAAGGTTCAATTTCCTTTGATCAAAAAATTGATGCCTTACTTGAATCAAATGATTTTTCAATAATTGATAAAAGTAAATTATCTGTTTATAAAGAGATCAATAATGAATTGATATTAAACAAAAATATATGTTCATTTGAAGATTGTTTTACATCTTCAGATCATAACGATGATTTTTTGTTAATTCTTTATCCACAAAATGAATATCTTCCCAGAGAAGAGAAATTAACCAATGCGTGTTATCAATTGATTGGCGAAGTATCTCTTTTGGTTTCCGAATATACTAATATGCCTGAAGTTAAATTAAAAAGAAAAACATACTATTTCAACATGAATAACTTGAAAATAGGTAAGTATGCATTCTTATTTTCTTTTTTATTCCTTCTCAGATAAAACTTAAAGTTAATATAAATAAATTAGTAGATTAAAAATGACCGGATATTCGGTCATTTTTTTGTTTTTTATCCCTAAATTTAGCTTGTAACTATAAATTTATGGGGAAAATTTACCGTGAAGCCGTAATGGCAATTATTATAAATAAAAAAGATAAGATCTTAATTGGTTATTCGCCAAGAGACAAAAGCTATAAATTTCCGCAAGGTGGATTAGAAGAAAATGAAAACTTGATCGCCGGAATTCAACGAGAATTAATAGAGGAATTAGATTACAAGCTCGAACCCAAGTTCATCTTAGAAATATTTGAAGAAAAAATAAAATACCATTTCCCTATTGACAGCCATCCAATATTTAAAGGACAGGAAATCACCATTGTTAAAATCAAACATAATGATAATGCTAATACAATTCCTCAAGATGATGAATTTGATAATTTATTATGGATCAATCCAATTGAAATAAAAAATTACAATACAGAATATCGTTCAGAAGCCTACTTCAGAGCATTGGAAATTTGTGGTTTGGTTTAAACCAGGATTATAATTCGATAATATCAAATTCAAGTTTCAATGGTTGCATTGCCATGAAAAGTTTTTCCAGTAAATCATCCCCAAACGCTTCGTAAAATTCAGAAAAATTAGCTTGTCTTTCTTGTAAACTCAAATTAGGAAATAATTCATTTTGAAGTACAGTTATTCTATTAACGATTTCCCGATATTTTCTTTTTTGTGCCTTTAATAATCTTTTTTCAAGATTTTTAATTCCATTTAATTGTTTTTTCTCTTGTGCTTTTACGGCACCCAAAAAAGATTTATCGGTACGATTTGACAACTTCTCCAGATCTTTGAACATTTTCTCTAATAGTAGTATTTGATCTGATAATTCAATATTTATTTCAGAAATTGATTTAACCTTTTCATTTATCAAATTATTTTGTTTTAAAAATATTTCATCAAACGAAATAAATAGCTTTTCCATTTTTTTTCTTTGCTTTTCAGTGATAAGCAAAGCTGAGTTTCTCAACAACAGGATAGGGAAAGGAATCTCAACACTATTAAAGAAGTTCTTTAATTCAAACCAATAAGCGATCTCTCCACCTCCACCAATATAGCAAAGATTTGGTAAAATCACCTCTTGATATAATGGACGCATCAAAACATTCGGACTAAACTTTTCTGGAAAATTATCTAGTTCTTTTAATATTTCTTCGAGAGTAAATTCAATTTCTGTCTCATTTACTTTAAAAACACCATCTTCAAAAACTATTCTTTCTCTTAAATTCTCATCTAAATAAAATAAATTTATTTCTCTTGGATTTACCTGAATTTTATATTTCAATTCAAGATTATTAATGGTTTTAGTTACTGCATTATAACAGGTATTATGCATCAATTCATCCTTGACAAAAGGTGAGAATAATTTTTTTAAATTATGATCATCGCCATCAATTATAACAATTCCGTCATTTCCAAAAAGTTCATTTGCCAAAAATCTGGTAGCATTAGAGAGATTATTATTTTGTAAATATGATCTCTTGAAAAGATCTTGTAATTTTTGACTGTTTTTATTTGTTCCTAAATGAGATGAAAACTCTTCAAGAACCTTATCCAAGCCTTCCAAAGACAATCTGCCAACGGCACCTTTTGAATCTCTTTCCCATTTAATTTTATTTTTTTTAAAATTAAAATATT
>PVMK01125145.1_pt1 | contig 81677 bp, 99 predicted proteins | sample 1853481 | NCBI WGS metagenome assembly PVMK01 (sample SAMN08533507, study PRJNA380276) | Marine sediment metagenome, whole genome shotgun sequencing project.
ACCGTCAGTCCGAACACGACGACGTGCCCCCTGGCATCCGCCTCCGACAAGAGCCAGATCCTTCCGTCATCGACCAACGCAAACGGGTCAAGCTCGATGACCGACTGCACGATCGAGGATGCAAGGAGCGCACCAAAAGTGAGCGTACCGACGAAGACGAGCAGATACGCAACAAGGAGGGCAAGGCCACGCGGAATGTGGAGATGCTTCTCGCCGAGACGAATCAGCGGGGCAACAAGGAAGGAGACGAGCGCCGCAAGCGCGACAATGGCGAGGACGTTCCGGATGAGGTAAACACCGATAATGGCGAGGACGAACGCCATGCCAACCACCAACAGCTTCGCGTTCTCACCCCAGGGTGGGGAGGGTGGGTAGAAGCGCACAATGGCCTCTTCGTCCTCGTTGTCGGGTTCCACAGGCGGGGGCGAGTTGTCCATGCGCCCCACGCTACCGCACAATGTGCCCACTCCGTATCACCATTGGGGTAAGCAACGTCGAAGCCTGACAGTGCTCCCTGACACATCGTAGAATCCAATGATGGCAAGCTATGACGATACTGTGGACACACCGCCTGAGTACGAGTCCCACATCGGTGATTCCCGCCAATACATGCGAGATATCATCCTTGGGCGTCAACGACGGGCTTGTGTCCACGTTCCTACTTGTATCAGCCGTCGTTGGTGGTGGCCTCGACTCGACCCAGGTCCTCCTCACCGCTGTTGCGGGGAGCGCTTGCAGGAATGATCTCGATGAGTATCGGTGAGTACCTCGCAACAAAGTCACAGAGTGAGGTGTTCGACGCTGAGATCGCGCTCGAGAAGATCCACTTGAGGGACCACCGCCAGCACGAGAAGGACCAACTCACGGACATGCTCGGCAAGATGGGTCTGGAAGGCGACGACCTCGAGACCGTCGTCAACATCATTGACAGCAGCGATGAGGCAATGCTCAACATGCACGCAGCCCTCGAGTTCGGCGTCGTCGACGACGAGCGGCGTAGCCCATATGCAGCGGCGATTGCTTCGGGTGTTCTTTTCCTGGCAGGCGCTCTTCCCTCCGTGATTCCATTCGCGATCTGGGACAACACGGGGCAAGCGCTGATCGCGGCCGCCGTCCTGTCGGGTATCGGGCTCTTCATCGTTGGGAGCGTCAAGACACTCCAGACGAAGAAGAGCTGGCTGATCTCGGGTGGAGAAAACCTCATACTCGGTTTGGCTGCAGGCGTCCTCTCCTTCTTCGTAGGTAGGGCCTTCGACCAGCTGATTGCGGGCTAACGGTTAGAAATCGAGTCCCCTCCGAGCTGGGACTCCCGCATCGAAGACATGTTTGACCTTCCTCATCTCGGTCACCGTGTCCGCTATCTCTATGAGCGCGTCATCGGCATCTCTCCCTGTGATGATCACGTTCGTACGCGGCGGCCGACTCGTGATCGTCTCAACGACGTCCTCAACAGGAATCCATTCAAACGATACGGGGTACGTTGCCTCATCGAGGATGACGAGGTCGTACTCACCTCCCGCAATAATGCTCTTCGCCCTGCCCCAGGCTTCCTTTGCAGCTTCAACGGTGGCGTCCATGTCATCGGATTCCCATGTGAAACCGTCGCCACCCGTGATCCAGTCAACTCCGAGCTGCTCAGCCATCTTCCGCTCTCCCGTCTTCCATTTTTCGGACTTGATGAACTGGATGACGATTACCTTCCAACCTCGTGCAACGGCACGAAGCATGACGCCGAAGGCTGAGCTCGACTTCCCCTTGCCGTCGCCTGTGTTCACGATCACAAGACCGCGTTTTGAATCACTGGTCACGCAACGTCTCCTCTGTTCGGAGCGATACAATGACAGTACTCCCATCAACATCGATCACCCTGATCGATGGCTCAAACACCGTGCCGAGCAACTCCTCCGTGAGCACCTCGCCAGGTCGGCCGGAGCCGACTATCCGCCCATCGTCCATCAATGCAACCCGTCCGCAGAACTGGGCGGCGGCCGTCAGATCATGGATTGCGCTCACCACCGTGATACCTCTCTCCTTTCGGAGTCGGTCTATCAACTCGAGCACTTCATGCTGAGCTGCAACATCGAGCGAAGCCGTGGCTTCATCGAGCACAACGATCGGTGCTTTCTGGGCAAGGACCCTGGCGAACGAAGCTCTCTGGGTTTCTCCGCCCGACAGAGTCGCAATGTCTCTTCCTGCGAAGGAAACAAGATGGAGTACCTCGAGGGCCTCCCACACGTCCGAGATGTCATCACGAGACTCCGCGGCCAGAGGACCGAGATACGGCGTGCGCCCGAGCAGTACATAGTCGAACACGGCCATTCCAGCGGGAAACAGGGGGCGCTGTGGCACGTAGGCGACCAACTGTGCCCTCTCTCTGTGTGAGCGACTGTCGATCGGCAGGCCCTCAACGAGCACCGACCCGTCATAGGCGACCGCTCCTGCCACGGTACGAAGCAGCGTCGACTTCCCCGCTCCGTTCGGACCGACGATGCCCAACCAACCGCCGGCATGCACCTCGACCGAAACATCGTGGAGCACCTGATGCGAACCGAACGCAACACCGATATTCCTGAACTCGAGTGCGCCAGTCACGACACGATTCCCTTCGATGTGCGCAGGACCACGGCGAAGAAGGGAGCGCCAATCAGCGCGGTCACAACGCCGATCGGAATCTCGCCGGGCGAGATCGCAATTCTCGCGATGATGTCTGCTACGACGAGGAATGCCCCTCCGACGAGGATGGACAGCGGGATCACCACTCGGTAGGACGCCGAGGTAAGGAGTCGCACCGTGTGCGGAACAATGATGCCCACAAACCCAATGAGACCTGAGACCGAAACGACGGCTGCCGTTCCAAGGGTCGCGAATATCACGAAAATCAGCCGAACCCTCCCGGGACGTACGCCAAGCGTTCCCGCTTCGGTGTCTCCCACAGCGAGTATGTCAAGCAGTCGTCGACCGATGAGGACGACCGACAAACAGACCGCGACGTACGGTGCAATAAGGGCAACATCACCCCATCCAGCTGTGTTGAGGCTCCCAAGAATCCATCCATAGACCTCTCGCAACGTTTCTGAGTCCCTCTGCTGAAGGAAGGTCTGGAGAGCAGTGAGGAACGAAGCGACCGCTACGCCGGCGAGGATCAGCGTGACCGCCGTTCGGCCGGACCGCACCGTGTAGCCGAGGACATACGCGAGGGCGACGCCACCGATGGCGCCGACAAAGGCAGCGAGAGGCAGTGGATCAACGATCCAACTCGACGTGGCTGGCGCATACACAATCGCAATTGTGGCCCCAAGCCCAGCGCCCGCGCCTGCGCCCAGGAGGTACGGATCGGCCAGAGGATTGCGGAATACCCCCTGATAGCTGGCTCCGGCTGCCGACAGCATGGATCCCACCAGAACACCGAGTATCACACGAGGCATCCGGATCTCCCAAAGAATCGCTTCGTCACGAGCAGATAGTTCACTATCGAGTTCGACGAACGGGAATCGGTTCACAATCGAGGCCATGATGTCCACCGGAGACAGAGCTATCGGGCCAACCATCACACCCGCAATGACAGCCACAATCAGCACCAGGGTCGCACCGACCACCCAGTACCAGTGAAGGCGCGTGGTGGAGGGGCGACCCGCGTTCATGCGTTGGAGGGCTCCAGCTCGAGCATGGCCTCAACCACGTCCATCACGAGCTCGGCGATCCGTGGTCCCCAACGCGAAGCAACATCATCGTCGAGTTCAACAACACTGTCGCTCATTACCGCGGTGAGTGTGTCCCATCCGGGACGCTCGGCGACTGTCTCAGCGGACGCACCGCAGCACTTCGTGTCGGCAAGGAGAATGAGCGTCGGATCCGATGCAACGACGTACTCGGCGCTCAACTGTGGATAACCCGAGCCATCCGGGTCGCCTGCATCGGCAATATTCATCATTCCCGAAGGTTCAAGCAAGTCGCCTATGAAGGTCGCGGACGTCACTGAATAGAGGGTCGGATCGAGCTCGTAGTAGTAGGACATTGCGACATCCACATCCGATAGTGAGCCGAACGCGCTCTCCATGCTCGCGACCGTGTCGGCGACAAGCCCGACCGCCGCGGCAATGTGGCCAGTCGCGGCACCTGTCTGCTCCCACTGGGCAAAAGCGTCATCAACCGCGAACGCGGTCCCGTGGAGGATGACAGGGATACCAATGGCCTCGAGGCCGGCGACGATATCACCTGGGTCGAAGCTGAGGAACACAAGGTCCGGCTCATAGGAGGCAATTGCCTCGACACTGGGCGTGAATGCAGAGAGGTCCGTGACGGGAGCGTGAGTTGGAAAGTTGGACATGCTGTCGACCGCCACCACCTGCTCGCCCGCACCAATCGCGAAGAGGACTTCGGTCGATGTCGGAGAGATCGATACAACTCGTTCAGGTCTTGACTCGATCCTCACCAGCCCGTTCGGAGCGTCTACTACCACTGGGAAGCCATCGTCTGCAGCCTTCGTGGTGGTTGTCGTCTCCTCTTGTTCAGTGGTCGTGGTCCTCGAGACCGAGGTTGTCGGTTGTGTAGATGGAGGTTCGCTGTCTCCAGCATCGCTGGAACCGCATGCAGCGGTGACCATGGCCGCGACGATTGCCAACGGGATGAGCCTACGAAACATTGTGTCTCCTCTCTGTGGAGGAGACCGGATCACAGTCGGGAGACCTCTCCTCCGAAGGCTCACCGCTCACCGGCAGCGAGGCGACCTGGCTACCTCTCATGGAGGATCACAGTTGCGGGACAGCGCCGGGGTCTCACCGGACTTCGCTCGTTGTCGGAACCCGGAACGAATCCCGGGGCGTAGGACGATCATAGCCATCGCTCGACGCTCATCCACAAACCGGCTGAACGCAGCCGGACGACAGCTATCTTCCGACCATGAGACGAGTCGTCCCAATTGTTCTCACCGCAACACTCATCGCTGCCGCCGTGGCCGCCGCAGTGGTGAAGTCACGCGAGGAGGGGCCGCACCCCGAAACTCCTGAGGGATCTTGGGAGCTGGACGAGCACGGTACCGAAGCGTGATCTTTGCGCTGGACTCAGGATCCGAGATCGGCCAACGAACCGCCTGGGTGCTTCTTGGCGATGCCCGATGCACACAACTTCTGATGCTCAACCCGGGATGGAAGCCATCCGACAGCAGGGTCATCCAGACAAAGGATGTATCGGACGTGGACGTGTTGATCTCGGACGGAACGACACCGATGGCGAGCCTCATCGGCCGGGCATCAGTTGCTGGCGTGCCTCTCGTGATATGGCCAGATGCCGCGGAATCCGAGTTCGGGCCAGCCTCTGTGCCGGTGATCGTGGGAGCGAACGTTGGAAGTGCCCTGGTCGACGCCCTCCTGACACATCCAGCGTCGATGCCAACTGCGGATGAGACCGCCAGGGTTGCATGGACGGAGCCTGGTAAACCCCACCGAGATGGAGTTCCGATGGCATTCCCTGAGCCGGTGGGAGCGGTGTGGGCCGAGGAACGATCGAAGAATCGATTCGTTGCCTATAGAGATGATGAATGGGCAGGAGCGACGACAGTCGTCGACGGACCAGGTGGCCGACGTGTCGTCGGCGTTGCTGACCACGGAGCGCACCTCGAGGCACTCACCCTCGCTGCCGTCGGTATCGTCGCCGCAGCCGGGTTCTACGAGGCGGGAATACAGCCACCACAATTCGCCCTATCCGAGATCCTCGCCGAAGCACGGAATCTGGAACTCGACGTGGCGGTTTGGCGTTCTATCCCCTGAAGACCCAACATGATCCGAATTCTCCCCCTTCTAGCCTTCGTACTCCTCGCAGCTGCCTGCTCACCCCAGGGAGGCGACGTTGCCGCGCCACAGGAATCATCCACGACAGCAATTGAGTCGGCGCCAGAGACATCATCTGCCGAGTCATTCGCCGGCACCACGCCCGCACCCGAGTTTCCAGACGGACTCGAGTGGATTAACGCTGGCGCCCCTGTCACCCTTGATTCGCTCAAAGGAAAAATTGTGCTCCTCGACTTCTGGACGTACGGATGTATCAACTGCATTCACATAATCCCTGATCTGGAGCGTCTTGAGGCCGAGTATCCGGACGAGCTCGTCGTCATTGGAGTGCACTCGGCGAAATTCGCAAACGAAGGCAACACCAATCAGCTTCGGGACATCGTTCAGCGTTATGGGCTCGAGCACCCCGTGGTCAATGACGAAAGTTTCGCCGTCTGGAACGCGTGGGGGGCGAATGCGTGGCCAACGATCGCCCTGATCGACCCAGCTAGCAAAGTGGTCGGCATGCGCTCGGGAGAAGGCGTGTATGACGCAGTCGAGCCGGTCATTGCTGGACTCGTCGCCGAGTTCGACGCGGCAGGAGCGCTCGACCGGACACCGATCCATTTCGCTCTCGAGGCTGACAATGCACCAAGGCGAGCCCTCAACTACCCCGGCAAGGTCCTCGCTGTCGATGGACGCCTCTGGGTCGCAGATACAGGCCACAACCGTGTCCTCGAGATCGACCCCGTGACAGGAGACGTTCTCGCCGCGTACGGCTCGGGGACTCGAGGCGCCCAGGACGGTCCTGGTGCCCAGGCAACCTTCGACGCCCCTCAGGGACTCACCTACGGCGCCGAAACTCTCTATGTCGCCGATACCGACAACCATTTGATACGAGCGATCGATCTCTCGAGTGGTGGCGTCACCACCATTGCGGGCACAGGGAGAGCTCGGCTACCCCGCGAGAGAGGGTCCCCGCTATGAAGGTGGGGTTGAACTCCCCATGGGCAGTGCTGTTCGATGAAGGGCACACTGTACGTTGCAAACGCTGGCAGCCACCAGATAGTCTCGATTGACCTGGATGTCGCATTCGTTACACCCCTCGTTGGGAACGCGAGAGAGAGCACGACGAATGGGCCGTTCGCATCGGCTGAGCTTGCACAGCCTTCCGGACTGGCACTGTCAGAGCAGGGCATCCTGTACTTCGCTGACTCAGAGTCGAGTTCGATCCGGGCCGCTGATCTCACCACAGAAACTGTTCATCTCGTTGTCGGCGGCGACACCACGTTGTTCGACTTCGGAGATGAGGACGGTCAGGGAAACAATGCGCGGCTCCAGCACCCACTCGGCACATCCCTTGATGGTCCCACTCTGTACATTGCCGACACGTACAACTCAAAGATCAAACGAGTCGACATCGCAACGAACACCGTCACGAATTGGCTCGGTTCAGCGCCCGGGTGGGCAGACGGCACGGACCCCCTGTTCAACGAGCCTGGGGGACTTTCATTCTCAGACGGACTGCTGTACATCGCGGATACCAACAACCACGCCATCCGAGTCGTCAACATCGCCACCGGTGAGACTTCTACACTGATTCTCAAGGGCGCAGAGAGATTCGATCCACCGGGCGAATTCAGGGGTGATGTAATCACCCTTGAACGGATCGAGGCCAATGCGGGAGCCGCCTCCCTGACCCTCAGCTACGAGCTCCCCAACGGCTACAAGGTGAACGACGAAGCGCCATCGTCCCTCACAATCGCAGGAGGTGGGGTGATTGCGTCGCTGCGGGACGGATCTTCGTACGACCTAACGGGAACAGAGCTCCCCGTTTCGGTGCCCGTGGAACTCGTTGAGGGTTCCGCCACAGTCGTGTTCGATGTGACGCTGATCTACTGCGAAACCGTGGCCACGAGCCTCTGCCTCATCGATCAGACCCGCTTCGAGGTCCCCATGGACGTCGGGCCCTCCGGCGCATCAACGCAGATTGCGCTCAACAAGACGATCCCCGACCCAAATCTCTAGGAGCGTGGGTCAGTATGGGGGTGTGTGGCTTGGCGATCAGGCGCACCAGTCGCAAAGGGCAAGGTTTCGCCACTCCTTGTGGGGGAATGGCCGAGCCGAGACCACAGCGAGTGGTGGTGCATGGTCGTCAAGGCGTGCGCATCCGATACTGACGCATGTTCCCAAAGGCCATTGACTCAGGGATGTTCGACTGTGTCGGCGGCTGTGAGGTCCGATGCGCCGTTGCTTGCCGGGGACATGGACGACAGGCCTGGGTTGCGGTGACACCTGTACGGGGGCCGGTTCGTTCGTCTCCTCGAGCATGATCAGCTCAACACCACCAACCAGGTCTGAGATGAGATTGTAGAGGACAGCACCGAGAGTCATGATCGACGTGAAGAGGATCACGCCGATGATCGCCATCATGAGGATGACGCGGAAATAGAGCTCACCGTCAGGACTGACCGCAATGGTGAGCCTCCCGAAAAGATCGACGAAGGCGTCCGGGATGCCACGTTGCACGGCAATCGACCAGGCAACCCACACGCCAAGCACCCAGACGAGACCACCAACGGTGTTCAGAACGAAGCTGACCTTGAGCACGGTCCATGCGTCAATCTTGCGAACGATGCGTCGAACCCGGCGAACCGGCATGTGGGCCTCCTTGCGCGGCAGTGTACCGATAGGTCTCATTTCGTTCTGCTATTGAGACGAGCCGGGCAGCCGAATCGTTCCTACTGCTCGTCGTCCTCGGTCGGAACAACGGCAAGAGCCGACAGCAGCGCACCGTCCGAGAGGTTCATTACCTTGACGCCGGTAGAAGGGCGCTTCTGCCTCGAGATCGACTTTGCCGCAGCCCTCATCACAATCCCGTCTGATGAGGTCACAACGACCTCATCAGCAGCTGACACTGCCCGAGCCGCAGCGACCACGCCTCGCACCTTGGTGAGCTTCATTGAGATGACTCCCACGCCTCCACGTTTCTGGACACGAAACTCACTCATCTTGATACGTTTGCCGTAGCCGCCGGAGGTCAGCAACAGCACTTCTTCCGCCTCGTCAGCGACCGCTGCAGAAACCACGCTATCGCCATCGCGCAACTTGATACCGCGCACTCCCTGGGATGCGCGGCCGGTGGGACGAACATCCTTCTCATCGAACCGAATACCCATGCCCTTCTGTGTGAGCATCATGAGATCCGAATCGCCTGTTGTCTGACGGACAGCCACAACCTCATCGTTGTCAAGAAGGTTGATCGCAACGAGAACCTGGTTCCGGGAGTCATAGTCCGAGAACTTCGACTTCTTCACCAGCCCGTTCCTGGTGAACATCACAAGGTACTTGCTGGTTTCGTAGTCCCTCATATCGATGATCGCCTCGACAACCTCATCGGACTCCAGCGGGAGCACGGACTGGATGAGCTGCCCCTTCGCGGTTCGATCCTTTCGAGGGATCTCGTGGGCTCTGACCCTGTACACCTTGCCGCGGTTCGTGAAGAACAGGAGATACGAATGCGCCGTCGTGTGGATCAAGTGCTCGATCACATCGTCATCTCTCAAGCCTGCACCCTTGATTCCCCGTCCGCCCCTGGCCTGGGTTCGGTACGCCTTCGACAGCACAGACTTGATGTATCCCGAGGACGAGATGCTGATAACGAGCTCCTCATCGGCGATGAGATCCTCGAGAGACATCTCTCCACTGTCGGGGATGATGCGGCTACGGCGGGGATCAGCGAACTTCTCCCGAATCTCAATGAGCTCCTCACCGATCAATTCGCGCCGCAGAGCCTCGTCGGCGAGGAGGCTCTCAAGATACGCGATCGTCGACTGAAGCTCTTCGAGCTCATCTCTGAGCTTGGTGGTCTCGAGAGCGGTGAGTCTGCGCAACGGCATATCAAGGATATGGTTCGCCTGGATCTCGGATAGTTCGAAGGCCTCGATGAGACCCTCCCTCGCAGCATCCACATGCTCAGAGGCACGGATGATTGCGACAACCTCGTCGATGTGATCTAGAGCAATAAGCAGACCGCGCAGAATGTGGGCACGCGCCTCGGCTTTCTCCAGCCGGAATCGCGACCTTCGATCGATGACCTCGAGTTGATGGTCGATGTAGTGGTGAACAAGTTGCGCGAGGTTCAGTGTTCTGGGCACACCGTCAACGAGCGCAACATTGTTGACAGCAAAACTGTCCTCGAGTCGCGTGTGCTTGAACAACTGATTCAGGACCACCTGGGGATTGCCATCGCGTTTGAGTTCGATGACGATGCGTGTTCCAAGACGATCTGTCTCGTCGCGAACGTCCGCGATGCCCGTAACCTTCTTCGTGTTGACGATCTCCGCGATCTTCGCAGTGATGCGATCCCTCGACACCTGGTACGGGATTTCAGAGACCACGATCGCTGTTCTGCCCTTCCGTATCTCGACAACATCAGTCACTGCACGCATCTTGATCGATCCACGACCGGTCATCAGGGCATCATGTATGCCTTTGTTGCCAACAATGAAGGCACCGGTCGGGAAGTCCGGTCCCTTGACGAATTCCATCAGATCATCCACGGTTGCGTCCGAGTGGTCGAGCGCATAGAGAACAGCGTCAACCACTTCACCCAGATTGTGCGGTGCCATGTTCGTAGCCATCCCGACTGCAATACCGGTCGAACCGTTGACAAGCAGGTTCGGGAACCGTGCCGGCAGCACGGTCGGCTCGCTGCGCTCACCTGAGTAGTTCTCCCTGAAGTCGACCGTGTCCTCGTCGATACCATCGAGCATGTGCGCTGAGAGCTTCGCCAATCGAGCCTCGACGTACCGCATCGCAGCCGGCGGGTCATCGACCGTTCCGAAGTTTCCCTGAGGATCGATCAGGGGGTTGCGCAGGGCAAAGTCCTGGGCGAGCCTGACCATGGAGTCATAGACGGCCTCTGGTGCGTGAGGGTGGAACCAGCCAACCACATCTCCAACGACGCGTGAAGCCTTCCGGTAGGGCGTTCCGGGCCGGATTCCGCTGTCCCACATGGAGTACAACACTCTTCTGTGTACCGGCTTCAGGCCATCTCTTACGTCCGGCAGGGCTCTCGATACGATGACTGACATCGCGTACTCGAGAAACGAGTCCTGCATCTCGATCTCGATGTTGATGGGGAACGTCTCTTCTGGTTCAAGGGTTTCGTTTGGCATGTTGTTCCTACGCGTCCAGGAAGCGGACGTCTTTTGCGTTCCGTTGGATGAAGTTCCGTCTTGCCTCAACGTCAACGCCCATCAGGGTCGAGAAGATCTCCTCCGCGGAGAACAGCTCTTCGAGTTCGACCCGCAAGAGCGTGCGCTGCGCGGGATCCATCGTCGTCTCCCACAGCTCGTTCGCGTTCATCTCCCCAAGACCCTTGAACCGCTGGACGTTGATCTTGCGCCCTGCATTTTCTGCCTTGAATCGTTCAAGGTCCTCGTCCTTCTTGATCCAAGTGGTCTTCGTTCCGATCTTGGCCGAATACAGCGGCGGCTGCGCGATGTAGATGTAGCCATGTTCGATGACAGCAATCATGTGTCTGAAGAAGAACGTCAGGAGCAGTGTTCGAATGTGTGCGCCGTCCACATCTGCGTCGGTGAGAAGGATGATCTTGTGGTATCTGGCCTTTGTGATATCCATCTCATCGCCGATCCCCGTACCTATAGCGGTGATCAAAGACTGGACCTCCGTGTTCTGGAGCACTCGTGCAAGACGGTTCTTTTCGACGTTGATGATCTTGCCTCTGATGGGGAGAATCGCCTGGAACTCGGAGTTCCTTGCCTGCTTGGCAGAACCACCGGCGGAATCGCCCTCAACTATGAACATCTCAGACAATTCGGGGTCCTTCGATGAGCAATCCGACAGCTTTCCTGGGAGTCCACCAGATTCGAGAAGGCTCTTGCGACGGGTGAGGTCCCGGGCCTGCCTGGCTGCTGCGCGTGCTCTGGCGGCCTGGCTTGCCTTGTCGACGATCCGTCGTCCATCCCCCGGATGCTTTCCGAACCACTCGGGTAGGGCCTGGTTCATGGCCTTTTGGACGAAGGACCTCACTTCTGTGTTTCCCAGTTTTGTCTTCGTCTGCCCTTCAAACTGCGGCTCTCTCACCTTTGCGGAGATCACGGCAGTGAGTCCCTCTCTTGCATCGTCACCCTGGAGGTTCTTGTCCTTCTCCTTGAGAACATTTCGATCGCGGGCGAAATCGTTCACGGCCTTTGTGAGGGCAGTGCGGAACCCCTCCTCGTGCGTTCCCCCCTCATGAGTGTTGATGTTATTTGCAAAGGAGAGGATCGACTCCGTGTACCCGCTCGTCCATTGCATTGCGATCTCGACCTCTGCGGTGTCGTCCTTGTGCTCGAAATAGGCGACCTGGTTGTGGATCGGATCGCGGCTCGAGTTCAGATGCTTGACGAAGTCGATGATCCCTCCGGCGTAGCGGAACGTCTCCGTGACGACTTCATCGCCCCGTTCATCGGAGAACCTGATCTCGAGTCCCTTGGTGAGGAACGCCATCTCTCTGAGGCGATTGATCACAGTGTTGGTCGAGTACTCCGTCGTCTCCTCGAAGATCTCCGGGTCGGCCCAGAACGTCACCTGAGTCCCCGTGCGCTTCATCGGCTTGATCTTCTCAACGCCGCCGATGGGTTCCCCGTACTCGAACACCTGCTCCCACAGATACCCATCGCGGACCACTTCGACCTGCGTTCGCGTCGATAGGGCATTTACCACCGAGATCCCGACGCCGTGGAGTCCGCCTGAAACCTGATACGCACCTGAATCAAACTTTCCCCCTGCGTGGAGGGTGGTCATGACGGTCGTGAGCGCAGCTTCGCCTGTCATTTCGTGCGTGTCGATTGGAATGCCGCGGCCGTTGTCGCGGACGCGCACTCCGCCGTCTGGGAGGAGCGTTACGTCGATCCGGGTACAGTACCCGGCCATTGCCTCATCGACAGAGTTGTCGACGACCTCCCAGACGAGGTGGTGGAGGCCGCGCGGACCCGTGGATCCGATGTACATCGCAGGACGTCTTCGAACAGCTTCGAGGCCTTCAAGTACCTGTATTGCATCCGCCTTGTAGGACGCGTCTGTGGAGGGCTTTGCTTTGGTCACGAGGCTCCTTGGGTACGCCGCAGTTGGGAGGTTCCCACGGCTGCTAACACTGGTGTAAGTATAGCTCGAATCAGGGCAACAACCCTTATTTCGCTTAGCTTCTCGGCGATCCTACGACCTCGGGATCTGCAGACGGACGGACGTGACAAGGTCGGCTCCGAACTCCTCTGAAATCGCTTCAATCAACTGCTGTGTCTGATACTTCAGGAGTGATCCTGCGGTACCACTCCCGACCTCGACCAGCAGCGTTTGCTCCCTGATCCCGACGGGCCTCGCAACATCCACCCAGTCACCAGGAGCAACCTCGCGCCAACGCTCGATGAGCTCTCCCTGGCGTACGTCGATGTTCACGGATGCACTCTCGATCACGGAGCCGAGCACGTCGCTTATCTCCTTGGGTTCCCTTCGATCTCCATAGCTGAGATACTTCGCTCGCTTCACGTGACACTCCCCTTCTCCACCAACCAGCGGCGTCCCCTGATCGGTACCTCATCATCTCTCGCGGTAGTGACAAAAACTTGTCCTGCCTCGACAAGCGACACCACTCTTTGGGCCCGATCCATATCGAGTTCTGAAAACACGTCGTCAAGGAGCAGTATCGGCTTGTGACCTCTGATCTCCTCGATGATGCGATAGGCCCCGATCCGAAGGGCCAGAGCAGCGGTTCTCTGCTCGCCCTGGGATGCCCTGGTTCTCGTCTGTCTACCGTCGAGCAGCAGATTTGGTTCATCACGGTGCGGCCCGGCTGTCGTCGTCCTCACCTCCATGTCCTTGTTCCTCCTCTCAAGGAGTGTCGACAAGAGGGCTTCTCTCAGCTCCTCTCCATCGCCCGCTGCTTCAGATCCCCACGTCGAACGATATGACCACGCCAGTGTCCCCTCTCCACCGACAACTGTGTAGGCACCCTGGAGATGTTCCTGAAGCGCCACAGCGAGGGCCCTCCGATGCAGGAGCACCCTGGCACCAGCATCAGCGAGCCGTTGGTCCCAGACATCAAGGGTTGCTGCGTCCGTTCTTCTCCCCTCCTGTTTCAAGAGCGCATTGCGTTGGCGAACGGACCGCTCGTACTCGGTGAGGTCCTGTCCCGCCTGGGGCCACAGTCGTGCGCTGAGTTCGTCAAGGTACGCACGTCTGACCGCGGGGCCACGCTTGATCACATCGAGGTCGTCCGGAACGAACGCAACCACGGGGACTGAGAGAAGGACGTCCGTGAGACGCTTGGGCCTCTTCTGGTTGACGAGAATGGTCCGCCTACCCTGAGCAGGGAGCTCGCACTCCACCTTTGTCTCCGTCGCAGCACCAGCTATGCCCCCGCGGATGAGTGCAGCATCTGCACCATCACGTACGAGTGCCACGTCCGGCACACCTCGAAAGGATCTCATCATTCCGAGATAGCCGATGGCCTCGAGTACCGAGGTCTTACCTGCTCCGTTCGCTCCCACGAGGATGTTCACGCCTTCGGTTGGCGCGAACTGCAGCGATTCGTAGGGCCGGAAGTTGCCCAACTCCAACCAGGAGAGGTGCATCTCAGGTCACAGTCGTACAGGCATCAACAAGTAGCGAAAGTCTCGGTTGTCGGATCCAAGAAGGAGCCCCGGCTTCAGGGGGTCACTTGTCTCGATGACGATCTTCTCATCGTCAACCGCATTCAGGCCATCTGTGAGGTATCTGGTGTTGAATGCAATGGTCATGTCATCGCCGGAGTAGTCGCCCTCCAACAACTCCGTGGCCTCACCGACCTCCTGGCGAATCACGCTCAGTTCCACACCACCTGAGTGCATGGCAAGGCGCACCGGAATATGATCCTCGGCAACCAGCGCCGCCCTTCCAACTGCTTCGAGGAAAGCTGCTCTTTCGACCGTGAGTCGATTCGAATGGCTCTCCGGGAGGAGCTGTTTGTAGTTGGGGAACGTTGCATCGATTATCCGCACCGTCAGACGGCCTTCCCTCGTTACGAATGAGGCCTCACGTTCTCCCAACGCAACCGTCATGGCTCCCGAACCCACGGTTCTGCCGAGTTCACGCAGAGCACGGTACGGGACGAGCTTCGAACCCTCCGTCACCACGCCTTCCACATCCCTCACTGCCAGGCGATAGGAATCGGTGGCGACGAGACGCAGAGAGTCTCCGTCCCCCTCGAACAAGACGCCAGTCAAGGTTGGTCTCGCATCATCGCCCGACGCCGCGATCCCCACCTGAGCCAACGCTCGGATCAACTGAGCTCCATCGACCTCGATTCCCCCCTTCGATTGAGGTGTCCTTGATCTTGGGATAGTCATCGACCGCCATCTCCCTGAGTTGGAATCTCGGCCCTCCCCCCGTTATCTCCACCTCACCATCGTTGGCGGCCAACGTCACCGCTCCCGGCGGCAGCTTGTGAACGGCCTCAGCAGCAAGCTTCGCTGGGATAACTGTCGTCCCCTCCTCTGTGACTTCAACATCGAGGTATGTCCGAACTGTGACTTCATTGTCCGTTCCCGTCACAGTCAGCCTGCCACCCGACACGTCGCAATGAATCCCCTGGAGGATCGGGAGTGGCGAACGCGTACCCACAGCTCTACCGGCTCGTGCCAGCACGTCTGCCAGGTCATCTCGTTCTGCTCTGATTCGCACTTGTTCTTCCCCTGCTGTTGTTACTGCTGATTATCTATAAAAGAGAGTAGTGGTAGTAGTAGGCCCTGTGGATTGTGGAGATGTCCGAGAAACCCGTATCGTTGCGGCGTTTCTGCATCCACAGCCGATGTTGATAGAGTCACGTTTGTCCACACTGTCAGCACGTTGGTTCATGAGGCTGTGGAAAACCGTCATGTTGTCCTCAGCTGCTGAGTGATCGCTGAGACATCGTCAAAGATCAGTTTGTCCGATTGGATCAGGCCTGTGATCTTGTCCACAGCGTGCATGACGGTGGTGTGGTCCCGTCCGCCAAATGCAGCCCCTATCTTCGGCAACGAGAGTCCTGTGTGTTCTCGGCACACGTACATCGCAACCTGTCGTTGTCTAGCCAGTGGTTGTCGCCTTGATGCGCCAATCATCTCTGTCCGGGGTATCTCATAGAACTGGGAAACTGTTGAGATGATCGATTCGGCAGTGAGCGGCGCAGATGTCTGAAGGCCAACGACATCGCGGAGAACACTTGTGGCAAGGTCGAGCGTCACTCTCTCGTTGGTGAGAGTTGAGTAGGCCGTCACCCTCGTAAGGGCGCCCTCCAACTCTCTGATGTTGTCCGCGATGTTCTCCGCGATGAAATCAAGGACCTCGGGTGGTACGGGAGCCGGGTTCGATGCCGCATTGGTTCTGAGAATTGCAAGCCGTGTTTCCACATCCGGGCTCTGGATGTCTGTGGTGAGCCCCCATTCGAACCTGCTCCTCAACCGATCTTCGATCGTCCGGAGTTCCTTGGGTGGTCGATCAGACGAGATCACGATCTGGTTGCCAGCCTCGTGCAAGGAGTTGAACGTGTGGAAGAACTCTTCGAGAATCTGTTCCTTGCCCTCGAAGAACTGCACATCGTCAAGAAGAAGCAGGCCGACGTTGCGATAGCGGGTCTTGAATTCATCCATCCGCTTACGGCGAATAGAGTTGATGAACTCGTTGAAGAAGGACTCCGATGTGATATATCGGACAACACTTGTCGGATCGAGCTCGATGCGGTGCTGACCCACGGCATGGAGAAGATGCGTCTTTCCAAGTCCCGCAGCCGCGTAGATGAACAGGGGGTTGTAGTGGCGGCCCGGCTGCTCCGCAACGGCCTGCGCGGCAGCGTGGGCGAAGCGATTCGATTGGCCCACGACAAAGTTCTCGAACGAATATCTGGCAACGAGGTTCGAGGTGTCAGCGCGACCGTTGTTCGGATCGCTCGACCTTGGCGGCGATACGTCGAGAGTGCGTTGGTACCCAGCTGCGGGCGGTGCCTCAACCACAACGGGTTGGCTTGTCACGGTGATCATCACGTCGAAGGGTTCCGGCCATACCGACCCAGCGATTTCACGAATCTGGTGCGTGTAGTTGTCGCGCACCCAGGTTGCGTTGAAGTGATTGGGTGCAACGAGTTGGAGCGCTGAGTCCTCGAAGGATGTGGTGAGTGGGTTGATCCACGTCTCCCATTTTGCGATACCGATCACGTCGCGCAGTCTGCTGTGGAAGAGATCGATCTGTGAATCCACCATCTCCGTTTGGGCGTGTGTGACTTCCACGCTGGTCGTCTCCCGTCGCATCGCAGGTAAGTCCTTACAAAATGTCCACACATCTATCCACAGGATGTGGAGAAGATCTGTCCGGGCCAGGGGAGCATCTCCCGTGGCCCGCTCACAGGGGGAAGAGCGGATATCCACTATGTGAGCGAAGGCGAGCATAGGGAGGGTTCCGCTGCCAACTCAAGAGCGGCAAATTCGCAACTACTGCCGCGCCAACCGATATGCATCGACGGGAGTAATCCCATACGCCACAAGGGGTTCCGGCCGATGGTTGATGGCCGATGGTTGATGGCCGAACCCCGACTTGAGGCGATTAACCCCTATTCTGTCTTTCGCGAGGCCGCGCGAGTTTTCGCGCGCTACGCGGGCAGTGTCGAATTCGCTCGGGATTGACCTAGACTACCGGCGTTCCGCCATCTGGGTGGATCAACCGCGACTTCCCCAACCTGGGACACCTCATCATGAAACGTACCTATCAACCAAACAATCGCCGTCGGAAACGCAAGCATGGCTTCCGTGGCCGTATGCGTACCCGAGAGGGCCGCTCGCTCCTGAAGCGCCGGCGCACCAAGGGCCGCCACAAGCTCTCCGCATAGAGTGCGGTCGTTCACCTCACTCCGTCCTGCGTCCCGTTTCGGACCCCTGTATCGCTCCGGAACGCGCCGCACCTATGGAGGTATCACGGCGATTCAGGCCACCGGGCAGAGCACGAGACCCGAAGTCGGTGTGGTTGCTGGAAAGCGTGTTGGGAACGCCGTGAAGCGCAATCGCGCGAAACGGAGATTGAGGGCAGCGATCCACGCGGCCAACCTTCGCCAGAACACGGCGTATGTGGTGGTAGCTTCATCAGATGTGCTCGATGCACCGTTTGTCGAGTTGACGAGGTGGCTGAACAAGGCGGTCGCTGACACTGATGGAAACACGGATAGGGACGAGGAATGAGCGAGCAGCAGAAAACGAAGAATAGCGTCGGCGCTATGGGCCTTCTGGGATTCATCCGCGCATATCAGAAGGTGCTATCTCCAGTATTTGGCAGGAACTGCCGCTATCACCCATCTTGTTCGCATTACACGTATGAGGCGATCGAGATCCACGGTGCCGTCAAGGGCAGTTGGCTCGGCGCAAAACGGATCGGACGTTGTCAACCGCTGTACAAGGGTGGATTCGATCCCGTCCCAGGTTCGGCCGATGACCTGTCCGGCGAATTGCAGGGAGGTTCGTCGTGAATCCCTGGACCCTTCTTCTGGATGTTCTCGGAACAGCTCTCGCTTTCTTCTACGACATTATTCCAGAATATGGAATAGCCATCATCCTTCTCACGATCTCGGTGAGCCTTCTTCTATTTCCGCTGACCGTCAAACAGACGCGGTCGATGAGGGGGATGCAGGAGATTCAGCCCGAGGTCAAACGCCTCCAGAAGGAGTACAAGGACGACAAGGAGGAGCTGAACAAACAGCTGATGGGGCTCTACAAGGAGAAAGGTGTCAACCCAGCTGCCGGTTGTCTCCCGATGCTTGTGCAGATGCCCATCTGGTTCGCCTTGTATCGAGTGCTCTGGCAGGGCGCCGGCCTTCCCGAGGATTCGGCCCTGAAAGAGGTGATTGACGCGGCAAACGCCGCTTTGTACACAATTGGAGACAACGGTGAACTGACATCCACGCTCAAACCAGGCATCGATATCGCTTCCAGTCAGTTCGAGCATGTCATATTCCTTGGAATGAACCTCCTGGTCCGACCCTCACAGGCCGTCGACCTGAACAACATCCTTGGATCCGTCCCCTACATCGCCCTGATACTTGTCATCATTGCAGCCGGTTTCTACCAGCAGGTTCAGACGACCCGCAAGAAGCCCTCAGACAACGGTGAGCCGCCAACCTCCCAGATGGAGGGTATGCAGAAAGCGATGAAGATCATGCCGATCGTCTTCGGCTTCATCTCCTGGAATTTCGTGGCGGGTCTTGGCCTCTATTTTGCCACGTCGAATCTTTTCCGAATCGGTCAGCAGGCGCTCATTCTTAGAATGGGTGATAGTGGCGGGGGGAAACAGTCGGCAGAGAAGGACTCGGATGACCCTCCGGACGACTCGAACAACGAGCCGCCCAGTAGCGGACCCAGTCAGAATGCAAGCAAGAAACGCAACCGCAGAAGAAAGAAGTAGTTCCATGGAGTGGCTGGAGGTAAAGGGAAGTACGGTGGATCTCGCCGTCAAGTTCGCCCTTGAGGAGCTGGTTTGGAGTCCAAAGAGGACGCCCAGGTTGAAGTTATCCAGAAGCCGAAAGCTGGCTTTCTGGGAATGGGTGGCCAGGACGCGATCGTGAAGGTGTCAAGGGCTCCCAAGAAACGCCGGCGTCGCCGTCGAGGACGATCCGGATCTGGTCAGGGCTCGAAACAGCAGCGGCAGAGCGACAGCAACGGAGGATCTGGCCAGAGCCAATCCGGACAGAGCGGCTCTGGCCAGAAGGCATCCAGCAAGAAATCGCAGAGCCGAAGTCAGAAAAGTCAGAATAAGCAGTCCACGAGGTCCCGTCAGGAGAAACAGGTGTCAAACACAGACGCACAGAAGTCGGATAACCGAACAGACGATCGGCCCGAGCAGGCTCCGATAGAGGAGCAAGCCAAGGTAGCAGCAGGTTTCATTTCCGGTCTGCTTGACGCGTTCGGGCTGGAGGGAACCGTGGAGACGCGGATCGAAGATGACGTCCTCTATATCGACGTCGAGGGTTCTCAGACAGAGGCGTTGGTTGGCACAAAGGGTTCAGTGATGCAATCGGTGCACGAATTGACGCGTACCGTGGTCCAGCGTAAGACGTATGGCGCCCCCCGGATGCGCATAGACATCGCTGGCTACCGGGCGAGACGGCGTGAAGCGCTGAAGATCTATACGGGCAAACTTGCCGAACAAGTGATTGCCGAAGAGGACGAAGCGATGCTCGAGCCGATGAACGCAGCGGATCGCAAGGTAATCCACGATACCGTCGCCGAAATTGAGGGCGTCCGCTCCTTCTCCGAGGGTGACGAGCCCCGCCGCGCAGTAGTTATAGCCTTCGTAGCCTCCGAGTAGGAACCTCGAAAACACGCTGCATTCCACCTCTCTATTCAATCTCTCCCCTGGTGGGAGAGATGACCCGAGCGCAGCGAGGGTCAGAGAGGGGGGACGCGCCGTACCGTTGAGCTGTTTCCACGTAAGCTGGCCCCCTCTCTGCGTACCTTCGGCAGAGTCTCTCCCACCAGGGGAGAGACTCTCTGAAAAGACTGGAATGCCGGGTCGTGGTAGTGTGGTGTTTCACGTGAAACATCTATGAGCAATCAGCACGAACTCGACAGAGTGGGTGACTGGCTGGGTATCGAGTGGTCGGATGACCAGCGTCGTCTACTGGAGCGATATCAGCAGTGGCTCCTGGATGAAGCCATGCAGGCGGGAGGGATCGGCCCAGGGGAGGCTCCGCGACTGTTTGATCGGCATATCGCAGACTCCCTGGCGTTTCTTCGGCTGATCGACAAGGACGCGTCGACGTTGGTAGATGTGGGATCCGGTGTCGGTCTGCCCGCCATACCCATTGCGATCGCACTACCGTGCCTGGCAGTGACACTCGTCGACCGTTCAGAGCGGCGTACGAGGCTCTCTTCTCGAGCTTTGCGGGTTCTCGGGCTTGGGAACGTTGAAGTAAGGACAAGAGATGCAGCCGATATAGGGGGCGTCTTCGACGTCACGACATTTCGCGCTTCGCTAAGAATCGAGGAGGCGGCGTCGGCGTATCTTCGACTCGCAACGCCCGGCGGTAGCGGCATTTTCGCCTGGAGTCGATTGAAGCATCCGAAATCACCCCCTCCGCCCCCGGCCGGTACTATCTTCAGCCTTGTATCTGAGGGTGTGGCGGTACTTGATTCGCCCGCCTGGCTTCTCAGGATACAGCGAAGTTGACACACTACAGGAGCTCACAAGAGATGTCCCCAGCAACAATAGTCGCCATCGCCAACCAGAAGGGTGGCGTCGGCAAATCGACAACGGCCATAAATCTGGGAGCTGGTCTTGCGTTTCAGGGCGAACGAGTACTCATTGTCGATCTTGACCCGCAGGGCAACACGAGTTCCGGACTGGGTATCGACCGTTCGACCATTGAGATGTCGACGTACGACGTGCTCGTCGATGATGCGGCCGTAAGCGATGTCCTCGAACCCACTTCCGTACAAGGACTTCACGTGGTTCCTGCAACCATCGAACTCGCTGGTGCAGAGATCGAACTTGTCTCGATGTTCTCAAGGGAACAACGATTGAAGAAGTCCCTCCAGGAGATCGGTGATGAGTACGACTTCGTCCTTATCGACTGTCCTCCATCGCTCGGGCTATTAACGATCAATGGCCTTGCTGCTGCCGACGAGGTGCTCATCCCGATCCAGTGCGAGTATTACGCACTCGAAGGCGTGAGTCAACTGACGCGGAACATCGAATTGGTCACAGGAAACCTTAACCCTCAACTCAAGGTCGAGGGTGTCGTGCTGACGATGTTCGATGGCCGCACGACCCTTGCTGCTGATGTCGTTGAGCAGGTGAGGAGTCACTTTGGTGATACGGCGTACAGAACGGTGATTCCCAGGACAGTACGTTTGTCCGAGGCACCGTCCTACGGAGAACCGATAGAAGCATACGACGATATGTCCCGAGGAGCGATTGCATACAGGGAGCTCTCGCGCGAGTTCAGGAGGCGCCATGGCCGCACGTAAGAGTGGACTGGGGAGGGGCCTCGATGCCCTGTTGCCCCAGGACAGACCGATCTCGGGCTATGCCGAGATCCCGACGGATGCCGTGGCACGCAATCCAAAGCAGCCACGTTCAGAGTTTGACGCCGAGTCGATGGACGCCCTGGCGGCCTCGATCGAAGCGATCGGACTGTTGCAGCCGATCGTGGTTCGCAAGGAGGAGGACGGCTACGTTCTCGTTGCAGGAGAGCGGCGACTTCGCGCAGTGAAGCAGATTGGTCTGGATTCGATCTCTGCCGTGATTCGTGACGCCGCAGATGACGAGGCGAATCTCACCGAAGCTCTCGTCGAGAACCTGCAGCGCGAGGACCTCAGCATCCTCGAGGAAGCTGCAGCCTTCCAGGAATTACTGGAAGAATATGGTATGACTCATGATGGTGTGGCGAAACAGGTTGGAAAGAGCCGGTCAACGGTCACGAACACGCTGCGTCTGTTGCAGCTTCCGACCGCGATTCAGGCGATGCTTGTCCACGGAGAGCTCACCGCCGGCCATGCGAGAGCGCTCCTTGGCTCCGAGGATGAGGCATATGCGATACACATAGCGCGACGCGCTGTCGCCGAAGGATGGACGGTCCGTCGCGTGGAGGAGGCGATCCGGCTGCGAGCCACGCAGGGACAGACCTCGAACACCCGACTCAATTCGGTTCGACCGGCGGCGATCATCGAACTCGAGGAGAGGCTTCAGGACAGGTTGGGGACCACGGTGCGGATTGACTACCGCGGTAGAGGAGGAAAGATCATGATCAAGTACTCGTCGTCTGAGGACCTGGAACGTATCTACAGACACCTCTTCGAACCCGGGTCCGAGTAGGACAGGAAGTCTGGACAACCTCCCCGGTTATCACACCTAGCCGTCGAACATCGACGCGAGTGAGTTGGCCACGATCCTGCCGGTGCGCCTGTTCATGGATCTGAGTGCGATGATCACCGCAGGCGCTCGTGTTTCTTTCAGCATCGGGAGGGTCTTGCCCTGGGGCGTCACGTCGAGCCGCTCCGCGAGGCGTGTTGCAATCTCGAGCCCTCCCTCGGATCGGGAATGCTCGGAATGAAAGTAGTACACACCCTCCTCGCCGTCGCCGACAAGCAGAAACCCGACAACCACGTCCGTGTCCAGTCGATTTGCTCGCTGTGCCCGCAACCGCGCAGGAGGTTCGGTGTCGACGCTTCGGCTTATCGTTGGTGATGCACCCAGAAGCTGAAGTGCTCCAAAAGCTGCAGTTGCAGCGGTCCATGCCTCGGATCCCTCGCGGGTGTCTCGGCACTCCGGATCAAGGTAGATGCGCTGCCCGGCAATGCTCGTGGGCAATGAGGCGAGCCACTGACGCTCGCGCACTGCCTCACGCCCAGGCTTCTGTGTTGCCATCTCCATCAACTGCAACTCGTCGCTGACGATCACTCCAGAAATTCCATCTTCTGCCAGTTGACGGTTATGTTGGAAATCCAGGAGCCCCTTGAGCGTATCTGGTCCAAAGACACCGTCCACTTTGCCCGTATCGAACCCGAGCGAATTGAGAAGGGCTTGGAGTCGGGCAACGTCGTCGCCTCGCATCATCGGAACGCGGCGGTACAGAAGGCGATCACCCAAGCGGTATCCAGCATCGACGATGGCTCTCCAGGTCTCAGGACCGACTATTCCATCGACAGGGAGGCCCCTTTCGGTCTGGAACGCCGCAACGGCAGAAGCAGTCCCCTCACCAAAGACACCCGGGTCGTCGGGGAGCACCGAATGGCTCAGTGTCGCTAGCCGATCCTGAACGTCGCGAACCGGTTCGCCGCGATCTCCCTGGTGATAGAGGCGCACGAACCCGAATCGGACTAATTCAGGAAATCTGAGAGTTCAGTGGTGAGCTGGCCCTTGCTTCGCGCTCCGACGAATCGACGCTGCTCCTCGCCGCCCTTGAAGACGATGAGTGTCGGGATGCTCATGACCCCGTAGGAACTCATCGTTGAGGGGTTCTCGTCGACGTTGAGTTTGGCGACGGTCAGCTTGCCGGCGTTCTCACCCGCAAGCTCGTCGAGTGGTCCGTCCATCATCTTGCATGGACCGCACCATTCGGCCCAGAAGTCGACAAGAGTCGGCGTGTCTGAAGCGATCGTGGCAGCAAAATCTGCATCCGTGACAGTGGTTGTGTTCTGACCCATTTGTGTCTCCTGACTTTGAACCCGCAGGGCGGAGTTAATCGTGCTTCCTAGGACTGTTCGTGTAACCAGCGTTGTGCATCGAGTGCGGCTTGGCACCCCAACCCCGCTGCTGTGACGGCTTGGCGATAGACCTTGTCTATTACATCTCCCGCCGCGAAAACACCCTCGACGGAGGTCACCGTCGTGCCGGGTTCGGTAAGGATATAGCCATCCTCATCAAGGTCGATCTCGCCTTCAAACACCTTTGTGTTTGGGGTGTGGCCGATTGCGACAAACACGCCGTCGGCCTCGATGTCGGTGACCTCGTCCGTCTTGACGTTGCGAATCTTGGCGCCCGTCACGAGGGTGTCTCCGACGATTTCGACGACGACGGAATCCCACAGCACTTCGATCTTCGGATGCTCGAGAAGACGAGCAACCATGATGGGCGACGCTCTGAACTCGTCACGCCGATGTACCACAGTCACCTTCGAGGCGAACTTTGTGAGGAAGAGGGCCTCTTCCATTGCCGTGTCCCCTCCTCCCACGATGAGGAGTTCCTTGTCTCTGAAGAAGAACCCGTCACACGTGGCACACGCGGACACGCCGAATCCCCGAAGCCGTTCCTCGCCCTCGACTCCGAGCCAGCGTGCCGAGGCACCGGTTGAGATGATGATGCTCTGCGCGGAATAGGTGTCCTGACCAACGGAGACCGTGAACGGCCTTTGGGAGAAGTCCACGTCTGTTACGTCCGAACTGACGATCCGGGTACCGAACCGCTCCGCCTGCTTTCGCATCTGCTCCATCAGGTCCGGCCCCATGACTCCGTCGGGGAAACCGGGATAGTTCTCGACGTCCGTTGTGATCATGAGTTGCCCGCCGCGCTCCATGCCTTCAATCATGAAGGGCCCGAGATCTGCACGGGCTGCGTAGATGGCGGCCGTCAGACCGGCGGGCCCTGATCCGATGATGAGAACTTTTTCAGTCATGCGAGCTACTCCTGCTGCGTCGGCCTGTCCTGTGGATACCGCCGAGACCAGACAAAGGCACCCACCAGTATCAGGATCAGACCCACCACGGCGTAGGCAGTTTCCGTACCCATCAGCGTTCCAAGCGCACGGAATATTCCCACGAGGAGCCAGACAATTGCGGTGACGCCTGCGACAAACGCAATCACGCCGACGGCAGCCCAGGTGACTGCGACGGCCGCCCGGTCGACCGTCATTTCTCTGACCTTCGCGGCGAGTTGTTCAAGACCGTCCGCGACGCGAACCGGGATCGATGGGTTTGGTTCAGACATAGTGAACATGAGCCTAGTGTCCTGAGTCGCGCGTGCGTTCTGCGTGAACTTCTGACGCAGGACGCTGGTAGTCCGCCGAGACGGTGGTTCAGCCTTGAGGTGCGTGTTCGACCAGTTCGCAGGATTCAAGCACGAAGCTCATTCCATCGTCGACGCCTTCGCCGAAGTCGAATCCGACATGGACGGTGGTTCGCTCCCCCTCCACATCTGCGCCGATGACGAGGATATCGAGAATCTCATCCGGAAGTTCAGTGGAGAGTTCGTTGAGGCAAGCATTGACTTCGTCCGAATCCAGGTCGACGCGGGACTTGAAGCTCAGGTCGGACATTTGGCGTTGAACGCTTTCGATACTATCGGCGCCATCAGCCTGGTTCAGGAGTTCGTCGAGTGCAACGGAGTCCGTTTCATACACCGACACAGGATCCTCAACGGTAGGAGGGGGTACAGAGGCGCTATCGAATTCGGCTCCACCAGAATCCTCGGCGGAGGCGGAGGCGGAGGCGGACGCGGCGGCGGTGGTCTGAGGGGACGACTCGGCGATCTGCGAGCTGTCTGCGGACGCATCATCGAGCTGCATACTGACTTCCTGAAACGAATCCTGCTGCGCACCGGGGAAGACCACGAACGCGATGACCACTACAGCGGCAGTCGCCATCCCGAACGCCGGCACCCACCATCGAGACTTCCCCTTGGGTACCGCCGCGGCAGGTGACGCGACTGGCAGGAGTCCGAGCTGTGTGGCGAGGTTCGTACGAAGAGTGGACCGTTCGGCCCCGGTCATCAAAGGGGGTGGGGCCGACTGGAGGAACTGGAGAGCAACGACCTGCTCGGCGTACTCGGCGGCGAGTTCGGGATCGGCCTCGATGCGCGCCGTGGCTTCCTCAGCAGCTGTAGTGCTGAGGGTGCCCTGTGCAAGCGCAATGATGAGGTCGCGGTCCATGTCGTTCATGTTTCTCCAGTGTCTCCCTTTGGATGCTCAGGTGGGGGCCTGAGGTTCCCGAGACTTTGGGCGAGTTGCTTACGAGCTCGAAAGAGCCGACTCTTGATGGTCCCGGTCGGTACGTCGAGGGTATCGCTGGCCTGCTCTAGCGACATGCCCTGAAGATCGACCAGTACGACGGCGGCCCGAAACTCAGGAATCAGTTGTTGGAGCGCACCTTCGATATCGGAACGAACGTCGACTGCATCGAAGGGGTCGGTTGCCTGAGGATCAGCAGGGTCATACGAGTCCGGAAGTTGATCCGCTCTCTTGCGTTTCTCGCGACGAAGGTGGTCGTAGCAGGTGTTCACCGTCACCCGGTAGAGCCAAGTTGAGAACGCTGCCTGTGCCTTGTATCTATCGGCTTTGCGAAAGACAGTGAGGAAAGTGTCCTGTGTGGCATCGAGGGCTGCCTCACGATTCCGAAGCATGCGGAGACAGATAGCGAACACACGGTCCTCGTGTGCCGCCACCAACTCGTTGAACGCATCGATGTCCCCCGCGAGATACTGGTCGATGAGTTCAATATCTCGATCGGCACGGTCAGTCATGTGAAGACGACAGTAGACGCACGACACATGACAACGGTCTCCGGTCGTGTGTCGTATGTCGGCTTCACGGCGTAAAGCGAATGTCTGTTATACGTGTCTGGTAGGAGCCATCCGGTCGCTCAGGTAGGTTCGTGAGCCAGAGAAGCCAAAATCCGCCACCACGAACAGGTAGCTGTATGCGGGACTCCGCGAGAAGCAATGTGCCTCTTGCGGTGTGTTCCCATTCAACCGGGTCCTCGGGGACGGTCGCGGCCCAAGCAATGGCGAACGTCGTGCCCGGCGAGCCGCTGATGTACAGGGTTTCGGGCGTGCCCTGGAGATCGAACACGAGACCGACGCCGTCCTTCACTTCGCTGAGCTGTCTCGAGTAGGCCTCGGTCTCCCATGCGGTTGTCCGATCGCCGTCGGTCGCATTCGGGATCGTGTCATCTCCCTCCGTCCCGTCGCCGAGAGGGTCATACACGGTGACGGTTGCAGGTATGCGGGTGGCATCATCGGCTTGATCGGTGACCTGGGGCGGAACGGTGGTCGTGGACGTTGTGGGCTTGGCTGAGATCGGATAGAGAACGGGTGAATTGGGATCGAAGTTGGCGGCGAGGCCGACCGCGGCGACGAGCGAAATGAGGAGGACGATTGCTCCGAAGAGCGCGAGCGTTCGCCAGGGACGAATCGGGACCTCCTGAGCCGCTGCAACGTGAGGTGCAGCCTGAAGCGAGCGCGCCAACGCAGCTGCATCCAGCGTGCCATCGATTCCACCCCTCAGCGCCTCGTCAACGCCAGGGTCAATGCCATCGATCACATCCGATGGGAACACGGTCGTGTCGATGGTGCCGGTGATCGCGGCGCGGAGCACCTCGGAGAGAGCAGTGGTGTCGCCCGCAGGATCTGACCAACGTTGCGTCCTGCCGAAGGCCCCAAGCTTCACGGGGTGAGCCGCCGAGAAATGGACGGATGATGTATCAATGGCACCGTGGACGCCGCCGAGCTCGTGAAACTTCGAGAGGGCGAGACAGAGCCCCGAGGCGTTCGGTAGAAACTCGTCGACGGGAATCGCTTCATCCGCACGAAGCCTGTCGGCGATCGTGACGCCGCCATCCCATTCCGATACCGAGTATGCCGAAGCGGTCGTTTCTGCGGCAGCGAAGACCTTCTGAAGATGGATGTCATTGAGTGCGGCGGCAGAACGAACACTCTCGAGGAACACAACGTGGCGCTCCGCAGAGGACTCAGGGGCCAAATATCTGATGAGCACAGGTCTGTCAAGCGACTCGTCCTGCCCAAACCACTCTTCTATGTCCCCGTCGCTACCAAGGCGAATGTTGAGTCGGTATCGATCAGGGAGCCTGGGAGGCACGGACCTATCCAGACTTGAGCACTGCCAACGATTCGGGGAGCTGGACAAACCCCTCGGTCTCGTAGAGGCCGATCGCTGACGTGTTGTCGAATTGCGTGTTCAACAGGATGGCCCTCGAGCCCTGACGTCTGGCGCTTCTACTGGCTGCCCGTACGAGGCTGCGGCCCATCCCCTGGCCCTGCCAGTGAGGATGAACTGCGACACGTTGGAGATAGGAGATCGCATGACCATAGCCAACGACAGCGAACCCGGCGAGACCCTGGTCGCCGTCCCTTATCACTAGGACGCTCGATTTGGAGGTTGCCTGGGTCGATTCCGCGAGCGCAAGGTCGTCGAATCGCCAGAATGCAGGAAAGGCAACGCGGTCGATCTCGAGCATGGCAGTGAGGTCGGGTTCGGCGTCGCGCACCACGAGGTGTTGGGGAGCATCAATTGGTTCGTCGAGACCTTGCCGCATGAGAGCCAGGTCGATGTAGTCAGTGAACCCAGCGGATTCCCAAGGTTTCCTGGCGGAGCGTGACAACGGTGTTGACAGGATGGCAGGGGCGCCAGCAAGGTTCAGCTTCTCGACACATGCTCCGATGAAGCCGCTGCCTCCGCGAATTACGCGAAGCGATGCATCATCCACGCTTGAGTTCCAGGGCCGAGCCTCGGCCCTGGCCCATCCACGGCGAAGGGAAACAGAACCTGGCCAGGTTCCACGCTGAAAAACTCGATGCGGTGTGTCTACTAGTGCCAAGACCTCTCCATGGGTCGCGCCACGCGCCAACAGGGTAACCGCGATTCGTGGGGGTCAGGCGCATGCGACAATTGAACATGTCCATCCTGCTCGTAACCCATGAATCAAGTAGCGCTCACGTCACTCCATCTGGCCATCCGGAGAGAGTTGATCGACTCCTTCCGGTCATTGAGGGAGCGCGTTCTGCATCAACCGAGATCGTCGATCTCGAGGCGCCCGCGGTGGATCGCAATATTCTTGAATTGGTTCACGCACCCGAGTACATCGATGAAGTAGCAGAGTTCTGTGCGCTCGGTGGAGGCGGTTTGGATCCGGATACCTACGTCGCGCCAGCATCGTTCACGGCTGCTCTGCACGCGGCCGGTGCCGGCCCTGCAGCGGTGGAGTCACTCGCTGGCGCCAATGTTGACGCAGGCTTTGTTGTGGTACGACCCCCGGGCCACCATGCGCTTCGGGCTCGTGCAATGGGGTTCTGCCTCTTCAACAACATTGCAATCACCGCCGCGTACCTGAGGCAGCGCGGCGACAGGGTTGCGATTGTCGATTGGGACGTGCATCACGGAAACGGAACCCAGGAGACGTTTTACGAAGATCCAGATGTCCTCTACGTGTCCGTTCACGAGTTCCCCTTTTATCCGGGGACGGGTTGGATAGGTGAGGCTGGTCGGGGAATGGGCGTGGGCACAACAGTGAACGTTCCTCTGCCGGGTGGAACGACCGCGGATTCCTATCTTGCTGCATTCGCTCGAATAGTCCTACCGGTTGTCGAGCAGTTCTCGCCGGACTGGATACTGATCAGCAACGGATATGACGCGCATCGCCTCGACCCCCTCGGAGGGCTGCTGCTGGAGTCGGAGCACTATGGATGGCTCGCAAAGCTGATCGCGGACCAACTCTCCACGAACAACGTGATCGCGTTTCTCGAGGGAGGATATGACCTTGGCGCTCTCAGGGATTCCTCTGCCGCAACGGTCGATGGGCTCACAGGGAACATCGTTGACTTCGAATTGCCTACGACTATCTCCGGCTCGGCGAATCGCATGGTAGATCTTGCCATTGAATCTCTCTCGCCGTACTGGGAACTTCGTTAAGGAGAAGGGTTCCCCTTCCGATATCGGTTGAGGACAAGATGTGTATTCCTGGAGTAAAACGTGACAGATCCGACAACGAGCCTCGACGAGCTTCTTGCAAAAACTCGTCTCACTTGGGGGGGTCTGATCTGCATCTCAAGGTCGGCTCGCCGCCCGCCTACCGGATCGATGGTCTTCTGCATCCCGCGGAACTGACACCGCTCTCCGCGGAGGATACGTACAGTCTTCTGTTGAGCCTTCTCCCTGATCGGTCCAAGGACATCATCGACGACATAACCGACATCGACTTTGCCTATGGCCGCGCCGGTCTTGGCCGATTCCGCGTAAACGCGTATCGGCAACGAGGATCCGTGAACATCGTTGTACGATCGGTGGCACCGGCAGCGAAATCACTCGCTGATCTCGGTCTGCCAACGGCAGTTGCCGATTCGTGCGGGGAATCAAGCGGACTAATCATCGTCACGGGCCCGACAGGTTCAGGCAAGACAACAACCTGTGCCGCAATGATTGACCACATCAACAACTCTCGCAGGAACACGATCGTGACGATTGAGGATCCAATAGAGATTCTTCACAGGGACAAGAAGTCGATCATCAGCCAGCGCGAGGTGGGAGTGGATACGCCATCGTTCACGGAGGGCGCGTACGCGGCTCTTCGACAGGACCCTGACGTGATCTACATCGGTGAGCTCCGCGATCGGGACACTATGGAGGCTGCACTCGTGGCCGCCGAGACCGGTCATCTGGTGATCACAACGATGTACACGCTTGATGCAATGGAGACCGTTCGAAGAATCCTCGACTCCTTCCCTCCCTACCTGGAGCGCCGTACCCGCCAGATGCTCGCCACGACTCTGCGCGCCATCGTTTCGCAACGGCTCATCCCGGGGGCTGACGGAAGCGGGCGGGTTGTTGTGGCTGAGCTGCTTGTCAATACCGAAGCGATTCAGGAGAGGTTGATGGACGCCGAGCGGACGGACGATGTGCTCGAAGTGATGGTTGAGGGTGCCTTCTACGGGATGCAAACCATCGATCAGGCGATCACCAAGAAGTACGAATCCGGCGACATTGAGTTCGCCGACGCTCTCATGCATGTGACTGCACCAAGGGACTTCAAGATCGCGGCAGGCGTCGGCCAGGTCGCGGCAAGTTGAAGCCGGGTAGCTGACGGCCGAATCTCTAGTGGTCTGCGACAGCCCACTAGCGCAGGACGCACTGTCCCGTCATGAATCTTCCTACTCTGTCGGCCATGCCCGAATTCGAATGTCGCGACTGTGGCACGTCCTTCACATTGCCCGAGTCGATCCTCGAAAGATATCCCGGTTGGACACCTCGCCAATGCCGCGACTGCAGGAGTGGCCAGAGTTCCAATCTGTCCTCAGGTGGAAACGAGCAGGGGTCCTCGGGTGGCGACCCGGCTACTGGCGTGTTCACCGATGGGAGTTCGTCTCCGAATCCCGGACCAGGAGGGTGGGGTGCCGTGTATGTGAAGGAGAACGAGATCATCGATGAGGCGTACGGATATGGTGGCGAGACAACGAACAATCGGATGGAACTCCTTGCACTGATCAAGGCAGCGAGCCTCGTGCCAGAAGGCACGCCAGCAATCGTCTATTCGGATTCGAATCTGGCAGTGCAAACCATCAACGAATGGGCAGCTGGCTGGGAGAAGAAGGGATGGCGGCGCAAGAGTGGGCCCGTGCTGAACCTTGATCTTGTGAAGGAGGCGTACCGGGTCTACGGGCAGCGGCCCGATCTCGAGGTCATCTGGATCAAGGCTCATGTCGGGTTCAGATGGAACGAGTATGCCGACGAGCTGGCCAACAGGGGAAGACTCGAGGGTTCGAGATGATCCCCGACCGCATGGCCACAATGATGTCCGATGATGTCGGAGAGCTCGCTGGTTTGTTTGCAGCGGAGGGGTACGTCCTGTATCTGGTTGGGGGATCCGTGAGGGACGCGCTCCTGGGGCGTGACAGCGAAGATCTTGACTTCACAACCGATGCAAGACCAGACGATATCGAGCGCATCGGAACGGAATGGGCCAATTCGGTGTATCTGGCCGGGAAGGCGTTTGGGACCATTGGCTTGGTGAAGAACCAGCATATCTACGAAATCACGACGTTCCGTTCCGAGATGTACCGCGACGATTCCCGTAAACCGGTCGTTTCCTTTGGCGATGACATCGTCGAGGATCTCGCTCGCCGCGACTTCACTGTGAACGCCATGGCGATCAGGATCCCTGGGCGCACTGGAGACGAGCCAGAGATGATCGATCCACACGGCGGCCTTCGGGATCTTGCGGCACAGGAATTGCGTACACCGATGGATCCTGATGTCTCCTTCGGTGACGACCCGCTACGGATGCTTCGGCTATTCCGGTTCATGTCGACCCTCGGCTTCACCGCAACCGACGATGCGTTGAGGGCCGTCGTGCGGCTGAAGGAGCGGCTTCAAATCGTCTCGGCGGAGAGGATCCGCAACGAATTCGACAAACTCATTGTGGGCGACCATGTCGTTGGTGCCCTAGAGGAGCTCGTCGACAGCGGTCTGGCGAATGAGTTCATTCCTGAGTTGCCTGCACTCGCCGTCGAACAAGATCCGATCCACAAACACAAGGACGTGCTGGCTCACACGATCGCTGTGGTTGGCAAGTCCGGTCCAAGCCTTCGGCTGAGGCTTGCCGCATTGTTCCACGACATCGGGAAGCCAGCTACGAGGGAGTTCGGGAAGGGCGGCGTATCGTTCCACCACCACGAGGTCGTGGGTGCGCGCATGACTCGCGTGCGCATGAACGAACTGCGATATCCAAAGGACATGGTCAAGGACACATCGCAGCTGGTGTTTCTGCACATGCGTCCCCACACCTACAAGATGGGTTGGACAGATGCGGCGGTCCGTCGCTATGTGCGTGACGCGGGTCCTCTGCTCAAGGACCTGAACGAGTTGGTTCGGTGCGATGTGACTACGAGGAATGAGCGTCGTGCACGTACGATCTCGAAACGTATCGACGATCTCGAGGAGCGCATCGACGATCTTGCCACGAGGGAGGCGCTTGACAGCTTGCGCCCACCCATTGACGGCAACGACGTGATGCAGTATCTGGGGCTGAAACCATCGCGCCAGGTTGGCGAGATCATGAACCTGCTGCTTGAGCACCGCATCGAGGAGGGCCCCTACACGGATGAGGAGGCGTACGCGATCCTGGACGACTGGGCAGCCTCGCGTTAGACCTAACGCTGCCATATACATTTGGGATTGCATATGCGTATAATCGTCTGATGTACTCTGTCGCAATTCTTGGAGCCTCCGGCTACGCCGGTGGCGAACTGATCAGATTCGTGGACAACCACCCTGGATTCGTGGTGTCCTTCCTCGGCGCACACCGCAACGCAGGGAAGACACTCGGTGCTGTGCATCCACAGCTATCGGGCGGCGACAGGACGCTTGAGGCTTTCGATCTCGACGGGGTTTCTGAGGCCGACCTGATCTTCATGGCACTGCCCCATGGCGCGTCGGGCGAACCTGCCATGAAACTTGCTGACAGTGGGTCGAAGATCGTCGATCTCGGAAGCGACTTCAGACTCGACACGCCAGAGAGGTATCTCGAGGCGTACGACCACGATCACCCCTACCCCGAGGAACTCGGTGAGTGGGTATATGGGATTCCTGAACTCTTCGGTGACTCCATTGCGCGCAGTGATCGAGTGGCAGCGCCAGGGTGCTACCCAACCTCGGCGGTCATTCCCCTCGCTCCACTTCTCGAAGCAGGACTCATCGAATCCACAGGCATTGTGGTGGACTCGATGTCTGGTGTGTCTGGAGCCGGTCGAGGAGTGTCGGAGTCGCTGCAGTACGGTGCCATTGATGAGTCTGTGAAGGCTTACAGTGTCCTGACGCACAGGCATCGTCCCGAGATGGAACGAGCACTCGACATGGTCGTTGGCACGGCGACATCGGTGCTCTTCACTCCGCATCTAGTACCGATGCAGCGTGGTCTTCTCTCAACGGTCTACGCACACGCGACATCCGATACCACCCTCAAGGCACTCACTGACGCATTCGATGAGCAGTATGAGGACACACCCTTTGTGAGACGTATCGATGGCGCGCCCGAGACCCGCTGGGTTGTTGGATCCAACAATCTCATCGCTTCAATCCATTTCGATGAACGGACCTCGACAGTCGTAGTCGTTTCGGCCATCGACAATCTTGTAAAAGGTGCAGCGGGTCAAGCGGTACAGAGCGCCAACCTGATGTTCGGATTCGGCGAATCCACCGGGCTGCCGAGTGAGGGGTGGATGCCGTGAGTGTCACCGCAGCAATCGGATTCTCTGCCTCGGGTGTCGCTGCCGGCATCAAGCCGGATGCTCTTGACGTGGCTCTGATCGTCGCCGACGAGCCGGTTCCCACGGCTGGAGTGTTCACACTGAATCAGGCGGCCGCCGCCCCCGTCATTCTCGACAGGGAGAGCCTGGGACGGAGCGCTCTCAAGCGCGGGATCGTGATCAATTCCGGTTGTGCAAATGCTGCGACCGGAGACCAGGGTATCTCAAGTGGCTTGGCGATGGCCGGGACGCTCGCAGACCAGATCGGATGCGAAGCGGGTGATGTACTCGTGAGCTCGACAGGGACGATTGGGCCTCAGCTACCGATGGATCTGGTTCTCCCTGGGATCAGATCCGCGGCCTCTCGGCTCTCAACATCTGAGGAGTCGGCGGCACTTGCAGCCAGGGCGATATTGACGACCGACTCAGTTGTGAAGCAGTCCGCTGTCCGTGGCGATGGTTGGGTTGTAGGAGGTATGTCGAAGGGATCTGGAATGGTTAGGCCGAATATGGCAACGATGCTGGCGTTCATCACAACTGATGCATTGGTCGAGCCCACACTCCTCAGCGACGTTCTCAGATCCGCGGTGGACGCGTCATTCAACTCACTGAACATCGATGGTTGTGAATCGACGAACGACTCAGTCATTGTCATGGCTTCGGGTGCTTCACGCGTTGTTCCTGACAACGAGCAGTTTGCATCGGTGATGGAAGAGGTATGCCGTGACCTCGCACTCCAGATGGCGGCGGATGCTGAAGGTGCCTCACGAGTAGTCACCATCGAAGTGAGCGGGGCGGTCGATGACGCAGACGCCAGGGCACTGGGCCGCACCGTTGCTGATTCAGCGCTCGTGAGATCCTCCTTCTACGGGGGAGATGTGAATTGGGGAAGAATTCTTGGAGCACTCGGCGCGTCTGTCATCGACATCGATCCCGGAGGGATCACTGTCAGGTATGAGGGCGTCACCGTTTTCGAGGGAGGCACGGGGGCAGGCTTCGATGAGCCTGATCTGCTCGAGAAGATCGAGGCGGGCGATTTCTCGATCGCCATCGATCTCGGAGATGGTCACGGTCGGGCGAGTGTCGTCACAACCGATCTCACGCCTGAGTACGTGGCGTTCAACGGAGAACGATCATGACGGGGCATACGACACCTCACGCCGCGAAACCCCGTATTGCATCGACTATGGGCAAGGCAGGCATCTTCTCGGAGGCACTGCCCTTCATCAGCCGTTTCAGGGGAACGACGGTCGTCATCAAGTACGGTGGCTCGGCAATGGTCGACGATCTACTGCGCGGTACGTTCGCCGATGACGTCGCAATGCTGCACTACGTAGGGATAAAGCCTGTCATCGTGCATGGCGGCGGCCCCCATATCTCAAAAGCCATGGGGCAACAGGGCATCGAACCACAGTGGATCGAAGGCCTCAGAGTCACAGACGAACATACCATGAGAGTCGTCCAGGCCACTCTTGTAGGGGAGATCAACCCCGACATCGTGCGGCTCATCAACAACCACGGGTCTGTTGCAGCGGGCGTGTCCGGACTCGACGCGAATCTACTCGTCGCCGAGCCCGAGGATCAGCGCCTCGGCTTCGTGGGGAGAGTTACGAGAGTCAACACGGACCTCGTCGAAGGCCTCCAAGATCAGGGGTATGTACCTGTGGTGGCGCCCATTGCGCGCGGGGAGGACGGCGCCAGTTACAACGTCAATGCCGACATTGCGGCGAGCGTCCTCGCGACTGCCCTTGGCGCCCAGAAGCTCGTGTATCTGACCGATGTCGAAGGTCTGTACCGGGATCTCGGTGACCATGACAGCCTCATATCTCGGATCACAACTCCAGAGTTGGCCGAGCTCATCGAAGGAGGGTCTGTCTCCGCCGGCATGCTGCCAAAGCTCAGATCAGCCATAGACGCGGTCGATGGAGGTGTCGACCAGGTGCACATCCTCGATGGTCGGATGCAGCACGCTCTGTTGTTGGAGATATTCACGCCTGAAGGCATTGGAACGATGATCACGATGGAGGGGAGACCGTGAGAGCCGACACGAACGCCAGACGGCGCGAGATCAGGGGCCTTGTCGATTCAGGTGGCATTTCAAGTCAGAGCGATCTCCAGATGCTGCTCGCGGAGAAGGGATTCGATGTGACACAGGCGACCATCTCACGAGATCTCGACTCCCTGGGCGCCCGGCGCGTGAAGGACAACGGTGGCTTCAGGTATCGGCTATCACGGCATGCCGATGCTGACAACGAAGTGCTTGAAGCGTTGTTGGAGGCGGTCGACGAGTTTGTCGAGAGCCTCGTCGCCTCGGGCAATCTCATCGTGCTGAAGGTGCCCCCTGGAGCCGCGCAGTTCGTTGCGAGCCGTATCGATGCAGCAGAGTTGAGCGGTTCGCTCGGGACGATTGCAGGAGACGACACCATCCTCGTAGTCGCAGACGAGCAGGTAGGCGTCGCAACACTCTCTCGAAGACTTACAGGAACGGAGCAAACCCATGGCAACTGACATCAAGAAGGTCGTACTGGCATACAGCGGTGGCCTTGACACATCGATCATCCTCAAGTGGATCAAGGAGGAGTACGGCGCAGAAGTCGTCACGTACACGGCTGACGTCGGGCAGGGAGAAGAGGTGGAAGAGGCGCGGGTGAAGGCGCTCGAGACGGGCGCGACCGAGGCGATCTGTGAAGACCTCACAGAAGAATTCGTCACTGACTACGTGTTCCCCGCCTTTCGAACGTCCTCGCTCTATGAGGGCTACTACCACATGGGAACCTCGCTTGCGAGACCGGTCATCTCAAAGGGTCTTGTGCGCGCTGCAATCGAGACCGACGCCGACGCCATTGCACACGGTGCCACAGGCAAAGGAAACGACCAGGTGCGTTTCGAACTCTCGGCATACGCTCTCAAGCCAGACATCAAGGTGATCGCTCCGTGGAGGGAGTGGGATCTCAAGGGCCGAGCTGATCTCGTCGCATACGCAGAGCGCCACGGCATCCCTATCCCTGTTACCCCGGAGAAGCCGTACTCCACCGATGCCAATCTGCTTCATATCTCGTACGAGGGTGGCGTCCTGGAGGATCCTTGGAACCCTCCGCCGGAGAACATGTTCACGATGACAGTAAGTCCTGAGGCCGCGCCAGATGAACCGGAGTTCGTGACCATTGGATACGAAGCGGGTGATCCCGTGTCGATCGACGGTGTGCGGATGTCTCCCGTTGAGATCCTCACGAAGGCAAACGAGTTGGGCGGACGCCATGGAGTTGGCCGGGTGGACATTGTTGAGAACCGCTTTGTTGGCATGAAGAGCCGCGGTGTATACGAGACACCGGGAGGCACCCTTCTCTATCACGCCCACCGAGCAGTTGAATCGTTGACGCTCGATCGTGAGGTCGCCCACCTGCGCGACGAGTTGTCCAACCGGTATGCGGAGATGGTGTACAACGGATTCTGGTTCGCACCCGAGCGCGAGGCGCTGCAATCGTTCATGGACGACGTCCAGAAACCGGTTACCGGCGAAGCAAGGATGAAGTTGTACAAGGGACGGGCAATCGTCGACGGGCGCCGTTCGGATACACATAACCTCTACGACGAGGCGACCGTGACCTTTGAGGCCGATGATGTGTACAACCAATCAGATGCCGAGGGCTTCATACGGCTTCAATCGCTCCGACTCCGCACGTTCGCCGAGAAAAGGCTGGGCGAGGGTGAATAGCAAGCTGACAGCTGCCAGCTGTCAGCCGTCAGCCAGAGACGCTGACCGTCTACGGTCTACGGTCTACCGGCTACGTTCAAGAGCGGTGCGGCTATGACTCTGTGGTCGGGTGGGCGTTTTGAGGAGGGGCCGTCTGAGGAGCTGTGGCAGTTCACAGTGGATACCTCCGATCGGCGAATGCTCGTCGACGACATAGACGGTTCCATTGCACATGCAACCATGCTTGGAGGCGTTGGCCTCCTGACTCCTGACGAGGCGGCTGTAATGCTCGAGGGTCTTGGCGCGATCAGGGATGAGGCAGTGGCGGGTAGGTTCGCGTTCGTCGAAGCGGACGAAGACGTCCATTCTGCTGTTGAGCGGAGGCTTGGCGAAGCGATCGGTGAACTGGCCGGCAAGCTTCACACAGGAAGGTCAAGGAATGATCAGGTCGCGCTCGACCTGAGGCTGTATCTCAACCGGTCGGCGCGCAGCCGCATCGCTCAACTCAACGATTTCGTACGAGTGCTGATCGATCTGGCGGAATCGGTCGGCGACACGGTCGTGCCAAGCTACACACATCTCCAGCAGGCTCAGGCCATTCCGCTTGCGCACCATCTGCTCGCCTATGCATGGATGATCAAGAGGGATATCGAGCGATTCTCGGATGTCATCGTTCGGATCGACGTATCGCCACTTGGGGCGGGTGCGTCGGGAGGCTCGTCACTCCCTCTTGACGTCACGGCTTCGGCTGAGTTGCTGGGCATGGCGGCCGTATTCGACAACTCGATGGACGCGATCGGATCGCGCGACTTCGCTGCGGAGTATGTCTGGTGCGCCACCCAAGCAATGCTGCACCTCTCTCGTCTTTCTGAGGAATTGCTGTTGTGGTCCACAAGCGAGTTCGGCTGGGTCACATTCTCGGACGCCTACACGACGGGATCTTCGGCAATGCCACAGAAGAAGAACGCCGACATTGCAGAACTTGTCCGAGGTAGGGCGGCAGCAGTGATCGGGGACCTCACGTCGATCGCCGCCCTGCAGAAGGGCCTCCCCATGACGTACAACAGGGACCTTCAGGAGGACAAGCGAATCGTCTTTCACGCGGATGACACTCTTGCCGGCTCGCTCGACGCTCTCGGTGGCATGTTGTCGACCGCAGAGTTCCATACGCCTCCGCCATCTGACTGGGTGACGGCGCTTGATCTCGCAGAGACGCTTGTTGCAAGAGGCGTACCGTTCAGGGTTGCACATCATCTCGTCGGGGGACTGGTCACCGATCTGGTATCACGTGGAGAGTCGTTTGTTGATCTGACAGAGCAGCAACTTACCGAATTCGATAGCCGCTTCGAGGCGGCCGATCTCGCGACGTTCGACGTCACAGCCTCGGTGGCCGCTCGCTCCACGCATCGTGGTGGATCCATAGAATCGGTCGAAGCACAGATCCAGGAGCTCGAAGCGTTTCTTGCGCTCGACTGATGGCTGGATACTCGGGAACTCCCCTCGCCAAGAAACTCGGGATCGCGGACGGCTTCAAGGTGCTTGTCATCTCTGCACCTGCCGACCTCGGTGAGTGGCTTCAGCCCCTTCCTGAGGGCGCGCGTATCGGGTCAAGATTCCGCACGGCTGACACCGTACTCGTGTTCGCGACGACGGTTACTCAGATGGAGCGCGGCGTCGAACGAGCCATGAGTGCTCTCCCGAAGGATGGTGCCATATGGCTCTGCTGGCCGAAGAAGGCTTCTGGGATAAAGAGTGATCTCCAATCACGGGACATCGTGATGGGCCACATGTTGCCACTCGGATTGGTCGACGTGAAGGTCGCAGCCATATCGGAGGTGTGGTCCGGCCTCAGGTTCGTGATCCGCAAGGAGCTTCGTTAAGCAGCTTCCTGGGCTGGGACCAGAGTTAGGCAGTCCGGACATGCCGGATCGCTGCAGTTGGCAACCACTTCAACGGTGAGGCCGCCTGCATCGAACCAGGCTTCGAGCTTGCTGTTGCTCATGGCCATCAGGTGATCGGTCTTGGTGGTGTGTGCGAGTGTGATTGATTCCATGTCCACAACCTATCTTGTGGGTGTGACACGAAACGCGATCAAGACGCAGTGTCGATGGCTGAGTCCTCGTAGCTGATATTCTGAGACCATGGAACTCAAGCGATATGCAGACACGGCGCCGTTCATGTTCGGGGATTTCGAACTGCGGGAGCTCACGCCCGACGCCTATGACGGGTCATCATTCGCTGAGATCATTGTCCCGATCGGTGCGGACCGCACCCCGCGTGTCTCCGAGAAGGACCACCGTATGTATGTAGGGCTCGTCGGAGAAATCGAGTTCAAGATTGATGATGAGATCCTCCATCTCTCGCCCGGTGATGTGCTTCACATCGACAAGGGGGAGACCTACGGGTTCCACAATGGTGGCTATGAGGAGGGTCGACTGCTTCTCATTAGGGTTCCTGGACCCCTACTCCCTGGTGCGGCACAGCCATAGTTCCCTGAGTCAGAAGTTCACACAGAATCTCAGCGGTCCTCGATGTCCCTGGCTGCGTCCTCCGCCTTGACGCAGTCTTGACTGCGCCTGCGTTGTGTGTCCTTGCCAGGAAAGCCGATGCCTCGCCGTGATCAGCACGTACTTCTGACTCAGAACACCAGGGCTCAGACGCCCTTCGGAATGACATAGCGCCAGATCATCACGAAGTGAACGACGCTTGCCGTCACGACCATGATGTGGAACACCTCGTGATAGGAGAACACACGAGGCCACAGCTGTGGACGATTCGTAACCAGGAGCAGCATCCCGATCGAGTAGATCAGTCCCCCCGCGAGTGCAAGTGCTGAACCCGCCCAACCGAGTTCCTGGACAAATGTCCACGCGATGCCAGCACCGAGCCACCCCATTGAGATAGCGAGGATCATTGAAAAGGTTTGTTCCTCGCGGGGAAAGAAAGTGTGCTGGAGTGCACCAAGGGCGACGAGCGCCCACGCAATACCAAGCACAGCCCATTTCGCCCAACCGTCAAGCATGACGACGGCGATGGGCGTGTATGTGCCTGCGATGAGTACGAGGATCATCGAGTGATCGACGCGCTGCATCCGTTTCTTCCAGACGTCCCGCCACGGGATCGCGTGGTACAGCGAACTTGTTGTGTAGAGCGCAACCATCGCGAGGCCAAAGACCGTCGCTCCAATACGGACTCCCCAGTTCGGAGACACCCACGCAAGAAAGCCTGTACCGAGGAGTGCCGCAACTGCAGCGCCGCTGTGCAGGAACCCGCGAACGGGGTTCTGCATCTTTCCAAGGGTCCAGCGCTGGGTGTCCATGAAGGAGAGAGTATCGCCAAATTTGAGTACGGGCGCAAATTTTGCCTGTTGGGAGAATCCCTCTTGAGTCGATGTGGCTCTAGGCTCGGCGTAACCGGTGTCGATGGGAGTGTCGGTGCACGTACTCAAGAATCTCAAGAAGCCGATGTATCAGATCTATGAGCAGCGCCTTCTCCAAACGCTCGACCGTGAAGGATTACCGCAGCACATCGGTGTGATCCATGATGGACACCGAAGATATGCAAGGGCCGAGAACCTTCCTGACTACGCGGCTTCGTATCGGGTGGGAATGGAGAAGTTCGTCGAGTTCCTCGGTTGGACGGCCGAACTCGAGATCCCTGCCGTTACCTGTTGGTTGCTTTCGACAGAGAATCTGGCGCGGCCCGATGAGGAACTACAGCCGTACTACGAGGTGCTGATCGAACTCTTCGATCGGATACCGCAGACTCCTGCGGGCCAGAACGTGAGAGTCCGCTTCATAGGGAGTCTCGACCTCCTGCCAGCCGACCTTGTCGAGGCGACAAAGCGTCTGCAGGAGAACTGTGCAACGGGGGACCGCCGGGTCACCATCGCACTTGCCTATGGAGGGCGGCAGGAGATCGTCGACGCTGTGCGCGAGCTCGTTGGGAAACTCGCAGCTGATGGAATCCCGGCGGACGAGATAGCAGATCAGATCGACAGGGACGCGATTTCAGCTCGCATGTATGCATCCGACCTCCCAGATCCTGATCTTGTGCTGCGGACTTCTGGAGAAGCGAGGCTGTCAGGGTTCCTTCTGTGGCAGGCCGCGTATGCCGAGTACTCGTTCGTCGATGTGTACTGGCCCGCCTTCCGTCACATCGACTTCCTGCGCGCACTGCGCGAGTACACGAACAGGGAACGACGCTACGGCCGGTGAGCTGAGGCTGAGAGCTACCTCGATCTCTGTTCCTGAGGGATGTGATCCTGGTCGTTGAACGTGCGCAGGCTTGGTACATAGGCACCGGCAAGCGGGATGAACTTAACCCTTGCGAACGATCCGTGGAAGAGAACGAATTTCTCCCACTCCCAAGGCGAGGGTGGCGCCCCCATCAGGTGAGCCAGACAGACCGAATTGGTCCCACCGTGGGCCACTATGACGATCCGGCCAAGTTCATCCATGACGTCCCAGAGTCGTGGATCCCCCTGGTTCGGAGTGATCCCCCGGTCGGCAAGCATCGCATCGAGTGCAGCCGTGACGCGATTGTGAAAATCGCGGAACGGCTCACCACCGGGAAGACCGTCCCACCACTCGTCCGGAGAGCGATGTCTGGTGGTCCTGAAGATGTCGATGACGGCTTCTTCGGTCACTCCCTCCCAGTCGGGCATCTGAATCTCGACCAGGTCATCGATCGTTGTGATTGACAATCCAGTCGCAGTTGCGATCGGATCAGCGGTCTCCTGGGAACGAATCGCCGGCGAGACGATCAACTCCGTGGCGGCTTCCTTGTCGTCGGTTGCTATCCGGGATGCCGCAAGTGCTGCCTGTTCACGCCCGCGGTCCGTGAGATGGGGGTTGGGTTGGGAGAGACCGTCGATGGCCCACTGCGGTTGTCCGTGCCGAACGAAGATGATGTCCATTTCTGGGAGGCTAACCCGGAAAGAACCAGAGGCCGCCAAATTGGCGGCCTCGGTCCGGGCTTAGACGGGAGGTTAGGAAGGCATCCTGTCTGACTACCGTATCGACCAACTGGACAGACCACTTGAGAGGTTTTCTTGGAATCTTTTTCGGCCCACAAAGCAGCCCTTATCGCACATCTCGTTGAGAACTCGGTGCGAACCGACGGACCGTTCACTCTGCGCTCCGGTGAAGTGTCGGCGTGGTACATCGATGCCCGCCAGACAACGTTCTCCGGTACAGGCGCGTGGCTCGTTGGCCGAGCGATGCTCGATGAGATCCCCGAAGGGGTCGATGCGATCGGAGGCATGACCATGGGGGCAGATCCGATTGCGGTCGCAACGGCCATGGTTGCTGCTGATCTGGGCACGGATTTGGCGTCCTTCTCCATCAGAAAGACCGCAAAGGACCACGGAACCGGAGGCCGTATCGTGGGGCCGATCGGTGCTGGGTCGAGAGTCGTTGCACTTGAGGACACGACGACTACTGGTGCCGCGCTTGGGGAGGCCATCGAGGTACTCCACGGAGCCGATGTGAAAGTGGTCAGGGCGGTGGCGCTGATAGATCGATCGAACGGTGCAACTGCGAGCCGCATTTCCGAGCTCGGCGTACCCTATGTTGGACTGGTGACCCCCAGGGACCTCGGAGTTGATCTGTAACCAATGCGTGCCTATCGATCACCTCTCAAGCTCTTCGTCTTCGGCATCATTGGCATCGTACTCATCGCAGCCGCTTCGGATGTCCTGTTCGGTCACTGGCTCTCGACAGCCCCTGACACCATCGACACCGCACTTACAACCCGTGGGCGTGCCCAACAGCGTGGCGATATTCTGTGGGGTGGGGTGATGCTTGTCTCTGGTGTCCTCATTTTTGGCGGATCCGTTGTCGAGCTGTTTAGACGTAGGGCGACCGTTGTCGTTGGGAGTGAAGGCCTTGTCGTCGACTCGGGATCGATCGAGGGTCATATACCGTGGGGGAACATAGAGTCGATCTCAAGCACCGTTATCTCAGATCCCTACGATGGCAGCATGCGAGAGCAACTCGTGGTCGAGTTGCAACCCGATACAGATGTCGACGACGCCGTGGCAGGACCCACCCCTGATGGGGAAACGATCTACGTGGATGCCCACGACTGGTCGAGCCGCGTGACAGAAGTAGCGCTCGCTGCTCAAGGAGCTCACGATCACTTTCAACGGATGGAAGCTGTGAGGTCCTACGAGCCGCCATCGATCGTGTGGGAGACCACTGTTGACCAATCGGATGTAGCGGAGTCGGATGGGGACACTTCCGACGGCGGAGCAGAGGAGAGTGACGAATGATCATCGGAGCGCATGTGAGCCCACAGGACCCGCTCGGGGAGGCTGAAGCGAGGCAAGCGGATGCCGTACAGATCTTCATGTCGAATCCACAGCAATGGAAGGCACCAGTTCCACGCGACGACACAGAGCTGCTCAAGGCATCCCCCATAGAGTTCTACGTACATGCGCCGTATCTCCTGAACCTCGCATCCCCAAACAATCGGGTAAGAATCCCGTCACGAAAGGCACTCGCCCAGGCAGTTGAAGCGGCGACCACGATCGGGGCCAAAGGAGTGATCGTTCACGGCGGTAGCGTCGGACCCGATGAGGAACCAGCGATCGGGTTCGAGCGGTGGCGCAAGGCGCTCGATTCCTTTGACGTGACCGTTCCTGTGCTTGTGGAGAACACGGCAGGGAGGGGCAACTCGATCATGCACGACCTTGAGAACTATGGACCGCTCTGGGAACAGATAGGCGAGCGCAATGTTGGCGTCTGTCTCGATACCTGCCATGCGTGGGCCTCTGGTGCAGACCTGGAGAGCTCGGTCGATGTCATAGCCGCGATCGCGGGTGGCGTAGCCCTTGTCCATGCGAACGACTCGAAGGACGAGGCAGGTTCACATCGCGATCGCCATGCGAACTTCGGTGAGGGGTTCATTCCCGAGGATCTACTGATCGGTGTGATCAAGGAGGCCGATACCGACGTGATCGTTGAGACGCCGGGTCTGGTCGAGGGGCAGTCCGCTGATATTGCTTGGCTCCGTGAGCGGCTCTAGCCAGTCGCCGATCGACCTCGGCGTCGCCGTTCCCTCTGAACCGCTGGAACTTGCCATCGACTATCGGCCGTCGGTTGATCGCGGACACGATGCGGGTACAACGCACAACGTTCCGGTTTCGAGTGGTCACTCGATCTCATACGGAGGCAAGACGTACGGGCTGGATTCCTATCATTTCCACACGCCGAGTGAGCACTCCATCGATGGTGAGTTCGCGGACGCAGAGATCCATCTGGTCCACACGGATGCTGCCGGGGGTATCGCCGTCCTTGGTGTGTTGGTTGATGAGAGTGAGCAGTCAGCGGGCCCGTTCCATTTCAGTGATGCGACTGTGATTGAGTCGCTCCTGCCAGACTCCACAATTCACTACGCGTATGAGGGCTCGCTCACCGCACCCCCCTACACCGAGGGTGTCGTGTGGATAGTGCTGAAGGACAGAGTCACCCTGCATCCCCACTGGATTGAGACGTTCAGTGAACGGTACGGCGCCAACAACCGGCCGATTCAGCCACTCAATGGTCGCTCCGTCACGCTCGGATGAGGTGCACCTCACATCGAGGGCCAGGAGCCGAAGCGAGCCGGACATCGGCCGTGACGAGGGGACAACGAAGTACCTCGGCCAAACCAACGTAGCAAGCATCGTAGGGCGTCACATTGGCGCGCAAGCGGCATGCCCGAACCATGAACGGGAGACCAGGATGACGCACTATCGGAAGATCAGCCAAGTCGTCGATTGCTGTCCTGAAGCGCACTGCGGCGAGATCTCCGGCCAGCCATCTCTTTCGTAGGACGGAGACAGTCTCGACATCCACCAGATCCGGTGCCGCGAGGTCTCGTCCCTGAAGGAGAGCGGTTCGGGCTGCTGCGCCGTGAGGCCCATCGTCAGCTAGGGCATTGGCGACGACGGAAGCGTCGACCACGATCACGATGAAGCTCGATCCGCTGCCAGGTCGATCGCAGCCTGCTCCAAGCCGACCTTCCCGCCGGTTCGCCGCTCTATGCGGCTGATCACTTCGTCGATCGTCGGTCGTTCAGCCAGCTGCCGCAGTTCGGTCGCGAGATACTGCTGAAGCGACTGGCCGTGCTGCTCTGCGCGGCGCTGGAGTTTGGCATGCACATCGGGGGGCAGGTCTCGGACCAGGACGTGTGGCATGCTATCAGTATGCAAGCACAGCGAGGAATGTCAATACCTTCATGGCAACTCCCTTTGTGGGACGGGCGCGTGTGGCCCGGAGGCGGTGGGTTCCTCAGTTGATCCTTGTCATGAGCTGCTCGTCAGCAGCCAGGGTATTGTACAGCGTTACCACCATTCGTTGAAGGGAATTGGCGCGCCAACTGGCGTTGCCCTTGACGATCGACGGGCTGGAAACCAGGCGAGTTCCCTGCCCGAGCCGTGGAAAGTTGCAGCTGAACGTGCATGAACACCGCGAAGGCCGAGCCCCTTGACGTCTGATCCAATTGGTTGGCAGACCTCATGCGGGATGGTGTGTCCAGAAGAGGTGAGTGGGTATGTATCGGGAAGTCCAAGTGCTCCGAGCCCATTTGCGGTGACGCCGTCGGCAACTTCCTGGCGCGCAGGGAGCGCTGCCGTCACGAGCACGTAACCCCGGTCGATGTCCTCGGGATGCACTGGTGAGCCACCAAGCATGAGTCGGATCTGGGCGCGAGCCGTGTCAAGGTCCTCGTTGAGATACAGCGTGGCGTAGGAGTTGGGTGGGTTCCAACGTCCTCCGTGATGCTTGGCAAACGTTGGGTCAAGAGGGTCCTCCCATGCCTCGTCGGCGACACGGAGCCACGTATGCCCGTTGTGAAGTGTGGTCGTCTCGGGTTCGATCACGGCTGGACACGTCGCAGATCGAACATGGCGACAACAACGTCGGCTACCTCTCGGGTATCGCCGGATGTTGCCAGGTCGAGCAACGAGATATCGTCCAATAGGGGTGCAGGACGTCGAACCACTGCGGGGATTCGCTCGCGCTTCACATATCTGTCGAGAAGATCGGTTGCGGTGGCCAGGTCAGCAACTGCCCCTACGCGCGACGCTGGCGGCCCGTTCATCAACCATTTCGAGAATGCCTGGCGCGAGACGCCGAACACGCGAGCTGCAGCGGCGTTGCTGAGACCCCACAAGTCGACGAACCGTTCGAGTGGTTGGGATCTCACAGCCCTGTCGAGTTCGTCCACGAGGCTGCGGGTCCACTCGTGATCCTGTTCGGCAAGTACAGCGGCTGCAGCCTCGGTTGGAGACATGTCAGTGAGGGCGATTGCCATACGTCAACTATATGTCAACCGCAACCGTATGTCAATCCATCAATGACGCACCGAATGTGAAGAGCGCACGACAAAGGGGCGGGCTATGGAACCCGCCCCTTCCGTATCTGGTTCCACTAGTCGTTGGTAAGGAACCTTGCGAGGTCCTCGACAGTGTTGTCCTCGTCAGCAATGAACGCCTCGACGTTGTCGTGGGCCACGCTGTCGTGGTACTGGACCGACGGCGACTTCATGAAGTACGAGGATGGCGCAAGCAAGGGGCCAGCTAACCCGCGGTCCATGGCGATCTTGGCGCATCGCACCGCATCGATGATCACGCCGGCTGAGTTGGGGGAGTCCCATACCTCGAGTTTGAGCTCAGCGCTGAGAGGAACGTCACCGAAGGAGGTCCCCTCAAGACGGATGTACGCCCACTTACGGTCTGTTAGCCACGGGACGTGATCCGAAGGACCGATGTGCACCGACTCCGAGTTGATCTTTCGATCGATCTGACTCGTGACCGATTGTGTCTTGGAGATCTTCTTTGACATGAGGCGCTCCCGCTCCAGCATGTTCATGAAGTCCATGTTGCCCCCGAAATTCAGCTGATACGTGTTGTCGATCTTGACACCACGATCCTCGAAGAGGCGTGCCAGCTGACGATGAACGATCGTTGCCCCGACCTGCGACTTGATGTCATCGCCGATGATCGGGAGACCCGCGTCCACGAATCTCTGTGCCCATTCGGGATCGGACGCGATGAAGACCGGAATAGCGTTGACGAATCCAACGCCTGCCTCCAGGGCAGCGGTTGCGTAGAACTCGGTTGCTTCCTGGGAACCGACGGGCAGGTAGGAGACGAGCACGTCCGCACCCGAATCCTTGAGTGCCTGGACTACGTCGACAGGCTCCTGGTTGGACTCCTCGATCACTCCGCAGTAGTACTTGCCCAGGCCATCGAAGGTTGGGACCGCGCAGCACGTCGAAGCCCAGATCGCCGACTTCAGCGAACTGGATCGTGTTGTTCTCGCCCGCCCACATCGCCTTGGCAACGTCCTGGCCGACCTTGGAAGCGTCGACATCGAACGCAGCGACGAATTCAACGTCGCCTATGTGGTAGTCACCGAGTTCGACGTGCATGAGTCCAGGAATCCTGAGATCCGCGTCTGCATCCTTGTAGTACTCAACGCCCTGGATGAGGGAGTTGGCGCAGTTTCCGAGCCCTGCGATGGCTACTTTCACCTTGGACATCGAGTCCTCCTGTACTTTCTAGGTGGCCGAAGCCACACCACGCTCGGCAGCGACGAGACCGTCGAGCCAGGCAATGTCTGCTTCTGTGGACTGCATCGAGTGCTCCATGAGGGCAATTCGGTAGCGGTCCTCGTTCTTTGTTGTGGAGCGGGCCTCGATGAGGATCTCCCGCGCGGTCTTGAGCTGCGCCGATAGCTCCCTCCGTCTGAGGTCCATCACCTGGATGCGGCGGGCTGGCGGAAGATGCCCGAGGAACGCAAGCCGGACCTGGAAGCCACGGTCCGTCTCTGTCGCCTCCGGGCTTGCCTGGAGCAGCGTGTCGAAGACTTCTCGGCCATCGGCGGTGATCCTGTACGCCTTGCGACGCCCGGATACCTTCGTTGCCTCGATCGCCCCTCGTTTCTCCAACCTTCGGAGGGAGGGATAGAGCGAGCCAAACGACACCTTCCAGAAGCCAAGTTCGCCAAGGGCGCGACGCAACTCATACCCGTGGCGGGGACGTTCCATCAGCAATCCAAGAATGGCGAAATCAAGCACTACGAACTCCGACTATATCGTTTCGATACATCAGTATATATCGAAACGATACATAGGCGCAACCCGCAAACTCTTTCGGGCGTGCAGAAGAAACTCCGCTTGATCGAGCCCCGGTTCAGCAGTCTCCTAGCTCAGACCGACGATGTTGCCGTTCTCGTCGATGTCGATCGTGTGGGCTGCCGGGTGGACCCCCAACCCGGGCATCCTGTTGATGGATCCGGTGAGAGGCAGAACGAAACCCGCACCCGCGGCGAGTTGAACCTCTCGAATGGGGAGTATCCATCCCGTGGGAGCACCCAGGAGGGCAGGGTTGTGGCTGAATGAGTACTGGGTCTTGGCCATGCAGATGGGGAGATCGCCGTAGCCGAGCGATTCGTAGCTGGCGAGTTGTCGTTTCGCCTTGATGTCATATTCGACACCATCGGCCCCGTATACGTTCGCTGCGATGATCTCTATCTTCTCTGTCAGACTCATGTCAGGTGTATAGAGCGGTACGAATTCCGAACCGTCATCCGCAGCGGCGGCAACCGCTTCTGCAAGGGCAACCATGCCTTGCGCCCCTCCTGAGAACGGATCGGCAACGGCCCACACAGCGCCTTCTTCTTCTGCAATCAATCCAATGGCTGCGTGTTCCGATTGATGGTCAGTTGGGAAACTGTTGACGGCGACAACGGGTGTGACACCGTGTTGGCGGACGTTGGCAATGTGCCTTCGCAGGTTGTCGGCACCGGCCATCACGTCCTCGACGTTTTCAGCTGTCATCTCCTCCGGGAGTGGCTTCCCTGCTCGTACCTGGAACTTGCCGGAGTTGAGCTTCAACGCACGAACAGTTGCAACAATGACCGCAACGTCGGGGGCAAGTCCCGACGCTTGGCACTTCAGGTTGAAGAACTTTTCTGCGCCGACATCGGATCCGAAACCTGCTTCCGTGATGAGGTAGTCCCCGCTGCGGATGCCGATCTCGTCGGCAACCACGGATGCGTTTCCATGAGCAATATTCGCAAACGGACCGGTGTGGACGAGAGCCGGAGTGCCCTCGAGGGTCTGCATCAGGTTGGGATTGAGCGCATCCTTGAGCAACACGGCCATCGCTCCCGCACCGCCGATCTGTTCGGCCGTAACAGGTTCCTTGTGGCGGTCGTAGCCGATAACGATTCGGCCGAGGCGCTTCCGCAGATCCTGGAGGTTCGTCGCGAGGCCGAGGATCGCCATCAGTTCCGATGCGGCGGTGATGTCGAATCCGCCCTCCCTGGGGATGCCGTCGAGGGTGGATCCCAAGCCGATCACGATGTGGCGGAGTGATCTGTCGTTCACGTCCATCACTCGCCGCCAGGTAACGCGTTTGACGTTGATCGACAGTTGGTTTCCCTGGTAGATGTGGTTGTCGATAAGGGCGGAGAGCAGATTGTTGGCAACGGTGACGGCATGGAAATCACCGGTGAGATGGAGGTTCATCTCCTCCATCGGTACGACCTGGGAGTAGCCACCACCCGCTGCGCCACCCTTGATGCCGAATGTTGGACCAAGGGATGGCTGGCGAAGCGTGAGTATCGCCTGCTTGTCAAGAAGCTTGAAGCCCTGGGCCAGTCCCACGGACACAGTGGTCTTCCCCTCGCCGAATGGTGTGGGGTTGACAGCGGTCACGAGCACGTACTTCGCTCGCGGTGGGCCCATCTCGTTGAGAGCGCCAAGATCGATTTTCGCGATGCCCCTGCCGCGGGGTTCTACATACCCGTCCGGGATCCCCATGTCGTGAGCCACATCGGTGATCGGTCTCAGATTCGTTTCTCTGGCGATTTCAAGATCAGTTTTCATACCGACACGATACATACGCGGGTGTGGGCGTGCCCACTGGACGCCGCGCCTGTGTGAGAAGTCCGCGACAATGGAGAACATGATCACACACACTGTTGGAGCGATTCTTGCTGGCGGAGACAGCAGCCGCATGGGCACGTCCAAGTCCCTGCTAGTCGTCGACGGCATGTCATTCCTCGAGCGCGTCCATGACACCATGACGGCAGTGTTTACTGAGGTGATCGTGTGTGGTGGCTCCGAGATACCGTCCGACGGCGTGTTGATTCCAGACGAACGACCAGGCCATGGACCAGTTGGCGGGCTGCTCTCGGCGCTTCGCATCGCACGAGGTCGTCCCGTGTTCGTAACGACGGTTGACATGCCGGTCGTGACGCCTGAGGCGATTCGCTCCTTTGCAGAACCGGAGGCGCAGGGGCGTACCGTGAGGTTCGCGGAGGTCGCCGGAGAGGATCAGCCATTGTTTGGCGTCTACGGACCTGATGTGGAACCGATAGCTCGCACGATCTTCGATCAGGGAAAGCGGTCCGTGATGGCAGTGATCGACGAGGTCGATGTTGTTACGAGGATCACGATGGATTCTTCTACGCTGTTCAACGTCAACACACGATCGGACTACGACCTGCTGATCGAAAGGTACGGATTGTGAAGATCAGGCTCGCGGATGATGAGATTCGCATCCGACTCAACCACGACGATGTGGTTCGATTGATCGATGGCGGCACGGTCGATTGTGTGGTGATGCCTGGCGCCTACGCGATTCGGATGACGACCTCGGCCCACATGCGATCCGAGGTTGCCTTCACGGCCAATGGCATCGACCTCACGATTCCTCCGGGTGTGCTACCCGATGACCCCAACGAGTTTGAACCACATACTTGGGGTGGTGACGCCGGGCATCCACGGGTGATGATCGAGTTGGACAAGCAACGTCGCCCGAGAGCCCGTAGCGCCTAGGAGATCCTTGCCCCACCGCAGTACACGTTGAATCCGTCCTCCGAGAGGAATCCGACAACCGTCATCCCAAGCTCGTCTCCGAGGTCCACTGCGAGGGATGATGCTCCGGATACGCCAGCGATGATGGGCATCCCAGCAACTGCAGCCTTCTGCACCATCTCGAAGCTGAGGCGCCCCGAAACAATGAGAACGAGATCGGAGAGTGGCCACCGGTCTCGTGACAGGGAGCCGACCAGCTTGTCGACAGCATTGTGGCGGCCCACGTCCTCAGCGATGCCCATGAGCTCTCCGTTGGGAGTGAATGCTGCAGCCGCATGGATGCTTCCTGTGCGCCCGAACACCGGTTGCGATCGTCGCATGACCTCCGGTAGGGATCTGAGAGTGGCCTCGCTGATGGCGGGACCTGGGCGAATCGTCCTTGCCGTGACCCGGACCGCGTCGATGGACGCCTTCCCACACACTCCACACGACGATGACGTGAACAGATTGCGGCGAAACTGTTCCGGATCCACGGTCACTCCGTCTGCCAGCACTATCTCGTATCGGTCGCCTTCGGTCGATCCCTCCGTGAGGCGAACGGCTGCGACCTCGTCCGGGTTGAGCACGATGCCCTCAGTGAGTGAGAAGCCAAGTGCCAGTTGCTCGTCCTCGCCCGGTGTCCGCATCAGCACCGCAATGGGCACGCCTCCGAGCCGGAACTCAACCGGTGCCTCCTCGACCAACTCGTCAGCCGTGGCTTCTGCTCCAGCGACTGAGTAGCGAACGATCTCTCTCACTGATTCTCGTCCTGGAGATACGCGTATCCGAATCGCCCCTTGATGCAGAGGTGGCCGTCGGTTACGTCGTGGTCGATGGGCGATGTGACCTTCACCACTCGGTTGTCCTGCACATGTAGTTCCAGATTGCACCCAACCCCGCAGAACGAGCAGATCGTCGTTGTGATGGATTGGCGGTCCTCATCCCATGTACCTGCCTCACGCATGTCGTACTCTGACTTGAACATCAAGGCCCCGGTCGGGCACACGCCGATGCAGTTTCCGCAGTACACACATGCTGAGTCCGGGAGCGCTACGTCGTACTCGGTCGAGATCGTTGAGGAGAGTCCACGGCCGGCCACGTCGATGGCAAATGTGTTCTGGGCATCGGCTCCGCAAGCCGCGACGCATCGGTAGCACATGACGCACTTGTCGTAATCCCTGATGTAGAGATCGTCCTGGATCTTGACCGTCCTGTGCGGCTCGTATCTTCCGAATCGGTCGGAATCCACGTCGTACTTCGACATCCAATTCTTTGTTTCTGCATCGGCAAGGGAGAGGTCAACTGTTGCGGCGTAGAGTTCGTAGAGGGTTCGGCGCGTATCTGTGATTCGCTCCGATTCTGTTGTGATCTCCATGCCATTCTCGACGATCCTCGAGCAGGAAGGCACGAGGGTTCTCGAGCCGGTCACGTCCACAACGCAGAGGCGACACGAGTTGAAGGGGCTGAGCGTTTCCAGAAAGCACATGGTTGGTATGTCAACATCCGCGGACCTGCAGACGTCGAGGATCGTGGCATCGGCATGTGCCTGCACCGTCGCCCCGTTGAGCGTGACCTCGACCATTCTTGGGTCCGGAAGTGTTGACTCGATCACAAGTCTCCGCCGATCAGTCCAATGCGAATCGCAGACTCGATAGCGTTTGCCGCCGTGTGGCCGAGTCCGCAGATCGATGCATCGCGCATCACCCAGGCAACAGTGTCAAGGTTGTCGTAGTCGGACTGGGTGTCGGAACCCGAGCGAATCCGCCCAACGATCTCCAGTTGTTGAGAAGTGCCAACGCGACAAGGGACACACAATCCGCAAGATTCGTGGGCGAAGAACTCTGCGATGCGATGTGCGATTGCGGCCATGTCGACGTCTGTGTCGAAAACCATGATCGCCCCGGATCCGAGAGGAACACCGGCATCGCGCCCATCTTCGAATGTCAGTGGGACGTCGAGTTGGCCCTCGGTGAGGAAGGAACCTGCCGCTCCTCCTGTGAGGACGGCCCGGAGTTCACCCACGGCACCTCCTGCGAGATTGATCAGTTCTCTCGTCGTGACACCGAACTCGACCTGATACACGCCGGGACTTGCCACGTTCCCACTCACGCAGAAGAGCTTGAGTCCTGTGGACTCCTTCGTACCGAGTAGCGCAAAGGCGTCGCCGCCGTCGCGGATGATCCCTGGTATGGCAGTGAACGTCTCGACGTTGTTGATCAGGGTGGGAGAACCGAAGAGACCGGACTGCGTGGGGAACGGTGGCTTCTGGCGGGGCTGCCCCCTAAAGCCCTCGATCGAGTTGAAGAGCGCCGTTTCTTCTCCGCAGATGTAGGCACCTGCCCCTCTACGGATCTCGATGTCAACGCCGAGGTCGGATCCGGTTGCCTCGACGGCATCCGAGAGCAGTTGCTCTGCTTCGCGATACTCCCCACGTATGTAGATGTATGCCTGGGTCGCGCCGACGGCAAACGCAGCGATGGCGATCCCCTCGAGGAGGACGAACGGGTTCTGCTCCATCAGCCAGCGGTCCTTGAAGGTGCCGGGTTCAGACTCGTCTGCGTTGCATACGACGTACTTCGTATCGCCGGGGGCATCGGCAACGCCATCCCACTTGATGCCAGCAGGGAACGCAGCACCGCCTCTGCCCCGGATGCCCGAGGATGTGACCTCGGCGCGGACCGCGTTAGCTCCTAGACCATATGCTTTAGCGAGGGCATCGAAAGCGGGTGCAAATATGGGGCGGGTTGTTGCTTCTTCAGTCGAGCCATCGAGCACCGCGGCGATTTCACCGGCGGTGACGGGCGAGATCGTCAATGCCACTTCGCCTGCCCTCTGAATGAACGCGGCGGATCCCTTCTCACAGTGTCCGAGGCAGGGCGATCGCAGCCACATGCCCTCGCCATTGGGCGTGTTCTCCGGGCCAATCTCCGTCTCGAGATCTGAGATGAGCTGGTTTGCGCCTCTCGCCACACACACGATGTCGTCACATATCCGAGCAACACGTGGGGGACTCTGTTCGGTTGCAATCAGGTCGTAGAACGTTGCAACCCCATACGCCTCCGCTGGTGCAACGGGGATCCGCTCCGAGATGTAGTTGAGAGCACCGTGACTCACGAAGCCGATGGAGTCCTGCACCGCGTGGAGCGAGGGAAGCAGAAGATGCCTGTTCTCGGACGCGTCATGAAAGCCACCGTACGCGACGTGGTCGTCTGCTGCAGTTCGCTCGGTTGCACCCGACCATGTCGAATCGGGCACCCCAAGGAGGGCATCGACAGCCGCGCGCTCGGCAGCGCTCGGTGCATCAGTCGTGGTCTGGTAGTCGATCTTGTCCTCGTTTCTCTGTCACCATCATGGTCGAGTGCTCGAACCAAGGTGGCGACCAGAATCCGGCATCGTCACAATCTCGGAACATCGAGAATCAGTCCGATGGTCTCGCGGATCATCGCGAGGTCCAACGCACCCACATTTCCGACTCGTGGGCCCACTCGTCCCGCCGAGATCGCACGGATCTGATGGCATTGAGCCGAGGATCGTGCAGTCAGCCCGTTTGATTCCAAGGGTTCGATCACGACTTCAGAACCAAACGAACGAAGTGTCGTCGTGAGGGGAACCACATGGACGATGGCTGCGGATTCGTCGAGGATGTCCTGTGAAGTCACCACGACTGCCGGTCGTGCGAATCCCGCTTCCCGGCCTGATGGCAGGCCGAAGTCGAGGGAGACAACATCACCCGAAGTCAGCATCAAGCCACTCGGTCTCTTCGGCCGTCGGACTAGCTGCCAACTGCTTGCCGATCTCTCGTTGGCGTAGTCGCGTTACTGCGATGGCCACGGCCTCACCGACTGTCGTACCGAGATCCTCCGAGAGCTGCTTCAGTTCCCTGTGTGTCTTCTTGTCTATTCGTACACTCGTACTCTGCATGCAATCAAGCATACAGAAGTGAATGCAAGCTGTCTAGAGTTTCTCGATACGCACTGCCGTCGCCTTGAATTCGGCGGTTCCGGACTTCGGATCCCAGTCGTCGATTGTGAGCTGGTTCACATCGACCTCGTCTGGAGCGTGGAACGCCATGAACACCAGACCTCTGCGCAGGCCATTCACAATGCGCACGGGTGCTTCGACAGTACCTCTGCGTGAGGAGACTCGGACAACTTCGTGCTCTTCGACTCCAAGGTCCTCGGCTTGTTCTTTCGTCATGTCGATGACGATATCGGCTCGAATAGGAGATCGGTAGCCGCCCGACTGGACTCCCGTGTTGTAGGAGTCAAGCCTGCGGCCTGTTGTCAGGCGGATGGGGAAGTCGTCGTCGAGGGGATCGATTGGAGGCTTCCACTCAACGATCGAGAACGGTGCGGGTTCGCGTGGCAGCGTCTCCTCCCAGAGCCATCCGTGGAGGAAAGGTGTTCCGGGGTGATCGTCGTCGGGACAGGGCCATTGGAGCCCACCGAGGGCGTCGAGTCGCTCGTAGGACATGCCGGCGTGCATCGGGGAGAGGATGCGGAGTTCGTCCCAGAGCGATTCAGCATCGCGCTGCGCCCAATCGTGGCCGAGCGCATTGGCGAGCATCGTGATGATCTCGTTGTCGTCCTTCGCCTCTCCTGGCGGATCGAGGGCCTTCCGCACGCGTTGTACGCGGCGTTCGGACGATGTCACGGTTCCATCTGTTTCCGCCCAGCCAGCCGCGGCGGGGAACACGACATCGGCCATCTCCGCGGTCTTTGTGAGGAAGATGTCCTGCACCACGAGATGGTCAAGCCCTTCGAGGAGTCGTATCGCTCTGCTGACGTCGGCTTCTGACTGTGCCGGATTCTCCCCGATCACATATAGCGCCGTTAGTTCACCGCGCTCCATGGCCTCGATCATTTCCGCAATGTGCCAACCGGGTTCGGGAGGCACCGGTGAGTCCCAGACAGCTTCGAACTTGGCGCGTGCCACCGGATCCGTGACGTTCTGAAAACCGGGGAACTTGTTGGGGAGGGCGCCCATGTCGCCACCGCCCTGGACGTTGTTCTGACCACGGATCGGGACAAGGCCCGATCCCCATCTCCCCACATGACCGGTCAGGAGCGCGAGGTTGATGAGGGAGAGAACGTTGTCGGTGCCGGTAGCGTGCTCGGTGATTCCGAGTGTCCAACACAATTGCGCTGTGGGGGCCTTTGCATAGTCATGTGCAAGGGCGCTGATTGCATCCGCAGGGACGCCTGTGATCTCCTCACCCCGCTCGAGGGTCCAGGATTCAACGGACTCTGCGTATGCATCGAATCCGGACGTTGAATGCTCCACGAACTCGGAATTCACCAGACCGGCAGCGACGATTTCACGGGCGATCGTGTTGGACAAGGCAATGTCGGAACCGACGTCGATACCGAGCCAGGTGTCAGCCCACTCAGCGGATTCGGAGCGCCGGGGATCGACGGTGTACATCTTTGCGCCGTTGCGGATGCCCTTTGTGATGTGGTGGAAGAAGATGGGGTGGGCGTTGCGCGCGTTTGAGCCCCACAGGATGATGAGGTCCGTGGTTTCGATCTCCTTGTAGGAGGAGGTACCTCCTCCCGCTCCGAATACTGCCGCCAGACCGGCGACGGAGGGAGCGTGTCAGGTACGGTTGCAGCTGTCGATGTTGTTCGTGCCGAGGACCGTTCTCCCGAACTTCTGTGCCAAGAAGTTCATCTCGTTGGTCGCTTTCGAACACGAAAGCATTCCCGTTGCCGCACCCGGATTACGTTCGAATCCTGCGGCGGCCGCGGCCATCGCCGTGTCCCAGTCCGTCGCCTTCAGCTCGCCGTCGATCCGAACCATCGGAGTCGTCAACCGTTCATATCGCTTTCCCATCTCACCTCCTTGCCGCAGAAACCACAGTACCACCGCCCCACCCACCGTTCTTGCGTCCAAAGCGTCCGAATGCTGTCGCTGTGGACGCAAGAACGGGATTAGACGATGCGGCGGTCCGACGCCCAGCGGGCGAGCTCGTGGCGGTTGGAGAGTTGGAGTTTGCGCAGGACCGCGGAGACATGGGTCTCGACCGTCTTGGTTGAGATGTCCAGCCGTCGTGCGACCTGCTTGTACTGATAACCGCGGGCGATCTGGCGCAGGACCTCCTTCTCGCGCGGTGTGAGTTGGTCGAGTTCTGGGTCCTCCTCGATCGGCACCGCCTTCGAGAACGCCTCGAGGACGAAGCCGGCGAGCGAAGGAGAAAAGACAGCGTCGCCGGAATCTACCCTCCGGACCGCGTCGGCGAGCTCTGAGGGAGATATCGACTTGGTCACATATCCGCGGCAACCAGCGCGGATCATCGCGATCACGTCTTCGGGCGCGTCCGATACGGAAAGCGCGAGGAATCGGATATCGGGATTCGTCTCCGAGATGCGTGTGACCACTGCGACTCCTCCCCCTCCCGGCATGTGCACATCAACCAGTACGACATTCGGCTTGAGTGAACGGATCTCATCGATCGCACCGTCGACATCCTCCGAGACTCCGAGCACATCGAACTCGTCTGAGAGCTCCGCCCGTACACCCGTGAGGAATAGGGAATGGTCGTCCACCAGATACACCGACGTCATGAGCTACCTCCTGGCATTGTCAGGTGGATCTCCGTGCCAACACCTTCTGATGAGTCGATTGTCACGGTTCCGCGGTTGCGCGCCATCCGCCCTCGAATCGACTCAACGATTCCTTTGCGGTCCGCATCGATGTCTTCAGGGTCGAAGCCACACCCTTGATCTGTTATGAACACTTCGACGCCTTCGCCGATTCCCTCCGCGAATACTGAGACCTTGGCCGCGCCCGAATGGTGTGCAGCGTTCATCATTGCTTCCGTTGCCGCTCCGACGAGTGCTTTCTGAGCTGCAGGAGGGAGTTCGTCATCACCCACCACGACAACTGTCACAGGGACGTCGTGCGCCTCCTCTACTCTTGTGGCGGCAGCACCGAGCGCACCACGCAGGGTTTCCTCGTCCACCGCTTCGGGGTCATAGAGCCAAGCCCTGAGATCCCTCTCCTGGGCTCGGGCGAGGGTGACCATCTTCTTCGGATCCTCGGTGCGCTGGATGAGCGCAAGGGACTGGAGCACGGAGTCGTGGAGGTGAGCTGCCATCTCTGCACGCTCCTCAGAGCGGATGCGAGCTCGGCGCTCCGTACCGAGATCCTCGATGAGGGACCACAGCCAGGGACCACCGACGATGACGAATCCAGCAAGTGTGAGCATGGTCGCAATGACGAGGGCACCTACCGATTGAAGTCCGTCAAGCGATGTCAGAACGAACGCCAAGCCAACGATCATCATGGCAAGGCCGCCAAGCACAAGCCACCACGGACGCCGTGACGAACCAACAACGCCTTCAAGGGATTGCTCGTAGTTGAAGCCAGAGGTGTCTATCGCGATTGCAAGACCGAAGAGCACCAGCACGATCGGCCACGTGGCAGGACCGAACCAGAGTCCTATTCCTTGGAAGAAGAGCATTCCCGCAAGAAACATCGCTCCGATGCCGATCTTTTGTCGGCTTGTGGCCGAATGCGGCTCGGCGGGTCCCTTGGCCTCGGGAACGATGAGCGAAGCGAGTACGTACACGATGAGGCCGACGCCCCCAGCAAGCATCGCGGAGAGAAATGCTGCCCGAACATATATCGAATGGATGCCGAGTCTTTCGCAAATACCGCCTGCGACACCAGTGAGCATGCGCTCGTTCACGGAGCGCAGGAACGGCCAGTCGAAGGCTCGGTGTTCAGAAGTAATCGCCACAGTGCTCCCAATGGTGTCACAGCCTGCGCACTGTCACAACTGGGTACGACCCTGAGTGAACCCTGAGACCTCAGGAATGGAGGGGACTCTTCCCGATTGCGAACCTGGTCGATTCGCGACACGATTACGACATGACTGATTACAACACAACACCAGATTCATCAACCACCTTGAGGAGGTCCGACGATGAGAGGATCTTCGCAGGCGTATGCGGAGGACTCGGCGAACACTTCGGCGTCAACGCATGGTGGTTCCGTTGGGCGTTCATCGTCCTGGCATTCTTCGGATTTGCCGGTGTCGCGCTTTACATAGCGGCTTGGCTGCTCATCCCTGATGCAGCCAGCACAGAGTCGATTGCCGCCGGATGGTTCGACGGTCTTGACATGAGTGATACGGGAACTCTCTTCGGTGTCGTACTCATCGGAGTCGCGGCGTTGATCATCGCAGCGAGCGTGTTCCACATCTCGGGTGCAATCGTCATCGCGGTCGCCCTTGGCATCGTTGGGTTCCTTCTCTATCGGGGTGACATCCGTCCGCCCGCCGGAACGCCGCCAACAGTCGATGACGATGAAGTCATCGAGGTGGCAGAGGTTGACACTGTTGCCGCCCCGGCCGACGACACAGCTACAGAGTCGGCCGTATCGGTAGTCACGGCATCCGCTGCCACCAAGCCGCAACGGCCACCAAAGACCCCGAAGCCACCGAAAGTGAAGAAATCGCGACCACCAAAATCGATGCTCGGACGACTCACAATGGCTGTGATGCTCATCGTGCTGTCGTCCATGGCGCTTGTCGAGCTCGCCGATTTCGCCCACTTCCAGCTGTACGAGTATGCAGCTGCGGCCATGGGTGTGGTTGCGGTCGGGTTGCTAGCGGGCGCATGGATTGGTCGGGCGTATTGGTTGATCATCATCGGCCTTCTGATCGCCCCGGTGTTGTTCTTCTCATCACTTCTCCCAAGCATCGCGGATTGGTCAGTCGGTGATCCTCGCTACCTGCCCACATCCGCGGATGAGGTCTCTGAGAGTTATGACCTCGGTGCTGGCCAGATGACCATTGATCTGACGCAACTCTCGGCCGATGAGCTCACAGAGGTCGGCAAGATCGACGCAACCGTGAGTTTGGGGCAGCTCATCGTACGTCTTCCCTCCAACGTCGGAGCAACGGTGAACGCGGAAGTAGGCGTTGGCGAGGTGACGGGCGGCGAGATCTTTGGATCCGTGCTGGTGGACGTCTATCAATACTCCGGTGTCAATGTGGATCAGATGTTCACGATTGGACCTTCACCGAATGATCTGCTCCTGAATCTAGAGGTGGGCGCAGGTGAGATAAGCATTCAGTACGTGGGCGAGCTTGAACTTGGCGTGAGTGGAAGTAAGGGATGAACATGGAACAACATAGATTCGACATACTGTCCTTCATATTCGGGGCGCTGTTCCTCGGGTTCGCGGCGAGCGTCACCTGGAAGTGGAACCTCGACCTTGGCTTCGACGTCGGAGACTGGATCTTCCCGGTCGCGATACTTGTCATCGGCGTTGCCCTCCTCGCGTCAGGCATCAATGCCGCAATGCAGAGGCGCAGGCCGGATCAGTAGGCGCCGCTGCACTTCGGTTAATCCCGCCAGCTGGAGAGACCCTCAGTAGGCGCCGCCGAGTTTCGTGTGATCCCAGGTGGTGACCTTGGTCGGCTCGACGATGACTGCGGTGTTCTTTGGAGCGAAACGACCGAAGGCATTCTCCAGGGACTGCTCGTCCATATCGACGGGCTTATCGCCGACCATTGGATATCTCGCGGCGAGCGCGCCATATATCCTGAGTACGTATTCGGGATCCGTGACGAGGGTCGCGGTTCCCTGGATCATCACGCCCTGCAGCTCTGCGTATGCGTGCCCCTGCTCCACCAGTACCGAAAGGCGTGGATCGCGCATCAGGTTCACGATCTTCTGAGATTTGGTGAACGAGCGGAAGACGATCTTGCCGTCATCCATCGTGAACCACATCGGTGCCTGATGGGGTGCACCATCCCTGCCAATCGTTGCGAGTTGCAGCACCCGAGCACCCTCTGCGAGGAACGCGAGGATCTCGGCATCGGTCATGGTGATGTCTTTGCGAGCCATGAGGAACAATATATCTGTGTACGAACGTTGAGGTAGTGCCTACCATGCAAGCTCCGGCGGAGCACGGGCGACCCTTCGTGGCGGCCGAGGCTCTTGATGCTGGATGAATGAACACGGTACAGAGTCCCCCAACCGTGAGGTGGGGAGAAGGGAACCGAACCATGGCCACGAAGGTCACTGCGCCATCTGTCCTCGCACGCAAGGGCGGGTCGAAGCTCAAGATGGTCACCGCGTACGACGCTCCAACTGCCCGGATTGCTGATCGTGCAGGCGCGGACATCATCCTTGTCGGAGATTCCGTTGCGAACGTTGTGCTTGGCTACGACGACACGCTCGCCGTCACCGTTGATGTGATGATCCACCACACCGCTGCGGTGACTCGAATGAAGCCCAAAGCTCTCGTTGTCGGGGACATGCCATGGCTCTCCTATCACTCCTCTACCAAGGAGACGGTGCACAATGCCGGTCGCTTCGTCCAGGAGGGAGGCGCCGGTGCGGTCAAGCTCGAGGGTGGCAGAAAGCGCCTCGACATGATCCATGCCGTCCTTGATACTGAGATCCCAGTCATGGGACACCTTGGGCTTACACCCCAGTCGGTTCACGCAATGGGCGGTTACCGCGTTCAGGGCAAGGAGGCCCATGCGGCCTACGAGTTGATATCTGATGCCCACGCCCTGTCGGATGCCGGTGTATTCGCGATCGTTCTCGAGGGTGTTCCCGATACGGTTGCCGAGATCGTCACGAACGAAATCGATGTCCCTACGATCGGTATCGGCGCAGGGGTCAAATGCGACGGTCAGGTTCTTGTCTTCCATGATGTGACAGGACTTGGAGCTGGGGAGTATCTGCCGAAGTTCGTGAAGCAGTATGCACATCTGGCTGATGACGCGGTCGTCGCGCTCGAAGAGTTCTTCACCGATGTCGAGTCGGGTGCCTTCCCCTCAGAGGCTGAGACGTATCACATGTCTGCTGAGTCAGAGGAGATCCTGCGGGACCTCTCCAACCCGTCCGATCACCTCATGGCCGACGAGGTAATGGAGAGATAACTTCTACTGGGCCACAGCACCGCGCGCACCCAGTTCCCTGTCGAGAAAGAGCACGGCTTGGGCAGTGTCCCCGGCGAGTTTCAGGTCGTCGAGGATCTGTGAGAATGTTGATTCCTCTTCGATTTGTTCCGTGATGAACCAGTCGAGGAGGGGCAGGGATGCAAAGTCCTTCTCGTCCAGGGCCAGGGCATAAAGGTCGTTGATACTCGCTGTTACTTCCCGCTCCTGAGCAAGGCCAGCTTCGAATACAGCAGTGATGCTTTCGAAATCCGACTTCGGTGCCGCAAGTGACCCGAGTTCAACCCGTCCATCACGGTCGAGTACGAACTGATAGAGCTTCAGAGCGTGCTGGGTTTCTTCGGCCGACTGTGCGTGCATCCAGGCCGCCATCCCCGGGAAGCCCGTGGAGTCGAACCAGGCCGCCATTGCGAGATAGCTATGCGCAGCCTGGAGTTCCATCGTGATCTGGCTGTTGAGCGCTGTATTCGTCGCTTGGTTCATCGGCATGAGTGGTCCTTTCGCTCGATGTAGAGGTTCTGATCCACAGAATAGAATCGCGTCGGACGTGTTCACTTTCGTCTACCGTTCGTGTACGGGAATGCACGTAGGTCAGGAGGACCCATGAGGAGAAGTGTTCTGCTGTCTGGTCTCATTGCAGGCGTGCTGGTGCTCGCGGCGTGTTCGAGCGGGTCATCGGGCGACGCAACGACTGTCACGGGACCGCCGAGTTCCAACATTCTCGATGTGTCGATCGAGAACTTCGCTTTCGGTCCGGGCGAGATATCGATCTCCGTTGGTGACACGGTTCTCTGGACGAACGATGAGTCCAGCATTACCCATACGAGCACTTCAGATGACGGTCTGTGGGACTCGGGAAATATCCCTGCGGGGAGCAGGTTCGAGCACACGTTCGACGAAGCAGGAACGTTCGCCTATATCTGCACGATCCATCCATCGATGACTGCAACCATCACCGTGAACGGATAAGGCTCTACGTCGCCTTCTTGGAAACGTCGTATACCAACTTGACGACGCCATTGCTGTAGGCCTTGGACTCGATCAGTGTCAGCGGCCCCTCGCAGGGCTCGGTGAAGAGCGGTACCCCCCGTCCGAGGACGACCGGCATGACGTAGAGCTCCAGCGTGTCGACCGCGCCTGCCTGGAGTGCTGCCGTGACGACCTTTCCGCCTCCGATAACCCAGACACGCTTCGTCACAGTTGCACAGAAGACACTCATGGCGTCGCCGGTTCGTTCGGACGAGAAGGTGACATTCGCCCCGTTGGGAACGTCGATTTGTCGGCTCGTCAGGACGAGTGTCGGCATATCGCCGTACGGCCATCCAAAGCTAACAACTTGCTCGTACGTTGTTGATCCCATCACCGTTGCGCCGATACCTGCGATGAAGTCGTCGTACCCGAATTCGTCCGAACCGAATTCATCGAGGAAGTGGACTGTCCCGTCGGCCTCGGCGATGAATCCGTCGAGTGAGACTGCCAGATATGCGACTACATCGGTTGCCATCTGTTGCTACCAGTACCGGTACTTCGTAACCGTGATCCGTATCGGGACATGATATTTGTCGCCGAACCATTGAGGGGTCCACCCGTTGCCCTCCATCACCGGCTCGTACTTGGCCAGATACTCCGGGTTATTGGCACATGGCGGCGCGCTCTCATCGATCGTCGCGGTTCCTTCAATCACCACGATGTCACCACCCTTGCCGTTGCCGTCGAGATGGAGAGACACCCTGGGGTGGTTGACGATGTTGCGAGCTCTGGGGGAGTCGAGGCTGTACACGAGGATGTCGTTCTCGCTCCAAAGGAACCAGATCGGTGACGTCTGGGGGGTGCCGTCGGGCGCAACTGTGGTGAGCCAGCCGATTCGGTCGTTGCGCAGGCGCTCGATGACCTCTGCGCCCTTGGGATTGCTTTCGTCGATGGTGGCAGGGTGTGTGGTAGCTCATACGAGGATCGTACCCGATGTCGTATCGGAGATGCCGGGTAGCGTTCCCGACATGCGATGGATGGCAACCATGATCGTGATCGGACTGATGGCCGCGGCGTGTTCCTCAACGTCAGGGGACGCAACGACAACGACATCGACAACTTCGACGACGTCGAATACGATTTCGGTGCCCCCCCAACTCGCCGACTACGACGTGCAACAGGTGCAGGTTGGCGACCGCACGATGCTGCTCGCCATTGCCGACAACCCGTCCCTTCGGCGGCAGGGCCTCCAGTTCGTCACGGACCTCGAAGATCTCGAAGGCATGCTCTTCTTCTGGCGCCACGACGGCGATCCAATCTGGATGAAGGACACTCTCATCCCCCTCGACATCGTCTGGTTCAACGAGGACGGCACCTACAAGGACCGCGCCTCGATGAAACCCTGCACCCAGACCCCCTGCCCCAAATACGCTCCCGCCGAAGGTCTCGATTTCCGCTCCGCAATCGAGGCTCCCCCCCGGCGCCCTCGACGGGGTGAGTGCCACCACCGTGATCACCTACTCCGACTAACCGCCCACACTGTTCTGGCGTCCGAACCGTCCTCATGCGGACGTTCTGGACGCTGGAAGCCGGGGGTCTTCTATCGCGGTGGCTGGTATGTGACGGTGTGGAGGTGTCACGTAGAGACGGTCTCCTCTATCGCATCGCTCGTGATCAACGCGGTGTGTTCACACTCGCCCAGGCCGAACGTTGCGGAGTTCCTGCGAGCACAGTTCGTGGGCGAACGAGTCGTGGCGTATACGAGCTCATACTTCCGGGTGTCTACGGCGTCGCAGGTTCTGACGACAGCTGGTCGCGTCAGGTCATCGCCGCGGTGATATCGACAACGGAGCCAGCTGCGGCATCGCATCGAACTGCCGCGTACGTCTGGGGTATGACCGACCGACGGCCTAACGCAATAGAAGTCATTTCTCGTCGACATCAACGAGTCAAGCGGCGCACCTTCGTTGTCCACGAGTCCAAGGACCTCCGATCGAGCGATATTGTGCAAGTCGACCGAATCCCGGTTACGTCTGCTGTACGCACTGTTGTCGATCTCGGCGCATCAGCTCGCCTCGGGAGTGTCGCTCGCTGTCTTGATACTGGTTTGCGGACCGGCCTGTTCAACCTTGGTGAGGTTGAGGCATTCATCGCTCGCGTTGCGCGCAAGGGTCGCACAGGTGTTGGCGTGATTCGCCCGCTCATTGAGGAACGGAAGCTGTGGAAGGGCATCACCGAGAGCACACTGGAGGACAGGTTCCGGTCTATCGTCAATTCCTCCGCTGTACCGATGCCCGAGGCGCAGATAGTTGTGTCGCTTCCGTCGGGCGAGTTCGTTGGCAGATACGACTTCGGGTATCCGGAGTGTCTTGCGATCTTCGAGCTGGACAGTGAGGGGTTCCACATGGACCCGGTGTCATTCCAACGTGATCGAGAGAAGCAGAACCGCGCCCACGCCCTCGGGTGGACCGTCTACCGCTTCACCTACCGCCAACTTCGCGACGACCCCGACTCTGTCATTGCTGTTCTAGCGTCCGTACTGACCGGATGTGGACGGTATGGACGCTAGAACGGTGTGGCGCGTGCTCAGTAGAATTGCCTGGTGTTTCATGTTGCGGCGTTCTACTTGTTTGCGGAGCTTTCGGGCTTCGAGTTGTTGCGGGACCGGCTTGTGGCGTTGGGCGCGGAGTGTGAGGTGAAGGGGACGGTTCTTCTCGCTCCGGAGGGCGTCAACGGGACCATTGCGGGCCCGAAAGATGACGTCGAGGCCTTCCTCGATCTGCTGCGGTCCGATGCGAGGCTTTCGGATCTGAGCGCGGAGTGGTCGACCTCGGAGGAGGATCCGTTCCTCCGGCTCAAGGTCAGGCTGAAGAAGGAGATCGTCACGCTGCGTGTCGGCGATGTCGATACGATCAACAACACCGCAACTCACGTGCCGCCAGAAGAGTGGAACGAACTCATCTCTGACCCCGACACCATCGTTGTCGACACCCGCAACGACTACGAGCACTTGGTCGGAACGTTCGCCAATGCGATCAACCCAGAGACCCGGCGGTTCAGAGAGTTTCCTGCCTGGATCGAAGCTCAGCCCTACATCAAGGACAAGAAGCTTGCGATGTTCTGTACCGGAGGCATCCGCTGCGAGAAAGGGACCGCGTACTTAAAGGAGCAGGGTTTCGAGGAGGTCTACCAACTCGAGGGCGGGATTCTGAAGTACCTGGAAGTGATGGATCCCGAAGAGAGCCTCTGGGATGGGGAGTGCTATGTCTTCGACCGCCGAGTGTCCGTCGGTCATGGCCTCCTACCTGGCGACCTCGAGGTCTGCCCGAACTGCAACACGGTTCTTGACGCCGACGCACGAGAGCGGTCCGAATACCGGGTCGGGGTCCAATGTCGCATGTGCCATGACACCATCACCGAGGACCGCCGATCACGATTCGCCGAGCGTCAACACCAAATCGATCTCGCCACCGCCCGCGGGGAATCCCACTTCGGCTAGCGTTGAAGGATGACGGAGATTTACTTTACGAATGTGGACGGGGCGAATGATGTCCTTGCAGAGAATCATTTTGCATTGCTGGTTGGGATGACTCTGTACCAGCAGGTGCCCGTTGAGAAGGCCTTTTCGGGGCCAGCGGTCCTGGAGGGCCGGCTTGGTCAGTCGCTCGATGCAGGGACGATCGCGGCGATGGATCCGCAGAAACTCGAGGATGTGTTCCGTGAGAAGCCCGCGCTGCACCGGTTCCCTGCGAACATGGCCAAGCGCACCCAGGCCGTTGCGGGTTACATCGTTGATGAATACGACGGCGATCCAACAGGACTGTGGACTGGCGTCGATTCAGGCGCGGAGCTGCTGGGCCGTATCAAGAAGATGCCTGGCTTCGGTGATTACAAGGCGCGCGTGTACGCCGCGGTCCTCGCCCAGCAGTTCGGTATCAAACCGGACGGGTGGGAGGAGAGCTTGCCCGATTGGCCGAATATCTCAGAGGTGAGCTCTGAAGCCGACCGCACCGACATGAAGGAACGCAAGAAGGCGTGGAAAGCCTCTCAGTCGTAGCTCAACCAGCGTCGATCGTTCCCTCTTTGTACTTGATCAGAACGGTGTCCCCATTGCTCAGCGTAAGCTCGTCGCCGCTGACCTCGTAGCTGTCAACCGCACCGAGGGCTCCGAGATAGGCAATCTCCTGGTCCATGGCCCCCTCGCAGAACATCAGTGTCGCTGCAATCGGGCCGATGGTGATCGACCCACCGTCGGTCTCATAGCTCCCGTTGTAATTGTTGCAGCCAGCGCTGCCCGCCACGGTCCCTTCGCTGAATACGGCATAAGAGACGACTCCTTCAGCCGGAGCGGTCATGGTGGCACCGATGTTCATCTCCTGAACCACCCAGGTCCGATCCTCGAGATCCCCCTCGGAGTTGAGTCCGTAGCTGAAGATGAGCACGAGAAGTAGCACCAGGCCAAGGCCTCCAATGGCAAGGACTCCGTACTTCGTCCAATGGTGTTCGTTCATGTCAGGACTCCTTCAAGGCATTCATGTACTGATGTCTGTCCGGAATTCAGGATAGGAGAGGAGTGCAGAAACTGGGTGAGGCGTATCGGTTTCCTTGTTACACTCCCGCCAACAAGACGGCGCCACAGATGGTGTCGCCCTGAGAAACCTCGTGTTTACAGGAAGCCGTCCTGCTCCTGCCACTCGTGGGAGCCATCCGCAATGCGGATGTCCGAAGGAGGAAAAGTCAATGCGCTCATATGAGCTGATGGTGATTCACCGTTACGACATGGCAGAGCCAGATGTTCGTGATGCTGTCGCCGAGATCGAGAAGGCCATCACCGACCGCGATGGATCGGTCACCGCAACGGATTTCTGGGGCAAGCGTCGCTTCGCCTACGAGATCGACCACATGAGCGAGGGGTACTACTCCGTCATCACATTCGATGGGGACGTGGAACTTCAGGACACCCTCCACCGTTCACTGGCACTGCTCGACAGTGTCGTACGACACAAGATCCTCCGGCGTTACCCCGCAAAGAGCGTCGCCAGTTGATTCGTGTCACACAGACCGTTCACACTGTGAGCAGGTCGAGAGAAGAGAGAAACAATGAGTAACAATGTGACCGTCGTAGGCAATCTCACACAGGATCCAGAGCTTCGTTTTACAGCAAGTGGCGTCGCCATGGTCAACATCAGCGTGGCGGACAGCCGCAGGTATCAGGACCGCAATGGCGAGTGGCAGGAAGACACGAGTTTCTTCCGAGGCACCTGCTGGCGGGACCTTGCAGAAAACGTAGCCGAGTCACTCACCAAGGGAGCACGAGTCGTGATCACCGGACGACTCAAGCAGCGTACGTGGGAGACCAAAGAGGGCGAGAAGCGAAACGTCGTCGAACTCGACATCCAGGACATTGGGCCGTCGCTCCGATGGGCGACTGCAGCCGTGACGAGGACGCCTCGTTCTGACGGTGGGGACGGCAACTATGGCGGTGGCAACACCACCCCGGCCGCACCCGTCGCTCGCACGGACTTCGGCCCCGACGAAGCACCGTTCTAGAAAACTTCAAGGAGTACATCCATGGCTAGTCCAAGAACCCCAAGAAAACGCCGTCGCCCTGAGCTGACGGCAAAGAAGAAGAGAGCTGTATATCGGTTCTCTGATGAGGAAACCGTCGACTACAAGGACATTGCGCTGTTGCGCAAGTTCATGTCCGACCGCGGGAAGATTCGTTCGCGTCGAGTCACAGGTTTGACGCCGAAGCGCCAACGCGAGGTCGCAATGGCTATCAAGAACGCGCGCGAGATGGCGCTCCTTCCGTACACGTCCTTCCGATCTGGTACGCCTGGAAGGTCTGACCGCGGATCGAGGTCCAGTAGATGAAGGTCATCCTCACAAAACCCGTTGAGGCCCTTGGAGATAAGGGCGATGTGGTCGAGGTAGCCGACGGGTACGCTCGCAACTACCTTGTTCCAAAGAAGTTCGCGGTAAAGGCTTCCGCCGGGTCTCTGAAACAGGCTGAGGCGATGCGCGTTGCTCGTATCGAATCTGCTCGCAAGTCGCTCGAAGATGCCAGGGTGCTCGCTGACTCGCTTGCGGGTACCCGCGTCGTGGTGGCCGCAAGGGCAGGAGACGCAGGGAACCTCTTCGGTTCCATCGGTGCCACAGACATCGCCGAAGCCATCGTCAAGTTCACCGGTGTCGAGATCGACAAGAAGATCATCCAGATCGATGAGCCCATCAAGGAAATTGGCCTTCACGAGATTGCGATCAAGCCGCACGCCGATGTCGAGGTCCACGTGACTCTGGACGTGATCCCGGCCTAGCCGGGTTCTCAACGTTCAGCTCGCGAAGAACGTGTTTGACCGCGAAAAGCCGGAAGTGTCTGAGGTTCCATCTCATTCGTTCGTCCCCTTATGCTCGGGGTGCTGGCGCCCGGGCATCAGCGGGATCATGAGAAAACGTCACACCCGACATGCATGATGGCAAGTGCCACGTTGACGACACGCTCTGACAACACAGCCGAGGAGGACCGGTGACAGCGGTTATAGAAACACAGACCGCCCGCTCACCACGGGTGCCACCGCACAGCATCGACGCTGAGGAATCGGTCCTCGGCTCGGTGCTTCTCTCGAGCGACGCCGCCAATATCGCACTCGAGAAGCTTCACGTCGACGACTTCTACAAGCCCTCGCACCAGCGAATCTTCGAGGTTGTGAAACAGCTCTTTGATGCGAACGAACCCATCGACGCGGTGACGGTATCTGAGGGCCTCAGGCGCGATGGCTCACTCGACCGCATGGGCGGTATCGAAGCTCTCACACGACTGATCGATTCGGTTCCCTCGACGTCCAACGCCGAGTACTACGCAGGCATCGTCGAAGAACACGCACTACGTCGCCGGCTGATGCGGGTCGGTGGTGACATCGGTGTCATCGCAGGTAGAACAGAGGAACCCATCTCTGAGGTTGTCGACAAAGCGGAGCAAGCAGTCTTTGCGGTAGCCGAGCGACAGGTCGGCGACGGTCTCCAGAACATCGATGATCTCCTTGGCCCAGCGATCGAGAAAGCAGAGGAGCTTCAGCGAAACGGTTCGGAGGTTACGGGAATCTCGACGGGATACCGCGATCTTGATCGGATGCTCGCAGGGCTCCACCCAACCAATCTCCTGATCCTCGCCGCACGCCCGGGTATGGGCAAGACCTCGTTGATGCTCAACATCGCCCAGAACGTTGCTCTTGCGGGGAATACGGTTGCGATTTTCAGCCTTGAGATGAGCCGCGAGGAGATCGTCACTCGCATGTTGTGCGCCAACGGACGGATTGACTCGCAGAAGCTTCGCACGGGCCGGTTGACGGAGGCCGACTTCACGAAGCTCTCGAACGCAGCAGGAGCGCTGTACAAACAGAATATCTTTGTCGACGATTCTCCCGGGCTGACCGTAACTGAGATCCGTGCGAAAAGCCGAAGACTCAGACGGAGGCCCGGCCTTGACCTGATCGTTGTGGACTACATCCAGCTGATGAACGGATCCGGCCAGGAGAACCGGCAGCAGGAGATTGCGATGATCTCGCGTTCCCTCAAGGGCCTTGCGCGCGAACTCAATGTCCCGATCATCGCGCTGTCGCAGCTCAACCGTGGTGTCGAATCGAGGGAGGACAAGCGGCCGCGTCTCGGCGATCTTCGTGAATCAGGTGCAGTCGAGCAGGACGCTGATGTCGTGATGTTCATCTACCGCGACGAGTACTACTACCCGGAGAAGGTGGAGTCCAAGGGTATTGCTGAGATTGTCATCGCCAAGCATCGCCAGGGTGGTGTGGGGAAGGTCGACATGACGTTCCTTCCCGAATTCACTTTGTTTGCCGATATGGGGCGGGCTGACCCTCCCATGTAGGGAACGCTTCGCGTTCCTGAGGGGCTGCTGGCCAACTCCGGACCGACACTCGGAGGTAGCCTCGTCGGATGAGATCCGGACAGCGCACACAGGTCCTTGCAATCGGAGCCCTCGCGGGTCTCTCGATCGCCTGGGGAGCGATTCCGTTGTTCGTGAGGAACGACGTCCCCTCAATCCAGCTCGTGGGAGCGCGAGTCACCTTTGGCGCGATCGCTCTCGTCGCGGTTGCTGCCGCGGTCGGCCGTCTGACGATTCCACGTGTAAGGCGGTGGCGGCTGGTTCTCTCAGGAGTGCTACTTGCCTTGCACTGGGTGACATTCTTCGAGTCGATTAAGTTGACGACTGTTGCGGTGGCACTTGCCGTGCTGTATCTGGGGCCGATCGCCGCCGCAATTCTCGCTGGCCCGCTGTTCGGCGAGCACGTGGGCAGTCGGATCTGGGTAGCACTTGCTGTCGCCCTGCTCGGAACGCTGCTTGTCGTACAGCCGTGGCAGACCGACGTCGTGGATCCACTCGGAGTCGCCATGGCCGCGCTCTCAGCGGCCCTACTCGCAGGCGTCATGCTCGCGGGGAAGCCCGTCGCGAAGGATCTTGGAGGGCTGACCATGGCCACTGGCGAGTTGATTGTTGCGTCGGTTCTGCTTGCGCCCGCGACCTATCAGGCTCTCACCCAGAACGGTGAGTTCATCGTGAACTTCTTGATCCTCGGTGCGCTCTTCACAGGTTTGGCCGGGTTCGTGTTCTGGGAGTCGATGCGTCATGTGCCCGTGGCTGCAGTGAGTGTGGTGATGTACCTGGAGCCAGCGTCAGCAGTGGTGTGGGCAGCTCTGTTCCTCGGAGAGATCCCGAACGCACTGTCATGGACGGGCGTACTCCTCGTGATTGTCGGTGGACTCATCGCGGCAAGCACAACGGCTATACAGCAGGACGCAATCGGTGCTCAGGCGGCGTTGTGAGGGATGCAACCGCAGACCCATGGTCTGAGATCAGCTTTCTCTGCGGCTGCCGAGTCCGATCAGGCTGACCACCGCGATCACTATCCCTAGCAGCACCGATGGGAGGAGATTTCCACCGTAGCTTCCTGATTCTGTCAGGAACGCTGCTGCAAAGGCTTCCACCGGCTCGACATGGTGTCCCTGCGATATCGAATCGCCGTTCATCGATGCGGGCATCGCGTTAGTACCCGATGCCGCCGGTACCGCGAGTGCGATCTTGCTCATCATCGTCTCCCGATCCGCAGGCGGAACCGTGTCACCGGCCTGTGCAGGTGCCTCAGTGGTGGTCGTCGTGGCACGAGATGTGGTCCTACTCGTCTCGGGCCTGCTCGTCGTGGTCGTCGTCTCATCAGGAGTATTGACACCGCCAAGGTTCATTTTCTCCTTCTCACGGGGATGGGTGGTTGTCGTTGTCACGGAAGGCTTCGTCGTGGAGGTGGTTGTCACGGAAGGCTTCGTCGTGGAGGTGGTCGAGGAGGAAGGTTCGGTTGTGGAGGTGGTCGTGGTCGAGACGGCAGGTTTCGTTGTCGAGGTGGTTGTGGTGGACGTTGGAGGTGTATCGAATGTGGCTTCTACGGCGACATTGTCGATGAGCCAGTGCGCGTTGAGATCCTCAGCTTCCGTAATCATGAACCGGATGACAGTGTTGCCTGATGCATAGTTGGTGATCGTGTACTTCTTGTGGAGGGACACGCTCCCGTCCTCTCTGTCAAGATTGATGGTGTCGAGGGTCTTCCAGGTATCGCCGCCGTCGGTTGAGATCTGGACAACGGCTTCTCCGTCAGATTCGTCATCGAGCAGCTGAACGCCGTCATCAAAGCTCAACTTCACAGAACTGGCGCCAGTTAGATCAATAGCCCGATAGGCCCCGTGGTTCTCGGCACCGTCGTCGGTTCCGCCCATCTTGAGACAGTATCCCCCTCCGCAATACTCGTGATCCCACACCCACACGAATCCCGACGCGGGGCCGTTGGTTTCACCCAGTTCGATCCAGGGACCGTTGAAGTCCATGGACCCATCGTTTCCGCCGTAGCTCTGCTCTGCGAACGTGTCGAGGAACTCGGGAATGGGTTGGCCAGCAAGCGCAGGCAATGCGAAGGACAAAGATACGACGACAGTGACGAGAATGGTGCTGCTTCGTTTCATAAATATGCCGCCAGTACCCGCTCGGCGAACGGTCCATCTGTGGCGATGGGTTCCTGAGCGGCAGGCGGAACTTCGATGGGTACATCCTCATTCCGTGGAAGTGAAACCTCGAAGTTCGTCCATCCACCAGCACGTACGAATCGAATATCGCCGCCCATCGTCCGCGCGAGTGAGCGCGCAATGGAGAGGCCGAGGCCGACGGACCCCGTGAGCAATGTCTCAACGCCGTCGTGGACGAAGCGGTCGAACATGCGCTGCTCAAGTTCGGGGTTCATGACCGCACCATTGTCAGATACGGTCAATACGGCCCGGTCTCCGTCGCCTTCGAGATAGACGTCAATGGTTGGGCCACCGTGCTTTATCGCGTTCGAAACGAGGTTTCGAACGATCTGGCGCACTCTGTTCGGATCTGCCCAGCACAGAACATCCCCCATGATCTGGACAGTCGATCCGCTCCGCGTCATTGCTCCCGTCGCTGCAAGAGTCTCCGCTCGCAGATCAACGTGGTCATACGTGAACTTCAGAGCGTCAGACTCGACGCGGGCAGCTGTGAGAAGATCTTCGATCATTCGGGATAGTTCAACGGAATCCTCATGGATGAGTGCGACCAGCTCGACTGTCTCCTCCGGATCAAGTACGTCGTTGTTCACGAGGTACTCACTGAACCCGTAGATGCTGGTGAGCGGGGTCCTGAGCTCGTGAGAGATACTGGCGATGAAGTCGTCCTTCGCCCTACCAAGCTCCTGCTCAGCCTCGAGCTGTGAGTTCATCGTGAGCCTTGCTTCGCGTAGCTGACGTCTGACGAGGAGAAAGTAGATGATGATCGCCGCCGCCGGGATCAGTAGCGTTGCAAGGAGGCGTGTCAACCAGCCAACCACGCCAGCGAAACGCTCTGTACGGCGAATCTCATCGACCGTGGATGCCTGGCGAGAAGCGAGAGCCGCAGCCAGGACGTCGTACCCCTGCTCCAGGTCCGAGCTTCTGAGTTGTTCAGCTTGGATGGCCTGTCCGTCAACCAGAAGGGCAACCATCCGGCCTCCGATGCTCGTGAACTCGTTGAGATCAGATGCGATGAGATTCGTTGAGCTACTTGACGCCAGGACATCCGCCCAGTGCTCGACGTCTTCGAGCGTTACGATCGCGGCAGTCAGTGCGATATCAAGCGCTTCGTTGGACGCAACGCCGAGTTCGTTGTCGATGCCGAACACGGTGGCCTGCGCAAGGGCGGCCCTTGAAAGTGCAACCGACCCCGCAGCGGCATTGGCTTCGTGAAGTGCGCGGGCGTTCTCGGCAACTTGTTGGGCGCCAGAGGAGGTTGCAAACACGAATGCAAGTGCGATGAGGATTGCAACGATCCCGAGTCCACCCACGACCGCAACAATTCGCGTGCGCGTACGCGTAGCGAATCCCACCGGCTCGACCCTTTCCGTCTCCATCCCGTTCTATCGGCATTTCAGGCCGGAATCCTCATCGGCCGAAGGACCCATTCTGGGGCGGGTGGACTGACTAGCCAGCGGCGTCGATCTGGTTCGGGCGCCGGCGTACCATCAACCGATGTCGGGACTAACTGCCACACCTATCGAGCGCGATATCGTGATCGTTCGTGGTGCCGATGCTGGCGGTTATCTCCAAACCCAGCTCAGCCAGGATGTAGTGGGTATTGCAGTCGGTGCATCCATGTGGTCATTTCTTCTCACTCCAAAGAGCGAGATCCTGGCTCTCATGCGGATAACCCGATCAAACGACGAGGAGTTCATCCTCGACCTGGATCTTGGCTGGGGCGACACGGTGCGCCAGACGATCGATGAGTTCCTCTTCCGCATGGATGTCAACTTCGAGCAGTCGAGGTGGCCTGGAATCGCCTGGCGAGGTGGCATACCCGACCGCGTCGATGTGCCGATCGGCGCAGAGACTCCGTGGGAGGGTGTCGAGGGAGTCGATGTCGTAGGGCCCGATGTCCTGGCACCTGATGGTGCAGAAGTTCTGAGTGGAATCGACCTCGAGCGGGCCCGCATCGCATCAGGATGGCCCTCAATGGGAACGGACATTGGTAGCTCGATCACGCCAGCAATGACGGGACTTGTTCCACTGACCGTGGGGTTCGAGAAAGGGTGCTACACAGGCCAGGAGTTTGTTGCCCGTGTTCACTACCGCGGCACCGAGCCCCCCAAACGGTTGATACGACTCGAGTTCGATCACGATGCAGGTGTCCAGCCTGAAGCACCGATCGTCGTTGACGGCGATGACGTTGGGTATGTGACGTCGGTCAGCAGAGGTGTGGCACTCGGATATCTCAAGCGCGCCAACGAGACGCCTTCAGACGGCTTGGTCGGCGACGTCGAAGTACGTCTACTCGCTACTGCGACAAGGTGAGGCGGAACTCGTTCCCTCGCACGTACAGGTGCCGGTCATTCTGAATCTCCCAAAATCCTGATGCATCTGAGATGGTGTCGGACCGGTCTGATCCTGATACTTGGAACCCCAGCTCGGGTGAACCGTAGGGGAACTCTGCTGGAGTGGTCATCTGATAGAAGCTGATCTGACCGATTTTCATGTTCGGGTAGATGGCGATGGGCAGGTTCGCCACGTTTGACAGCTCCAGGGTGACCTGACCTCTGAATCCCGGGTCGATGAATCCTGCCGTCGAGTGGATGAGGAGACCGAGGCGCCCAAGGCTCGACTTGCCTTCGAGTCGCGCAACGATATCGTCCGCAAGTCCAATGACTTCGAGCGTGGAACCGAGTACGAACTCCCCAGGATGGAGGATGAACGGTTCTGAGTCGTTCGCCTCCACTCCGACCGTCAGGTCCCCCTGGGGTGCTTTCGGGTCGATAACAGCGTATTTGTGGTTCTCGAAGACCCTGAAGTGGGGGGCACATCGCAGATCGATGCTCGACGGCTGTACCATCGACTCCTCGTAGGGATCGATGGTGATTCGTCCGCCCGCGACGGCTTCTTTGATGGTTCGGTCCGAAAAGATCATCGATACCCGATGCTAGTGCCGCGGCACCAGCTCACGGAATCTCCCAAGAACAGGCAAACTCGCTAGGGGAGTACGACGGGAAGGCCTGCTTCGTACCAGTTCGCAATGCCGCCATCGATCTCTGTCACGTTTGTGAACCCGAGGTCCGCAAACGTGCTCATCGCCTGACCCGAGCGGTTGCCGCTCCGGCAGTACACGACGTAGTGTGCGTCCTTGTCGAGCGCATCCAGATCGGATGAGAAAGTCGGCTCATAGAAGTCGATATTGATAGCGCCCTCGATGATGCCCTGGTCGAACTCCTCGGGAGTCCTGATATCGAGGATGATCTCGTCGGAGTTCTCTGCGATGACCGTCGCGGCGGTATCTGGACTCACCGTTTCAAGTGCTGCGGAGCTCGATGAGCAGCCAGCGAGGACTACAGCACCGAGCATCAGGCCTGCGATCAGTGCCTTTGTCTTGGATTTCATGTCGGAGACCCTTCCTTGAGGGGCAGCCCGGCACGTGACCATGCAAGAATGCCGCCTTTTACGTTGTGCGCTTCGATGTCATGTTGAGAGAGAAAACGCGCCGCAGCACCTGACCGGCTACCACTTCGACAGAACGCCAGCACCTTCGTTCCCTGGAGCTCGGCGAGTCGCTCCGGAATCGTTTCGAGGACCATATGGACGGAGCCTGGCGGGTAGCCCTGGGCTCTTTCTTTCGCTGTTCGGACGTCGAGTATGACGTACCCGTCGTCTGCAGCCATCTGACTGGCTGTTTCGACATCGACTGCTGTCTTGTCACGAGCGAACATTTGTGCTTTCCTTCTGGGATGCTGACTACCCGAACGGGTACCCAGGGGGGTATACTAGCCGGACGCCGAAGCAATCGAAAGAATTCCCAACATGCTCCTCGATCTTTCAGCCGCTGGAACGAACGCCTACGCGAAGCAGATCTCCACAGCGAGCTTGGGCGATCACTCATACATCGTCGTGGTCGATGATCAAGCAGTGGCCATCGATATTCAGCGTGATCTCGACAGATTCGAGGACGTTCTCTCAGGTGTCGCCGCTGCGCTGATCGCAGTGTTCGAGACCCACATTCACAATGACTACGTCAGTGGAGGCAGCCGTCTTGCGGATCTCCACAGCGCCGAGTATGTGCTGCCAGCGAACACCGGTGCGCCATACGAACATACGCAGCTTCGGGATGGCGAGACCATCGCGGTCGGTCCGTGGGTGATGCGTGCAATGCACACGCCCGGTCACACGTTCAACCACACCTCCTACGTACTTGAATCTCCTGAGGGCGCTGTCGCGATCTTCTCCGGAGGGTCGATGCTCGTCGGAGCAGTCGGCCGCTCGGATCTTCTCGGCCCTGATAACACCAAGCAATTGCTGAACGATCAGTACGACTCGATGCATCGTATTGCGGGCGAACTCCCCGATCCGTCGCTGGTTGCACCAACCCATGGCTCGGGATCCTTCTGTGCCGCAGGCAACGTGTCGGCCACGACCAGCACCATTGCCCAGGAGAAGCTCCAGAATCCGGCCCTCGTCGCGCCAACTGCTTCGGCCTTCGGGATGAGCCAACTGATGGGCTACAGACAGTTCCCTGCCTACTACCGATATATGGCACCCGCGAACCTTGAGCCGGTGGGGGCGCCGCCAGTCAATCCGCTGCCCCTCATCAGCACAGCCGAAGAGGCTGGGGCAGCGACGATCGCTGATATCCGCCAGTTCGCCGACTTTGCCGCTGGCCATATTCCAGGGTCGCTGTCGTTCGAGGCCTCGAACGACGGTGCGGTGTACATGGGTTGGACACTGGAGTGGGGGTCACCGTTGATTCTGGTCGGTGGTCCCGATCAGGTCGAAACGGTGAGGGTCCATTTGCAGCGGATTGGATGGGATGACGTCATTGGTCGCATCGACCCGGAGAATCTCACAGCGTTTGCAGACGGAGCGCCCGCGACAATAGAGATCGTCGACTTCGCCGGAATTGGAGACGTTGCTTCTCACGCCATGCTCGATGTGCGAGACCCGGTTGAACATGAGGGTGGTGTGGTTCCTGGGGCCGATCTGGCGCACCTGCCGAAGGTTGCAGCCGACCCGGATGTCTACACAGCAGCAGACCGAGTCTTCATATATTGCGCCAGCGGCTACCGAGCCGGGATCGCGGCGAGCTTCATACAAGCAGCGGGCGGAACCCCTGTTGTGGTGAAGGACAACCTCGCGAAGTTCAGCGGTCGACTCGTCATGCCTGCCGTGTAGGCGTGTATGGCTTGACCATGCGCATCGTCAGCGGATATCGATACAGCTCGCCGCTGGCGGCTTTGATGCCAGCGATGATCGCCATGACAAACGAGAAGATACCAACGGCAAGCAGCAGCACGATACCGATAAACACGATGATCAGAAGTGCTGAGACGACTCCGTAGATCAGCATTGAGAGCTGGAAATTCAATGCCTCCCTTGAGTTGAATTCGACGAACGGATCCTCGTCTCGTTTGATGAGCCAGATGAAGAGGGCTCCGAGCACATAGACGCCAAGAAGGGGAAGGAGGTGTGCCGCGGCGGCCCATCCTCTCGAATCGGAGGGCACATCCACCGGGTCGACCATCTCCAAGGCGTCCGGGTCGGGCGCAAATGAAGGATCACGAGGATCAACTGGCAGATTATCGGTCATTGCTGCTCCGTGGGTGACTGTTGTCGAGGCTAGCTGAGACGGAGAAACATCTTCTCGAGGGCATCTGGAGAGTAACCCTTTTCAATGGCGAGCTCGGGGTTGAGCCTGCATTGTTCCATTGTTGCGGAGAAGAATCGGAAGCCCGCTCGGCTGAGCGCTCGGTTTGCTGCTGCGAACTGCGTCAGGACGTCGTTGCAGTCGCGGTCCTCATCGATCATGGCCTGGAGTCCTCTCAACTGACCCTCGACACGCTTGAGTCGTTTGATGATGTCGTCGCGATCCTCATGTTGAAGTTCCATGATCCAATGATACCCCCAGGGGTTATCAAGTCATAGCGGTGGGCCAGTGTCGGTAAGCGCTTGAAGTCTCTCAGACCTCTGGGACAGGAACCTGCAAGAATCGGCGCAGCAGGGCAGCAAAGGATGAGTCGTAGAGATATCGGTGTACCGGCTGACATCGGACGGCCTTGAACCATTTGCACAGGACGAAGTGGTTGAGGCATGGCGCTCAGGCGAAGACGCCTTCTGGGTGGATGTCGTTGGTGAGGACGACGAGTGGAGAAAACTGGTCTTGGCTGAGGTCGGGGCGAGCGTGTTCGTTCAACGAGCGGTTCATGACCGCCCGGATATCGCTTCTGTTGTCGACACCGGGCATGCCGTCTATTTCCAGATCCCTGCACTCGTTGACGATTCAGATGAACCGGTCGTCTTCCTCGATGGCCTGATCGTGCAGGGTGCGCTTGTTACATGGAGGGATCGTCCGATTGAGGGTATCGACAAGCTTGTTGAGGGCCTTGGTTCACCAACAGACCTGCCATGGGTAGGTACAACTTCGGATCTCGTGGCATCGTTGTGCGTGAAGCTGTCGACAGATGCCTATCGCGCAAGTCAGGTGCTCCGTCGCCAGATGGATGCGATGTCCGATGAGGAACGTGGTGATCAAGGAATCGACGATGATGAACTCAGGGCAGCAGGGAGGTTCTTGCACGCGATCGATGAGGTTGCAGGCGACTATCTCCAGGTATTTGCAAGTTTGCGTGACTCGGGATCTGACGCGATCGACTTGTCCGGCCCGCATTCGCACATCCAGATCGCGATGAACAACGCCGAGGCGATCAGCCGAAGAGTGCAGCTCTACTACGATCGATTGACGCAGATGCATCGAACCCAGGAACGCCTGACGGACGACAGGACGAATAGGCGTCTCGGTCTGCTCTCGGTTGTGTCGGCGATCTTCCTCCCGCTGACCCTCGTCACCGGGATCTACGGTATGAACTTCCAACACATGCCGTCGCTCACATGGTGGTGGGCCTACCCGCTGCTTCTCACATTGATGGTTGCCATGGACATCGGCATGTGGGTCTAGTTCAAGCGCAACGAGTGGATCTGACGTCTCCCCACACCTCGAACTGTGGGTGTGCTCCGATGGCTCAGACCACTGCTGACAGAGTCCACTGTCCGGGAACAGCCTTGAGCACTTGAGTTTCTCGCTCTTCGAACACGATCGGGGAACCGACAACGAGACCCGGGACGGTGGGCGAAACCCAGATCTCGCCGTCTGCCGCAAGCGATTGAACACGTGAAGCGACGATGACGCCCATGCCGCTGACGTCGTCCCCTCTCCGGTCAATCTCACCGGTGTGTATACCGGCTCGAATCTCAAGGCCTAGAGAGGCGAGGCTGTCGCGGATTCGTTCCGTGGCTTCGATTGCGCGTCCGGGTCCGTCGAAGACCGCCAGGACCCCATCACCCGTGCTCTTTATGAACTGGCCTCGATACTGATCGATGATCGCGCGGACAATCCGATCGTGGCTTTCCAACGTTGACTTCCATGCCGAGTCCCCCATGGCCGCAGCATTCGCTGTTGACTGGACGAGATCAGTGAACACAACCGTCGCGAGCATCCGATCAAGTGTTCCCCGCCGTGTCGGCTGAGCACCAGTGATGAACTCTTCGATGGCATCGGCATACTGATCGAGGTCTTCTGACCTCTCGCTCCAGTGGAATGCGTCATCGACGATCACAAGTTGACAGTCGGGTATGAGTTCGGCGCCCATTCTTGCGATCTCACTGGGACTGATGGGGTCATGAGTGCAATGGACGATGAGTGTTGGACACTGAATCGCGTGGAGTGCAGGCAATACGTTGACGGACATGTCAGCTCTAAGCGCCGTCTCCACGGCTCGCGGCGACGCACTATTCCGCTCGTAGCTGGCACGCAAGTCGGGACTCGTGTCCTGGGCGGATCGAGAGAACTCGGAGAACGTATTCCCGC
>PVMK01134981.1_pt1 | contig 81659 bp, 70 predicted proteins | sample 1853481 | NCBI WGS metagenome assembly PVMK01 (sample SAMN08533507, study PRJNA380276) | Marine sediment metagenome, whole genome shotgun sequencing project.
GAAATCGGTCCTGAAGTCGATATTGACAGGATATCCGGCAACGGGGTGGTCATTTATTCAGGCTGCAAGATCTTTGGTCGATCCATGTTGATTCTTCAGGGTTCGAAATTGGGATATGAAGAACCGGTTACCCTAAAAAACTGTCAACTGGGACCTCGGGTTGAGCTTAAAGGCGGATTTTTCAAGGATGCTGTTTTCCTGAAAAACGTGAGTATGGGTTCCGGTTCCAATGTCCGGGAAGGAACGATCCTGGAAGAAGAATCGCGTGTTGCCCACACGGTTGGCCTGAAACAAACGATTCTTCTTCCTTTTGTGACACTGGGGAGTCTCATCAATTTTTGTGACTGTTTAATGGCCGGCGGTTCAAGCCGGAAGGATCACAGCGAGGTGGGGAGTTCTTTCATCCATTTTAACTATACGCCCAATCAGGACAAAGCAACGCCATCGTTGATCGGTGATGTTCCCAGGGGTGTTATGCTCAACCAGCGGCCCATATTCCTGGGAGGGCAGGGGGGGATTGTCGGACCGTGTCGCCTGGAATTCGGTACGGTCACATCCGCCGGTTCAATAATTCGAAAAGATGAATTAAGGCCGGGACGTTTGATTTTTTCAGGGACGGGGAAAGACGGCAGCATCCCTTTTATATCCGGGATCTATCAAAACATCAAAAGGATCGTCCTCAACAACATCGTTTATACGGCAAACCTTCTAGCGCTTATGCACTGGTATACATATGTCCGATCCCAGTTTATTTCAGACGATTTCCCGGAGCCCCTCTTTGAGGGCTTGAAAGAAAAGCTTCGCATGGCAATCGATGAAAGAATACAGCGATTGAATGCACTGAGCCAAAAAATGCCGGAATCAGTCATCGCCTATCAAAATTACGCCAAAGAAACCGCATCATCTCTCATTTTGAAGCAAAAAAATGAGTTTTTTGAAAGAGGTGATGAATTGGAGGAATATTTCAGATCCCAGGAGAACATCGGCGTCAAAGAAAATCTGAGAGATGCTTTTATGGAAAAGATCCGACGGAGTGCTCAAACATCAGGGAAAGACTACATTTCTGTGATCAAGGGGCTCAAAGATACGGACAAGGAACATGGAACCTTATGGCTTCAAGGAATTGTTGACCACATTACTGCTGGAGCAATTAAGATCATACCGTCATTTACCTAGAAATATTTGCCACCAAGGCACAAAGACCCGCCCGCCTCGCCTAAGGCGAAGCTGATGGCGGGCAGGCACGAAGGATTTTATTTTTTTATTCGTTCTTAGTGTCTTGGAGCCTTAGTGGCAATAAATTAGTCTCTATAAATATACAATAATTACAATATAATATATTAGTACTATAAAAGGATTGGATAATGGGCAAACTTTTCGGTACAGACGGAATACGGGGTGTTGCCAATTCGTATCCGGTGACACCTGAAATGGCTGTAAATGTGGGGCGGGCTGTTGCGACGATATTCAGAGACCCCGATACCAAATCCAAGATCGTCGTGGGCAAAGATACGCGTATTTCCGGAGACATGCTGGAACATGCTATCGCCTCCGGAATATGTTCAATGGGGGGTGATGCATATCTTACAGGAAATTTACCAACCCCTGGAATTGCCTTTACAACATCCTCAATGGGTGCAAATGCCGGCATAGTGATTTCTGCATCCCATAATCCGTATTACGATAATGGTATTAAAATTTTTAACGGCGACGGTTATAAGCTTCCCGATGAAAAAGAAGCTGAAATCGAACGGCTAATTTTGGATAAACGTCTGGTCTCTGCGGCGGAATCGACCCAAGATGTCGGCAGGGTCTTCAAAATTGATGATGCCGGGAACAGGTACGGAAAATTTCTTAATAAAACCTTGTCAGATGAAAATTATTTCCAGGGGTTGAGGGTCGTAATGGATTGTTCGAATGGTGCGACGTCCAAAATTGCACCTGCCGTTTTTACGGCCCTTGGCGCTGATGTTGAAGCACTTTCTATAAATCCTGACGGAAAGAATATTAATGATAACTGTGGATCCCAGCATCCGGAAGTTCTTCAGAAAAATGTCGTGGAAAGTGGCGCTGATATTGGCGTAGCCTTTGACGGAGACGGAGACAGGCTTATTGCTGTGGATGAAAAAGGGAAGGTTGCAACCGGTGACCAGATACTTGCGGTCTGTGCAAAGTACATGAAAGAAAAAGGTCTTCTTAAAGGGCAATACGGTGATTACCACGGTGATGAGCAATATGGGGCTCGGACTGGCTTTAAAAGAACTGGGGATTCAACATGTATCCACAAGGGTAGGGGACCGGTATGTTCTGGAAAGAATGATTTCTTCCGGAGCCGTTTTAGGCGGTGAAGATTCCGGTCATATGATATTTTTAAATCACCATACCACCGGAGACGGCATTCTTGCTGCCATAAGACTGATTGAGGTTATGAAAACAGCGTCAACGCCTTTGTCGGAACTTTGTAAAATAATGACGATATTCCCGCAGGCCCTCATAAACGTACACGTTCAACGCAAACCCGACCTGAATGCCGAACCGGTTATTCAGGATGCTATTAAATCTATCGAGGCGAGTCTGGGCACTTCGGGAAGGGTGCTGGTTCGCTATTCAGGAACCCGTCCGGTGTGCAGAATAATGGTAGAAGGACCCACCGTTGATGAAACAAAAAAATATTGCCAACAAATAGCTGATATTGTTAAGGATGTGCTTGGTAAATAAAATTGTTTTTCAAAAACTAATTGCCACAAAGACTCAAAGGCACCAAGGTATGTATTAATAGTTATCCTCGTGCCTTGGTGCCTTTGTGGCGAAAAAAGTTCTATCAAATGGAAAGGTGTGTTGCCCTTTAATCCCGGCTTCCCAATATTCTAAGCAGCATAAGAAATAGATTTATAAAATCGAGATATAATGTCAGAGCGCCTAAAATTGCGCCTTTTCTGACCGTAGCGCCGTCAAGACCGTCGGGTTGTGAGAGGGCCATGGTTTTGAGTTTTTGTGTATCATAGGCGGTGAGACCCACAAAAACGATCACGCCGATATAGCTGATGATCAGGTTCATGCCTGAACTATGCACAAAAAAGTTGACGACCGATGCAATGATAATCCCGATAAGCCCCATGATCATAAACTGACCCATTGAGGTCAAGTCCCGTTTGGTGATCATGCCGTAAATGCTGGACGTAACGAAGGTTGCAGCACAGATAAAAAACGTTGAGGTAATCGAAGATTTTGTATAGATGAGAAATATGGCTGAAAGGGTCGCTCCGTTTAAAGCTGCATACAGGACAAATAAAGATGTTGCGGTGGAAGCCTGCATTTTGTGTACCCGTGAGCTGATGGTGAAGACAAGGGCGAGTTCTCCGATGATTAAACCAAAAAATACAAGTTGATTGCCAAAAATCAGTTTCTGCAAGGTTTCGCTGTTCGATACATAAAATGCCACAAGTCCCGTTAGTCCGAGACCGATGGCCATCCAGTTATAGACGCTCCGAATAAATGCGTTGACCCGAACTTGGGTTTGTGTTCTTTTAAGCGGTACGGATTGCATTTTATCCTCCTGATATTAATGCATATTTATCGTTAATGTCTTTTATGAAAATCGAATTTGCATTCCAAATCTTTGGAAAGCTATATCTATAACACAGAATTTTGGTTTTGCAAGCTCAAAACATACCCTAAATTCGGTTTTAAAAAATATTTTTAAAAAAAAATGAAGCCCGAATCATTGTATCAGGAATTGATAGCCCTTGCTGAAAAACTTGGAATTACAGTTTTAGAGCATAATTTTCGAAAGGCCGGTATCAAAGTTGAAAGTGGATTGTGCAAGATTAGAGGCAAGAAACATTTCTTTGTAGATAAACACAAAACGACTCACGAGAAAAACGAGATTCTAGCGTCTTGCCTCACCAAAATGCCCCATGAAAATATATATGTATTTCCAGCTTTGCGGGATTTTTTAGACAAACACGCTCAACGGTGACAGCAGGGGTTCTGGGTGTCAACATGCTCTTTTACCGTTTAGGTTCTTGCCATATTAAACGATCCGCGCAATAGTTTACATAATATATCTTATCAGACGTTGATGCGACGTCGGGAAAAAAGAGGGGTTAATAATGGCCATTATTTTAAACCTATTCCACCACGTTCGTCAGGACGATATGCGAATTACAGGTTTTATGTTGAATGATATTACTAACTGTGTTAATTATTCAAATTCTATCAAACCGTATCGATGGTTTTCCTATGAACCCCAATCCCTTAAGGAATTTGGTTGAAAAGCGTTCGCTACAGAGGGCGATTATAATCAGTAAAGTTTTATTTTAAGTTTTATTTTAATGAACTCACACCCCAATATCCAGTCCTCAGAACCATCCGGTGCCCATCAACGCCATATTTACACCGTTTCCGAACTAACTTTTAAAATTAAAGATTTACTTGAAAAAACTTATCCATTTGTCTGGATAAATGGGGAAATTTCAAATTTTAGAGTTCCAGCTTCGGGACATTATTATTTTACCTTAAAAGATGAGACCGCTCAGATCAATGCAGTAATGTTTCGCAATCAGAATAAGACGTTAATATTTGACCTTGAAGACGGAATTAACATTACAGGCCTTGGCCGGATCGGTGTCTATGAGCCGCGGGGCACCTATCAGATCATATTTGAGTATCTAGAACCCAAAGGTACAGGGGCCATCCATCTGGCTTTTGAACAATTAAAAACACGGCTTTTTGAAGAGGGTCTTTTTGATGAAGCACACAAAAGTCCCCTGCCCTTTTTACCTAAAAAAATCAGCATCATAACCTCTCCTACCGGCGCTGTTGTTTACGATATTTTAAAAATTATCAATCGACGCTTTTCAAACTTCCAGGTAGAGATCATACCGGTCAAAGTTCAGGGCGACGGTGCTGAACATGAGATCGTATCCGCCATTGAGATGCTGAATTTTTGGTCCAACTCTGACTTAGCAATCCTGGCTCGAGGCGGTGGATCATTGGAAGATTTCCATGCGTTTAACGCTGAAAATGTTGCCAGGGCTATTTTTGCATCAACCATTCCGATAATTTCAGCTGTTGGGCATGAAACCGATTTCTGTATCGCAGACTTTGTTGCCGATTTAAGGGCACCAACGCCATCTGCTGCAGCAGAACTGGCTGTGCCTCTTAAGCAGAATCTTTTGAATAGGGTTTCTGAACTTTCGACACTCTTAACAATGCGTTTTTTGCGAAATCTTGAAGGTCTTCAAATTCGAGTTCATGAAATGTCCAATCGACTGGTTCATCCAAGTCGAAAGATAGGAGATCTAAGACTTAAAACAGACGACTTAATGGTCCGCTTGGTCAAAACCTTTAACAATACCATTGTTCAGCAGTACGAAAGTGTTAAGTGGCAGGTTGAAAGGCTTTATGCCAACAACCCTTTAGTGCGAACAAACATACTTAAAGATAAACTTGAGTTAAAATGCGATAACCTTGTTAAATTCATGAGGATAACTATAAATAAAAAACGTTTTTTACTTCGGGAGGCTATGGCCGGGCTTCATGCGCTGAGCCCTAAAGCCACGCTATCCCGAGGTTACAGTATTACCAGAACCATTCCGGATGCAGCTGTGGTGAGAGACCCACAGAAGGTCTCCATTGGTCAGGATCTTGAGGTGACGGTTGCGAAAGGTTCATTAATTTGCAGGGTAAAAGGAAAATAATTTTATGGCCAATCTGACTTTTGAAAAAGCAATGAAAAAACTTGAGCAGATCGTTCGGGAACTCGAATCAGGCGATCAGCCGCTTGAAAAAGCAATAAAAAGGTTTGAAGAAGGGGTTCAACTGTCCAAATTCTGTTCCGAAAAACTGGATGAGACAGAACAAAGGATTACCCTTTTATTAAAAGATCAGACCGGTAATGTTTTTGAGAAACCGTTTATCTCGGAAATCGAGCCGGAAGATGAATAAATTCGATCTGAATTCATATCTGTCTTCAAAACGAAAACAGATCGATAATGCCTTGGGTGTAATAATAGAGAATTATTCGAAGGACTCCAAGATTAAAACCGCCATGGAATATTCTCTCATGTCCAGTGGAAAACGTTTACGACCCATTTTGTGTATTGCGGCCGCTGAAACTGTGGGAAGTCACTTGGACGATACCATGCGGGCTGCCTGCGCTATAGAGATGATTCACACGTATTCCCTGATTCATGATGACCTTCCTGCCATGGACAATGATAATCTGCGCAGGGGCCAACCAACGTGTCATATCCAATTTGATGAAGCTACGGCAATTCTTGCCGGTGATGCCCTTCTTACACTGGCCTTTGAGATCCTTTCATCCGTCGAATCTGCTGATAAAGATCATGCGTTTAACCGGCTCCGCGCTATACATACAATCGCAACGGCCGTGGGATGTAAGGGTATGATCGAGGGACAGATGCAAGACATTGCCGCCGAGGGAAACGTTCTTGGTTTAGAGGATCTTAAAAAAATGCACCGCTTGAAAACCGGCGCCTTGATCGAGGCATCAGTGATTGCCGGAACCATTTTGGTGAATGGAAACCGTGATCAAATTAAAAAACTTAAAAATTATGCCAGAAATATCGGACTCGCCTTTCAGATCACCGATGACATACTGAACGTTGAAGGCGACCCTGATATTATGGGAAAAGATGTCGGTACAGATCAAGCTCGGGGAAAAAGCACCTACCCTTCCATACTTGGGATGGAAAAATCCAAAATATTTGTAAAAAAACTTGTAAACGATGCCTTGAAAGTGCTCGATTATTTTGATAACAAAGCTGATCCGCTCAGGGCCATTGCGCATTATATTGTTGATAGAAATAAATAAGGAGTGATATATACTTTGAGTTTTCTTGAAAAAATCGATTCTCCTGCAGATTTAAAAAAAATACCCAAAAATGATCTCCCCTCCCTCGCGTCAGAGATACGGCAGGTCATCATTGATGTGGTATCAAAAAATGGCGGCCACCTTGCACCGAGTTTAGGTGTTGTGGAGTTGGCAATTGCCATCCACTACGTTTTTAATGCACCTGATGATAAAATTATCTGGGATGTGGGACATCAAGCCTATGCTCACAAACTACTGACCGGACGAAGGGACCGATTTCACACACTTCGCCAGCATGGCGGAGTATCCGGGTTTACCCGGATGAGCGAAAGTCCTTACGATGCATTTTCAACCGGGCACAGCAGCACATCTATCTCTGCAGGCCTCGGGATCGCATGTGGCAAACGTTTGAAAAAGGACAATTCCAAAGTTATCGCGGTCATAGGTGATGGCTCTATGACCGGAGGGCTCGCTTATGAAGGTCTTAACCAGGCTGGACACATTAACAAAAACATTCTGGTTATATTAAATGACAATGATATGTCCATCGCACACAATGTCGGTGCCATATCCTCTTTGTTAAGTCGAACCTTTTCTGCGAAATACATACAGGATTTTAAACAAGAGCTTAAAGATTTTATTAAATCCTTGCCGAAATTCGGTGGCGATATCTATAAATTCGCAAAGCGTTCAAAAGAATCTTTTAAAACATTTATTACTCCGGGAATGTTGTTCGAAGCCTTTAACTTTGAATATTTTGGGCCCATAAACGGACATAACCTTAACCATCTTATCGACATACTTAACAACATTAAATGTCTAAACGAGCCGGTTCTTCTTCATGTAACGACGATAAAAGGTAAAGGGTACCCGCCTTCTGAAAAAAACCCTGTTTATTTTCACGGCGTAGGATGCTTTAATGCCGATACGGGGGAAAGCATCGACACAAAATGCTCCACCCCCACATATACTCAGATTTTTGGACAGACGCTGCTTAAGCTTGGGGAAAAAAATGACAGGATAGTTGCCGTTTCAGCCGCCATGCCGGAAGGTACGGGCCTTGTAAAGTTTGCAGATGCTTATCCGGACCGGTTTTTTGATGTGGGAATTGCGGAACAGTACGCCGTAACTTTTGCAGCAGGTTTGGCCACCGAGGGCTTCAGGCCTGTTGTGGCCATATATTCTACCTTTTTACAGCGTGCCTATGATCAGATATTGCATGATGTTTGTATCGAAGCATTGCCGGTGGTATTTGCCATCGATCGGGGAGGAATCGTAGGAGAGGACGGAGCGACCCATAATGGTGTTTTCGATTTGTCTTATCTTCGAAGTCTTCCCAATATGGTCGTTATGGCCCCAAAGGATGAGAATGAACTCTGCAGAATGCTTACCACGGCCGTTGACCATATGGGACCCATTGCCGTTCGATACCCCAGGGGAACCGTCGAGGGGGTCAAAATGGAAAACCAGGATGTTCCCATACCCATCGGCAAGGGAGAAGTGCTCAAAAAAGGAGATGATCTTCTTATTTTGGCCATCGGCCGGTCTGTTTTGGATGCACTTTCTGCGCATGAAACGCTAAAAAAAGAGGGAGTGTCAGCTACGGTGGTAAACTGCCGTTTTGTAAAACCTTTGGATGTCGATTTGATCGCAACCCTTTCCCGGGCAATACCGCGAATTATAACGGTTGAAGAGAATGTGCGTCAGGGAGGATTTGGAAGTGCAGTTCTGGAGTGCTTGAGCGATGAGGGAATAACCGGGTTTCACCTGAGATGCATAGGGGTGCCGGATACATTTGTTGAGCACGGCCCTCAGAAACTTCTCAGGTCTAAATACGGCATTGATGCTCCTGCAATTGTCGAAACCGCCAAACGCCTGCTAAAAAATACTTAAGGGTTATCGTCAAGCGAGTCCATTAATGTCCCCAAACAAAAAAAGACTCGATCGGGTCGTTGTAGAAAAAAAACTCGCACACAGTCGACACCGTGCCCGGGCGCTTATTATGGCTGGAAAAGTTCTGGTCAACAACCATCTCGTGGATAAACCCGGGACACAGGTCTCCACAGAGGATGTCATTGTTTTGAAAGGAGAAGACATTCCCTATGTAAGCAGAGGCGGCCTTAAACTCGAAAGCGCTTTGCAGGCCATGGAAGTTGATATAACCGGTTTTACCTGTCTCGATGTGGGCGCCTCCACCGGCGGGTTTACCGACTGCCTTCTTCAGCACGGTGCAAGCCGGGTCTTTGCCGTGGATGTCGGTTATGGACAACTGGCCTGGCAATTACGGCAGGATCCTCGGGTGGTGGTCATTGAGCGTACAAACATCCGGCATATGCCTGCCGAAAAACTGCCGCAACTTGTAGATCTGGTTACCATAGATGTTTCCTTTATCTCCCTTAAAAAAGTTGTTCCCGAGATATTAAAGTTCATGAAAAAAGGTGCCGGAATTCTTTCTCTAATAAAACCCCAGTTCGAAGTTGGAAAAGGTAATGTCGGGAAAGGCGGTGTTGTACGCGATCCTGTTCTTCATGCTGAGGTTATCGAAGACCTTTCTGATTATTTTACCAAATTGAGTCTTATGCGCAAATTTGTCATCCCCTCACCCCTACTCGGCCCAAAAGGGAACAGGGAATTTTTTATTTTCTTAAAAATGGAAAATTGACGGACTGCCCACTCCCTTTACGAAGGTTTTTGGAGGTTGTGGATTCAATGTCGTCCGGAAAAGACTTTCCAGGAGTCTGCTAAAGTTAATCTTGATTTTTTTAAGATAACAATATAAAAATTAGAGTTTAAAGATTCAATTGGGATGGATTGCCAATTTAATAAATTTAGTAGAGAGGAGATTAAATGACCGAAAAAATAGAAGGTTTAAGGAACATTGCCCTGATAGCCCATGGAGGCGCTGGAAAAACTTCTTTGGCTGAGGTAATGCTTTTCAATACCGGCGTCATCAATAGACACGGACGCGTTGACGACGGTAATGCCACGATGGACTTTGAGCCGGAAGAACTAAAACGCAACATTAGCTTAAGCACCGGATTCCATCAGTTCGACTGGAAGAAACATACGATCAGCCTCATCGATACGCCCGGTGATTTAAATTTTTTTTCTGACACAAGAAGCTGCATGCAGGCAGCCGACGGGGCTGTAGTGGTAATAGACGCCGTGGACGGTGTAAAAGTACAAACAGAGCAAGCTTGGGAATTTGCCGAAGAGTTCAACTTGCCTTTAGTTATATTTATCAATAAACTCGACAGAGAACGGGCGGATTTTTTACGCACTCTCAGAGATGCGGATGAATGCTTTGAACCCAAGCCCATTAAGCTTCAGCTTCCAATAGGATCTGAGGCAGATTTCAAAGGAGTGGTCGACCTAATCAGTATGAAAGCATTCATTTATGATGCGGAAGGTAAAGCAACGAAGACCGATATTCCACCCGATATGCAAGACATGGTCGAAGAAGAAAGAGAAGCGCTGGTGGAGAATGTTGTAGAGTCGGACGATGAACTGCTGGAAAGGTATCTTGAAGGAGAATCCTTGCCGGATGATGAAATAAAATCTGCATTAAGAAAAGGCGCATTAGCACGAACATTCGTTCCGGTTCTCTGTGGATCGGCTACAAATAACATCGGCATCGATCTATTTCAGGACTTTATTATAAACTGTATGCCCTCCCCCCTCGATCGTGGTTCCTGGATCGCTACCGATGATACCGGTGAAGGTGAGATAGAATGTGAGCCGGATCCGGATGCACCTTTCGCCGGTTTTGTAATCAAAACCATTGCCGACCCCTTTGCAGGCCGATTGTCAATTTTCAGGATTGTTTCAGGAACACTTGGAGCCTCCGGTAATTTTTTTAACACCAATAAAGATACAAATGCCCGGTATAATCAGCTTCTGAGACTTGCCGGAAAGGAACAGAACCCGATAACCGAAGCCGGGCCCGGATCTATTGTAGCCGTGGCTAAACTAAAAGAGACAACCACAGGCGATACCATTTGCGATAACAGCCGCAAGGTAAAATTTAAATGTGCAAAACCTCTTCCTGCGCTGATATCATTTGCCGTCAAGCCCAAATCAAAAGGGGATGAAGATAAAATATTTAGCTCTTTGTCTAAACTCCTGGAAGAAGATATCGCTTTACAACTTACCCGTAACCCCGAGACCAAGCAGATCCTGTTATCCGGTTTGGGACAAGTTCATATTGAAGTTGCGGTTGAAAAACTCAAAAGAAAATTCAATGTTGAAGTTTTGCTGGATACCCCTAAGATCCCCTATAAAGAAACAATTACAAAGAAAGTAAGGGTTCAGGGAAAACATAAAAAGCAAACCGGAGGCCACGGTCAGTATGGTGACTGTTGGATCGCGGTAGAACCACTTCCCAGAGGAAAAGGTTTCGAATTCGCAGATAAAATCGTTGGAGGCGTAATTCCCAAGCAGTATATACCGGCTGTTGAAAAAGGAATCATTGAATCCTGCCAGAAAGGGGTTCTTGCGGGGTTCCCGTGTATCGATTTCAAGGCCACCCTTGATTATGGATCCTATCATTCTGTTGATTCATCTGAGATGGCATTTAAAATTGCAGGTTCTCTGGCATTTAAAAAGGCTGTAGCAGATGCCGGTCCGGTTCTCCTTGAACCGATCATGAACGTTTCCATTACCACACCGGATGAATATATGGGTGATATTATGGGAGACCTTAACAGCAGGCGCGGCAGGGTCCTCGGTATGGACACCAAGGGGAAAAATCAGGTCATAAATGCACGAGTGCCTATGGCAGAGTTTTTGTCTTATGCACCGGATCTAAGATCAATTACCGGCGGACGCGGCATGTTTTACATGGAGTTTTCACATTATGATGAAGTTCCTGCTCAGATTTCCCAGAAAATTATAGAAGAAATAAACAGGGGCAAAGAATAGCCCGCGCGACAATCCGCCGTCTCCGCCCGGATATTTCGGCGTATTTGGCGGGTTGTCATTATAGGCCCTTTGAAAAAATGTAACTACTCACGTAGTCAGGCTGAAGCTGTTTAGACCGAAGGCTGAAGGGGTCAGAAAAGCACGCTTGCCGTACTTTGGCGAAAATATCTGATTCTTGCATCAAACATGGCTTTAAAATACGCTTTTTCCTAACAGTCTTCAGCCTTCAGCCTATCCACCTGAGTAGTTACGAAAAAATATTGCTTCCAGTCCATGAAACATCGAATAGGATTGCACAAGGACAAAGAAGATATTTCCCATTAACAAGGCACATCCAATCCACAATGCAATGCAGCGCTTTCATCCAGCATCCTTGACAAACCACCGCGGTCCGAAGGGATAAATCCCAGAGATTTTTCCCATACTTCATCGTCTTCCATGCATAAGTATATAAGTGCATCAGGAGCATGTTCTCTTATACAGGCCACCATCTTTCGATAAAGATCTATCCTCAACGGCTTAAAATAACGCATCTTACCGTCCAGGCCCGATATAAATTCTCCGTATATTATTTTTGAATCAGGAAAGCGTTTTTGTATGATCGATTTCAAAGAATGCATGAATCGGAAAGATCCGAGGCTTATCCATACGATATTTTTTGAAGATACATTGGCAAACAATTGTTCAACAACTCCCATGTATTCTTCTTGGCACCCATCATAAATGACCAAAGGATCAAAGTGAAAGCCAATGGGGTATCCCGAGGACTCACATTTTGCTGCAGACCGGAGCCTGGCGGAAAGAGATGCCGTATGAATCTCTTCATTTTTTATAATTCGGTTTGTATTCAAAGACCACGCTATGATGGTTTTTCGATTGTGACGAAGCTGCCTTAGTTTTTCAATGGCTGTTGTTTTAGTCTTCAGTTCCAATACGGCCCGGGACTGCTTTGAAAACTTTGGGACCAGAAGGCTTGAGAGGTCCGTCCATTTCTCCCAGATCAAACTGTCTGTATATTCTCCGGTCCCGATACGGGTTATTTTTTTTTCAAGAAACAGACGGTCTAACTCTGCCATAAGATCATTTTGGTTGACAAAATATTGCAGTATCGGTGGATGAAAGTATGTTTGCAGAATACAATATGAGCAGTCCATATTACAAAAGGTGCCGATATGCAAAATTTGATAACCGCAGCATGTGTAGCAACGGGTACCGGGGCATGGTTTAATAAAGGCACCTTTGTTTCGGGTGAGGAATAGGATTGTTTTCCCTTTTTGGACAGGATCGTCTGACGATAAAATCGACCGGTAGAGCTCTTGAACATTCTCAACGACTACGGCGGGTGCATTGATGCGAGATCGAATGGAAATTGCCTGGGGAGATTGGACGACGTGTTGATCGATATATAGTTTCAAATGCGGCAAGGGAGTATATTATTTTAAGCAGTGAAATTTATCATTGATTATAAAAACTGGTCTCAACAAAATGTTAAAGGCGCTCATAAAGTTTTTAGAAAACAAACCTTTGAACCCTCTTCTCCAACTAAATTGGAGAAGAACCTTATTTTTTAAAATACAATAAACTTGTATCATGGGTCAAGCATGAAAACAGGCCTTTAAAAAGTATATCATGAAATGGGAGCTTTTGGATGACTTGAAACCTGAATGTCTTGACACCTTATGTTGATAATTCATAAAAGACCTGCTACGGTGTTATCAAATTTAAAATCTTCGAACAGAAAGGATGGAGATCGAAAAAATATGTTCTTACAAAGACAAATAAAAGGAAAGAAAGTACTATTGGTAGAATCTGAGCTGCAGGAATATATGTCTGCAAAGCTCAATGAACTCACCGGTCTTGCCTCAAATGTGGTGACAGCTTTGATTATGGTCACTTTGGTGGTGGTTTTTGACTTCATCAAAGCCGGGAACGTTTTCTATTTTGCCCTGATTCTCCTTCCACTTGTGGGGCGATGGTTTCTTGGTGATTTAATAAAAAAATGGCTTAGAAATAAATTCAAAGAACTTTTAGGTTCTTTATAGGCTCTTAAGCGCGTTTTATATTTTTTTTGCATTCTATAAACCCTCCTGGGGCACTCGTCCCACCCTAAAAGGATGAACGTGCTGATTTAAGAAAAAGTTCAGGAGTGACATCCTTGCGTATAGCGATCCTTTCAGATATCCACGCCAACATCGAGGCTTTTCAGGCGGTGGTTAATGACCTTGACCACCGAACGGACCGAATTCTGAATCTTGGCGATCTTGTGGGTTATAATGCCAATCCCAACGAATGTGTAGAACTGGCCAGAAATATCGGAATGCATTCCATTCAAGGCAATCATGACCGGGCGGCATGCAATCCTGAATTTGCCGAGGGCTTCAACATCTACGCACGTGCGGCCATCCTTTGGACGAAAAACAATCTTACCGATGAAAACATCCAATTTTTGAACGGCCTGGAGGAAAGCCGTCGCTTATCCTGTGGCTTGGCCTGCCACGGCTCTCCTGAAAATACAGCCAGTTATATAGCGCTCCCCTTCCAGGCCAGAGCCATCTTAAAGAAGATGAAAAAGGGAATTTGGGGCAAGATAAATTTCTGCCTGTTCGGCCACACCCATAAAAGAAAGGTCTGGCGCATGGATGTTCGTAAGAAGGTGGCACCCGTTGAGATCCCGCCGGACGGCATTATCAGGCTGAACGATGAGGAATTTTATCTTCTGAATCCTGGAAGTGTCGGACAGCCTCGAAACGGTGATCCCAGATCCTCTTATTGTATCTTTGACACCGAGAGCAATTCGGTAACGTTCAAGCTGGTAGAGTACGATATATTGTCAACCATGAAAAAAATCGTTGGTGCAGACCTACCCGAGTTCTTTGCAAAAAGGCTTTTGAACGGAACTTAAGAATTTAATTCTATAATCTAGGGGGCGATTATATGACAAAAATGGAAAGTTTGAAAAAGAAGGGAAAGCTTAAAGACGGCACCGAGGTTTTTTTAAGACCCATGGTCAAAACCGACCGCAAACAGCTGGGAGAATTCTTTGGCCGACTTACCCCCTCAGTGCTCCAGTACGTTCGCAACGATGTTACCGACCCAAAAGTGATCGACCGATGGTTTGATCAACTCGATTATGAACACGTATTTCCACTTTTGGCTATAAAGGATGAGAAGATTGTGTCCAATGCGAGCCTTCACCGGGTGGCCCACGGCTGGCGGAAACATTTGGGCACCATCAGAATCGTTGTGGAACCGAATTTTCACGAAAAGGGGCTGGGAACACTGATGATCAACGAGTTGGTAGACCTGGCTCTGGAGTTCGGGCTTGAGAAACTCATGGTGGAATTTCCCCTTAAAGCCCATGGTGCTCTGGCAATGTTTAAGAAAGCCGGATTCAGCCCCAGAGCGGTGATAGAGGGTCTCATGAAAGGCCGCCACGGTGAAGATATAGACGTTGTAATCATGGTTATGGATGTTGCGGCTTACGCAGATAAAGTGAGATAAGTCTTCATGCCGTGGTCGGTTTAGGGTCAGCGGAAAATAAAGCGGGCTGAATCGGTGTCTAATAAAGCGGTAATATCGCTGCGCCATAGCCGGGAAAAGAATTGGTGATGTTCTCCCTGAGAGCTCCGGCGTCAGGGTAGCGATTTTCGGGATTTTTTACCAGGCATTTCAGTATGATTTGTTCGATTTTCGGATCTAAAGCCTTATTGAATTTGCTGGGCGGCGACGGCGGATATTCCAATATCATATCCATGAGAACTTTTTCAACCTCGTGATAGAACGGAAACATGCCGGTATAGAGCACGTACATGACGACCCCAAGCGCCCATACGTCCGAACGTTTCTGGCTTCTTCCCATAATCTGTTCCGGCGACATATAGGGACGCGAACCGGTTACGGTGGCGGAAAACTCTTTCTCCTTGAGTTCCTTGGCTGCGCCAAAATCGAGAAGCTTTAGGGAACCGTCAGGTTCGACCATGACATTCGACGGTTTTATATCCCTGTGAATTATTCCCAGCTTGTGGGCATACGCCACAACATTCGTCAACTGAATGACGACGGACTCCACCTCTTTTGCTTCAAACACCCGTTCAATCATTTCATCAAGGGTTTTCCCAGACACAAACTCCTGGATGAGTACTTTTCTGTTCTCAACGCCGATGACCTCGCGAACTTTGGGCACCCCCTCATGATCGTCCAGCCTGTCCAATATTTGCGCTTCCTTTTCTATCTTGGCGTTTAGCTTTTTGCTCAGGGGAATCTTGGCCACATATATCATAGGCGGAGCTTTTTTAATATCTTTCACCTTCCAAACCTCACCGAAACTCCCCAACCCCAACCTTGCCAATTTCTCGTAGCGGTCGTCCAGAAGCTCGCTTGTACTGGGTCGGGGATATAATCCACCCAAAAGCCGGGTCAAGAGCCTGTCCGGAGATCTTTTTGGAATAGGATCAGAATCAGACGACAGCATGCGAACCTGAACCCCTACCCTTTTTAATAATTCCCGGGAATCCACAGGAAAGGTGAGAAAGTCCACAGCACCGACTTTCAATGCCGCCGCAATGACCTCTTCCTCAAAGCTTTCCAGAATCACAATTACCGGCGGTATTGGATCAGATTTGTTTTGGTGCAGTGTTGTTATGAGGGCCCCCGGATCGTGATACGGTGGTCTAAGGGACAGCAGAACGACGTCTATCTTTATTTCCGCCATAATTTTTTGGGCTTTCTTCGGGGTTCCGACGGAATAAATCCGATAATCACTTTCAACAATAAGGCTCTTAATTTTTTCAGCTCCGGCCAGATCGCTGTCTATGATTAAAACAGCATTCTTTTTATTTTTTTGAACACGGCCCATTGATTGAAACCTCTTCAAATTTCTAAGTCAGATTTTCGTTTGACACAATAGCCTTATTTCTTTATACATTCTTTTTGACATAATGACGTGGCGCTGGCACATTACATCATATCAAAGTAGAAGTCGGAGGAACTCACATTGCCATTAATCAGTTTTAATTTAGAAGACATTCTCTATTACTCTGTGGCCATCCTTGCCATCGTAACATTCGGCTCCGGTTTTACACGTTTATTTGCCGGGGCTTTTGGCCATCCGCGCAAAGATGACATTGTCGACTTCAACCCCATAACCAATCTTGATATTGTCGGTACCATTGTCTTCTTTTTAGGCGGTTTTGGATGGGGCAAACAAGTGGACGATCAAAAGATCAGGTTTAAGAAACAGAAGCTGGGATGGTGTCTCATATCTCTTATTGCCCCCTTTGCAAGTCTCACCATTGCAATGTCTGCAGCTTATATCAAACATTTTTTCTGGACCGACCGTGTCATCGAGGTCGTGCTATACCTTAGTGCTGCCGCTACCGCCTACCATGTCCTGCCCATTCCCCCACTCGCCGGTTCAAGGCTGATCTATCTGATGTTGCCCCAAGAGCGCATATGGAGACTGTTTTCCAAAGCAGGTCCGTTTATCATACTGGGTCTTGTACTAATCGACCGTTTTTCCGGGATACCATTTTTAAGGGACGCCATGGCACCGGTTCTGGATGCAGTGACCCGGTTTGCTGAATACTATTAACCCGAATTTATCACAAAGAACATCAAATCGGCTCACATCGCACCCTTGAACGCGATCTGCTATTTTTAAGATGGTTTGTAATATCAATGATCCATATCGCTTCGTAATTCTATATTTGCTATAAAATAATAGTGTTGCAAAATATTAAATCCACCCAAAAAGAAAGGCGGAGAGGGTTAGCCCCTCCCCGCCTTTTTAGTTCACGGTTGATTTTAATCTGTCAAAATTGACAGGGTCCTATGCACCACTTTTTTTAGGTTTCTTGGTAATAAAAGCAATTGCCACCGCAACAAGCAGCAGGATTCCAGCAATATAGAATGCCTGATCATAAGAACCGGTTGTGTCTTTGATTTTACCGGCCAATTTTGGCATAAATGCACCGAAACCCCAGCCCATGAACACGAGTCCGTAATTAAAGCCCAGATTTTTCGGGCCAAAAAAGTCAGCTGTGTATGAGGGCATCAGAGCAAGACCGCCGCCGTAAACCCAGTAGGCGATCATACAGGCCGTAAACGCCAGAAAGAGCGACTTGGCCGCGATAATTGCAGGCAGTGCGAACATACAAAGGGCCGCAACAAAAGCATTCAACATATACGCCTTGTCTCTTCCGATGATATCCGAGTACTTGCCTGTCCCGACCCGTCCCGGCAGCGTTCATAAACCACCGGCAGCAACCAGTATAAATCCTTGCTCCAGGAAGGGCCTAACAATTTTAGCGGCGTGGCCGATGAGGAGAAGGCCCGCTTGGGTGTTCAAGCAGAACAGGGCCACCAACGCGTAAAACTGCCACGTTCCCAGCATTTCTCCTGCCTTCCAGTCAACTACAGATGCAGCAGCAGCCTTTGTCGCTGCCGTCTCAGGTGGTTGAGGTGGAACGTATCCCTCTTCAGGCCATGCCAGTACTTGGGCCGCAATACCGATAACGATCAAGTAGGCAATACCCAGTACTACAAATGATGCAGAGAGGGAATAGCTTGTGATCAGCCATTTGATGAGCGGAGCCACATAGAACGCAGCACCTCCGTAACCTGCCACCGTAATACCGATCATGACACCCACCTGATGGGGACCGACCCATCTCCGCGTTGCGGGAACGGGAGCGGCATAACCGATGCCCATGGCGATACCGCCGCCGACACCGAATCCCCAGAGTATTCCGGCGTAGGAATGCGCCGTACCTGCGATGAGCAGTCCAAGTCCCATGAAGACCGCGCTGATGCTACCGGCGACTGTGGGACCATATGTATCCTGGATCTTTCCACCCGGAATCATGAGCAGAGCAAAAATGAGAATACATAATGATTTCGGGTTGGAGGCCTGCTCCGTGGTGAGCGCACCGGCCCAGCCGTGGGCCTTCATATAAACGTCATCGGTTAAATATTTGAGCCAGACTGACCAGGCGTACAGGCATCCCAGACATAAGTTGACGGTTGTGCCGGCTAAAATTACGGCCCATCCTCGTCCGGGAATCGCGTCTACTGGTTGATTAAATCCTTTGGCATACTTTGGCATTAATACACCTCCTTAAGGTTAGAAACTTGTGGTTAATAACCGGAGTCTATGAGGCAAGTTTGAACGGACATTCTCCGATAATCCAGATTCAAATATTATTTTGAGAAACCGGTCACGTTTTGGCCGCCCGATAAAACATTCTTAAGATTTCCGGTTAAAATAAACCATTGTCATTGGAAAAGAGGAAATTTAGCTGATGGTGCGGCAATTTAAAACAAATCAGCACTTTTCCCTTTTCCACAGTAGATCTGCAGTATCACCCCCCTTTCCTGTTAAATATTAATAAACGCCGCATGGTCATACAGTTTGATTAAAATAAACCAAACTGTTTTAACGCCTGGATAGTATCTGTTCAGTTCCAGCAAACTTTAGTTTAAAGCTTCGGGGTTGACTTCTATCCCTCGACTAAAAATTTCAAAAGCAATTTCAAGGGTCGGTTTTAAAAAATCTTTTTTACTGTCGATCAATCTTTTGCTTTCTTCCCAGAGTACAACGCCTGAAAACAGAGCCCACACAATATCGGCCAGGGCCACCGGGTGCCTTTCAATAAAAACGTTTTTCTCCATCCCTTCTTCAAACACTTTGGCCATTGATCTGAATGAATTTCTGGACAACTCCTTAATGTCCGAAAGCAGATGGGGTGATAAATTTTTCAGGGTTTCGCTGGATTGAAGATGGAACATATTAATTAGGACCAGCGGATCAAATTCATAGACTTCATATAGCGCTTCTTTGAGCGCGGTTAATTTTTGTTGAGGTCCTTCATGTTTTCCATTATGAACATGTTCCAACCGAATGTTCATATAATGGAGGATTCTAAGGGAGAGAGAGGCGAACAACTCTTCTTTATTCTTGAAATATAGATAAATTGTACCTGGGCTAAGTTCAGCTTCCTTGGCAATATCTTCCATGGTTGCCTTGTTAAAGCTCTTGTTGGAAAAAACCCTTTTTGCGGCAACCATTATTTGCTGGCGCCGTCGTCCTTTTTCTCGTTCTTTCCTTTCCTTAATTCCCATAATATATTGAACCATATTTATTTAATTAAGCACTATATAAATGGTGCGTTTTATTTAGTCAAGAAAATATATTCTTTTTTCTCGTGTTTTGGTTCGAAAATCCAGTATTTCAGAGGCGTTTCTATCGTAATGATTTGATATTATTTTAAATATCAGATACGCTTTCCTTTTGCTGAAATCGGGCATTAGTTTTAAAAAATAACAGAATTAAGACCGATATAACAACATACAGTGCTTTGCAGCCAGACGGTACTCTATATACGGTATGTGGTTACCCCAAGATTTTTTTAATGGAAGGGTTCTCGATGAGTGGATCAAAGATTTTCTTAAGATCTTTGAGTTCATTTAAATCTTTAAAAGAGAACTTTAGAAAATAGGTGGGACTTTCAAAATTATCCGGTGGAATCAGTTTTATCCCGGTTCCAAGTTTCAGATTTTGCCGATGTTCTTCAAACACCTGTTCAGCGCGCGTTATAGCGGGGAAGCGCCGCTGTTTTAAATATGTCCTTATCTTTCGGACTTTTTTATTTTTATCAAGATCTTCATCGTTCAATATTCCTGTCAAATGTTCCCCTTCCAGAATCTGTGCCATAGGGATATCTTCCCGCAAGGCAATTTCTTTGATCAGCATAACAATTTCCCTCTGCTTATTGACACTCAATTTAAGAACATTAAAAAGCTTTACAAAACCGTCTTTAACATCTTTTGACATTTTATGGATTTCCAAAGCTATGGCCAGGGAAATGCTTTCGGAAAGCATGCTGTTCTGAAGCGACTTCGAAAAGCAACATATATCTTTAATTCTTTTTATTATGGATTCATGGCAGGGTACGCCCAAAAGCGACATTTCTTCGGATAGACGACGATTTCCCGTAAAAAAGTTGGAAAGCATCTGAATCGATCTTGATTTTTCTATCAGATTAAGCGGTCTTTGAAAAGCGTTGTCCGTGACGGCATATCTTGCGCATTCAAGTTTTTTTGTATCAGAATCGAGTATCCTGGCTTTAACATCAAGTTGGTCCAGTCGGCGGCAGGCTTCAATTCTTCTAAAACCGCATAGAATAATGTATCTTGATTTTTTCTCTAACAAGAGCGGTAAATTCAATAATCCAACATGCCTGATAGAGTCCATTAAATCATCGACAGTCTCTTGGGTTGTTATGCGAAAGGAATGATCGCTTGCGTCAATCTCGGACAGGTTGACAATTTTTTCTTTAAAGCGCATGGTTTGATTCGGCAAGCAACTTGAATGCTTCAAGATATTTATTGTGTGTATTTGCGATCACGTCTTTGGGAAGTGATGGTGCCGGCGGTGTTTTGTTCCAGTTGATGGAAATAAGGTAATCACGAAGATATTGCTTGTCGAAGCTCTTTTGGGATCCCCCGGGTTGATAGGACGATTTCGGCCAGAACCTGGATGAATCCGGAGTCATTACTTCATCAATAAGGATTAAATTATCTTCGAAAAGGCCAAACTCGAATTTTGTATCCGCAATGATGATTCCCTTTTTATAGGCAAAATCAGCACCCTTGTCGTAGATTTCAAGACTGAGCGTTCTGACCTGATCGGCAAGATGCTTTCCAATTTTTTTGATGGTCTCGTCAAAATTTATGTTAATATCATGGAGCCCTTTTTCTGCCTTGGTTGAAGGCGTAAAGATAGGCTTGGGAAGTTTGTCAGATTCTTTCAGGTTTTTAGGGAGTTTTATGCCGCATATACGTCCGGAAGCCCGGTAGTCATTCCATCCGGATCCGGATATATATCCTCTCACAATACATTCAATCGGCAAAGGCTCTGCTTTTTTAACCAGCATGCTCCTTCCACGCAGAATTTCTGCATACGGTTTGCAAATGTCCGGATAGTTGTCCACATTACTGGAAACGACGTGATTGGGCAAAAGAGATTCCATTATTTTAAACCAGAAAAGGGAAATTTGAGTTAAAATTTTTCCTTTTTCAGGGATGGGATCAGGCATAACCACATCAAACGCAGAAATTCGATCCGTTGCCACCATTAACAGTGTGTCTCCGAGATCATATATGTCCCGGACTTTGCCCCTTTTGATCAAATTCAATTCTTCAAAGTCGGTTTCAATGACAGTCTGCAGCATAATTCTTTATCCTTTGCGAAAACCAGTGCAACTATGATTTCCTTTATCGGTTTCGCCTGAGGGAGGAGGACATATCAGATGTTATTGTTCTGAAAATACTTTGATAAATTTTTTTAAAATATTGAATGTCGAATCCGGCATTTCAAGGAATTCGATTCCGGCTTCAAATTTTTCATCTTTGCCGGGCGCAGAGAAAACAACCTTTCCTTTAATGTTGATCAGTTCATCTTCAAGACCAATGGACAGTGCAATGGCATTTTTGGGGTCGATGGAAATGTGCGTTTCAAGCAAAATTCCGCCTTCGCTGACATTTAAAGTTCTTCCCATCCCCTGTGCCACAATTTGCTCAGTTTCATCAATACAATTATATGAAATCAAATTGAGAGCACTGATTCTTGGATGATGTCTTCTTTCTTTTGTCGTCATGGTATTCACCCAATACTGTTTTGTAAAAAATTTATTTCACGGGTATAAAAACATTATTGTTACGGCTCTTTCTCACCGGTTTTTTTATGGAATTCACAAGCTATCATTGAGGTTACCGATACGCACGTTGCAAGGTGTTCTATAAAAAATTTAAATGTGGATGAAAGGCGATTGTGCTCTTTCTGCAGAATGTCCGGGTCAATTTTGTTTACTTTGAGATCCTCTGAAGCGAAGACCGAAGCTTGATAAGGTTCTTGCCCTAAATCAAGAAACGAGATATTCCCGAAAAAATCTCCGGAATGAAGATTCGCCAAAGGTACATAACCATTTTCAGTGTGTCGGACAATATGGGCTTCCCCTTCCGTAATTTGATATAAATCCGCTTCACTGTCACCCTGGGTAATCAGCTGATTTTTACCGTTAATATAGTCTTCTATACGAATCTTTCTCAGGTGGATATTAACCGCCATATCGGTTACCTGTTTTAAACGCTTGTCAAGACTGATTGCAAGGCTTCTAAAGGGGCTGGACATTCGTAAAAAATCGATGGAAAGACGCCGCGAGTCGAGCACTCCCAACTGAACATTACTCACCGCGAGAATTGCGGCGCTTCGAACAGTTCCTTCCAACAATAAAAATGAAGCGATGCTCCCGATAAATGCGCCTTCACCGATTCTGAGTATTTTTAAAGGGCCCTGAGGAGTTTCTCTGATAATTTCTGCCACACCTTCAAGGATCACCCATAACCAGCCGCCATGTTTTCCTTGGGCGACAATCTTGTTGCCGGCACGTGCCTCTTCTTCATCGACCACATACGAATAATCAATAAGCGGGCCTTTTATAATGGGCAGTGTCGATTCTTTTTCTGGAGAACTTTTTGTCTTTGCGGGGAATGATACAGGACCCAATCGCTCTATCTGCCCGTCATCCAGCATGCTTAAACATTCAAGAATAATTTGCATCCGGCTCTTTTTAATAACATTTTTTCGGCGAATATCTTCTTCACTGAATTCAAATTCGCCATCAACCCATCCAAAAAGTGCGTTAACAGCATCAAGGCCGTTCAACGGACCTGCTAAAGCATTAACAGGATTGCCATTAATGAAATATATTAAACCCGGTTCCTGGGCATATTTACTCCTAACGCGCAAAATACCTGTACTTGAATTTGAGCCGAGTAGTTGCAGAATATCACCCAAACTCAGAAAGTCCAGATTTCCGGCTAGAACAAAATCACCCATTTATACTATCTAATGTCCTAATTTCAATTTTTTTCTAAATGATATCAATGTTAACTTCAGGCATTCCTTTAAAGTTGCCCCAACACCCTGCCCTATAATTGCACTGGCTGGAAAAGAAGGGACTTTAAGCTGTCTGTTTAAATCCTTCTCCATCTGTTCAACAGACATAATCGGAAAGCCCTGTCCGGCGAGGTCTCTCTTGTTATGCTGCATAACAAGAGGGATTTTAAAAATGTTAAGACCATATTCTTTTAAATTATATTGCAGGTCTTTCAAGGAGAGCATGTTTTTTTCGCGTCTAACCGCCAGTGAATCGGCGACAAAAATAACACCGTCAACGCCTTTTAAAACCAGTTTTCTGGTAGAACGGTATTGAACCTGTCCGGGAACGGTATACACTTGAACTTTTATATCAAAACCTTTTATCTTCCCAAGCCCTATGGGAAGAAAATCAAAAAAAAGGGTTCGATCACCTTCAGTATCAATTGAGACCATCTCACCGATGACTTGTTTCTTGAAGGTTTTAAAAATGTATTCCATATTGGTTGTTTTACCGCATCTTCCAGGCCCGTAATAGACAATTTTACACTCGATCTCCCTTTTTTTAAAATTAAAAATAGCCATTGATGATCAGCTCCACATAGAATATTTAGTGCGTGTTAAGCTTGGGCAGGTTGTCTTGAAAAATACTATCTTACAAAATTTACTCAAATTTTTCAAGGCCTTTCTTCTGCAAGGCTTCTCTTCAAATTCCGGTTAATGTATCCCACCAAGTGATAGACATGCGACTTAACTTATTGCGGCCTCAATATCCACACAATAATCTCCCCGCAAAGGGCCGATTTTAATTTCCTTTACCGCCGTAATCAGACCTGAACCATTGAAGAAAGCAATATTCGAATAATACTGAACATCATTGATCGTCGTTCCTGCTTTGAAATTTTCGATCAGATCTTTTTCCCTGCCCGGAATCAGCAGGCTAACGACGTTTCCTAACTGGAACCTTACTTTAAATTCAAATAACTGATCTTTTTGAGGGCCACTGTCAAAGGTTATTCCTATTGAGTCGATGTCGAGATCCTCATCGTCTTCAATCTCAACTTCTTCAATTTTAAATCCATCATTCTCATATACCTGAGGTTTAACCTGATGAATTTCAGGAATATGGATCATGGTCTCCATATCATCTGCAGACATTTTGGTCTGCGGAAGTACTTTATCAATGCCCTCTTTCTTAAGCACGTTTTCAAAAAAAATCCGAAGTCTTTGCAGCTGATTTGGAAGAAAAATATTTTCTGAGAGCCATTGCTCATATTCAGCAACGGCGTCATCCACTGAAGAAAGGGCCATATGGCATCTTACGATATTCTTGGCTGCAGCAACTCGGAGTGAATTTTTTTTCAATAACGCTTTAAATTCTAATATTGCTCTTTTAAACTGGCCGAACTTTGCCAATGCGACTGCGCCTTCAAGGGCTCTTGCGTCCTCGTTCATTTTTGGTGTAAACGTGAACAGTTTTTTGATCAGGTCTTGAATTTTGGCTGAAACTTCAGGTTTTTTGGGCGCTTTTTCGATACGCTGAATATCATTTTCTAGGTGGTGAATTTTTTTTGAAACAGCGTCAAACAGTTTTATTCTGTTCTTGAGTTGTTCATGCCCTTGTATCAGGTCTTCTACATTGTGGTATTTCAGCAACGCCTCGTCCAATAATCCCTGAGAATGATACAACTCAGCTTCCTGTAACAGCGTTTTAATTTGCTTTGCGATATTCATAGGCGAGTTTTGACCTTTTTTAAACTTTTTATACTGTTTCAATAGATTGTGTCAACAACAAGCGGAATGGATCGACATATAAATAGGTTGACAACAAATGATTTTGTGTTATCAAAATTGTTTTAAAATTGTATTTGAAGGATACGCCTAAACAGGGGGCATCCAAAATGAATGCAAAAAAACGAGGAACCCTGCAACAGGTTTTCAACGTTGAAAAATATCAATCCATAAAAATAACAGAAGGAGAGTGACATGGACAAAAAAGTAACCGTTGTAGGAGCCGGCAATGTAGGCGCCACTGCAGCACAAAGGCTTGCAGAAAAAGAATTATGCGATGTCGTTTTGGTGGATATTATTGACGGTCTCCCCCAAGGCAAAGCCCTGGATCTTGCTGAAGCCGCGCCTATTGAAAAGCACGATGCCCACCCAACAGGTTCAAACGATTATACAGCATCAGCGAACTCGGATATTGTTATTATCACCGCCGGTATACCCAGAAAACCCGGCATGAGCCGGGATGATCTCTTGAGCACCAATGCAAAAATTATGAAAAATGTCACCCAACAGGTGGTGGAACATTCTCCGGATGCCGTACTTATTATTGTCAGCAATCCCCTCGATGCCATGTGTCACGTTGCTTATGAAACCAGCGGTTTCCCCAAAAACAGGGTCATCGGTATGGCCGGTGTGCTCGATTCAGCACGATTCAGAACTTTTATTGCGATGGAACTAGATGTTTCCGTTGAAAATACAACGGCATTTGTCCTTGGCGGACATGGCGATACCATGGTGCCCCTACCCCGTTATTCTACTGTTGCCGGAATTCCCATTACAGAATTGCTTCCAAAGGAAAGAATCGACGCACTGGTGGAAAGAACCGCCAATGGCGGCGCTGAGATTGTCGGACTTCTTAAAACAGGGAGTGCCTTTTATGCACCGGCTTCTGCAGCCGTCGAAATGGCTGAATCGATTCTCAAAGACAAAAAGAAAATCCTGCCCTGCGCGGCCTACCTTGAAGGTGAATATGGGTTTAACGATCTTTTCATCGGTGTTCCTGTGAAATTGGGAACAAACGGTATTGAGGAAGTAATTGAAATTACCCTTACAGCCGAAGAGAAGGCCGCACTTGAAAAATCAGCCGATGCGGTGAGAGAACTTAAGGAATTGTTGAAAAAACTGTCGTAACCATTTTTATGGTACAATTTGTTTTTGCATCATGACACATGCCCGAAGTAGAGGCTTTGGGTTCTGTGTCCGCGGCATTTTTTTACAAACAACATCTTCGCTTTTTTGGGGAGCGGTCAGCCCATTTAACAGGTTGACCGCTTCCTTTTTTTGCTCCCGAGCTTGAGGTGGAGGGCCCAAGGTTGGGGCTAAAAAGTTCCTATCATCTTTGAGTGTTCCGTCCTTTGCTTTACTTTAAAACCAGATCGATGATCTCATCTAACTCATTTATTTTGATAATATCCAGATCTTTCTTAATATCTTCAGAAATATCTTTGATGTCGGCCTCGTTTCTTGCCGGAAAAACCACCGATTTCACTCCGGCCCTGTGTGCCGCCAAAACTTTCTCTTTCACACCGCCCACAGGAAGAATCCGGCCGGTTAAAGTCAACTCCCCTGTCAGCGCCACATTTCTTTTGCAGAGACGCTCTGTTAACAAAGAGATCAGAGCAACGGCGATGGTCAGGCCGGCTGACGGGCCGTCTTTGGGGATAGCCCCTGCAGGTACATGAATGTGGATATCGTTCTCTTCGAACATCCTGTCAGAAATATTCAATAAAGTTGAATGACTACGGATGTAGCTCATTGCTGCCTGAGCCGATTCTTTCATCACATCACCCAACGAACCGGTTAAGATAAGATTCCCCTTCCCTTTCATCTTAGCGGCCTCAATAAATATAATCTGCCCCCCCGCCTCCGTCCATGCCAGGCCGGTGGCGACTCCGATTCTTTCTTTGGCTTCAGAAACTTCAAAATAAAACTTCTTCGGCCCCAGAAAACTTTCAACAACTTCAGGAGTTATCAGATTTGAGCTGTCTTCTCTTATACCACTCAAAGTTTTACGGGCGATTTTGCGGCAGATCGAAGCGATTTGACGCTTGAGATTCCTCAACCCTGCTTCCCGGGTATATTCTCTGATGATCTTGTGGATTGCTTCGGAAGTAAAAACAGGTGGATTTTCGGAAATCCCGGCTTCCTCTATCTCCTTTGGTATTAAATAATTAGAAGCGATTTTCTTTTTTTCTTCTTCAGTATATCCCAAAAGGGTAATAACTTCCAGGCGATCCAGAAGCGGTCCGGGAATCAGATCCAGGGCGTTTGCGGTGGCGATGAACATCACACGAGACAGGTCAAACGGAACATCCAGGTAATGGTCTACAAAATACGTATTCTGCTCTGGGATCGAGGACTTCCAGCAGTGCTGCGGCCGGATCTCCTTTAAAGTCCCGGCCGATTTTGTCGATTTCATCGAGCATAATGAGCGGATTTTTCGTTTCCGCCCGCCGGATTTCCTGGATGATTCTACCGGGTAAAGCACCCACATAGCTTTTACGATGCCCCCTTATTTCAGCCTCATCTTTCATTCCGGCCAATGACATACGGATGAATTTTCGTTCCAAACTCCTGGCAATCGACTTCCCTAGAGACGTTTTCCCGGTACCGGGCGGCCCGGCAAAGCAAAGAACAGGGCCTTTGGGCTCCAGTCGAACATTTTTCTTGAACAGGGCTTTTTGTATGGTTGACCGGATTTCATTAAGTTTTAGCGGTTTTGTCAGGTAGTGGTATGATCCCTTTTTCATGGCTTCAATGGCCGTAGACACAGTGGCATAACCGGTGATGATAATAACCTCGGTAATTGGATTAATAGCCTTGGCTTTTTCCAGAACCGCCATACCGTCGACTTTCCCCATTTTAAGATCCGTAACGATAACATCAAAGGCGTTTTTTTCCAAAAAATTTAACGCTTCTGATCCGTTGGAAGCGGTATTGACATGATAGCCGTCTTTTTTAAAAACATGCTCCAGATTCTGGCGGGTAATTTTTTCATCATCCACCACCAATATTTTGTGCTGGCTTGACATCTTTAATACTCTGACGGAGAGATGCTCCAGAATTCTGTCTTTTATTTTGGCCAGTCCAAAGTGATCTTCATTGAGAATCGACTCGGCCCGTTTAATATCGAGATTGTCATCCGTCATTTTGTTCCAGGGGAGACTCACCAGATAATCGATATAGTTGATGCCGATGGTATATTCAGCACTTGAAGGCGAAGTTTTTGTCAGCCGCTCTATTTCTTTATAAGCGACTTTCTCCACCGGTTCGGGCATCTTAGCTTTGAGCACTTCTTCTTTTAATTCATTTATTTCCGATGGCAGTTCCTTCATTTGTCCTTTTTCTTTTTTAAAAATGCGCATGATAGGATTCCATTATTATTTCGATTAATTTAAACTATAAAAACAGATTCAACTCCGGCACGCAATGATTTTTTCGTGAGAGAACATAAGAAACCATTCGACGTTACAATCTGCAACGAAGCATTCTTTTTTTGCAATATAGTATAAGATATTAATATGAATATATATTTTTATCGATACGCAAAGAAGCATTGCAAATTGCAACTGTTTTTTGAATTTCGTGCTCAAACCAATCGCAATATTATATCAAATTTTTCAATATGATAGCTCTCGTTCGGCGTTGTTGGCACAGGAGTTGCTATATCTAATGATCAAAAGCAAAAAATAAATCGCACCAAGGAGGGATTCAGCCATGTTTAAATTCAAAGAGACTTTCGACAGATTGATGGTGGCAATTACGTTTGCCGAAGCCAATGAACATGAGCTTGCGCTCGATGTCTTACATGACCGACCGGAAAGGGACAGCCGGAAAAGGGTCGATGCCCATATTCGACACAGCGAAGAAACCCGGCCGCAGATGCGCGTTTAACAGGCCAATGTGTTGAAGGGTAAGAGGGGTTAAAAATGGAAAAAGTATTATTGGCCATAGACGGTATGACGCCTAACCGAAAACTATTTCGCTACGCGGTTGCACTTTGCAAGCGAATAAGGGCGGAGTTGAGCATATTTCAGATTATCAGGCCACAGTATTATCGAGAATATAAAAAAAAGATCCGAAAGAAAGGCTTGCTCGCGAGAAAGTTTCTTGAAGGGTCCATGATGGCGGCCACCTTTGCCGAAGCCGGAGAACATGAGACCGCCTTGGATATTATGGCCGATGCCTCAAAGGAAATCAGACGTCTCTTGCAGGAATCCGAAGAAGCAGGCGTTCATTGTCATTTTTCGATGAAATCGGGGAATCCTGAAAAGGAGATTGTCAATTATGTAAACGACCATCGGGACGTTGTTTTGACCATTTACGATGTTTCTGATCCAGATGTCAGTCGAACCACAGGTATTTCTATAAAGAAAAATGCACTCACAAGAATAAGAAAAGATTTGTCCGTTCCCCTGGTCACTGTTCACACATAGAAACAAATAGAGGAGGAGATAAAAAATGGCAGGAATTTTTGGAAGAATCAAACAAAAGTTGAGTAAGACCGGCAATAAAATGGACAAGTACCAGGAGGCGATCACATTTGCCCAAGCCGGTGAATCCGAATATGCCATGGAGGCAATGGCTGAGCAAAAAGAAGAACAGGAACTCACAAAACTGCTGGTTATAGGTAGAGAAAGCGCTTTTTCAAAAGAAATCATCGACTATGCTCTGGAAATGGCGCACCGGATGTCCTATGACATTCTGGCCTTAAATACTGCTCCTTTGTCCTGCGAAACATTCAAGCTCTTTTCGTCTTCTCGCAATCAGGTCTGTGAAGAGTTCAAAAGCATGTCTGAAAAAAATGCCGGTCTATTTCAGGAAGCTGCCGCTGAAAAAGGGATCCTTTTTGACCACATCGTGATGTTCAGCGATCCGGAAGAAGCGCTGGAATCCATCACCAAAGAACACAGAGACATCGCTTTTGTGGTTTCGGAAACGGTAGAGGATCGTGGTGAAAGCAGAATTGAAGAGGGTGAACGACTCCACACCAATCTTTTCGTTTATTCCATGGTATAATAAGCCGTTTGGTATTCGAAGTAATTAGCATATTTTAAATCCACAATGGCCCAATCACCGTTGGTGGATAACAATAATTCGTAAAACCATAGTCTATAGACCGCATATAAGCCGAAATCCGGCCTTTGTAAAAAGGCCGGATTTTTTTCACCTCATCCTTCCGCGAAGCATTACATTCTGCAACACCATGTTCTTTTTTGCAACACCCTGTAATAATCTGAAACTATTATAGAAAATGGTTTTTGCTTTATATCTATTGCATTTTGCAACATCCAATACATAATTTTATCAATGGCCGTGTCTTTAATTAATCCTACGATATCAAGAAGATCTATTATGGTTAATGAAGCTGGCACGAATGATGCTGACTCCTGAAGAAAAAATTACGTAACACAACAAATGTTTCAATAATATATGGCGGAGGTAGATATGGATACACATTTTATTTTTGGTCTTGTACTTGTTGGCTTTGCTTTTTGGCTATGCTTTAAGTTTAGAAAAAATAAAAAGGAATAACTGGTTAATAACCAACTAGTTTTTAGTTCCATAGTTGCAAATTTTTTGTTTTTTGTGGCAAAACTTTTTTCTTCTCGCCACAAAGACACCAAGACACTAAGAACGAATAACAAAATAAAATCCTTCGTGCCTGCCCGCCATCAGCTTCGCCTTAGGGTTCGCGCAAAAATAACTTCGCAGAATTGGCGCTCAGATTTGGTTCAGATTTGGCTGATCCGAGAGAGCAAAACCACAGGAATAGCGAGCTATTTCGCGGATTTTGTGAGTGAGGTATCAGCCAAAGATGGGCTGAAGCTGAGATGTAAAAATGTGAAGTTATTTTTGCGCGAGCCCTTAGGCGAGGCGGGCGGGTCTTTGTGCCTTGGTGGCAAATATTATTGGTTCTCTCCGAGCCGTAGGCTTACGAGCCGGAAGCCGGCTTGTCCGGGTTAGGATTATACGAGTACACAAGGAACTGAAAGGAATATTGAAGCAATGACACCTGAAATGATATTGACCATGATTGTACTTGGTTTTGTAATCGTTCTATTTATTTTCGAGTGGGTTCGCGTCGATGTTGTGGGGATCATCATGATGGTTTTGCTTCCCCTTATCGGCCTGGTGACGGCCAAAGAAGCATTCTTAGGTTTAAGTAGTAACGCTGTCGTCTCCATCATGGCGGTGATTATCATCGGCGCCGGTCTTGACAAAACAGGGGTAATGAACAAAGTGGCCGGACCCATCGTCAAACTGGCCGGCAACAGCGAGAAAAAGGTGATTACCCTGATATCCGGCACCGTGGGAATCATTTCGAGCATGATGCAGAACATCGGCGCCGCCGCCCTATTCCTACCAGCTGCCCAGCGAATTGGCAAAAGAATGGGGGTGCCGGTGTCCCGAATTCTGATGCCCATGGGATTCTGTGCCATTATCGGCGGGACCATCACGCTGGTGGGCGCCAGTCCCACGATTTTGTTAAATGATTTGATGGTTCTCGGTGGAGAAAAGCTGGAACCCTTCGGCCTCTTCACCCAGACCCCCATCGGAATCTGCCTTCTTGTCAGTGCCATTATCTATTTTATCCTTTTCGGCAAATTTATCCTTCCGGCCGCAGAGGGCGAAGCGGAAAAGGGGGTTACGGCGTTACTGATGGAAGCCTATGAGGGGCTTGAACATACATTTGAAATTCACATTCCCGATAATTTTAAAGGTCCCAAAATGTTAGCGGACCTGGCCATTAGGCCCAAGTTCCTGGTGACCGTGGTGGCCATCAATTTTGCAGCTGACAATGAAAAAAGTTTTGTGCTGAAAAGTACCGATAATATTTCTCCGGGAGATGACATTGCCGTTATCGGAAAAGTAAAAATGGTTCATATGCTGGTCGAAGAATACGGATGGGAGATCAAAGACGGCCTGGATATTTTCGCGGAGAGCCTGGCAGTAATTAATGCCGGAATGGCGGAAACAGTGGTTTCTCCCCGGTCTGAATTGATCGGCAAAACCATGAGTCAGGTCAATTTTAAAGAACTGTACGGGGTAAATCCGGTGGCCCTGTTCACCGGCAACAAGATCATCTACAGCAACTTAACCCATATTCGGCTGCAAATGGGAGACACGCTGCTGTTGCAGGGGCCCTGGGAAAAATTTCACATTTTAAGAAACCAGCCACAACCCCGGGCCCTCACATTTGCCACGCCCCTTGAAGGTGAAATTATGCGCCCTGAGAAGGCTAAGTTGGCCATGGTCTGGCTCGCAGTGGCATTGACGCAAATCATTGTCTTTAAAATTCAACTTTCGGTGGCGCTTATGTCCGGCGCACTGGGCATGATCATCACCGGTGTGCTTTCGGTGGATGAAGCGTATCGCGCTGTGGACTGGATGACGGTGTTTCTCCTGGCAGGATTGATTCCCCTTGGCATGGCTTTTGAAAAAACCGGAACCGCCGCGTTTATTGCAAAATTCGTTCTTGAAATGCTGGGACATCCGACACCGATTGTACTGTTGGCAGCGGTGGGTGTGATGACCTCTTTTTTTACCCTGGTAATTTCCAATGTGGGTGCAACGGTTCTTCTGGTTCCGCTGTGTATGAACATGGCGGTCATGGCCGGCGGTGACCCGAGAATGGCCGCGCTGGTTGTGGGACTGTCGGCGTCCAACACGTTTGTGCTGCCGACACACCAGGTCAACGCCTTGATCATGAGACCCGGGGGGTATCGAACGGTGGACTATGCCAAGGCGGGTGCAGTGATGACCGTCATCTTTTTAGCGGTGGAATTAACCATACTCTATTTCTTTTATGGAGTTCAGTAAATATCCGGTCGATCCATTGTAGAACGTGTTGGAAATATGATATTATAATTAATATCGGAAACTTGACAATTGGAAATGCCTGTGAAATCATCGGTTTGGCAGTCCGAACCGAGAGCTTCCGAGGACCGATGAATCGAAACAGGCCCCTCGACAATCGTGCTATTTCGAGTTATTTGCGGACGGTAATTGAAACTCCCTCCAGCCCCGTTGAAACGGAATTTCTGTGAAACCAAAGTCTTTGTAAAAAAAAGAGATGCCAGCTTAACATCGTTGCACGGGGGAGAAATAAATCAGGCTGAGTAAAACACGATGAAAATCAGTATCAGAAAAAAAGTTTTTCTCGCTTTTGCCATCTTTATAGGTCTCAGTTCACTGATATGGCTGCGCAGTTATTACAGCCAGTATATTCTCAATCAGAAGATCCAGATTATTGAAAGAAAATACGATTTGCTCAACGCTGTTCTGGAAGCCCGCCGGTATGAAAAAAACTATTTTTTATCCTTTGACAAAAAAAATATCGTTGAAGCTCTCGACTATGTCCGTCAGGCAGAGGATGTTCTCCGTGAAATATTGACCCAATACGGAAAGTACACCCTGGCAAAAAATCTCGACGAGAGTATTGCAGAATTGGTGACATACAAGGAATCCCTCACAAACCTTGTAAAGTTGCAGAAAGAAGGACACCTATTGGCGCCTCCGGATGCCGTCGAATTAATTCGAAAGCAGGGAAGAATTCTTACCAGTAAACTGGAAAAAATCGTTCGAAAAGAGAGCCAATTTACCCGCAATCTGATCGGTAAATCCAAGACGATTCATCTGTTGGCACTGATTCCTGTCTTTATCCTCTCTGTTTTAATTGCCCTTTTTTTGGTCTTCAATGTCAACCATCCGCTTAAAACCATTGAGAACGCCATTACCAAAATCGCCCGGGGAGATTTCGACAATATCCCCGAAATAAAAACCGGCGATGAATTTGAATCTTTGGTATCCAGCCTCAACCATATGATCGATGAACTGAACCGAAGGAGCAAACAACTCGTACAGGCCCAAAAGTTGGCTTCTTTGGGAAGACTGACCTCGGGTGTGGCCCATGAATTGAACAACCCTCTCAACAATATATCCACATCGATTCAAATTCTCATTGAAGAAATAGAAGAAGAAGATCTGGAATATAAAAAAGAACTGTTGGTCGGTGCCGAAAAAGAAGTGGAAAGGGGAAAGGAAATCGTTCGTTCGCTATTGGAATTCGCCAGAGAAAGGACTCTGACCCTAAAACAGGTAAATTTTAAGGATCTGGTTAACAGTGCAATTAAACATGTCAAATCGGAGATTCCGGATAATATACGTCTTAAAGTGGAGGTTCCTGATAACATACAAACCACTGTTGGTATACGTATTAGAAGCGTTTTAATCAATCTTATTACAAATGCCGTCTATGCTATAAAAGACGGTGGTGAAATTACCATCCGTGCCTATAGCGAATTGGAGAAAGATGGATTTTCTTTTCAGGTGACAGACACCGGTGAAGGGATTCCCCAAAATATCATCACAAAGATTTTTGACCCTTTTTTCACCACAAAAGAAGTCGGCAAGGGGTCAGGGCTGGGACTTTCCATCAGTTACGGCATCATGGAACAACATAGCGGTAAAATATCCGTTTCCAGTGAAGTCGGAAAAGGAACGACATTTGCCTGTTTTTTACCATTCCATCAGTCCGGACAAGTGGAATTATAGAAGGATAATTGTGGAAAAAAAGAAAGAGATTATTCTTATTGTTGAAGATGAGGATATTGCACGTAAGAATCTCGAGCATATTCTGATGAAAACAGGTTACGACGTTGTTTCCGTAAACAACGGGAGCAAGGCTGTTGATTTGCTTCACTCAAAAAACTTCGATCTGGTGATCACCGATCTAAAAATGGAAAAAGTAGACGGCATGCAGGTGTTGAATAAGACAAAAGAGCTTCAGCCCTATACAGAAGTCATTATCATCACCGGCTATGCCACCATTGAAACGTCAGTTCAGGCCATGCATAACGGCGCATACTATTATATCGCCAAACCCTATAAAATCGGAGAAGTTCGCCAGATTACCAAAGAGGCGCTTTTAAAACGGCGGCTTCGGCTTGAAAATGTTGAACTGAAAGAAACACTCAAAAACCAGGGAAAGATTTCCACCATTGTCGGAAAAAGTAAAGTCATGATGGATATTCAGAAGACCATCCACCAGATTGCCCCTTCGGACATCAATGTCCTGATTCTCGGTGAAAGCGGCACCGGTAAGGAACTGGTCGCTCGATCCATCCATCAGCTGAGTTCCCGTTCCGAAAAAGAATTCGTCGCCTTTAACTGTGGTTCGTTTACGGAAGAGTTGATGGCTAATGAGCTGTTCGGTCATGAAAAGGATGCATTTACCGGCGCTACAAAGGCAAAGGCAGGGTTGATCAAAGTGGCCAACGACGGCACGGTGTGTCTGGATGAAATCGGGGACATGCCGCTGAGTATGCAAGTGAAGCTGCTGCGCGTCATTCAGGAAAAAGAGATTTTGCCGGTGGGCGGCGAAACATCCCTTCCCGTTGATGTGCGCTTCATCGCAGCCACCCATCGCAATCTCAAACAAGATGTGGACAACGGCAATTTTCGTCAGGATCTGTTTTACCGTTTGAATGTCATTACCATAAAACTTCCCTCTCTCACCGATCGACATGGTGACATACCGCTTTTGGCACACCACTTCCTTTCCCAGAAAAATAAAGCCATGAACACAAATATTCAAAATATTCAAAAAGAATCCATGGAGTTGCTCCGTCAGTACAGCTGGCCGGGAAATATCAGAGAACTGGATAATGTCATTGAACGGGCCGTGGCCCTGGCGAAAGGGGCCGGAAATAACCGTCGACGATCTGCCGGAATATATCAGCAATCTTTCGGTTGAAACCTACCGCCGGATGGATTCAGAGATGCCGACACTGGAGGACCAGGAGAAAAACTACATTAAATGGATACTTGGTAAATGCGAGGGAAATAAAACCAAAGCGGCAAAAATAATGGGTATCGATCGGGTTTCACTCTGGAGGAAAATGAAGCGGTTTGGGATGAATGATGGGGCCAATGTTTAATTTGAATCCATTGATACAGGGCAACGCATTTGAATCCTAATAGAGAACGCTCCACGACGGCGTATATCTCTTTCCAACCGACTGAAACTTGTGCTTAACCACCCGTAAGCCCGAGCCGTGCCGGAGTTATAAATAAAAAGGGTGTTGCGGGACGCGATTTTATGGGGTCTGTTTTAACGTCCGCTTAACATTTTCGGCTGTTTTTCGATTAAATCCAGGCAGTGCACAGAGTTCTTCCAATGTTGCTGCCCGGATTTTTTTAATGCTTTTGAAATGTGTTAAAAGTATTTTCTTTCTCTTTTTTCCAACACCGGGAATTGAATCCAGCGCCGAATGTATAAATGTCTTTCCGCGATGCTTACGGTGAAAAGAAATGGCAAAATGATGGGCCTCATCCCTAATTCTTTCTAAAAAAAGGAGGAGGTCCCCTCTCCTGCCTAAATTTACGGGATTGGCCTGCTCAGGTTTAAAGATTTTATCTCGGGTTTCCCCTTTTTCTTCATTTTTTTTAGCTATGCTGATAATTTGAAAATTTTGTTCTATTTTCAAGGACTTTATTACCGCCACCGCTACATTGAGCTGTCCTTTACCGCCGTCGACCATCAGCATGTCCGGATAGGGCTCCGATTTTTCACCTTTGCCATACCTTCTTTTCAGGACTTCAGCCATATAAGCATAGTCGTCCGGTATGCCTGTTCCCTGGAGTTTGTATTTTCGATATAATGATTTATTGGGTTTTCCCTTTTCAAAAACAACCATTCCTGCAACCGCCGACGTACCTGAAATGTTGGAGATATCAAAACACTCGATCCGCCAAGGCATTCGGTCCATCCTCAGTTGTTTCTTGAGGCGGGAAAGCAGGTCCACGTCGTTTGCAATCAAAGCCTTATGTGTCTTCAAACTGTTTTCCGCATTCTGAGATGCACGTTGAACAAGACGGACTTTTTCACCCCTTTTGGGGCTTAAAATTCTAACCCGCCGGCCTTTGATATCCCTGAGAAATTCTTCAAGCAGTAATGTGTCTTCAGGAAGGGATGGGACAAGAATTTCATTGGGTACAAAAGGGGCTTTTTCATAATACTGTCGAATAAAAGTACCGGTCATTTCATTTTCAGTTGACATTGTTTCTGAAAAATTAAAATCCCGTATTCCAAGAAAAAATCCGTTTCGGATAAAAAGAATTGTGATCAGAGCAGCGTCATCAGACCGGGCAATGCCGATCACATCCCGGTCTATAAAGTCATTGGTAATCGCCACCTGTGTTTCGAAAGTCTGCTCAAGGGCGAACTTTTTGTCCCTCAGAACCGCCGCCCGTTCATAATCATGCACCTCGGCAGCGGATAGCATTTTCTGTTTTATTTGTTTAATCAGGTCGGGGGTTTTTCCCTTTAAAAACTGGATTACCTCATTGACCGTTTCGTTGTACGTATGTTTATCCACATCAAGGCAGCAAGGTGCAAGGCAGGCATCCATTTGGTAGTTGAGGCACGGCCGCGATCTGTTTTTAAAGTTTTCTGTTTTACACTTTCGGAGTTTGAAAGTCGTATGGATTATCTTAAGGGTTTTTTTAACAGCCCCGGAAGATGAAAATGGACCAAAATAGAGGCCCCCGTCTTTTTTGATTTTTCTAACGACTTTAAGGTTGGGATAGGGATTTTTTAGGTCCAGGTGTAATGAGGGGTATCGTTTGTCGTCTTTTAAAATAACGTTATAGCGCGGCCGGTACCGTTTGATAAGATTCGATTCGAGAATCAGCGCTTCTTTCTCACTCCCGGTTATAATGGTCTCAAAGTCCGATATTTTTTTAATTAGAATTTCTGTTTTAATGTCTATTTTTGACGTGTTGCCACGTAATGTTTTTTTAAAGTATGAAGCCAATCTTTTTTTAAGGTTTTTTGCTTTGCCCACATATATCACAGTTCCTTGGCGTCTTTCATGAGATAGACGCCGGGTGCAGACGCAACTCCGGGGAATTTGTCCTGTATCTCCGCTGCTGAACCTTCCATGGTCGGGTGCAGTTCAGTTGTCATTCTCTTTTTTGACATTTTTAGGTTCTTCTCTATATTTCAAAGACAATCATTTTCTTTATGGCTTCAATCTGATCCCTTAGCTCAGCAGCCTTTTCGAATTCAAGTTCGTCTGCCGCCGCCTTCATTTCTTTTTCCAGATTTTTCATGATATCATCAAGATCGTCCAAAGAATCATATTGAGCAACAGCTTCCGACACTCTGTCTAAAGGCTTATTATTGATTTCATACATCGACTCAAAGACGGAAGTAATACTTTTCTCTATGCTTTCCGGGGTAATTGAATGTTTTTTGTTGTAGTTTTCTTGAATGTTCCGTCGCCGGTTTGTTTCGTCAATAGCCTGTTTCATCGATTTGGTCACGGAATCTGCATACATGATAACCTGCCCTTTGACATTTCTTGAAGCTCGGCCGCAGGTCTGGACCAGCGACCGGGTCGAACGCAGAAAACCTTCCTTGTCTGCATCGAGTATGGCAACAAGAGAGACTTCTGGAATGTCGAGTCCTTCCCGAAGCAGATTGATGCCGATGAGGACATCGAACTTTCCCCGCCTTAAATCGTAGATGATATCCATTCTTTCAAGGGTGCGGATGTCTGAATGAAGGTAGCGAACCTTTATACCTATATCCGAATAGTATTCGGTAAGATCTTCGGCCATACGCTTTGTCAGGGTGGTTACCAGAACCCTTTCATTCCTTTTCCGGCAGATTTGAATTTCTTCAAACAGATCGTCCACCTGGTTTTCCGCCGACCGCACATCTATTTTGGGATCAATGAGTCCGGTGGGTCGAACAATCTGCTCTACAAGTCCATTTTTCGCCTTTGCAACTTCATGGTCGGAAGGCGTGGCCGAAACATATACGACCTGTGGCGTTTTTGAGTTGAACTCGTCAAATGTGAGTGGCCGATTATCCAGAGCCGACGGCAGTCTAAATCCATATTCGACAAGGGTTTTTTTGCGGGACCTGTCTCCTTTATACATGGCGCGAAGCTGGGGTATTGAGATATGACTTTCGTCGATAACGATCAGGAACTCTTTCGGAAAATAATCCAAAAGTGTGGGTGGCGGTTCCCCGGGAGCCCTTTGGGTTAAATGGCGGGAATAATTTTCGATCCCGTTACAATAGCCCAGTTCTTGCATCATCTCAAGGTCAAAGTCTGTTCTCTCTTCGATTCTCTGGGCTTCAATCAGCTTGTTATTCGCCCTGAAATAATCGATCCTCTGTTTCAATTCTGCAGTGATGGTTTTAGCGGCGTTTTGGAGAATACTTTTTTGAGTTACGAAATGGCTGGCCGGATATATGGTGACACGATCCAAGTGTTTTTTGAGAATACCTCTTAAAGGGTCGATCTCCGAAATCGCTTCAATTTCATCCCCAAAAAAATCGATGCGGAGAGCCTTGCTTTCTTCATAGGCCGGAAAGATTTCAACCCGGTCGCCCCTCACCCGAAAAACACCTCTATAAAAATCAAAATCATTTCTTTCGTAATGAATGGCAACCAGATCGAAAAGGAGCTTGTCACGGGTGATCTCCATCCCTTTTTCGATATCAACGCGCAGGGACAGATACTCCTCAGGTGCGCCGAGTCCGAAGATACAGGATACACTGGCGACAACAATCGCGTCTCTCCGGGAGAGAACCGACCGAGTGGCCGAATGCCGAAGCTTGTCGATCATTTCGTTGATGGATGAGTCTTTCTGGATATAGGTATCGCTTGAAGGAATATATGCTTCCGGCTGATAGTAATCATAGTAGCTGACAAAATATTCTACTGCATTCTCGGGAAAGAGCAACCTGAATTCGCTGTAAAGTTGAGCGGCGAGTGTTTTATTCGGAGCGATGACCAGCGTAGGTTTCCCGACCTTTGCAATAACATTTGCCATGGTAAATGTTTTGCCTGATCCTGTGACGCCCAAAAGAACATGATGCTTCTTGCCCGACAAGATTCTTTGAGTCAAGGTGTCGATGGCATGGATCTGGTCACCTTTAGGGATAAATTTCGAGAACAACTTAAAGGAAGGCATAATGTTAGGTATGATATATTTACTGTTCTTTCTTGGTGACTTAGTGCCTTAGGGGCAGATGCGAATTCATTAATTATTGATTTTCCAAATCGGGCCCTCGGCCCGGTCTTCTAAACTAATACCCATATCCACAAGCTCTTTTCTGATCTGGTCGGCCATTTCCCAATTTTTTGCTTTTCTGGCAACCTCTCTCTTTTCGACCATTTCAGCAACAACAGCGGGATCGATGGATTTTTGTTCAAGAACCCGGGTCTGTTTGTTATCAAAATATTTAGTGGGGTGTTCAAGAAACATCCCGAGTATTTCCCCTGTTCTTCGAATGTCCGCCAGCCCGCATTGTATGGTTTTCTTTATTTGGTCGGAACCGCTGTTTTCATACTCCAGTTGCTCTCTAAAAGGCAACTCAAGCTGTTCCGTTTGCTTTATTTGGTCGATACCGCTGTTTTCATGCTGGTCCAGAAGACGATTGAGACTCCGAACAGCATCAAAAATAATACCGATACTGCGAGCTGAATTAAAATCGTCATCCATTGCATCACAAAAATGCTTCCAGCAGATACCGGGTTCAACGTCCTGGACTAAAATGGGTCCCACCTTTTTTTCAATCCGTTCAAGAAGTGCATAAATCTTATCGAGCCCTTTGGAAGATTCATCCATGGCCTTGTCTGTGAAGTCGATGGGACTCCGGTAATGATTTGACAGCAGAAAAAGGCGCACAGCTTCAGGATGATATGATTTCAACACATCTTTTATCATCAGAAAATTGCCCAAAGATTTCGACATTTTTTCCTGATTGATATTTACAAATCCATTGTGTACCCAGTACCGGACAAACGGCTTCCCGGAAAGGCTCTCGGATTGGGCAATCTCATTTTCATGATGGGGAAAGCACAGGTCTTTACCGCCGCCATGGATATCGAAGGTTTCTCCCAGATATTCACTGCTCATTGCCGAGCATTCTATATGCCACCCAGGTCTTCCCGGGCCCCAGGGACTGTCCCAAGCCGGCTCTCCAGGTTTGGCGGACTTCCATAAGGCAAAATCAAAAGGATTTTGCTTTCTTTCGTCAATATCGATTCGGGCTCCGGCCTCCATATCCTCAAGTTTGCGACCGGAAAGTTTTCCATATCTCTTGAATTTTTCAACAGAATAATAGACATCCCCGTTTATCTGGTATGCAAACCCCTTTAAAATCAATTTTTCAATAAATTCCACAATCTGAGCGATGTGGTCCGTGGCTTTCGGTTCGATGGTCGCCCGCTGGACGTTCAAGGCATCCATGTCTTGATAAAATTCTTCGATGAATCTCTCGGCAACCGCCTTTGGATCAATGCCCAGTTGATTTGCTTTCCGGATGATTTTATCGTCAACATCCGTGAAATTTCTGACATACGTAACATCATACCCTTTTGCTTTCAGATAGCGTGCAATAACATCAAACACCACCACAGACCGTGCATGTCCGATATGGCAAGCGTCATATACCGTTGGGCCGCAGACATACATATGTACCTTCCCGGCCTCTAAAGGTTCAAAAAGTTCTTTTTTACTGTTCAATGTATTGAAAATGCGAAGTGCCATGTTTCATCATCCGTTTTATTAAAACCTTGCGCAATGAATATCTAATCGATAAGCGCGACACATACGGCGCCGATCCCCTCTCCTTTTCCGATCATTCCAAGACCTTCGAAGGTCGTTCCCTTAACATTAACACGATCCGGGTTAATTTCAATTGCTTGAGCAATATATTTTTTCATTCTTTCTTTATATGAAGAAATTTTTGGAGCATCAGCGAACACGGTTGAATCCAAGTTCACGATTTTAAAGTTTCTTTCCCTGACCAAACGATAGGTTTTTTCGAGAATTTTTATACTTGAAATATCTTTGAACTCCGGATTCGTATCTGGAAAATGCACGCCGATATCATCGAGTCCAGCCGCGCCTAAAAGTGCGTCACACACAGCATGAACAAGTACATCGGCGTCTGAATGTCCGAGCAACCCTTTTTCAAAAGGGATGACGACTCCCCCCAGAACGAGTTTCCGTCCTTTAACCAATCGATGAACATCATATCCTATACCTACGCGCATGGTTCCCCGCAAATTTATCCTTTAACCGCAACACACACCATATTGATAATAGTTGGCGTACGTTCAGAATATCATCAAGATTATTTTTTTACTTTTTACGGAACTATCAAAATTGGTTCCGGTGGATCCAGTTGAGCCTTGAAATTGTTCATATAGCATAAAATATAAATCTATACAAAGCATGAAAAAAACATTGATGATTCTGATCGGGTGAAATATGGTTTCTCAGTTTTAATGAATAATACACCCTGAATACCGAGACATGCCATGCCGATTCGAATGATTGCACAAGAGTTTTACCGGCTCCTTCAAAATGTGGAAAAAGTTGAGAAACAACTTAAGAACGCACCTTTTGAGAAACATGAAGAAATCAAAGATCAGCTTCGCAAATTAAAAGCTGAGCGAAATCGTGTGCGGGCTATTCTTGAAGGTAAAAAGGAACACAAGCTCAACCGTTCAACATGATAAACAGACGCAATCATTCGACCATCTGTGCAAAAATTGTTCGGGATTGGAGTATAAACAAATGAACAACCGTGTTTTATTGGAGCAAATTATGCATAAAGAGAAAATCCCCCTTAACGAACATGAATCAAAACAGCTCCTTAAGGAATATGGTATTCCTGTTGTCAATGAAATGATTGTTTTAAGCCAAAATGAAGCCGTGGATGCCGCCGATGAAATTGGATATCCGGTGGTTCTCAAGGGACTTGGGTCTACCCTGCTTCATAAAACTGAACGAAATCTGGTTCATTTGAATCTCATGGATGCTCAAGCGGTTATTAAGGCCGCCCGATCCATTACTGCCGAGGCAGGTCATGAGCTCGAAGGCCTTTTGGTTCAGCCCCAGGTTCAAGGCAAAAGAGAGTTTGTTTCCGGCCTTTTTCAGGATGAGCATTTTGGTCCTGTGATAATGTTTGGACTGGGCGGTATTTTTACCGAAGTCCTTTCTGATATTTCACTCCGGCTTGCACCATTAACCGAAACCGATGCTGCTGAGATGCTCGATGAAATCAAAGCAAAATCACTTCTTGGAAATTTCAGGGGTGAAAAGGCAGCAGATCGGGGGCAACTGATTAAAACACTGCTGGGTCTCTCCCGAATCGGAATGGAGCATCCTGACATTGCTGAAATAGATATCAATCCGTTGCTGATAACACATGCCGGCGATGTGTTGGCGCTTGATTCCCTGATCGTCATGGATAAAGCGCCGAGAAACAAGGAATACTTGCCGCCCATCGATCCTGCTTTGCTGGGATATTTTTTTTATCCAAAAGCCATCGCTTTTGTGGGCGCCTCCGGCAAACTGGGCAAGTGGGGCCATATACTCCTGACTTCGACCATAAGCGGCGGATTTAAAGGAGAAATTTATCCTGTAAACCCAAAAGGCGGTACAATCGCAGGACGACAGGTCTATCGATCGGTTGCCGAAATTCCCGGAGATGTAGACTTGGCGGTGGTTACGGTGCCGGCATCAAAGGTTATGGATCTGATACCCCAGTTTAAAGAAAAAGGTATCCGGAATATGCTTCTGATAACATCGGGGTTCGGAGAAACCGGTACAACAGGAAAGAAATTAGAAGAACGTCTTGTAAAACTCGCGAGACAAGCAGGAATACTGGTGCTGGGTCCCAATACAATGGGAATTTGCAACCCCCATATTAATCTATTCTGCACAGGCAGTAACGTCCGGCCGAAACCGGGTTCTACTGCTATCGTGGCTCAATCTGGAAATATGGGAGTGCAATTGCTGGCTTTTGCCGAAAAACAGGGTATTGGGATTCGGGGTTTTTGCGGCTCCGGCAACGAGTCGATGATTACAATCGAGGATTACATGGATGCTTTTGAAGTCGATTCATCTACCCGAACCGTGATCATGTATCTGGAAAGTGTCAAAAACGGTCGTCGTTTCTTTGATAGCGCTCGTAGATTGGGGAAAAAGAAGCCGATTGTTCTTTTAAAAGGCGGTCAGAGCAAGGCAGGGCATAGGGCTGCAGCAAGTCACACAGGCGCAATGGCTTCAGACTCAAAGGTTTTCAATGCCATATGCCGCCAAACCGGCATCGTGAAAGTCGACCAGTCGATGGATCTACTCGACCTGGCCGCTTCATTTTCATCCCTCCCGCTGCCCAGGGGAAATCGCACTGCCATTATGACGCTGGGCGGTGGCTGGGGTGTCGTTACAGCAGACCTCTGCTCGGAATACGGGCTAGAAGTCCCGGAATTGTCCTCTGAAATCGTGGATAGGCTCGACAAATTGCTTCCTTCATACTGGAGCAAGTCGAACCCCGTAGATCTTGTGGGTGAGAATGACACCCGCCTACCGATGATTGCAATGGAAGAACTTGTAAAATGGGATGGCTGTGATGCGGTAATCAATCTGGGTATTTTGGGCCGTAGAATCATGGTGAAAAATCTTGGTGATTCGGTTCTTAAGGCAGATCCCGCTTATTCCCCTGAATTTATTGAATCCATGAACAGAGCCCTCGTCGAGTTCGAGACGAAGTATATCGATCATATTGTAATACTGATGGAAAAATACCAAAAGCCGATAATCGGTGTCAGCCTGTTGACCGACGAAAAAGATAATACCGTCTATAAAGTTAAGGGCGGTCAATATAAAGGCGTATTTTTCGAGACACCGGAACGAGCGGTGAAAGCAATAGCCAGAATGTATGAGTATCAACGCTTTTTGACGAAAACGCAGCAAGGTTAACCGATGAGTTTTCCTTGTGATAATGATGTCGTTATGTTAGTTTAAAACCATGATTCCACAATTTATGAAGTATTCACTCCCAAAAAATTTTAAATATAGGTTCGATTTTGAAATCGGCTATCTTACAAAAAGCCCTTGTAAAAACTGTGTGAGAAAAAGGGACATTCCGGAGTGCATAGACGAATGCAACATGCTCGATAAAATACACACCGTTTTATCAGAAGCAGTGTCGTGTTCGAAGCGAAGCTGATCGCTTGTTTTAAATTAGTCCATTTATAATTCGGGTCATTAACGGGATATCTGCTAAACGGAAAGGGGGCGGTATGACCAACTTTAAACACGGTAAAAGTCCAGTCTGGAAAGCGCTGATCCGACACGCTGAGGTCATGAATCGCCCTGAAAACCATTTGAAATATCTTCTTGAAAGTAATGACCGACTTTCAAAATTCTCCTTAAAGGCCGCCGGTATTTTCTATGACTTTTCACGACAGAGACTCGATGAAAAGACCATGGATCTTTTATTTGAACTGGCTGAGGACTGCCGTCTAAAAGAGCAGTTTTCAGCCATGGTCCAAGGAGAAAAGATTAATACAACGGAAAACCGGCCGGCCCTTCACACAGCGGCTAGGAATTTTTCAGGCCATCCTGTTTTTGTTGATGGAAAAGATGTAATGCCTGAAATAAGCAACGTTCGAAATGAAATCAGACAATTTGTTTCTCAAATTCATGACGAAAAGATCACCGGATCTACCGGAAAACCTTTCAGACAGGTGGTCGTTATCGGGATCGGCGGATCCTATCTGGGCACGGAATTTGTTGCCGATGCACTTAATTTTCTGGCTGATAAAAAAATTGATATCATGTTCCTCTCAAACGTGGATATCCATAATTTCGGCAAGATTGCCTCCATCATCGATATTGAAACAACCCTTTGGGTCGTCATCTCAAAAAGTTATACCACCCCTGAAACCATGGCCAATGTTCATCAGGCCCGAGCTTTTATTAAAGAAAAAGGCCTCGATCCCGGCAAACATTTTCTAACGGTTACCAGCAAGGGATCTCCCGGAGACGATCCCAAAAATCCGGTGCTTGCATCCTTTCATATGTTCGATTTCATCGGCGGAAGATTCAGTGTTACCTCCGCAGTCGGAGGGGTTCCACTGAGCCTTTATCTTGGGTATGAGCGCTTTGAGCAGTTTTTGAAAGGTGCTGAAGCGATGGATCTACATTCCCGGAATGCATTGGAAAGAGAAAATATTCCCCTTGTTGCCGCCCTTATTTCAGTATGGAACAACAATTTTTTGGGATATCCGGCCCAGGCCATCATCCCTTATGCCTCGCCCCTTTCCAAGCTGGCCCCACACATCCAGCAGCTGAGTATGGAGAGTAACGGCAAATCGGTGACAAAAGACGGTAACCGTCTGGATGATTCCACAGGTACCATCGTTTTTGGAGAACCCGGAACCAATGCCCAGCATTCATTCTTTCAGCTGGCACATCAGGGACAACCCTTCCCCATCGACTTTATTGGTGTCATCCATCCCCATTATAATCAGTACCAAAATCGATCAAAAGGTGTCACCAATCATCAGGAGCTATGGGCGAATCTCATCGCACAACCGGCTGCCCTTGCCACAGGAAAGGAAGATTCGAATCCCGCGAAATTTTTTTCCGGAAACAGACCCTCATCGACCATTCTTTTAAAGGAACTTTCACCTGAAAACATCGGCCGTCTTCTTTCCTTTTACGAAGCCAAAACGGTATATGAAGCTTTTATCTGGGGCATTAATCCCTTTGATCAGTTCGGCGTTGAGTTGGGCAAAACCCTTGCCACGGATATACGAAAACAGATGGCCACAAAAAATCGAGACAAGAAGCACACCTTTGATGATACAGATCCCATAACCAGATTCTATTTGGATACGCTGTTCCATGACAAATGACCCCAACATGTCCCCCAAACACTGGCGGCGGTTTCTGCTTAACCGCTGGGTGTTGACCGCAGTAGCGTCCATAGCGCTGTATGCCCTGCTCGGCTTTTTGCTGACACCCTGGTTGTTCAAACGCTATGTGAGCAATTACGCCGCAGAAAAGCTCAAGCGCAAAGCCTCAATTGCAGAGGTCCGCGTCAACCCGTTTCTTTTTACCTTTGAGGCCAAAGACTTTGTACTCCAAGAGGTGGATGATCGCCCAATTATTGGCTTCGACAGAATGTTTGTAGACTTTGAGCTCTCAAGCCTATTTCGCTGGGCGTGGACATTTGCCGATATTCGTATAGAACGACCGTCATTACACATAGAGATCCAGCACAACGGCCGTCTTAATTTCGCAGATCTTGTTGACAGCCTCCCCAAGTCGGAAGATCCACCACCCACCGACCATCGCCCGCCACGACTCCTGGTGCAACACGCTGAGGTCGTTGACGGCAGCTTCACTTTCAGCGATCGTTCAGATATCACTCATGCTATAGAAACATTTTCGCCACTCAACCTCGAATTCAAAGAAATATCTACAATCCCGGGACGCAAAGGTCCCTACACCGTCAAGGCCGACCTTCCTGGCGGCGGTACGGTTGGCTGGCGGGGCGAAGTATCCTTACACCCTATCTTTTCCGAAGGTGAATTAAGCATGGCAGGCTTCAAGCTGGCCACAGCATGGAAGTTCACTCAGGACGAGTTGAACCTTGCCAAGCCGGCTGGAGATATAGACTTCAGTACCCGCTATCGTTTCGATTATCAAAAGCGCATCGCCCTTTTGCTTTTGCAAGACGCAAAATTCGCACTAAAGGGACTTTTGCTCACAGAAAAGGGCAAGAACACACCCTTGCTTGCTCTGGATGCAATTGAAGCCGATGGCATGCGTTTCGACCTTCAAGCCCGGGAGCTCATAGTTCCAAACATCTTCGTGCGTGACGGTAAAGTTACGGTATCAGTGGATGAAAAGGGATTGTTCGACTGGCAGAAGCTTGCTACGCGCCGGGAGTCCACAGACGTAAGTGCACCGACCCATGGCGCCTCAACACCCGAAAGCCAGCCATGGCGCTTGAAGGCAGGAGAGGTGAAAGTTGAAAATGTTGCGGTGGATTATTCAGACCACAGCCGTGCCAACCCAGTGGCGCTCACTGTCGGCGGCCTTAATATTTTGTTGAACGCGTCGGCAGAAGTTGGCACCGGACCGGTAAAAGCTATTGTGGACGATCTGGAAGTAGCGTTGAATCGTGTCTCAATTTCGGAAGCAGGTGACGATACCCCCTTCCTATCACTAGACACGCTTACGCTGAATGACGGCCGCATCGATATTGGCAGTCGTGAGATAACGATCACGCGGGTTGGGGCTACCGGCGGTGAAACAGACGTGACACGCGGTAAAGACGGGCGTATCCGTCTGATTGAGATGTTTAATCCAGAGGATAAAGGCCGCCTGAAACGCGATATCGCCGAAACCGGTCTAAAGGCGCGGGCCGAGGGCAAGCCCTGGTCGTTTAGCCTTGATAAGTTCGAGATGAACGGCTTCCAGGTGGCTCTGCAGGACAACACCATTGTCCCGACCATGGTTTATGACCTAAAAGATATCCGGATATCACTAAAAAATCTTACCAACGATGTTAAAACGCCCATCGACTTTAAAACAGATCTAAAGATTGCCCAGGGCGGAAGTATAAGCGTCAGTGGTCAGGTCAGCCAGGTCGGCGACCGTGCCGATGCCCGAGCGAAAATAACGGGGATAAACCTTAAACCGCTACGCTCGGCCCTAGCCAAGTTCACGTCGCTTGTGCTTGAGTCTGGCACCATCTCCGCATCGGCTCGGGTGAAGTATCGTTCTGTCAAATCCGGTCCCCGATTGCGCGCCAACGGCTCAGTAAGGGTTAACAAACTCATATTAAACGAGGAAGGCACCGGTGATCGAATCCTCGAATGGAAGGAGATGGCTGCTGATGGACTGAAGTTTGAGCTGTCACCTGATCGCCTGCAGATCGAAAAGTTGAGATTGCTGGAGCCTGGCGCCAAGATTGTGATCTTCAAAGACCGTAGCGTAAATCTGGCCAAGGTGCTAAAGAGCTCGGATGCGGTTGGCACCGAAACAGCAACACACCAGGAGCAAACCCCGACTGTCGTGCCGAGCAAAGATCGGGCACTTTTTCCGGTGAGTATCGAGCGGGTTCGCGTGGAAAAAGGTGTTGTTGATTTCGCTGATTTCAGCCTAGTTTTGCCTTTTGCTGCTCATGTGACTGACTTAAGCGGAGGTGCTACGGGCATATCTTCCAACCCGGCGAGCCGAACCATGATTAAACTCGAGGGCAAGGTTGACAAATACGGACTCACCACTGTGGAAGGTGAGATGAGTCCGTTCGCGCCCAAAACGTTCACTGATATCACCGTGACATTCCAAAACGTAGATATGAAGCCCCTCAGTCCTTATAGCGCCACGTTTGCCGGGCGAAAAATCGCATCTGGAACCCTCAACCTCAATTTGGAATACAAAATCCAGGACAGCGAACTTCTCGGAGACAATAAAGTGCTGTTAGATCGATTCACCCTCGGCGAGAAGGTTGAGGCACCAAACGCAATTAATCTGCCGCTAAATTTGGCTATCGCTCTCCTTACCGACCATGAGGGTAAGATCGATGTGGCGGTGCCGGTGAGTGGCAATGTGGACAATCCGAAATTCAGTTACGGACATGTGATCCGGCAGGCGTTGGTCAACCTTATCACCAAGGTCGTAACTGCACCGTTCAGAGCGCTGGGGGGCCTTTTTGGCGATAAGAGCGAACAGATGGACGCCATCGCTTTCGATCCCGGCAGCGCCCGCTTGCTGCCTCCAGAGCAGGAAAAACTAAAAGAGATTTCGGAAGCTCTCAAAAATCGACCCCAACTGAGGATGGTAGTAGAGGGTCGTTTCGACCCTAAAATGGATGGTGAAGCGTTGCGTACCGAGCGTGCACGGCGTGCTCTTGCTGAACAGGCGGGTGTGAAACTCGCTCCCGAGGAGGATCCGGGACCGATCGCATTCGACAGCGCAAAGACCCAGAGAGCCCTGGAAAAGCTGATTGAAATGCGCCTTGGGGACAAGGCGGCCGATGATTTCAAGTCCCAATACGAAACAGCAACCGGCGAAAAGGCCAAACCCGTGAAACCCTACCTGGCCTTTTTCGGTTGGGAGAGTTCGGATACCGCCTATTATCAGGCCATGTTCGAGGAATTGGTGAAGCGCGAGCCGCTCACCGACAACGACCTCCAGAATCTCGCTCAAAGGCGGGGAAAAGCGATCATAGAGGCCCTTAGTACCACCGCCGGTCTGGACGCTGCACGGGTGAGCGCCGGAAGTCCCGGTCCGGTGGAGAAGGCCTCGACGAAAACAGTCAACACCAAGCTCAAACTGGACGCCATCAAGCCATCTGAGTAGTTCGCCCCAAGTTTCTCTATAACGGTTACCGGCTCGCCCAATACCTGGTTGTCACAGCGTCAACCGCTCAATAATAGGTCTTCTCCGTTCCAGTTGCTATCGCGACGCACCGCTTTGAGTATTAGCTGAGGGTCAATCAAACGATTCTTCTCCAAACCTGTAAATTACAGATCCCCACGTCAATCCGGCACCCAGGGCCAGAAAAGCGACGGTGTTTCCATTTTTGATGCGACCCATTTCAATGGCTTCATCCAGTGCAATGGGAATGCTTGCCGCGGTTGTATTGCCATAACGCTGGACATTGTTGAACACCTTTTCAGGAGAAACATTCAATGCCTTTGCAAATGCTTCGTTTATGCGAAGATTTGCCTGATGCGGAATGAAAAGGTCGATGTCGTCCAGAGAAAGATTGGCCTTTTTTAAGGTTTCTTTGATTACCAATGGGAGTCTTTTTACTGCTGTTTTAAATACCAGCCTTCCGTCCATAACCGGGTAATGCCGGGCCTCTTTCATCATCTCTTTGCTTAAAAATGGGCTTATTTTGTGAGACGGCAATTCCATCATGAGAACATTTGCAAGTTCTCCCTGGGCGTGAAGTGTAGCGGCCAGAACGCCAACCGGTTCCTCGGTTTCAACCCCCTCCAGACATACAGCGCCGGCGCCGTCCCCAAAGATTACCGAAATATGGCGTCCCCGGGGAGAGATGTCGAGTGCCGTGCTATGGACTTCAGCGCCGACAAAAAGAATCCGATTTGCATGTCCGCTTCGAATAAAAGCGTCCGCAGTCGTAAGACCGTATATAAACCCTGTGCACTGCTGACGGATATCCAGCGCAGGTGTTTTTTCAAGTCCGAGTTTATGCTGCAACATACATCCTGAACCCGGAAAATAGATATCCGGACTCATTGTCGCGAAAATAATGAGTTCGATATCTTCAGGTGACCACCCTGCCCGCTTCAAAGCAATCTTGGAAGCTTCAAGTCCGAGATCAGAGGATCCTACGCCACCATTTTGAGGGACCCAGTGTCGCTGCTCGATTCCCGTACGCTGGCGTATCCATTCATCGGATGTATCCATCCATTGGGAAAGATCATCGTTGGTGACAACACGTTCCGGAAGATAACGACCGGTTCCTTTAATGATTGTTTTTACCATAGAAACACCTCAGAATTTTATTCTGCAGATTCCCACAACGCATCTTTGAGACCGGATGTGCGCTCAATTTTACGAAATATGGTTGTTTTAATGATCCCTTCTGTTCCCCAAATCGATATGTTTTTTCTGGCGCGAGTGATCCCTGTGTAAAGCAGTTCACGCGTTAATACAGGATAATCCCGATTCGGCAGGATTAGAAGGACTGTTTCAAATTCTGATCCCTGGCTCTTGTGAACGGTCATTGCATACGCCGTTTCGTGCTCCGGGAGTCTGTTTGGAAGAAACCGCCTGGGTTCACCGGAAACACCTTGAAAATAGACAAACAGCTCTTTGCTTTTTGAATCCGGCGCGGTCATGGTGACACCAACATCGCCATTAAAAAGTTCCAGACTGTAATTATTTCGGGTAATCAAAACAGGTCTGCCCCTGTACCAGGGATGAGTCGAAAATTTATCGGGATCTATCAGTCCTTTTCCGCTTAATATTTGTTCTGCCAATCTGTTTATGGCATTGACACCCAATAAACCGACTTTAACAGCGCACAGTATTTTAAATCGACTAAAAAGTTCAAGAGCTTTGTGGGGATCGTCCGCATTCAGATATTCTGAATATTTTTGGATGACCCATTCTGATAAGGCCTTGGAAAGCGCACCGGGTTCTGAAATCTCTTTCCAATCGATTGTATCCGGATTGTTTTTCAGATGAAAAAAGGCGTCATCAATGTTCCCGTGGTTTACGGCACGGCTGCATTCCCCGATTCCGCTGGATTTGGCAAACCGATAGCTCTTTTTAAGAACGACCATACTGTCATAAATGCCCGGCTTGTTTTTCTGTTCCTCCTTTGAGATATCTATTTTTTGCTGGGTTATATCTTTGAACTGTTTGCAAAAATATCTTGAAAATGTATGGACATTGTCTCTGTCACAGATGTCGGCCATGACAAAACCCGTCTCCACCGAGGCCAACTGGTCCCTGTCTCCGATCAGTATGAGCCTGGCATCATCCGGAACAGCTGCCATGAGTTTAGACATCAGGGCAAGATCTACCATAGATGCTTCATCCACCACCACGATATCCGCAATCAGCGAATTTTCAGCGTTATGGCGAAAATAAGGGGATCCCGGAATGGTTTTCAGCATTCTGTGAATGGTATACGCTTCATCGGGTATGGCATCGATAATATTTTTTTCGCAGTTGAGTGTTTTTTTTGCAGCTTTCACCGATTCCCCGATTCTTGCCGCTGCTTTGCCGGTCGGTGCTGCGAGAAGAATATTTAAACGGTCTTTTCGAGAGAGTTCTAAAAGCAGTGCCAGAATTTTTGCCATGGTGAAGGTCTTTCCAGTTCCCGGACCTCCGGTGATGACACAGAATTTTTTAAACGCAGCAATAACGGCTGCCACCTTCAGCCATTTGGAATCCTCATCGTTTTCCGGGAAAAGCCTTTTTAAGCTGTCCTTTAAAAGGGTTCGATCTATATTGGGGTTGTCTTCTTTCATACGGTGAGTAATGGCGTCTGAAAGATGATTTTCATACTCCCAATATCTATAAAGGTATAGTCTGTTTTTTTTGTCGAGTATCAGGGGTCGAAAATCTCCGGGTTGTCCAACCGCCCGACATCGGCTTATTTTCTTTGACCACTCGGAAAGTTCCGGACCTTTAAACGCCGCATCACCGTTCAATTCTAAAGAGATCGACGTTTCCGCCACAGACCCGAGGTCAAGATATACATCTCCGTTTCCGGTGGCACGGCTGACAAGGGCTGCAGCCAGAAAAATATCCGGATCGTCATTTTTATCGATCTCGGCAATAAAATTGGCAAAATGAACATCCGTATCTGTTATATTGTCTTTATGATATAAAGTGGTTATATAGTTTTTATTCATCCTATTCACTAGTTTTCTAATCTCCTGGAATCAACGCTTTCAACAGGGCGTTAACAAGATCTGTGTTGGGAAGGTCTTTGTAAATACCGAATTCCGGTCCTCTGTCAGGATCCACCCCTCTTATAAAGATATAAAAGACACCCCCAAAGTGTTTTTCATAATCAAAACCCGGGAATCTTAGCCGAAGGTATTGATAAAGGGAAAGGGTGTAAAGATGATATTGGAGAATGTAAAAATCATTGTTCATAATTTCCGTCAAAGCATCTTTCCCATAATCTTCCACGCAGGGTCCTAAAAAGTTCGATTTCCAGTCCACCAACCAGAAACGACCCTTATGATAGAAAACCATGTCTATGTACCCTTTTATAAACCCTTTGGTTAAAGAGAAGTTGAGTTTCTCAAGCCGATCTGGAAAACCATCATGAAGATCGATGCCGCCATAATTTTCGAATATCTTTTTGAGACCCTGCGGCGAAACCGGTTTCAATGGAAAATAAAACTCCATTTCGTTTATCCTGTCGTTGCATTGAACTGAAGAAAGCCTTAAAGTCGTTTTGCTTATCTCAAGCGGTATTGAAAGAACTTTGTCTATCATGGTGCATATCGGTTTTTGCCATTTGGATTCAAATCCATACACCTGTAATTTGTCGGTTACCAATCTAACGTTATCTTCTGAATTGCCGGCCGCAAAATCAAGATGTTCAAAAATATCGTGGAAAAAAATTCCAGGCCGAGTTCCTTTTGGAAAGGAAAAAATATCTGCATTTATATTTAGATCCAAATTGCCGGCGGTTAAAGGTTTTTGAAAAGAATGGAATGCGTCCCGATCCGGGAGTTCTTGATCCGATGCCCGCTGGGATATCAGATGTGAATAACTCGATATTTTCCAGGAGGTATCGATTTTTCCCGAAAACCTTTTGAAGGAAATGTTTTCCTTTTTATCCGCGCCCGTCAAGAGTTCTGCGCCATTATCAAGCGGCAATGGAATAATATCTATAGCTCCATCTGATTGGTTTGAAAGTTGAATTAAATCTTCTCGCATATCCGCATCATTTTTTTCTGACACAGTTGTTTTTAAAGATGTAACCAGATCTTCTTTTTTAAAAACATCCGCGGATTGCGCTTGATAATGTAACAGGTAAGCGATGGCGGAAGTTTCAGCAGTATTGAATCGACCCCAGATAAGATAGCATCTTTTTATCGCTCGTGTTAGGGCCACATAAAGTAATCTCAGGTTTTCCGCCAGAAGTTCATTTTGGGCTTTGGTCAAGTGGGTTCGGATTTCCTTTGACCCGAGATCGAAGGTCAGCGCATCATTGTTTTCACTGTTGTGAAATTGAACCTCGCTGCCTTTAATCACAGACCCGTCCCACGCAAAGGGGCAGAACACAACCGGGTACTCGAGACCTTTGCTTTTATGGATGGTTATGATTTTTACGGCTTGGTCATCACTTTCAAGTCGAAGTTGATGGGTTTCAGATTCAGGCGTAACAGCGCGTATTTGTTCCGATAGCCATTTCAGGAGGCCGGTCATCCCAAGTTTTTTATCAACCGACGCCTGGTGAATAATTTCTGTCAAATGGAGAAGATTGGTCAGTCTTCTTTCCCCATCCGAAAGCCCTAGAAGTCGTTCCCTGACACTCTCTCGGACCATTAACATTCGAAACATCCGGATAAAACCGTACCGGCTCCACAATCGGAAATATTCCCTGAAGTCATCGGATCTGTTGGCCAACCAGAAAGGGTTATCCCCTGCTGAATCGAGTTCTATGCCGGAAACACCGACGATATCGGTCGCCAGAGCGGTTTTAAACAGCCGTTCGTTTGCGGGTTCGGCAATGCTTAAAAGAATCCTTTCCAATTCCAGGGCCTCTGGGGTATGAAAAATGTTTCCCGTATGTTGGAGAACCGATGGAATTCTCTTTGATGAAAGGCAGCTCTTGATTATTTGTGCCTGTCGATTTGTGCGGACAAGAACAGCAATATCACCTGCTTTAATACGATCTGAAACATTATCGCATCCCCCGTTTTTGTCCTTAGAAATAAGGCGCAAGATTTCGCCGGCAACCACTCTTGCTATCAGCGGAACTGCCTCTGTTTTGCTCAGGGGTTTGGGTTTGCTCGAGTGTTTCTCCGGCTCTAAATACCAGAGCACTAAAGGGGCTGAAAATGTGGGGTCAATCTTTTCGCCTTTCCCCCCGGAGACACCCTTTTCAAACCCGATCTGATCATAGACAAACGGGGCATGGGAATTTGAAAAAAGCGTGTTTACAGCCGTTATCAAACCGGGCGTTGAACGCCAGTTCTCTATCAGGGTATATTTTGAATCAACACTCCGGGCAGCCTTCATATAAGAAAAAATATCTGCGCCTCGGAAGCCGTAAATGGCCTGCTTCGGATCACCGATCATAAACAGGGTGTTTTCTTTTGATGCAAAGAGCCGGGTGAATATTTCATACTGGATATAATCCGTATCCTGGAACTCATCCACAAGGGCGGCCCGATATTTCAGCCGAATTGCTGTTGCGAGCTTATTCCCACCATTATCTTCAAGCGCATTTTTTACCTTTACCAGGAGATCGTCGTAGAAGTGAATGTTGCGCCTCTTTTTTCGAAGCAAAAACTGCGCCTGTGCAAACTTGAAAAACAACGTTTTGAGATATACCAAATAGGCTTCCATCTCAGCTTCAAGAGAGACACCTTTGATGTGCAGCGCATCACATAGATCAAAAAAATCGTGTGAGAGAGGGGTATAGTTTTTTCGGGTGGAATGTTCTATTTTGGTGGACGAAAATTTATCAAAACCTTTGAACAATGGAAAGCCTATGGATTTTTCATCGACAAAGCTATCCATTGAGGCAATCATGGAAGCAACCGTTAGGTCTCTTTTTGAAACCCCCGCCGGGTGTGGTTTGGGTTTCAGGCTGCCATAAACTGTACCGGAAAGGGACGGGTCTTTTAACAGCGTCATCAACGGGCCGCGTGCGTCGGGCCAGCAAGCTTTTAGCTTTTTAAAAACCTTTTCAAAATCACCAAGGCTCTTTATTAAATCAGGTTCCTCAAGTTCCGGAATAATCCGGATGTCCGCCGCTCTTTTTTGGGTCAGAAGCTTTAAAAAATATTCCGGCCCGGATATTTTTTTTAGGATATAGCTTAAAAATTGCGCCGGCAAACTGTAAAAGTGCTTTCTCCAGAAATCATCCACAACCTCCCGCGACAAGCCAATGGAATCCGTCACAAGTTCTGTGTCGAACAGACTCTGAGTTTCAAAAGCATTCTCATGCAAAACCCTTTGGCAAAAACCGTGTATAGTAAAAATGGCAGCATTATCAAAATCGACGATGGCATCCTGAATCAGTTGAATGGCCAAGTCCGAATTGTCATATTTTTTAGCAAGCGTATCAATAAAATCATCATTACTTCCCCCTTTTAATAAGGCCGATTTTGCCATGAGGAGCTTATTCCGGATTCTTTCTTTAAGCTCTTCAGTGGCAGCCTTGGTGAACGTCACCACCAGTATCTGATCCGCCGCAAGCCGTTCTTCGAGGATAAGTCTTAAAAAAATCCCGGCAATGGTATACGTTTTACCCGTACCGGCACTTGCTTCGATGAGGTTGGTTCCTTTAAGCAATGTATTGATGGGGTCAAAAACTTTCATCTGTATGCGTAATTTCTAAAGCGATTAGAAGTTATTTCTTTGAAGCCTTCCATTGAAAATAGTCGAACGATGGGGGGATTTTTTATTATAAGATCTTATTTGCCAGCAGAGTGGATTTTATACCCTAATTGAGCGAAAGTCGAGGATGACCCAGATTCGAGACATCAAGGGTGAAGCCGTAGCTGTCTACTGCGAGCCCTTGATAACGAAGAAGGTGGGGTATCATCGGCTTTCCCGACGGGTAAACAAAATGGGATCTTTTAATAAATTTATATCTCATTTATAGAAGAGTAATAAATACACACCTGAACTTACAAAGGGAAATTGCTTACAAATTAAACAGATCAAACATTCTTCTCGTTTTGTTTACGCTCATTTAGGGTTATTTTTAGGCGTGTACTGCTTGGATATATTAAAAATCGTGGACGCCCGTAAAATTTTCAGGTGTAATTTTCTTTAATTCCTCTTTAACGGCTCGCGGAATATCCAGATCTTCTATAAACGCTTCAATTGTTTTTTGATCAATATGCGCATGGGTTCGTGTTAATGCTTTCACCGCCTCAAAGGGCTCCGGATACCCTTCTCTGCGCAAAATCGTCTGAATGGCCTCGGCCACAACCACCCAGTTTTCTTGCAAGTCGTTTTGGATCGCTTCTCTATTCAGAACCAATTTGCCCAGTCCTTTTAACAATGATTTAAAACCGATCAAGGTGTGGGCCAGGGGCACGCCAATATTTCTGATAACTGTGGAATCGGTCAAATCTCTTTGGAGTCTCGAAATCGGGAGTTTTGATGAAAGATGCTCCAGGATCGCATTGGCCACCCCTAGATTGCCCTCTGAATTTTCAAAGTCTATGGGATTGACTTTGTGGGGCATGGCTGAAGATCCGACTTCACTGTCTTTGATCTTCTGTATGAAATATTTCATGGAGATATACGACCATATATCCCGATCCAGGTCGATAAGAATGGTATTGATCCTTTTAATATTATCACAAAATGCAGCCAGATGATCATAATGTTCTATCTGTGTGGTGACTTTTGATCTATCAAGACCCAGAACTTCGTTTACAAAGTGATTTCCAAATGCAATCCAGTCGATGTCCGGATAAGCAACGCAATGCGCATTGAAATTCCCGGTGGCGCCGCCGAATTTAGCTGAAAACGGAATTGTTTTTAATAGTTTTTTCTGTTTTGTCAATCGCTCAACAAATACATATACTTCTTTGCCCAGACTGGTGGGCGAGGCCGGCTGGCCATGGGTCCGCGCCAGCATAGCGACATCTTTCCATTGTTTCGCTTTTTCATTCAAAGTGTCTATCACCTCATCCAGAAGCTTTTCCAATACGCCATTCCAGGCATCTTTTAACGAACACGGTATGGCGGTATTGTTGATATCCTGAGATGTTAAGCCAAAATGAATGAATTCCTTAGCGCGATGCAATCCGAGTTCGTCGAATTTATCCTTTAGAAAATATTCCACCGCCTTGACGTCATGATTGGTGACCGCTTCGATGTCTTTGACGTGTCGGGCATCTTCATGTGAAAAATTTTTATAAATGCGCCTCAAGGTTTCAAACATGCTCTTGTCAAAATCCGCCAGTTGAGGCAGGGGCAGATTGCACAATTCGATAAAATATTTCACTTCAATCTGCACACGGTATTGTATCAATGCACCTTCGGAAAAATAATCGGTTAGTTTTTCAACAGATTTTCGATACCTGCCGTCGATGGGAGAGATTGCAGTTAAAGATGAAAGTTTCATGGTATTGTTCCCTGACATAAAAAAAATTAAAATTTTTAGATTTTTTCAATTTTTTTGCGCTCATTTAGGGTAGGATAATGCTCTATAAGTGTCAAGAAATTGATGAGAAATCCGAGACGGGCCGGAATTGTCTGAACACGACATTTTTTAAAACGGATAAAATGTTAAAGCAATTTTTATTTGACAAAGGTCAGAGGAGTGATAGATTAACCCTGTTGTTTATGCAAGGGTAATTCGGATGTTATTTAACCCACTGTTAAAAAGGAGCGCAACCATGGCAGAAATGAAAATCGGTTATAGCGGTAATTATCCATTCGTTGAAACTAACTTTTCCTTGAATGAGGAAGGGGAAGATTACAGCATTAAATTGCCGATGTCAAAGATGTGGTATAAAGACATCATCTATGAAATAGAAAAAGTTGCGGAAGAAGAGAAAAAGAAAGCAGAAAAATATTTGCATGAAGACAACAGAAAAATGATGACCCACTGCTTTGATATGTATGCAAAATTAATTGAAATAGGCAAAGAACTTAGAAGAGATATAGAAATGGATTCAGAGGGTGTAACATTAAGTGAAGCATCTGCAGGTTATTAGAGGCAATCTACAAATGGATAAGCACAACGACGATCTCGCCGTTCTCGGCAAACTGGCGCGGCTCACAAATAACCAGATCCCCATCCAAAATAGCAGCATCTTTCATCGAGTCACCCTTTATCTTAAGTGCAAACAGGTTTGAACCACGGTATATGGCTGAATCAACAACAATGCTGCCCCCCCCACTCCTGCTGCGCGTATAATGGCAATCCAGCGGCAATATCTCCCACGATCGGCACCTCCCAACAACGCATGATGCCTGCCGTCTCTATGGTGCGATTCAGCAGATGGATCGTACGGCTATAACGGCCGTCGCGTTTAAGAATTCCTTTTTTCTCAAGCACTTTATAAATTGTATAGGAAATGTATAGCCCTGAAGCGTTTGGAAATAAGGTTTAAATTGACAGTTCGATGGAATGAGCTTATTACGGGTACATTGATGCGGTGGGTTCGGGTTATTATTTTATTGATAAAATATAATGGAAATGATAAGTCACTGACACCTGAGACTTAAAACCTTAAGCGGGATGAATTCCCCCTCGAGATTCCATAAATATAGAGAGGAAACTGTTTTGGCGTTGATAAATTCGGATAAAAATGAGGTTGAAATAAAACTAGTCTATTATGGTCCGGGGCGTGCTGGAAAAACAAGCAACTTAGAATATATTTATAAAAAATTCGAAAAGCGCATCAAAGGGAAATTGGCTTCAATAAAAACACATGGTGACCGTACGCTTTTTTATGACTCCCTACCGTTAGACATCGGTACGGTCAAGGGATACAACACCAGGGTGCAGCTTTATACTGTTCCCGGACAGATCAAGTACGCCACAACCAAGAAATTGGTATTAAGAGGCGTGGATGGTATTGTTTTTGTGGCAGACTCCATGGTCCTAAGACAAAATTTGAATATCGCTTCCTACCAGGATCTAAAAGAAAATCTGACCATCTTTGATAAAGATATTTTCAAGACACCCCTTGTCTTTCAATATAATAAAAGGGATTTGGCTGAGCAAAACATCCCGCTTTTGTCATATGAAACATTGGAAAAAGACCTGAACAGTGAATTAAAGGCGCCGTCTTTTGAAGCAAGTGCCATCAAGGGATCCAATGTCATTGAAACCATCAAAAAAATAATATCTTTGACCGTGGCTTCATTACAAGATAAACTGTGACCTCATTTGAGTGAAAACTCAATCGAAACCTTTTATCAGTGTAAACACCGGATCAATGGGAACGACCGGAGGTTTTTGACAAATGAGCGATGTCAATGAGAATCATAAAATAGATATTGATCTGAAAATAAGAGAAGCCGAGGCATACAGATCTCAGGAACTGTTTTCAGAATCACTCGGCATATACGAAGACATTCTTGCTGTTTTTCCAGAAATCGATCCGGAAACCAAAAAAAACATCACCGAAAAAATTGGGTTGCTGCAAGAAGGCATCCGGCGTCTTGAAAAAGAAGATCCTTCACTCTCCGAGCAGGACATTTCCTACCTTAAAAAAACCTGGGATTCCGATGAAAACGTTCATGCCACGCTCACCAGCGCTTTATCATTAAAGGAATTGGGGCTTTATAAAGAGGCTGTTGAAGAATATACCAAACTATTTGATCACGATTATCCGGTTAAAGATATCATCGCCAATTTAGCGGAATGCCTTTTTGCAATCTATCCTCCATCAAGGGTTATCGATCAGGTTGAAATAATTCTTAAAGATAAAAATTTGGGTGGTTCTGAGAAAACAGACATCCATTTCAACCTCGGCATAGAGATGGAAAAGCAAAGACAGCCCGATCTTGCACTTGAAATTTATGAGACTGTAAAAAATATTAATCCAAACTATGAAGGCCTGCAGGACCGGATTGAAACCCTCCAGAAAAGTCGCGCTTATAATTCGAGATACGGTTACCTCCTAGAATCCAAACTCGTTACAACCAGCCAGTTACAACAATCGTTGGCCCTGTCCAAAAAAACAAAGAAGAGCGTCGAACAGATCCTCATGGAACAGAACAGGATAAAAAAAGAAACCGTCGGCAAATCTCTTTCTTTGTTCTATAAATGTCCTTTCGTGGCGTTTAACCCCGATATGTCCGTTCCTTTCGAACTGTTAACCAAACTGAAGAAGTCGTTTCTTATTCAATATAACTGGGTCCCGCTGAACTGGGATATGAAAAGCGGAGCCGTCGATATTTTGATTGACGACCCAACGGATCTTATTAAAACCGACCATATCGCATCCCTGGTATATACAAACAACATCAACTATTTCGTCGGTATAAAAGAAGATATCACGAAAATCATTAAACATTTCTTTGAGACGAAGGATGAATCTGGAACGACTGTTGAAAAGGGTACCGTTGATGCCTTCGATATGATGCCGGATATTGAATTTGAAGAAGATGAAGAGGAAGAGGTCATCGAAGAATTTGATGAAGCTTCCAGTCAGGTGGTGCGACTGGTTGACCAGGCCCTCATTTCAGCTTACAGAAAAAATGTCTCGGACATCCATATTGAACCGTCGCCCCTAACCAAGACGGTGGGCATTCGATTTAGAATTGACGGGGTTTGCCAGGATTTTTTACAGGTGCCGATTACCCACGCCAAAGCGATTCTGTCAAGACTCAAGATAATGAGCGGTCTTGACATTGCTGAAAGACGCCTGCCACAAGACGGTAAAATTAAATTCAAACGCAAAGGGATTAAACCGTTTGAACTCCGGGTTGCCACCCTTCCCACTGTGGGAGGATATGAAGATTCGGTATTGAGAATTCTGGCCGAAGCCGGTGCCATGAAACTTGACGAGGTGGGGTTGAATGAAAGGAATCTGATGATTGTGAAAACAGTCATTTCCAAACCCACCGGGCTGTTTCTGGCAGCAGGACCCACCGGTTCCGGAAAAACTACCACCCTTCACTCGGCTCTCGGTTATATCAACAAACCAGGGATCAAGATATGGACGGCGGAAGACCCGGTGGAAATCACGCAGCTTGGCCTCAGACAGGTCCAGTGCCAGTCAAAGATCGGGCTCGATTTTGCAAGAGTTATGCGGGCATTTTTAAGGGCCGATCCTGATGTGATTATGATCGGTGAGATGCGGGACAAAGAAACCGCCTCTATCGCCGTTGAGGCATCACTAACCGGCCATTTGGTTTTTTCCACACTCCACACCAACAGTGCCCCGGAAACCGTTTCACGTCTCCTCGACATGGGAATCAATCCGCTTAATTTTGCGGATGCCTTTCAGGCTGTCCTGGCCCAGAGGCTTGCCCGAGTGTTATGCAAAGAATGCCGAGCGGAGTATCATCCTTCGGAAGAAGAAATTGATGAAATAAAAACGATTTACGGCAAAAAAGATTTCGCTTCATCCGGACTTGAACTAAACTCGGAAACGCTACTTTATCGTGCCGAAGGCTGTGATGAGTGCTACGGAACCGGATATAAAGGAAGACTCGGAATCCACGAATTAATGGAAGGCACAAAGAAGATAAAAAGAATGATAAAAAAGGCGGCCACTCCCGAGGAACTCCTTATTCAGGCAGCCAGTGAAGGCATGACCACTCTGGTTCAGGACGGTATTTTTAAGGCATTCCAAGGACTGACCGATATAATCGAGGTCCGTCGTGTTTGTGTCAGATAACCGTTTCCTGATCTAAAACCGGACGTTCAGGCCGTACTTCCCATCGGCATGGTAGCAAGCCCATGAGAGTTGCAGTTATATCTGATATTCATGCGAATCTGGAAGCGCTCAAACAGGTCCTGTTCGATATCGGCAGATCAAATATCGATAGTGTTGTCTGTCTGGGTGACAACATCGGTTATGGTCCTGAACCTGACCCGGTCGTCACAATGATCAAAGATCTTGACATCCCATGTGTCATGGGGAACCATGAACTGGTCGTAACCGATCAAGACTATCTCCAATGGTTCAATCCTCTTGCCCGCAAATCTCTTCTTAGAACGATCGAATTGCTGTCTGGAAATACGATCAATTTCATTTCAGAACTAAAACCATTCTTGATTCGTCACGACTGCCGCTTTGTTCATGGTTTCCCGCCCGATTCAGCAACCACCTATCTTTTTCAGGTTTCTGAAGACGAGATGCAACATGCTTTTAAACAAATGAAAGAAAGAATTTGTTTTATTGGACATACGCACCACCTTCAAATTATAGACTTTAACGGTGAAGCAATTACCCGTACACCGCTGACTCAAAACATCATCAACCTTAACAGGAAAAATCAGTACATCATCAACATCGGGAGCGTGGGCCAGCCAAGGGACGGAAACAATCACGCCAAATATGTCATTTGGGACACTTCGAAAGACAATGTCGAAGTGAAATCCATACCTTATGATACGGTTTCGGTTGTCAATAAAATTATCGCAGCCGGGCTTCCTCTGAGACACGCTTTTTGGCTTTTATGATTTTTTCCCAGAAACAGTAGTTCGCCGGTACGGATCATTTTCACAGCGGAGGATAATATCAATGGTGGACATTCTTGCTTTAAAAGCAAAAACGATCAATTTTATTAATACCGACATTTGGAGAATTCGAAAAAAAGATTTTCCACGCATGAAATACTTTTTCATTAAACAACTTCGAATTCTTCTTTTGGCGACTCGCGGATTTGGACAAAACCAATGTCCGTTAAGGGCATCGGCGCTGACCTTTTATTCGACACTCTCCATTGTTCCTGTGGTGGCCATGGCTTTCGGCATCGCCAAGGGATTCGGCTATCAAGAAATTCTTGAGAACCAGCTGCTGGAAAAATTCTCCGGACAGGAAGAAGTGATGATACGCGTTGTTGATTTTGCACACTCACTTCTTGAAAATACAAAAGGTGGAATGATTGTCGGCATCGGTATAATCGTCCTTTTATGGACGATCATTAAATTGTTAGGCCATATTGAAGGTTCGTTTAATGATATCTGGGAAGTAAAAAAGCCTCGCTCTTACGGGAGAAAATTCAGTGACTATCTGTCCATAATGCTTATTTCTCCGTTGCTTATCATCATGTCCAGCAGTGCTACAGTATTTATAACAACGAAAATTACATTAATAACTGAAAAGGTGGCACTCATAGGAATATTGAGTCCGGTGATATTTTTCATGCTAAAATTAATACCATATTGTCTGGTATGGATTCTTTTCATATTTACTTATATTTTAATGCCAAACACCAAAGTTAATTTCAGCGCCGGTTTTATTGGCGGCATTATTGCCGGTACCATTTTTCAAGTTTCCCAGTTGGCCTACATCCTTTTTCAGATCGGGGTCGCGAAGTATAATGCAATATACGGCAGTTTCGCCGCGCTCCCGTTATTTTTAATATGGATGCAGTTAAGCTGGTTTATCGTTCTTTTCGGAGCAGAAATCTCTTTTTCTTATCAATATGCTGATACTTATGAATTTGAACCGGATCGCCGGCAGATCAGCCCGGCCTTTAAAAAGTTACTCTCACTTCAAATTGCTCATCTGGTAATATCCACTTTTTCAAAAGGAGAAATGCCTTTAACAGCTTCTAAGATATCGCGTGTCCTGGAAATCCCGATTCGTCTGGTGCAGCAGCTGCTCGATGAACTCGTTGAAAGTGGAATTTTCTCAATTGCTGAAATAAAGGGGAATGAAGAATTAGCCTATCAACCGGCCCGTGACATAAATATTATTACCATCAATTCGATAATTGAAGCTCTGGAGCAGAAAGGCGTCGACAACATCCCGGTTGCGCAGACGCCGGAACTACACTCTTTGTCGGAAGTGCTAACGACGTTTAGCGCTGAAATTGAAAAATCTCCGGCAAACCTTCTTTTGAAAGATATTTAATTCAATATTACAGGAATTTCCTTTTTTGGACACAGATAAACACAGATTATTAAGATCTTCATATTTATGAATATTATCTGTGTTTATCTGCGGAAATCTGTGTCCTATTTAACTTGAGCTTTTGACTTGAGCGCCTATTCAAATTCTTCAGAGAGCAATACCGCTTCAGCCACGAGCCGCATGGACTTCCGCGAGTCCATACTCCGCTTTTGGATCCATCGAAATGCATCGTTTCCGTTCATTTTCCGTCGGCGCATGAGAACCTCTTTGGCCCGTTCCACAAGCTTACGGGTCTCGAGCTCCTCCTGGATAACCTTTGTTTTTACCATCAGTTCCGTATTAATGATAGCCGCCGCAGCTTGATTGGCAACGGTCTTTATCAGGTTTACCTCTGTTTCAGGAAAAATCATGCGGCTGGGCGGTAAAGCAGTTGAGCACGCCGATCGCCTTTTCACCCTGTACTTGAAGGGGCACACCGACCATGGATACCAGTCCCAGATTTTTTGCCATCTCTTTTTCCTTGAACCGGGGTTCTTTGAGTACATCCTTAATAATGAGCGGTTGTTTATGGGTGGCCACAAAGCCCACTACCCCTTCGTCCATGTTTAATGATCGGTCTTTCACATAATCGGGATCGATGGCCTGGGTGGCTTTAAGCCGGATCTTTTTTGGCGTCGTGCTCTCGTCAATAAGCCACAACGAGCAGATTTCAACGCCGGTAACTTTGGCCGTGACCATTACAATCAGTTTGAGAATATCTTCCAGATAAAGATCCGATGTAATGGCCCTGCTGATGTCCATAAGACCTTTTATGTATTTGTCATGAGTTTCAGGTGTAATTTTATCCATTTTTCTTTCTGTCTTACCTCCCAAAATATTAATGCTTAAATAACACAAATCGTAATAGTACAGCCACAAAGACACGAAGATCCTAAGGGTTAACGTCTCGGAAATTTTACAACTTCTTGAAAATACAGGTTTATTAATGGCAACCTGTTTATACCATCAAACCCATCATTCCATTATTCCAATATTCCAATATTCCAATTGTGACCTGCCCGCTCGTGCCACAGGCCGCCTCGCCTTGCCCGTCCGCCATCGGCTACGCCTTAGGCGAATGCCGGGCAGGCTTGGCGGGCGGGCGAGCTTGCAATGGCAGGCGGGGCGAAGCGAACTAACTTGTACTCTTTCTTTGTGCCTTAGTGACTTTGTGGCTAAAATGTTACCATAAATCGATATTCGATGCCAATTAAACTTTTTATAAATAAATAATTGACAAAAGTTGTGAATATGTTATGAGTAGTAAATCTACTCATAAAGGAATCGTTTTTGGATAATTTATTTACAGGACTAATCTCGTCAAAAACCCGAATCAAGCTGCTGATCCGTTTTTTCTTCAACCCGGAAACCCGCTCCTATTTGAGGGAGCTGGCCAAGGAATTCAATTGTTCAACCAACTCGGTCCGGGAAGAACTCAACCAACTTACCAGAATCAAACTCCTTACATCTAAGAAAAGCGGCCGACAGGTTCATTACAAAGCCAACCAGGAACATCCATTGTTTCCGGAGCTCAAATCGATGGTCAGTAAAGTAATGGGAATCGATCAGGTGATCGATAGCATCGTCACTCGACTCGGGGATCTCGAGCGCGCCTACCTTCTCGACGACTACGCAGAAGGTAAAGACACCGGCATTATTGACCTTCTACTGGTTGGAGATATTAATCAGTATCACCTCAATGATTTGAGCAGAAAAACTGAACGATATATCAAACGCAAAATTCGCTCCCTGGTACTGAGCCGGGATGAGTATGACAATCTCATGCCAAAGTTTAAAAATCGACCACGTGTGTTGATCTGGGAAGCGAAAAAGAAATAAGTATTTTGTCCTTTACCGGCTTACAGGTAGAACCGAACAAACCACATATTCTAAGATGTCTCATTTATTTCAGATTGTTACATGAAGTTTCCACCGTAACCGAAGGGGCGAAGCTGTGTAAAACCCTTTGGCCAAGTTAACAAATATTCCATAATCCTGAGCATTTAACTATAAGAGACGAGACCTTTGAACCTGTGAACGCTTACGATTTTTATTTATCCAGAGGGACAGCGCTTAGGGTATTTATATTGGAAAATATCCAAAACTGTGATAGATATACCCTTGGAAGATGTCCAAAAATGACATGTTTTAATATTGGTAAATAGCCAAAATATCCGGGTTTTTATTTTTAATTAAGGGTTTTCATTCATGAAAAGAGATTTATATGAAATATTATGTCAATGGAAGAGAGATAAAAATCGTCGTCCATTACTTGTTCGTGGTGCAAGGCAAGTAGGAAAAACCTTTTTGGTGAATGAGTTTGGAAGGCGTGAATTTGATTCTTTGATTACTCTAAATTTTGAAAAGAATCCTGAATATAAGGAAATTTTCAATTCATTAGAACCCTCGTGATATACTTGAGAAAATTACTTTGTTTACCGGTAAAAGAGTTGAACCGGGGAAAACACTTTTATTTTTTGATGAAGTGCAGGACTGTGCTTCAGCAATTATGGCCTTGCGTTATTTTTATGAAGAGATGCAGTTATTACACATTGTTGCTGCAGGTTCATTGGTGGAATTTACTCTTGAATCTGAAAATTTCCGTATGCCTGTAGGACGAATTCAATATGTGTATCTTTTTCCAATGTCCTTTGGTGAATTTATTGAGGCAATAGGAGAAAAAGAGCTTCGTAATTATATTTGTGATCACAAGAAATTGCAGATGCTTCCCGAGGCTCTACATGTAAAACTTAATGAATACATACGCAAATATTTTATTCTCGGTGGTATGCCTGCTGTAGTGCGGGAATATTGTGAGACAGGAGATATTATCGCCTGTCAAAGAATACAACGCGCAATAATTGATACATACCAGGGATGATTTCGGGAAATATTCCCAGAAAATTAAAGCATCGATATCTTAATAAAATTTATAATGCGGTCCCTAAAATGGTAGGACAGAAATTTGTTTATGCACATGTTGATAATACAATAAAGTCCAGAGAATTAAAAGAAGCCCTTGAATTACTTGAAATGGCGGGTGTAGTGCGGAAAATTAAACGTACAAGTGGCGCCGGTCTGCCATTGGAAGCAGGAGTAAAGGAGGCTTATTTTAAAGTGCTATTTTTGGACGTTGGATTATTGCATGCTGTAAATGGAATATATACAGATACCGTGCAGGCAAAAGATTTTACTGTTTTATTTAACGGTGCGGTCGCTGAACAGTTTGTCGGGCAGGAACTTTTGGCGTATCAGAATCCTTATAGCAAGTCTATGTTATATTACTGGGCTCGTGAAGCAAAAAATAGTAATGCAGAGCTGGATTATATAATTCAAAAAAAGGGAAGTGTAATACCAATTGAGGTAAAATCGGGTTCTATTGGTAGAATGAAAAGTATGCGCATGTTCATGGAAACATACCGGGTGCAGCAAGGGATAAAAATATCTCAGGCACCTTATGATTCGGGAAATAAAATTATTTCGTTACCTTTATACTCTCTTGAAGGATTTATTCGAAAGTAAAGTAGAATGGCGCTGGTTCAATTTAATTACCATACGTTTTTAAGTAATTTTCTCCCCGCGCCTTAGGGTTCGCTCAAAAAATAAATTTAAATGATTTCCCGGAAGCCAAGCTTTATCTACTATATGGTGGTTCTAGAGAGGAATATGAAAATGGCATCCAAATACTGTCTGTAGAAAAAGCGCTAAAAGAGCTTCCGGATATCTTGGATAATCGCTGAACGTTTTTACAATGTAATTAAATAGGCGGAGCTGGAAAAATGCCCCACAGAGAACTTGTAATTGAAGCAGGCCACAGTGAACGGCAGTACTGGAAAGACATTTGGAGTTACAGAGAGTTGTTTTACTTTTTGGCCTGGCGTGACATTCTGGTCCGATATAAACAAACAGCTATCGGCATTGCCTGGGCAATAATTCGGCCCTTTCTAACCATGGTAGTTTTAACCATCGTGTTCGGCAAACTTGCCAAACTGCCTTCTGAAGGAGTGCCCTACCCCATACTGGTTTTTTCTGCCTTGCTCCCATGGCAATTTTTTGCAAATGCTTTTTCAGAATCAAGCAACAGTTTAATAGGTAATGCCAACCTCATTTCAAAGGTATATTTCCCACGTCTTGTCATACCCACAAGCTCGGTAATTGTCAGTTTTGTTGATTTTCTCATATCAGGCATCATCCTCATTGGCCTCATGCTCTGGTATAATTTCTGGCCATCCTGGAGACTTATTGCCCTGCCCGCCTTAATGGCTATTGCATTCGCCGCTGCCATGGGGGCAGGATTGTGGATTGCCGCACTGAACGTCAAATACCGGGATTTCCGCTACATTGTCCCCTTCATTGTTCAGTTCGGCCTTTATATTTCGCCGGTTGGTTTTAGTAGCAGTGTTGTTCCCGAACAGTATCGTCTTTTGTACTCCATTAACCCCATGGTCGGTGTAATCGATGGTTTCCGCTGGTCTATTCTCGGAAGTGATGTTCCGTTTTATCTTCCTGGTTTTTTACTCTCTATAGGCCTTGTTGCATTGCTATTTTGGGGAGGACTCTGGTTCTTCCGAAAAACAGAACAAACCTTCGCTGATATAATTTAAACACCATGGCTAACACAATCATCCAGGTTGAAAATCTCGGGAAAAAATACCTGATCAAACACCAGCAGCAGGGCAGCTATACCGCCTTGCGGGATGTTATCACTGATAAAGTGAAGTCATTTGGCAAGAGAATAGTATCTCCATGGAATCATAATCAATCATCGACATACTCAACAACAGAAGAATTCTGGGCACTCAAAGATATATCCTTTAAAGTAACGCAAGGTGAAGTAATCGGTATAATTGGACGCAATGGCGCAGGCAAATCAACATTACTTAAGATCATTTCGCGGATTACAGGGCCTACCATGGGACGTATTCGTATCAATGGAAGAGTGGCCAGTCTTCTTGAAGTCGGAACTGGTTTTCATCCAGAGTTAACCGGACGTGAGAATATTTTTCTCAATGGCGCTATCCTGGGAATGGGAAAAGCCGAGATAAAAAGGAAGTTTGATGAAATCGTAACCTTTGCTGAAATTGAAAAGTTTCTAGACACACCGGTAAAGCGCTATTCCTCCGGCATGTATGTACGTCTGGCTTTTGCCGTGGCAGCCCACCTTGAACCTGAAATATTACTTATTGACGAGGTGCTGGCAGTAGGGGATGTTGCTTTTCAAAAGAAATGTTTGGGAAAGATGGGAAATGTAGCCAAAGAAGGACGGACGGTATTATTTGTGAGCCATAATATGAATTCAATAAAGAGATTATGCACAACAGCTATATTATTGAATGATGGAAAGGTAGAATATACAGGAAGTGCTAATTCAACAATACATAAATACTTAAACGAATCAATAAATCAAAATACAATATGGGGAAATGATAATTATAATAATAAATGCAACTATTTAAAACCTCTAAAGTTATATGCTTGTGATGAATATGGCAATATTATACAAAACAATGTAAGCAGGAACGATCGGTTATTCATAGTTTTTGAGTTTGATCTTAAAATAAAACAACGAGACTTAACAATTGGTGTAAGTGTTTTTGATGAAAATAATCAACATTTGTTTAGAACATTACATACAGATAGTAATGAAAATATTAATGAAGAACTCAAGGTTGGAAACAATAAAATAATATGTGAACTACCTAAAGACGTCCTTAATGAAGGAACTTATTTAATAAAATTAGATGGTAGTATTTATAAAAAATCATGGGAATTCAACCCATTTACTAATGATGACATTTCAATAAAAATAGAAGTTAATGGAAATTTTATCTTTTCAAAATATTGGCAAAACAAGAGGGCAGGAATATTAGCACCCATTATACAATGGGAGGTTGAATAGAATGTTAATGCGGATGTTAAAAGAATAGCTATAAAGGGTTTTAGATTATGGAATCAGAAAAGAATTACAAATGTTTCTTAATATGCAAAAGATGGGCTTAAGATAATGTTAACATATGTTTCCTTGTAAAAATAATAAAGAACATAGATTCATCTCTCGTCCTTTCCGCTACGACTTCTTCACCATCTGGGGGAACGGTTTGACTCATAAAGATGAGATCCTGGATATTCTAAGAAATGAGGATAGCCTTAAAATCATAAGGATTGAATCAAGAACAGTTAAAAATATGAAGAAATTCGTCTTTGATCTTTATGGATGTGATATTGTTCCCATTGAGCACTTGCGTGCAAAGTTGAAATATCTTTTTCTGGTTAAACCGGAAATTATGGTTGTGTTTGTCAAAAACTACAATCCGCAGGAAATGCCGGCCGGACAGGGGGCATTTCGAAAAGTACAATGTCAATATACAAATCAAATCAAGATTAAAATCAGGAATCAATATAATCCCAAGCATCATGATAATAATTTTCAAATAAAACCTCTCAACAAAGGTGTTACTCACGAGCACGTTATCCATGCTTCAGATTATGAGGAACAGGTTGACTATTTTTTAAAAATGTTAGGACATAAAAATGGCATCCACTATCTGCATGGGGATAACGATAAATTACCATTTGAGAAGCCATATTATTTAAAGACACCGGAAACCTATATATATAAGACAATCATGATAGAGAAATTAAGGGCTTCAATTTTGAATGATTCGGATAATAGAGGTATTATTCACCAAATGACAAGAATTTCTGAAACCCCACACTACCATAGTCTAAACCAAGGAACTGACGATTATAGAAAGTATCTTAAAAAATTTAAATATACAAAGTTAACGCCGGATTATTCCTGGGAGAATTTCAATAAACTTACTGAATTGGATGTTAATCAAATAAAAAAATTTGACCGTGTAATTGTGAAAAATGAGTTTGATTATTACAGGATATTAGATGGAGTTCATCGTGCTGCTGTGTCTTTAAATCACAACTTAAAGTATATAAGATGTGTGGAGTTTTGCTACTGATGCCTCAGATAGATTTAATCAAGCTACTTTGTGAAATAGAAGATTATGTGTTGATCAAAAAGAGCAATGAGTTTCCCGATTATTCTTCCGGTTCTGATGTGGATTTATTGGTTATGGATAAAGATACAGCTTTACAAAAAGTTGTCGATTTTTATGAATCAAATTTTTCATCAAAGGGGGAATTAAAGGTAACAAATAAAGAATATCATTGCCACATCAATTTTTTAATTAACGATAAATTGGATATTCGTATTGATTTGATCCATAATTTTAATTTTCTCACAAAATTTTCAGTTAAAAATGGATTTTTTATCAAAGTTTTTAAAGACAGGCAAATTTTTGATATTGAAAATGGTTCTGTATATATTCCAGCGCCAGAAGATGAATTGACAATACGTTACTTTGAATATCTGGAATATTTTGATCGCTATCCAAACAAGATTAAACATCTCGACTACATTTGCGATGTAAACGATGAATCATTAAAGAAGCAGTTTTTTGAAAATACCCATATGTTTATTAATTTCAAGAGGCAAGAATGGAAGCGAGGAGTCAATATTTCACAAAAGCCGGAATCAATGATAATGGCTTTAAACAATATATATGTAAATTCAAAGTATATTATTTCAGCATCCGTTAGAAAGCTTGCGTCAAGGACTATAAAGCTCTATACGCATCTGAGAGGGTAGATGGTTATTCTAAAGCTCATGGGCGGCATTGGAAATCAGATGTTTCAGTATGCTGCTGGCAGGCGGTTGACTTATGTCCTGGGTACGGAGTTGAAGCTGGATATTTCTGGATTTGAAAATTACAATCTCCGAAAGTGCGAACTCGGCTCGTTCAATATTTTGGAGGATTTTGCCTCCACACGGGAAGTTAAGACTTTAACATCTCAAAAAAATGGTGTTCTGGCTCGACTAGTACGATGCTTATTACGTAGACCGAAAGACTTCGCCCCATCGCATATCCGGGAATCATATTTTCATTTTGATTCCGGAATATTGAACTTGCCCAATAATATTTACCTTGATGGGTACTGGCAGAGCGAAAAATACTTTAATGATATTGAAGATGTGATCCGCAAGGAGTTTGCTATAACTGTGCCGCAAACTGGCGAGAATCAAAAAATGGCAGAATTAATTTTCTCACGCGAGTCGGTGAGTCTGCATGTCCGCCGGGGAGATTATGTCTCGGATTTACAGACAAGCAAAGTACATGGCACATGTGGCCTTAATTATTATGCACGCGCTATTGCTGAGATTTGTTCCAGGGTTGACGAGCCGTATTTTTTTGTTTTTAGCGATGACCCTGAATGGTCGAAAGCTAATCTATATATCTCTCATCCTGTAATTTTTGTGGATCACAATAATGCTTTAACGAGTTACGAAGATCTGAGACTGATGAGTCAGTGCCGCCATCATATTACTGCGAACAGCTCTTTCAGTTGGTGGGGGGCATGGCTTAATTCTCGTCCTAACAAGATTGTCATCACCCCGGCAAGATGGTTTAATAAACAGAGTTTTAATACGCAGGATCTAATTCCAAAGAGTTGGATCCAATTATAGTGTCTTTACGAAGACAATAATGATTGCCCCAAAAGTTACAGTGCTAATGCCGGTTTATAACGGGGAAAAGTATCTCAGAGAAGCGATCGATAGTATCCTCAGCCAGATCTTTACTGATTTTGAATTTCTCATTATCAATGATGGATCAACAGATCAAAGTGTAGCTATAATTAACTCCTACCATGATCCAAAAATACGCCTTGTTCATAATGAAAAAAATCTTGGACTTATTTACACCTTAAACAAGGGACTTGGTCTTTCTCGAGGTGATTATATTGCACGTATGGACTGCGATGATATAAGCCTCCGAGGTCGACTTAAGACCCAGGTAGATTTTCTCGAAAATCATCCTGATGTTGCCGTATTGGGTACTTCCGTTAAAACACTCGGTGCAAATAAGGACATTTGGAAATATCCCAAGAGAAACGATGAGATAAAGTTTGAACTTTTATTCAGGTCTGTATTGGCACATTCAAGTGTAATCTTTCGGACGGGACTTGAAGGATTAGTATATGATGAGAAATATGAAAATGCTGAAGATTATGAACTCTGGTGCAGGCTTATAGAACGCTATAAATTTCACAACCTTCAAACACCGCTTGTCAAGTATAGAATTCATGAGGGCCAAGAAAGCGAAATAAATAAAGAGAATCAGAATAAGACAACAGATAAAATCAGAAGAGAGCAATTAAATAAATTGAATATCAAATTCAGCAATAATGAATTTCGCATACATACTCATATTTCTACATTCTGCCCCGTCAATGATCTTAACGCACTTGATTCTTATGAGAATTGGCTTGAAAAATTATACAGAGCAAACATAACGAGAAACTTTGTCAGTGTTGAGTCATCAAAGGTAATTATTGGAAAATTCTGGTGGCGTTTATGTAGGAATTCATGTTCGCAAGGATTAAGCACATGGCACAAATACTCTCGGTCAAATCTTAGCAAATATTATAGCCCGAGGAAAATTCATCTTGCGAGTTTTTTCACTTATTCTTTTTTAAACAGGAAGCAATTCAGAAAGGCTCATAGATAGTGTCTATTCTACTACACGTAAAATGACTAATAAAATACCAATCACTAAAAGCGAACCTGAGGCCAATATGCAGTTTAGGCTTTTTCTGGATACTCAATCCGAGAGAAAAGCTGAAGGAGGATTGCGCAAACAAGGTTATTTCAAGAACAGCGAAAAAGATAAACCATTAATTAGTGTTGTTACTGCTGTATATAATGGAGAGAAGTTTCTGGAGCAGGCCATCAAGAGTGTGCTGAGCCAATCCTACGATAATGTTGAGTTAATTGTCATTGACGGCGGATCAACGGATGGAACGCTTGATATTATAAAAAAATACGATAAACAAATTAACTATTGGGTGAGTGAACCTGACCACGGGTTGTATGATGCTCTGGCGAAAGGGTTTTCGTGTGCTTCTGGTGATATTTTTTCTTGGCTTAACTCTGACGATATTTATTACCCATGGGCATTTGAAAATGTAGCAGAAACTATGCTAACAGGTGAGACTCAATGGATTACCGGCATACCAACCTGGATAAAAGAAAACTCGACAACTCCCAAGATAGGTTATTTGAAAGTTTATCCGAGATTTTTGATTAATTACGGGTACGTCCATGGAGAGGGGTGGGGGTTCATTCAACAGGAATCAACTTTTTTTAGTAGAAAACTGTATATGAAGGTCGGTGGTATTGACAAGGGATTGAGACTGGCGGCTGATTTTCTATTATGGAAAAAAATGGCTCATTATTCAAAGCTTACCTCAGTAAATTGTCCGTTAGCCGCGTTCAGAATTCAAGACAAACAACTAAGCGGTAATATTGCAGAATATTATACCGAGGTTTATCGATATGGTGGAAAAAAGTCCAACATGCTTTGCTGGTTCAGGAAACTGGTGACCCTATTAATGATTATCAGGAATGTTAGTAAATAAATCTCTCGGCAGAAATTCAGGTAACGGAGGCAGATGCCCTGAAAGTCCTTCATCTCAGCACATTTGATATCACTGGTGGAGCTGCCAGAGCCGCCTACCGTCTTCACACGGGGCTGCAAAGAATTGACATAAATTCCTGGATGCTGGTTCAAACTAAAAAGGGGGATGATTGGCGAGTTCTTAGACCACTGAAGAACATTGCCAGGAAGATCGGTTTGTTTCGTCCGGAGTTGGATTCTTTGCCGCTTTGTTTTTATCCGGGTCGAATGCGGAATGAATTCTCACCATCCATGGTGCCGGATATGGTTCCAACTGATATAGCTGTACTTCTTCCTGATATCGTTCACATGCACTGGGTCGGATATGGATTTCTACGTATTGAGAGTCTTAAGAAATTGAACCGTCCGATTGTCTGGACACTTCATGATATGTGGGCCTTTACCGGTGGTTGCCATGTTGACCAGGATTGCGGGCGTTATGCTCAAGAATGCGGTGCTTGCCCCCAACTCGGCTCTAAACGGAAAAAGGATTTGAGCCATCGTACCTGGCAACGAAAACTCAGTGCTTGGAGGGATCTTGACCTCACCGTTGTAGCACCAAGCCACTGGTTGGCTGAATGTGCCAAGAAGAGTTCTCTGTTCAAGAACCGGCGTATTTGTGTCATTCCTAACGGATTAAACCTTGATTATTTTAAAACCGTTGCCAAGGATAGTGCCAGACGGCTTTGGAATTTACCTCAAGATAAGAAATTAATTCTCTTTGGAGCAATAAATGCCGCAGGTGATCGCAATAAAGGCTTTCATTTGTTGCACGAGGCATTGCGGTCACTCGATCAAGACAGGCTTTGTGATGCAATGGAGTTGGTTGTCTTTGGGGCCAGCGAACCCCAAAAACCACCTGACTTTGGTTTAAAAACTCGCTATGTGGGATGGTTGCATGATGATGTAAGCCTTGCTGCACTTTACTCGGCCGCAGATGTAATGGTTGTTCCCTCTTTGCAAGAAGCATTTGGCCAGACTGCAAGCGAAGCTTTTGCTTGTGGTTGTCCAGTTGTATCCTTCGGGTCAACAGGTTTGCTTGACATAGTTGACCATTGCAAAAATGGCTATCTGGCCCGCCCCTTTGAGTCAAGTGACCTGGCCAGAGGAATCCAATGGGCATTGGAAGATGAAGGGCGGCATAAAAAGCTTTGTGCTGCTGCCCGTCAAAAAGCGGAAAAGAAATACGATCTGCAGAAGACTGCCAGTCAGTATAAAAAACTTTACCGAAACTTATTGGATCGATGAGCGGCCAAAAAATCTCCATCATTACCATCACCCTGAATGCAGAGCATTACCTTGAGCAGACTATTGCAAGCGTAGTCAACCAAACGTACTCAAACAGAGAATACATTATCGTGGATGGCGGTTCCACCGATGGTACGTTGGATATTATAAAAAAATACGAGTCAGAAATTGATAACTGGATTTCTGAACCGGACAACGGTATCGCTGATGCCATGAATAAAGGAATTGATTTTGCCACGGGTGACTATATTCTTTTTCTTCACTCAGATGACTATTTAGTAAATTCTTCAGTGCTTGAGCGTGCCTCTGAATACCTTGGAGATCGTTTTGATATCTTTTTTTTTCAGGTACTCCACGATATCAATGGACAGAACAAAGTGTCGAGAAACAGACCCCTGGGGTGGTTGACTAACTTCAAGATGGGCTCCTGTCATCAGGGACAACTCTGTTCGAGAAAGTTGTTCCAAAGGATTGGTAAATTTGATACGTCTTTTAAAATTGACATGGATTACGACTTGATCCTGCGCGCCTATAGGGCAGGTGCTAGTTGCAACTCTGTTAATATGCCGCTTGCGGTTATGCGATTGATTGGCATAAGTTCAAGAACGGACTGGAAAAGCTTGCGAGAAAGATTTGACGAGGAACGGCAAGTTCATTTCAAGAATTGCACTACTATCTGGATGCGGTTGCTCTATATTTTTTATTGGATGATGTATTTGCCATATCGTAAAAGTCTTCACACATTGAACCCCAATAAAGAAGTTTTCACGTTAGATACTTTTATATGAAGATCATAAGCCCAATGGCCACAGGAAGTGGCGCACATGTTGTTCATAGCCTTTTAGAAACACTAATCCCGGGATATCGAGTATCCGACTATCACCCTTACTGGACTTTGTTTCCATTTGCCCTACCGCAGATAGTCTCAACCCGGAGCGCCGACCTGATTCATACGACACCGGATTATGCGGTATTCTTTCATAGACCATCGCAGCCCATGGTTCTTACATTCCACAACTATATTCTGGATCGGTGGATGCAAAACCACAGTTCGTGGATTCAAAGGCTCCATTATACAACAACATTGAAGTTTTTGTCCCGGATGGCTGTGAAAAAAGCGCACGCCTTGACGGCAGTTAGCCATTATACTGCTCGTCTTGTTCAGGAGGATCTGAAAATATCGAAACGTATCAAAGTTATTTACAATGGTGTAGATGTTGACCAATTCAAACCCGCGGCTTCTTCACCATACTCCCGGAAGGAAGTTCGTGTTTTTTTTTCGGGAAACCTCATTCGCCGAAAAGGTGCTCATTGGCTACCCTCAATTGCACGAGGCCTTGGTAAGAATATTCGCATTTATTATACTCAAGGGCTTCGAACCCAAAATAACTTGGCCTCTAACTCCAAGCTTCAACCCATAGGGTCCGTGCCATTTAAAGATATGGCAAATCGTTACCGCCAAATGGATATTTTGCTAATGCCTACGGTACGCGAAGGATTTGGGCTGGTAGTTGCGGAAGCGATGGCTTGTGATCTTCCGGTAGTGGCAAGTAATTGCTCTGCCATTCCGGAACTTATTGATGAAGGAAAGGGTGGATTTCTGTGTCCAGTTGGGGATGTGGATGCTTTTGCGGAAAAAATCAATTTTCTAGCAGATTCCCCAAAACTAAGACGCGAAATGGGAGAATACAATCGGACAAAAGTTGAAAAAATGTTTGCACTTGATCGAATGGTAAGAGAATATCAGGATCTGTTTCAAGAGGTGCTTGGCTGACAAATAATTGATTCAATCAGATCCGCATATTGCCGTGCAACAATGTTCCAATCATAGTTCTTTAAAACAAATCGCTGCCCTTCCCTTCCCAACGACTTGCGCAATTTCTGGTCATCCAGCAGACGAATTACTTTTTCTGCAATCTGCTGTATATTTTTTTGCGGTACAACAAGCCCGGTTTTCCCGTTGACAATAATGTCCTGCATGGCGGGAAGATCAGTAGTTACCGCAGCGCATTCACACCCCAAAGCTTCCACCAACACAAGTCCAAAACCTTCCTGATCTCCATCGTCCAAAATTACAGACGGAAACACCACAACATCTGACGTCTGGTAAAGCGCCGGAAGGAGTTCATTTTTCACCGCTCCCAGGAAACGGACATTTTCGCTTACCCCCAGTTTTTCACATTCTCTTTTTAGTCTATTTTTTTCGGGACCATCTCCAGCTATTCGCATATATACTTGAGGATGTCTTTTCAAAATTAACGGCAAAGCATGGATCAGGTAATGCAATCCTTTTTTCTCAACAAGACGTCCGACAAATAAAAGGTTATTGTTGTTCTTTGTTGATACTACAGGAACAAATCGGTTTATCAGATCGGCACCCATAGGAATAATGTGAACTTTATTGCGATTTGCGTATAGCTTGATCACATCGTTAAACATGGCTCGGCTGACAACAGTAACGGCGGTGGAGTGTGATAGAATGAGACGTTTCACCATATTTAATAGATTGCCTTGAAGCCCGAACAGATCACCGCCATGGGAAGTACAAAGTAATGGAGGGGCAGATTTAATAAACAGGCGTGCCAGCAATGCTACTAATCCCTGGGGTATCAGCCAATGGGCGTGAATCAAATGGAAACGGTAGCTCCGTAGCAACCGGATGAGGGCAAGAAGCTCTCCCAGGAAAAAGAAAGGCAACAGGCCGTATTGCCATGGATTATGTTTCAACTTGGCCAGTATCCCTCCCTGGTAGGCCAAGCGTTCCCATGGCGAAAAAAAATATCGGAATCGCTTTACACTGATGCCGTCAATAATCTCGTCAGTTTTTGAACCCGGATAATGCGGGGTAAGCACATGAACTCGATAGTTTTCCTTAAGCCCGCTACACAGCTCAAATACAAAAGGAGGATCTTCATCATTTTCCCAGCGGGGAAAAGTGGAAGTCAACACTAGGATGCGCTTTTTCCCTTTCACTTCTCCCCTTCACTCCTGTCAAAGCGCATCTGGCAAATCTGTTCCGAAATAAGACTCATCATGAAAATAATAATAGATGCGACAAACAGGAGTGCACTCATATTAGTAAATCGGCCCTGAGTTAAATAAGAAAACAGGTAATTCACCGATCCCAGAATGAACAAAGTGAAGCTAACCGGAAGAAATATTCTCATCGGAGAATATAAAGTACATATTCTAGTAATGATCATAAAAAACCGCACCCCGTCTTTGAACATACTTATATTACTTTTTCCCTTGTTTCGAGCCCGGATTTTAATAGGAATATATTTCACACTCCTTCCGCTTCTCAAAACACTTAACGTCAAGGTAGTAGGATAAGAATAGGTGTTGGGGAGCAAGTATAAAAAGTCCCAAGCAATATCAGTTTTAATGGCCCGAAATCCGGATGTGAGGTCGGCAACCGTGAACTTTACAACATAGGATGCAAACCAGTTGTATATTGTGTTGCCGAAAGTACGCCAAAATGAAGCCTGATCCCTCACTGATCTTGCGCCGACAGCCATATCATAGTCGGGTATATATCTCAGCAACTTGGTGATATCTTCCGGATTATGCTGATTGTCCCCGTCCATAAACACCAGAATATCCCCGCCGGCAATTCGGATTCCACTTTTTATGGCAGCACCGTTCCCGATATTATAAGGATGGCTGTGAACATGAGCTCCTGCATCTTTATCTATTTCGGCCGTGTCAGCAATTGAACCGTTATTTACAACGATATTGTCAACGTCAGGATGAAGTTCTTTGATTTTTAAAACAATATCACCGATGGTCAAGGCTTCATTGTATGCCGGGATGAGTATTGAAACTTCTGTCTTATCCATCTTCAATCCCCAACCCCATTAATAAGCGCCATCTCAAACTCCCTTAGATGAGTTTCAAAAAAAGATCTTACGCTATCCCAGGTCCATCCTTTGCTGTTTTTCAATAAGGTTGGATAAGGGTCTTCCTCGGCATCTTGAAAATACACAAGGCTTTTCAAGACATGATAAAGGTTGATCCCCATACCGCCGAAACGCCTCAAAAATAATGTGCACAATTCTCTTATGTCTGCCTTCAACATGATAACAGCATAGACATCATAAAAATCCTTCTTAGCCCCCCCACGTTGGGACATGGTTTTAAGCTTTTCCGTATCGACATCGTGCCACGCAGCCACCTTAATGCCACGCGATATATGAGGCGGAGAACAGAGGGGGATATCGTAGAAAAGGAAGTATAACCTGACCCCGTCTTTTACGCAGTGTAAGGTCTCT
>PVMK01188177.1_pt1 | contig 81193 bp, 75 predicted proteins | sample 1853481 | NCBI WGS metagenome assembly PVMK01 (sample SAMN08533507, study PRJNA380276) | Marine sediment metagenome, whole genome shotgun sequencing project.
GAGCAGGAAATATTTTTCATGCTGACCCGCCAGGTTTGGCCACTCTGGATTAATGCTGTTGCCATCCTGACCGTGGCATGCCGCACAGGTTGTGGACTGCTCTTTACCGCGTTGAATATCGCCTTGGGCGTATGCGGTCTTCAGAGTCAGGAGGCACATTGCAAAAATTACCAGCAGGCGTCCCGCCCGGGTTGCGCAATCAGAATAGATACTCGCTGAAAGTATGATTTTTTGTTTTGTCATGACACTTGGCACACCGTTTCTAAACTCCAGGCAGGGGATAAAGACGTGCTAAAATTACAGCAGCGGCGCATTTTACACGAAAATCCTGAGGGAGCCTCTGATTAATTGCCGGGCGATTTTGCCCTCGACGCGGATAATGAATCAGGGAGTCAGTCGCTATGTCAGTGTTTCCGGACGCCGTTTTTCTGACCAGTGCGCATGAAGCACGCCAATTCGTCCCGGATTCCGGCGCAGAAGTCGCCTTTGCGGGCCGCTCAAATGCCGGAAAATCGAGTGCGATCAACACCATTCTGAACCGGCGAAATTTTGCCCGCATCAGCAAAAGCCCGGGGCGAACGCAATTGATCAATTTCTTCAGCCTGACCGGCGACCAGCGCTTAGTTGACCTTCCCGGGTACGGCTACGCCCGGGTTGGCCGGTCGCTCCGAAAGCATTGGCGCGGCTTGCTGGCTGACTATTTCGAGTCTCGCGCATCGCTACAGGGCTTGTTTCTGGTGGTCGATAGTCGGCGACGGCTCGGCGATTTTGATTGGCAGATGCTCGACTGGAGCCGCATGATCGAATGCCCGGTCCACGTGTTGTTGACCAAGGCCGACAAGCTGAAAAGGCAGGAGGCCAGCCGGACATTAGCTGCAGTGCAAAAAGATCTCGGGGAAATCGCCACCGTGCAGCTGTTTTCGGCCACCAAGAAGCTGGGCCTCGAAGAGGCTCGGCGCTTGCTGGACCGGCTTCTGGCCGGTTAGCGGGTAAAAGAAACCCCGGACACCCGTCCAATGGGCGCCGGGGCAAACGAACCGGTTTTGGGGTGACCGGTTGTTTTCACCCCGCTTAGGGAGGACAGCGGGGGGGGGTATTAGTACACCCGAAGAGTTAGACGTGGTCTAAACCAGAAAGTTCCACACTGATTTAATGAGCTTCGTCCCAGTTATTCCCGACCCCGACATCGACCTTTAGCGGAGCCTCGAGATGGGCCGCGCCATTCATCAATTCGATGATTCGCGCCTTTACCTGATCGGCCTGATCTCGCCGAACTTCAAGGACCAACTCGTCATGTACCTGCATAATGAGGCGGGCGTCGACTTTTTCTTCCTGTAACCAGGTGTCCACGGCGATCATCGCCTTTTTGATGATGTCCGCGGCTGTGCCCTGCATCGGCGCATTGATTGCGCTACGTTCCGCGTATTGCCGGCGCGGCGCCTGTCGGGCATTAATTTCCGGCAGATACAATCGCCGGCCGAATACCGTTTCGACATAGCCCTTCTCCTGGGCCTGGGCGCGGGTGGCGTCCATATAGGCTTTCACACCCGGATATCGTGCAAAATACAGATTCACATAGTCTTGAGCTTGCGCTCGACTGATGCCCAGTTGGCGGGCAAGCCCAAATGCAGACATGCCGTAGATAAGGCCGAAGTTAATGGCTTTAGCCGAGCGGCGCAGATCCGATGTGACGTCGTCGAGCGCGACATCGAATACCTCGGCTGCCGTGGCCTGATGAATATCCCTGTCGTCGGCGAATGCGGTCAACAAGCCTTTATCACCCGAAATATGGGCCATGATCCGCAGTTCAATTTGCGAATAATCGGCGGCCAGCAGGACGAAATCATCCGGTGCGGTGAATGCCTGACGAATCCGACGGCCTTCCTGAGTGCGAATAGGGATATTTTGCAGATTCGGATCCGACGACGACAATCGGCCGGTTGCCGCGACGGCTTGATGGTATGACGTATGAATTCGACCTGTCTTCGCGAAAATCTGGTTTGGGAGTTTATCCGTGTACGTCGATTTCAACTTGCTCAGACTGCGGAAATCCAGAATCAATTGGGGGAGAGCGTAATCTGGTGCAAGCTCCGCGAGCACGTCTTCCGCGGTTGACGGTTGGCCCTTTGGCGTCTTGCGGATGATTGGCAGCTTCAATTCCTCGAACAGAATTTCCTGGAGTTGCTTCGGGGAGCTCAGGTTAAACGGATGACCGGCAACTTGATGTGCCTCGATTTCGACTGCAGCCATTTTTTCCGCGAATTCCGCGCTAAGCTCGCCCAGCAAATTGGCGTCCACAAGCACGCCGCGCTCTTCCATACGCCCCAGCACCGGAAGCAACGGTTGTTCGATCGTTTCATAAACTTCGGCCAGCCGGCCCGTGGACTGTAATTGGGGCCAAAGGGTTCCATGCAACCGCAGTGTGACGTCCGCATCCTCGGCGGCATACGGCGCGGCCTGATCAATCGAAACTTCATCGAAGCGCAATTGTTTGACCCCTTTGCCGGCCACATCCTCGTAGTGAATAGTTTCCTCTCCAAGGTATTTGCGTGCGACCGAATCGAGATCGTGGCGCGTCGCAGTGCTATTCAATACATATGATTCCAGCATCGAGTCGTAGCGCATGCCGGCAAGAGTGATGCCGTAATTCGACAACACGTGGGCATCATATTTCAGGTGATGACCGACCTTTGTCCTTTTGCGGGTTCTCCAGCCACGGTTTCAGACGTTCCAGCACGGCTTCCCGGTCGAGTTGCTTCGGAGCATCGGGATACGAGTGAGCGACCGGAAGATAAGCAGCGTCACCGTCAGCTACCGCAAACGAGAGCCCGACCAATTCAGCTTCCATGTAATTGATGCTCGTCGTTTCGGTATCAAATCCGGTCAGCTCCGCAGTGTCTATTTTCTCGAGCCATTTCCCGAATCCCTCTTCATTCAGGATCGTATCGAAAACACGTTTTTTTACCGGCGCAGTGATCGGTGCGTCGGGCAGGGTATCCAGTAATCGTCGCAGTTCGAGTTCCTCGTACAACGCACGCAAGATCGCGATATCGAGTTCGCCGGGCCTCAGCGACTCGAGTTCGGCATCCAGATCAAGATCTATGCGTATCGTTGCCAGGTCTCTGGACAATAGCAACATATCGCGATTTTCAGCGATTCTTTTTGCAAGGCCGGCGGCGCCGCGCAAGGGCAATGAAGCGACCGAGTCGAGGTCGTTCAAAATGTCATCGATATGATCAAAGTGTTCGAGCAACGCAACGGCTGTTTTGGCGCCAACTTTTGGTACGCCCGGAATATTGTCCGAACTGTCACCGACCAGTCCGAGATAGTCGATGATCTGGTCGGCACGGACTCCGAATCGTTCGACGACACCTCCGAGATCCGTCACACGCGGTGTGCGGCTCGGCCCCCTGGGCATCGTGTCGAGTAGCGAAACGTTTTTGTTAACGAGTTGGGCCATGTCTTTGTCACCCGTCACAATCGTTACATCGAGGCCCTGGGCTACGGCCTGTGTCGTCAGTGTGCCGATCACATCATCAGCCTCAACACCGTCGATTTGAAGGAGCGGCCATCCATTCGCCTTTACGGCCTTGAGCAAGGGCTTGATTTGCGATCTCAAGGTATCGGGCATCGGGGGCCGATTGGCCTTGTAATCTTTGAACAGTTCGTCTCGAAATGTTTTGCCGGGCGCATCAAATACAATGGCTACATACTCGGGGCCATGCTCGCGCATTAGTTTGTTGAGCATATTCAGAACGCCGTGCACGGCGCCGGTGGGCTGACCTTCAGAGTTTGTCAGTTCAGGCAATGCATGAAAGGCGCGGTACAGATAGGAAGATCCGTCGACCAGTACGAGTGATCCGGACAATGAATTGCCGGACGAATTTTTGCCGGAGGAATTTTTGCCCGAGGAAATGTTAGATTTCGCCACGGTGCTCAGTTTGAAATGCCGACGGGCTGCTCTTCGGAATCCAGTTCTGAGTCCTGTGCTCTGACGGCGTCTTCTTCCGCCTGAGTTTGGGCCTCCGGGAAATAGAGGTCGCCTTTGAGACCGCAACCCGCCAACGGCATTGCAAGTCCTGCCAGAATCAACGCCAGACCTATCGGAATTGAGATCGGTATCGGTTTAATCGTCAATTTCCGGGTCATCCTCTTCATCTGTTTTCAATTCGTCGGCGACGCGCTGATACGCTTCCCGAAAACTCAGGCCTTCCTCCAGAACAATTCGATTGGCGCGGCCCGCTGCATAGATGGATGAATCCAGAATAATATTCTCCTGAATAAACTCGAGGCCGCCAATCAGATGCGTCATGATGTCAGCGGAATCACTGGCCAGGTCGATGGCGTGAAACAACGGTGCCTTGATCCGCTGCAGGTCACGCTGATAACCCGAACCGAGTTTGGACGGAATGCTCATGATTTCAGTCAGGCTACCCAGCATGGTAGCGGTCGCGCTTCGCACGAGTTCAAGAACATCCGGATTGCGTTTCTGGGGCATGATCGAAGAACCGGTGGTCATTGAATTCGGCAGTTTGACGAATGAATACTCCTGCGTATTAAACAGCAAAAGATCCGATGCCAGCCGTCCGAGGTCCTGCATCAGCATACACAGCTCGAACACAAATCCGGCTTCCGCTTTGCCCCTGGAAAGCTGCACGGCCGTGACCGGTTCATGGACAATATCGAATCCCAGTTCATCCCGGGTCGCATCGCGATCGATCGGCAATCCGGGCGCACCATAACCGGCCGCACTGCCAAGCGGATTTTTCGACAGGCGTCGTCGGCTGGCGGCTATACCCCGCGCGTCATCGCGCAGTTCGGCGGCAAATCCATTGGCCCATTCGTGCACTGAACTCGGCATCGCCTGCTGCATATGTGTATAGCCAGGGTAGCGGTGTGTCCGCTTCCCGCTGACCGATAGATTCCAGGGCATCGGCTACTGCGTCGGCCGATTCCTCCATCGTGTCGGCCGCATCGAGCAAATACAGTCGCACGGCAGCGAGCACCTGATCATTTCGGGAACGGCCGAGGTGAATGCGTTTGCCGGCTTCTCCGATTTCATCTGTCAGCCGCTTTTCAAGTGCCGTATGCACATCTTCATCTTCGAGCTCAATTTCCCATTGGCCCTCGGCGTGAGATTTTGCCAATTCGGTTAGCCCATTGATTAGCGCCTTCAAATCGACTTTGGAGAGCAATCGCTGTCGGTGCAACATGTTGGCATGTGCAATTGACGCCCGAACATCGTACTCCACAAGCCTCTCATCCAGGATGTGATCCTCTCCGGCGGTATAGCGAAGAATTTTTTCATCCAGGGGCTCGCCCTGGTCCCAAAGGCGTCTCATGTCTGCGCTCCCGGAACCTGTTCTGCAGGTGACAGGGTATCGATGTTTTCTATGACCAGGGTGCCAGTGCCTTCATTCGTGAAGACCTCCAGCAACAGGCTATCCGGCAGTTTGTATGAGATCACATGTACCCGGCCAACCGCGCCTTTAATTGCGGCTTCAATCGCCGCCGCCTTGGGCAACATGCCCTCCGCCAGTGCGCCGCTGTCTCGGAGTTTCTGTAACCCCGCGATATCGATATACGAAACCAGAGAGGATGGGTCGTCGCGATCCTCCAAAATACCTGGTGCGCCCGTCAGGAGAATCAGCTTCTCCGCATTGAGTTCGGAGGCCAGAGCCGCGGCGACCGTATCCGCATTGATATTCAGCAGGGTGCCAGCCGCATCGGCGGACAGCGGACTTACAACAGGCATGAACCCATTGTCGAGCTGAGTGCGTAGCACCTCTGCGTCGACTGAAATCACATCGCCGACAAACCCGTAATCGACGGGCCCTGCATCGTGCCCTTTTACATCGACCGGAGGACGCTTGACGGCGCGAATCAGTCCCGCGTCAACACCGCTGATGCCCACCGCTGGCAGGCCGAGGTCCCTGCACGCGGCGAGTATTCGCGTATTGATTTGGCCGTTGAGTACCATCGCCGCAACCTCGAGCGACTGCTCGTCGGTAACCCGTCGGCCCTCTATGAATTGAGTGGGCAGGTCCAGTGCCGTGGCGAGCTCCGTCGACTGGGTGCCGCCACCGTGTACCAGTACGACCCGAATTCCAACCTGATGCAGGATCGCGATCTGCTCGACCAATTCACGGGTCGAATTCCGGCTGGCAAAAATTTCGCCGCCGGCTTTCAATACGAAGACTTTCTTTTTGAACTTGCGTATATAGGGCGCTGCATGTTTCAACGCCGCTACGACTATGTCCCGGTTTTCGGAATGAGTCATGACTAAGTTCTCTTGACCAGCATTCGATGTAATACGGCCATCTGGGCGACCAATCGATTCTGCGCTTCCTGAATGACGACGCTTCTTGGTCCATCCAGAACCTCATCGGCGGCTACAACACCACGACGCACGGGCAGGCAATGCATGAATCGACATTCCTTGGCAGTCGTTTGAAACCATGAGTTATCGACACACCAGTGATCGAGCTCGGTCCGCAGATCCTGATCCTTTACCCGATCGCCGTAGTGGCGGGTCGATGCCCATGACTTCGCATAGATGACATGCGCACCCGAAAGGGCTTCATTCCGATCATCTGTTTCCTGCAATGATCCGCCGGATGATTCCGCGGCCTGCCTGGCTTTTTGCATGATCGAGTCCGGTAATGCAAAACCGTCCGGGCGCAGGATGGTCACATCCATGCCTCGCATCGCGGCCATGTGCATTGTTGCCGCCGGCACTGCCAAGGGCAATGCACGGGGATGATACGCCCAGGTCAGTACAAATTTACCGCCTTTTTTAGGCAGCTTAAGATCATCCATTGTCTTCCAGTCCGCAAGACTCTGGCACGGGTGATGAATGGCTGATTCCATATTGATTAATGGAATTTTGCATAGCTCGGCCATCTCATCGTACTCTCGATCCGCCAAATCATCTGCCAGGTTCCGCCGTTCGGCAAACGCACGAATACCGATGGCGTCGGCATAGGACGCGATAACCGGTACCGCCTCGCGAATATGCTCCGCCGCCACACCGTCCATAACGATGCCGGGGCGTGTTTCGATACCGTGAATCGACATATCAGGTGAAATGACGAAAGAGCCACCACCGAGTCTGACCATCGCTGACTGAAAAGATGCCAGCGTTCTTAAGGATGGACTCATAAACAGAAGAGCCAGCACTTTCCCCTCGAGGGCGCGTGGCTCCGGATTCGTTTCCAGCCTGTTCGCGAGCGCCAATAGGTCCGCAATCTCCTCGTGGCTGAAGTCTGCCAGGTCGTTAAACTTTTTCATCATGTCTTTCCCGGTTATGCCTCTGAAATTTCCGCGAGGCTGTCGATTAGTGTTTCTATATGTTGTCGCTCAAGAATTAGTGGAGGCAAGAGACGGAGCACATTCGGGTCTGCACTATTTCCGACCAGGATATTATGCGCTAACAGTTCCTGTTGTACGTCTGCCGCGTTTCGTCGGCATCGCAGGCCCAGTAAAAATCCCTTGCCCTGAATACTTTCCACGGGACCGACCGGACAGGCTCCGGAGATTATCTGTGACAGTTCGCGAACATTATCCATGAGGCCCTCTTTTTTTATGACATTGATGACCGTCTCGACCAACGCGCATGCAATCGGCCCGCCCCCGAAGGTGCTGCCGAGGTCACCGGGGCCCAGGGATTTAGCGATTTCATCGCCGACGATGATGGCAGCGCACGGGAATCCACCCGCGATCGATTTTGCCAACGTCAATATATCGGGCTTGATCTCGTAGATGTCTGCCGCGAAGGGCTGGCCACAACGACCCATCCCCGACTGAACCTCGTCCACGATCAGCAGAGCGCCATTTTCTGCACAAAGTCTCGCGATTCTCTGGACGAAATCGGCATCCAGATCATAGGCTCCGCCTAGTCCTTGCACCAATTCGATGATGACCGCGGCGGTGTCTCCGGATATGAAATCGGCTACCGCGCCGGTTTTGTCACGCGGAATAAAGTCCACGTTGAAAGGGGTGTCCGGAAACCCGTACCATTTTTTCTTCGCACCCCAGGTCACGGCTCCGGCCGCCGCCGTTCGGCCGTGGAAGCCATGCTCTAACGCGATGACCTGCGAACGTCCGGTGAGTCGACAGGCGATTCGCAATGCGTTTTCATTCGCTTCCGAACCGCTGTTGACGAAGAATACGTAATTCAGACCGGCTGGAGCGAAGTCCGCGAGCGCATCCGCCGCCCGTGCCCGGACTTCGAGAGCCATCGCATTACTCTGGAAGAACATCGATTCGGCCTGGGTTTTGAGGGCCCCCAGCATCGCCGGATGACCGTAGCCCAATGCTGCTACGGCGTGGCCACCGTAAAGGTCCAGAATTTCTCTATCGCCACACTGGAGATAGACGCCATGAGCGCTCGTCGGTTCGATCGCCAACTGGCCGTATACCTGTAGCAGGTGCCGGGCTTCGTGTTCTCTGGCGTTCATCGGCGCTATGTCCAGGCAATCGCGGGAGACAAAAGGCCCGCTGTTTCCGCGAACCCGAGCTGCCGGTTCATCCATTGCACGGCGCCGCCGGCGGCGCCCTTGACGAGGTTGTCGATGACGACCAGCAGCACGATCGATTCACCGTCGGAAGCCACACCGATGTGGCAATAGTTGCTGCCGATCACATCTTTTATCCGCGGTGCGACGTCCTTGACGATGACGAACGGACAATCGGAATAAAAATCAGCCAGGGCATCGTGTACCGCGTCTTCGGTCCACGTCGATTTCAGCCGGGCCTGCATCGTGACATGTATTCCCCTCGCAAACGGACCGGAGTGAGGGACGAACCGGAGTTTGGGCCGATGACCGGTTACGGATTCACAGATATTCACCACTTCCGGGCTGTGACGATGTGCCAGCGGCTTGTAGGCGAACAGGTTCGAGTGCCGCTCTGGATGATGCGTGCCGACGGTCGGTGTTTTGCCTGAGCCGGTGCTGCCGGTAATGCCGCTCGCGTACAAATCGGAATCCGCAATATCGAGTTTCATGAGCGGTACGGCAGCCATCAGCAGGGCCGTGGCAAAGCAACCGGGGTGACCTATATGCGGTCGATCAGCGACGGGTAGATGTTCCGGGACCGCGCTCGTGAAGCTGCTGAGTAATTCCGCGGCGCCATGTGGCTGGCCGTAGACCGCTTCATAGACGGCAGCATCGGCATATCGAAAATCCGCGGAAACGTCGACGACGGTAATATCGCAGCCGGATTTTTTCGCACGCGTAATGAATTCCGCCACCAGTGCTGCGCTGGCACCGTGCGGCGCCGCGGAGAATAATGCCAGTGGCCCGGTCTGCAGTAATTCCCAACATCTGCAATTTGGTTCCGAAACAGGCCTGAGCCAGGCCGCCCTGAAGATTGGGGAAAGTCGCGCCGATCGGCTGACCGGCCTGGCTTTCAGACATGACGCCAATCACGTCCAGGTGCGGATGCCCGGCGAGCAGGCGAAGCAATTCGCCGGCAACGTAGCCGGTACCGCCGAGCACAATTGTTGGGGTGGGTGCTGTCATAGCTGTTCTCGATTCAGTTCTTTTGTGCCTCACCAAGACGCAATACATCGGCGACGACGTCGCCGAGTTCGACCCCGTGGGTTACCGCATTGACGGCGGGTAATCCGAGTCGCTCGACAATCAGCTCTTTGCCCACGAGATTGTCTGTCGCCGGCCCGGTAATGATATGCGGCTCGCAATCGAATTCTTCCCGCAACAATCGCACGCCGCCCCAGGCCGCGACCGGATCGTTCGCACACAGGACCATGCACGAGATCGAATCGCGAATGCCCTGGTCCCGCAGGATCGCTTCGACGCCGTACGCGCCGAGTAAACCGTCGCCAAGTTCGAATACGATGACGTCCGGTTTCTCCGCCGCGAGCTGAGTCAGCATCATGCGCGTGACGGGCGGCCCATTCTCCGACGTCGTCGTAACGACGCCAAAGTCGGTAAAGATCGACGTATTCCGGGCACCCGCATCTTCCATCGCCAGGATGTCCCGTCGCAGAGAGACGCCAGTCGCCTTGAATGCATCGACCGTATGGCCCAGGTGTCGCAGTCGGCTGATGATCGCACTGGCTGCTGCGGTTTTGCCTGAATCCATGCTCGTGCCCGCCAAAACAACGACCGGGACCCCGATCGTATCTATCGTTGCATTGACATCAATCTTGTTCCTGCCGACTCGGGCCGGCACGCCGATGCGTTCGCCGAGGTAGGGAAAGCTCAGGACCGTTCCGAGAATTTGTGCGTCGAACGGTTGTCCGAAATTCGCGTTTATCGAATCGCAAATGCCGAGTACCCCGCCGATATTGAGTACCTGCACTGTATCTCCAGGTATTAGTTTCTCCGGGAGATGGCCTGAATAACCGAACAAGGCTTTCCGATGGCCGAGGGCGCCGACGATAATATCGCCCTTTCGGACCTTGGCCATTCGTCCACTCGTCAATTCCAAAACGTTGTACGAGCTTTTACTATTGAGAATCTGCGCCGCGACGAGCACACCTTCTTCGCAAGGAATGTCGTCGCTGACCTGTAACTTTCGTTGCAGACCCTGATCCTGAGCGACGGACGCAATCTTGTCTGCGATGATCGTTTTCATGATTCGTAAGTGCTCCGCAAATCAGAGTTTGTCCGCTGCGCTCTTTCCCGCTGCGCGAGTCTGGAGCATCCCGGGCAGCGACAGAATTTTTGAGAAACCCAACGCGTCGGCGGCTGTCCATTCACCGGCGGCCTCCCCGTAGACGCCTGTTGTCGCCGCCATCAGCGAATGCGGTGAGTCAACGCCTTCGACGAACACACTACCCGGGCGAAACTGCAGCTTTACTTCACCCGTGACGTAGCGCTGTGACGAATTCAGCAGGCTCTCGATATCCACACAAACCGCATCCAATTGTTTTCCCTCGTGAATAAAATCACCATAAACTGCTGCAACCGAATCCTTGACGCGCGTTTGCAGCGCCGTCAGTGTCAGCTTTTCCAGTTCGCGATGTGCGGTCAGTAGCACTTCCGCAGCGGGCGCCTCAAACGCGACCCGACCTTTTATTCCGAGTACCGTATCACCGACGTGAATACCGCGACCGATACCGAAAACAGCTGCCTTGCGCTCCAGCGCCTCGATCAGTGGGACGGGCGCCATCTGCTCGCCATCGAGGCTGACTGGCACACCGCGCAAGAATCCGATGGTATGCGTTTCCGTCGGGTGAGGATTCTCGATCGCTCCGGCGGACAATTCCCAGGCGTGTTCCGGAATCGAGTCCTTCGAGTCGAGGGTTTCGGTGCCGCCGATAGAAACTCCCCAGAGGCCACGATTGATCGAGTAGTCCGATCCCTTTGATGGAATCGGCAGACCGTGATCTTGCAGATACTTGATTTGTTCCGAGCGCACGAATGATTGATCTCTGACCGGTGCGAGGATCGTCAGGTCCGGATTGATCGTTCTGAGCGCGACCTCGAAACGCACCTGGTCGTTGCCGGCGGCGGTGCAGCCATGGGCGACCGTGTCGCAACCGCGTTCGGCCGCAATTTTTGCAAGCAGTGTGGCCTGTATGCCTCTTTCGGCCCCGACACAGAGCGGATAAAGGTGGCCACGTCGTACATTCCCGGCAATCAGGAACTTGATGACTCGATCGAAAAATACTTGTCGTGCCTCTACCAGCACATGCTCCTTCGCGCCGAGCGCCATCGCCCGTTCTTCCAGCGCATGCGCCGCATCCGCATTGACGCCGCCGGTATTGATACACACGGTCACGACCGGGCGTTGATAAGTATCCTGCAGCCACGGCACGCAAAATGACGTATCCAGTCCACCAGAAAACGCGAGGATGATGGGTAAATTCTGGGCTGACTCCGGGGGTGATTTCATTGGAGTATTCATTGTAAGAACCTGTATCGAGCCGTTAGGCGTTAAACCGTGCGTGCAACTTCGCGACGAGCCGGCGTTGATCGGCAACACTCCGGGTCGCGACAAAAATGGTGTCATCACCCGAAAGCGTGCCGACGATTTCGGTCCACGCGGACCGGTCCAAATAAACTGCAACCCGCTGCGCGGCGCCGACCGCCGTTTTCACGACCGTCAGGTTTGCGCCCGCTGTCTGTATATCGCGCACGAAGCCGCTCGTGCCCGTCAGTGCCGGATCGTCCTGTGCATCCGGCGCCTCCGGCTGCGCATAGCCCGAATCCAGTTTGGATACCCCGAGTTGCTTCAAATCGCGACTGACGCTGGACTGGGTCGCTTCTATGCCCTGATCTCGCAGTATCGCCACCAGTTCCGTCTGGCGCGCCACGGGCTGGTTTTGCAGGATATCCAGGATCGCTGCTTGCCGTTTCCGGCGTGATTCAACTTCCGCTGGCATTTCATTTAATGCACATAAAAAATATATGATGCGCATATTATCAATATAAACCCGGATGTCAAGAATTCACTGTCCGGAATCCGGAAAAAAAGGTCGACGCCCTGTCTTTTGCTACTATCGCCAGTTTTTTCAGGCAGGTTTTTAGGCAGATCCGCGCATGGAAGAACGAGCGATGGGAGAACTGGAAACTGTTGAGCTGGAGACCGGAGCCAATCCACAGGCTGCCGTGATCTGGTTGCACGGGTTGGGTGCCGATGCGCACGATTTTGAGCCGGTCGTCCCGATGCTCGATCTGGGGCCCGGCCGCCCGGTTCGTTACATTTTTCCAAATGCGCCGCAGCGGCCGGTGACCATCAATGGTGGCATGGTCATGCGCGCCTGGTACGACATTCTGAGTATCGACCGGGCGGAACAGGAAGACGAGGCCGGAATAGGCGCGAGCGCGGCGGCTATCGAAGACCTGATCAGCCATGAGGTGAGCAGGGGAATCGACTCCCGGCGCATTGTATTGGCCGGCTTCTCACAGGGCGGCGCGATCGCATTGTTCGTCGGGCTGCGTCATGCCGCGCGTTTAGCAGGCATATTGGCACTGTCGACGTATTTGCCCCTGGCTGATCTTGTCGGCGACGAAGTATCACCTGCGAACGCCGGGTTACCGATTTTCATGGCTCATGGCAATGCCGACGATGTCGTGCCCATCAACTTTGCGCGAAATTCACGGAAAAAGCTTTTTCAAATGGGCTATGACGTCCGGTGGATGGAATACTCGATGCCGCACGCCGTGATTCCCGAAGAAATTGAAGACATCAGGAAATTCCTGCTGCAGGTTCTTGATTGAGCCAGGTATCGATGAGCCGGTAGGCGATCGAGAAACGCGGCGGAAGCACAACGGCACCGTTCTGGATTTCTTCCCGGCTCAGCCATTTCGCCTCCGCCAGTTCGCCGTCATTCAGGCGAATATCATCGGTTAGCGCTTCGGCGTGATACCCGATCATGAGCGCGGCAGGAAAAGGCCATGGCTGCGAAGCAAGGTACGCGCATTGGCCGACGCGTATATTCGTTTCCTCGCGAACTTCGCGCCGGATCGCATCCTCGAGGCTTTCTCCGGGTTCCACAAACCCCGCGATCGTGGAAAAACGTCGTTCCGGCCAAAGCAATTGCCGGCCAAGAAGACAGCGATTCTGATCGTGGACGAGGACGATGATTGCCGGATCGAGGCGCGGAAAACTTCGATCGCCGCAGGTTTCGTTTTCGCAAATCATGACGAAACCGCCGTCGCCCGACCGACTGGCCGCGCCGCATATTCCGCAATAGCGATGCCGTTTTCGCCAGCTCACCATGGCTTTGGCGTAGGCCAGCAACCCCGCATCCATTTCGTTGACCATCGCGGTCAGGTCACGCAAACCGAGAAACTCGCCGTGTGCTGCGAGCGGCTTTTTTTGGTTGCTCTCGAAAGGCACTGCGAACACGAACCGGTTTTTAAATTCGCCCAGGAAAATCGCTTTCTCGGGTTCATCCGATGACAGGAGCATCTGCGTTTTATTTAACATCGCCGGGCGGTCATCAACGATCAGACAGCGACCCTGCCACACCGGGAGAAAACCGGTGTCGGGATGTGTGAAGGCGTCAATTAACGATTGCCGATTCGCACGTATATCGGCGAGGCGATCGATGTAGTTTCCGGAATAAACGATTTTTTTGTCAATCATCAGGGATCATTCTAGTCTCTTGGCTGAAGACCTTTCATCTGATTCCGATACTAAAACCGCGTGCCCGGGTATTTCCGCGTCGACCGATCGCCAGGTATGGCGGGTTGCAAAATTAAGTATCTGACAAAAAAGCCCCGCCGAAGCGGGGCTGAGTACGGTAGTACTTAGAGGAAGTCTCAGTGCCAGGAATAAGGGGTTCGCTGGCAGAGACTTTCTTACCGCCCGGTTCAAATTGAACGCACTGTCAATCAAACCGGTAGCGTTAACATAACACTAACTTGCATGCTCAGACATCATCCAAATGGATGAAAAAGGGTCAAAAAGGTGAGCCAATTTATTGGCTCTCCGGCGCCCAGCTCCCCGGCCGGTTTCGCATGCAAAAATCCCGTTACCCTTCGTTAGCCCATCGGTAACGAATGGCTAACGAATCGCTACGCGGTGTAGCTGGCGCATGCGTGATCCTTCAATTCGCACAACGGGCATCGTCGATAGTCCAAGGCGTAGGTATCCTGAACATAGGGCCCGCCACAAATATCGCACCATGCGAAATAAAGTTCATGGCTCTCGATCAACGCGTGATAGAGATTCCATGCCCACTCGAATGACAACTGCGGATCGGGATACAGTTTTAGATAGGCCTCATAGGCCTGGCAGAGCCGAAATCCGAGTGTAACGTCGTTGCAGCTGCGGGCTCGCGAAACCCGCCGCTGCCCGTTCAAATCGAATACGTTACAGAACAGGTAGAGACAAGCCAGTAACGTCGCCTCGCTCTGTTTGCTGGCGCTGCTGACGAACCGACCAATTTGTCGAGGTGATTTTCCCCGTTGGCGGCGAATTTGACGCCCGTCCTTATCCCGAAAGTAGGTCGTGTAGAGTTTCCGAATCCGGTCTTCAGTAAATCCGGTACAGATACGAATTGTTCCGGTCCGGGCCTCATGCCCGATCATCCTCATGGCCAGGTCGAATTTCTCCAGCTCTCCCGCGTATCGATTGTCGGTCACGCGCATTTTTATTCCCCCCTGTTTCGCAATAAATGCCACCCAGACCCCAAAACTTGATCAAAAGTACGTTTTCTGGTCGCATGAAACCATATATAGTACTCCATCCGAAGAATAACTGGAGAATCCAAATGCGATGCAAACCCCCGGATACTCGTTTCTACGCAGAAATGCGTGACCTGAACACCGGATTTCTGGCGCTTATTGCGGACCCCGACCTGACATGGCACGGACCGTTGTTCGGACTGGATGCCGGCGTAGTTGCCGCGATCAGGGCTCTTTCGAAATCGCAGCAGGAATTCATTGCCGGCATACCCGGTCCGTTGGTCGAGTTCGAGACGTTGCCGCCGCCGAACCAGGTCGCCGATGCGAGACCGGAGTCCCGACACGCCGACGGTCGCTGGCTGGAGTCCGCCCGTTTGTTTTCCACGGAACTCATCATGTATTTGTGGCAAATGGCGCGGCAAGATCGTTTGGCGGCAGCCCTGTGTTTTGGCCCCGAACCAGGGCGAGTCAGCCGGATGGCAGATATGAGTTTTCGTGAGATACAGGATTGCGCGGGCCCGGCTGTCTATCAGCTCCAGGCCCGATTTGCCCGTCATTCGAGATTTTGGCCGGACTTGATTCGGGCTGCCCGCAGTGCCGACCCGGATTTTCAATACCTGTCGCGACTCACCATCATCCCGTTGGCTTTGGCCCAGAGCAGCGCCATGGTGCGTTAGTGAGTGGTTAACACGCCCATGCGGCTTGGATTGATGAACAGAGCGATGCACAATGCGCGCCCATGCACGCATTGTCAGTTCGCAATTTGGTCAAGGTCTACGGCAACGGCGTGCAGGCACTTCGCGGGATCAGTCTGGACGTTACCGAAGGCGATTTCTTTGCGCTGCTGGGGCCCAATGGTGCTGGAAAAACCACGGCGATTGGCATTATCACGTCACTGGTCAACAAGACAGCCGGAGAGGTCCGGGTCTTCGGACACAGTATCGATGACGATCTGAATGCGGCAAAGGCTTGTATTGGTGTGGTCCCTCAGGAGCTCAATCTCAACGGCTTTGACCGGGTAGTGAACATCGTCGTTAATCAAGCCGGGTTTTATGGCATTCCGCCGCGCCAGGGACGGAGGCGGGCTCAGGAGGTTCTCGAACAACTGCAGCTTTGGGACCGGCGGAATGAAGTGGCTCGGGACCTGTCGGGCGGAATGAAGCGTCGACTGATGATTGCGCGTGCCCTGGTTTCCTCACCGCGGCTTTTGATTCTCGATGAGCCGACCGCAGGCGTGGATATCGAGATTCGCCGTTCAATGTGGCGGTTTCTCAAAGAAATCAATGCAAACGGTACGACGATCATACTGACGACTCACTATCTCGAAGAAGCAGAAAAACTGTGTCGCCATGTAGCAATAATCGACGAGGGACGCGTGATTCAACACCATCCTATGGCCGATTTTCTGCGCACATTGCAGCAGGAAATCATTTTGCTAAACACCCGGGACCCTCTGCCGGAAGTACCGACTTTGAATGGTTTCAAGGTCACCCGGAACAATCCGCACGAACTGGAGGTCGAGGTGCCGCGGGAACGCGATCTCAACGAGCTGTTTTCGTCTCTTAGCGCTGCGGGCATTCACGTGACAAGCGTGCGAAACGAGACCAGCCGTCTCGAAGAATTATTTTTCAATCTGCTGGAAAATAAGGGTGCTTCAACTCGGGATAATCAGGTCTAGTCGATGAGTCTGGAACAGCAATTAATCAGTTTGCTCACGTTGATTCGCAAAGAAGTCGGCCGCGTAATGCGAATTTGGCTGCAGACGATCGTTCCACCGATTATTACCATGTCACTTTACTTCGTTATTTTCGGCAATTTGATCGGACGGCGTATCGGTGAGATGGGCGGCTTTGAATATATGCAATACATCGCGCCCGGGCTGATTATGATGTCAGTGATCACGAATTCCTACGGCAACGTTGTGTCATCCTTTTTTGGCGCAAAATTTCAGCGGCATTTAGAGGAGATGCTGGTCTCGCCAATGCCGACTTACGCGATCATACTCGGCCACGTTGCCGGTGGAATGGTCCGTGGTCTGATGGTTGGGGCTGTCGTGACATTGATCGCGCTGTTTTTTACAGAGGTGAAAATCGCCAATCTGTTCGTCACGCTTAGCGTAGTTGTGCTGACTTCCGTAGTTTTCTCGCTCGGTGGATTGATAAACGCAATTTTTGCCAGAAAATTTGATGATATTTCGATTATTCCGGCATTCGTGCTCGCCCCACTCACTTACCTGGGCGGTATTTTTTACTCTATCTCCTTATTGCCACCAATCGCTCAGAAAATATCCTTGTTGAATCCGATTTTGTACATGGTCAATGCGTTTCGTTATGGAATGCTCGGCGTGTCGGATATTGACATCACCCATGCCTATATCATTATTCTTACATTCGCCGTCGGACTGTTCGGCGTATGCATGATCTTGATCAATAAGGGGGTTGGTATACGGGAATAGAGTATGTGTGGTCGATTTGCCTTTCACTCACCGAAAGAGGCGATAAACCGTGTTTTCGGATTCGATTTCGCGTTGGAATATCAGCCTCGTTACAATATTGCACCGTCGCAATATATCCTCGCGTTCCGTCATAGCGGCGAACAAACTCCCGGTACTGCATCGAATTTCTCAATTGAGCCGGTCATGCTTCAATGGGGACTTGTTCCGTCATGGGCAAAAGACCCCGGGATCGGTCATCGAATGATCAATGCGAGACGCGAAACCGTCGATCAAAAACCGGCATTCCGAGCAGCTTTCCGGCGCCGCCGATGTGTGATTCTCGCGGATGGGTTTTACGAGTGGCGCAGGGCTGAAGATCGAAAAATTCCGACTTACATCACGATGAAAAGCGGCGAGCCGTTTGCAATGGCCGGACTCTGGGAGCACTGGGAGGGCGGAAGCTCGACGTTGCTGACCTGCACAATTATCACGACTGCAGCCAATCACGCTCTTGCGCCGGTGCATGACCGCATGCCGGTTATTTTTTCGCCGGAAAATGCCGCGCACTGGATCGACCCGGACACTGATTCGAGAACCAAGTTGCAGCAACTTTTGGACACGCCAGACAACGATGCCCTACATTACTGGGAGGTCAGTCGGGAGGTGAATAATCCCCGAACGGATGGCCCGAACTTAATCCAGCGATTCCCGACGGACACCGACGGAACTATTGCCGGTCCAGCGTAAATCGGTTGCCCTGATGGTTGAATACGACTCCGGTATTAGTAATTCTTTCAACAGTTGGACCTTCCTCCAGACGATCGCCCTCACGGTATTTGCTCATATTGACAAAGATGAATCTCTTTTCCGCCTGTCCGGCATAGACATGGATATCGATATGCAGCGGTGACAACGATAACTGACCAGACTGTATTAACTGCTGCATGCTCGGAAGGTTGACGGGTTCGGGCATGGATTCAGGCCGCGTCGCAGGCGCTGTCCTGTCAGCCGCCGGGTTTTCGGCGACGGCCTCGGGGAATGACGGGCTCCGCAGCCACGACAACATTCGCGGCCGGCGATGCAAGCTCAGCGACGACCGGTTGTTCCGCGGACATTTCAACGGCGGTTACAATTTCTTCTGCCCGATCAATCGGGGGCCGCTCGACGAGCCCTGAGGCTGGCCCGTAAGCCGATTCGCTGGTTACACCGACGTCGCGTGAATCGCTAATTAACACGTAGGCGATAACGATCAGGTTTGTCGCGAGTATTGCGATAAGAACCGGCGCCCAGATGCTGCGCTTTTTTTTATTGACGTGATATTGAGCATCCGCCAGGCTCGGGGCTGCCTGCCGTTGTCTTTCCGTTTCACTCTTTCGCAATGCGTCCAGAATAAAAGACATGGGCTGCTCAGTTCGCGCGAATCAAAGTCGGTCGATCGACGTAGTTTAGGTCGGTATTGATCGCGATCTGGGTCTGGTAGCCGACGACGCCATCGACACTCAGACGCTGTTCGCGTTGATAACTTCTGACCCGTGCCTCAAGTTCGCTGTCGAAAAGTGTCGAACTCATCGGTAAAATCGGTTCGCCCTGAATTTCTGCCAGGCTTTCTCGAAGCCAAATTACGCCCTGATCGCTCATTCCCGGAACGAACTGCGTAATCGGACTGTTTTCCGGCCGCCATAACAGCAAATAGTTGCCAAACCAGGAGTCGGTCAAATCGCCGACGGAGACCGAGAAATTTTCGCCGGCAATGGAGACCACTGCGTTCGTTTCGTTAAGGCCAGATAGCACGACTTGGTGTTCCTGGCCTTCATAGTCTCGCAGCGAAAATATCACCGGACGGTCCAACCTGCGTACCTGCGCCAGCGATCCACTCTGCATCAGGCAATACAGCCCATATTTTTCCGCCTGTTTGCATCCGGCAACGGGTCCCGGGATGTACTCGGCGCCCCAGAATCTAAACAGGGTTTTGAACGCGTCCGCAGTACCGGTCGCCGTTCGATTTTCCTCGAGTAACGTCGCGATACTCCGTTCCCGGGCCGAATTATCCTCCAGAAATGGCTCACCCAGGCCGACGTCGCCGGAGGTCACATCACGAGCGGCGAAATCGGATTGGGGGGCGCCGTCAACCGGCGGCATGAGATCAGGATTAGCCGTGGCTGCCTCGACCGGATCAGATGCCGCGAGCGTTTCCGAGTCCGCTGCACGGGGTGAACGAAGATGTGACCATTCGGACCAGGCCCAGCTCCCACCGAGCGTGATCGCAACGATTGCCGTAACCAGGACTCCGACCCGCAGCCAACGGTACCAGGGCGAGACGGAAGCGGGTTTGCGACCGAGCACCTCGGCCGCGGCCTGGCGCAGCAACTTCGGCGTGACTTCGCGGACTTCCTGGGTGAAGGCGCCGAGTAGCGCCCGGTCCGCGATGACATTGATCCTGCGCGGCACACCGTGTGACAGGCGGTAGAGCTCTTTTTTTCCGGCTTTGGAAAAAATGGGTCCCACGGCGCCGGCAACCTTGAGCCGATGATCGATGTAGACCTGCGTTTCGTATTGAGACAGCGGTTCCAGGTGGTATCGTCCGGTCACACGCTGGGCTAACTGACGCATGTCATTCCGCGCCAGAATTTCACGCAACTCCGGTTGACCGATCAATATGATTTGTAACAGTTTATGTTTGGTGGTCTCCAGATTCGTCAGCAGACGGACTTGCTCAAGCACATCGAGCCGAAGATTCTGTGCCTCATCGACGATCAGAATCGTTCGGCGTGCGCGGCTATGATTCTCCAGCAGGTAGACGTTCAGGGCATTGACCAGCGCCTTTATGCTGTTCGCTTTGTCCGGCAGCTGAATGCCAAGTTCCTCACAAATCGTGCTGAGAAACTCGTTCTTGGAAAGCTGCGGATTCAGAATCAACGCAACATCTGCGGTATCCGGAAGCTGTTGCAGCAAGCTTCGCACGAGAGTCGTTTTCCCGGTGCCGACTTCACCGGTAAGCTGGATAAATCCACCACTTTCCCGGACGCCGTACATCAGGTGCGCAAGCGCCTCGGTATGCCGCTCACTCATGAATAAATAACGCGGGTCCGGAGATATCGAAAATGGCTTTTCGTTGAGCCCGAAGAAGCTCGTATACATCCTATGCTGGCGCCCTGAATCGTTGCATGTATTCTATCAGGACCGGCGCAGCACTATCAGCTTCGCCAGTGATCGCAGACCTTCGGCCGGTGTGCCGAGATCGTTCAGTGTACCAAGCGCCTGATCGAGCAATTCATCGACTCTTTGATGTGCCTGATCCATGCCGAATAAAACCGGATAGGTTGCCTTTCCATGGATCAGGTCCGCGCCTTGTTGCTTACCGATTTCGGCTGTGCTGCCTGAGATGTCCAAAATATCATCCCGGATCTGAAAGGCGAGGCCGAGGTAATCGGCAAATCGCTCCAGAATATGCAAGGTTTCCGTAACGGCGACCGGCGGACAGTAAGCCGCAGCCAAAATGCTGGCGCGGAGGAGACTGCCTGTTTTCAGCCGGTACATATGTTCGAGCTCCGCCGCATCCAGGCGACGTCCTTCTGCTGCAATATCCAACGCTTGACCACCGGTCATGCCGTTGGATCCACAGGCTTCGGCCAGCAACGCCATCAGTTGGGCCTTCTGCGCCGGAAACGCCTCAAACTGGGGCGACGTTGCCAGCACGTTAAAAGCAAGAGGCTGCAGCGCATCGGCGGCAAGTATCGCGGTCGCTTCGTCGAATTCCCGATGTGTTGTTGGCGTGCCCCTGCGAAGGTCGTCATCATCCATGGCGGGCAGGTCGTCGTGAACCAGCGAAAACGCGTGCATTATTTCGACGGCCGCCGCCGGTGCATCCAGCATTTCGACATCGACCTGCAGCATTTCACCGGTTGCGTAGACAAGTAATGGTCGAATACGTTTGCCGCCGCCGAGAACTGAGTAACGCATCGCTTCGTGTAAACGTCGCGGCTCGACGCTCGCATCGGGTAACGAATTCGACAGGGTTTTTTCGACCCTGTCGATGTAGTCAGCGGCCCGTTTCTCAAATGACATCAAATCTACCGAAAGTCCGTTGTTCGCCTGTGTTGCGTTGATAGCATAGTGGGTCTTGCGGCGAAGGCCAATCGGTTGCCCGCCTCTCAGTCGAGGTCGCAGGCTATAATATCGGTTAAAGTTTTAAAGGACGCTACGTATGCGTGCATCGGCGATCGCACATCCCAATGTTGCCCTGATCAAGTATTGGGGTAAACGAGAAACGGCAGCCAACCTCCCGGCGGTCGGGTCCCTGTCAGTAACGCTTGGTGGGTTGAAGACTGAAACCACGGTCGAGTTTGATTCGAGCCTGAGCCAGGATATTTTGATTCTGAACGGGCAGGAAACCCCGTCAGAGCAAGGGCGCCTGGTGGCATGCCTGGATGCGTTGCGCGCGCTTGCTGATGAACCCGTCCATGCGCGGGTAGAGTCACGAAATGATTTTCCGACGGGAGCCGGGCTGGCTTCATCGGCTTCGGGCTATGCGGCTTTGGTCAAGGCCGGTGCTGCAGCGCTTGGCCTGGACTCGAACGATGCGCAGTTGCTTGATATTGCGCGTATTGGTTCGGGTTCAGCGCCACGATCGATGTTCGGCGGAATCGTGCTGCTGCAGAATGATGATAACGGCACTACCTGTGAGCAATTGCTGGACCCGGCCGACTGGCCCCTGGAGGTCATTGTTGCCGTCACTACTGAAGCCGGCAAGCCGGTGACTTCGCGTGATGGAATGGAACAGAGTCGCCTGACGTCACCCTATTATGAGCAATGGATCGCAACCCATGCCAACGACCTGGACAGGGGCCTCGAATTCGTGCGCAACCGCAATTTCAGTGGACTGGCCGAATTGGCCGAGCACAACTGCCTTAAAATGCATTCAGTCATGATGACTACGAAACCCGCGTTGATGTACTGGTCTCCGACTACGGTGGCATGCATGCATGTCATCGTTGAATTGCGCAGCCAGGGGGTACCCGTCTTTTACACGATAGATGCCGGGCCGCAACTCAAAGCAATCTGCCTGCCGGAGGCGGCACAAATCGTGTCAACCGCCCTTGAGAATACTCCCGGTGTTTTACGGTTAATCAGCGGCGGGTTGGGTGCAGGAGCAGTTGTCGTCAATGGCCCGCAACGGGTGTCTGCCGATGCCTGAGGCATCGGCCCCGGGGAAACTCATCATCGTTGGCGAGTATGCCGTGATTGAAGGTGCGCCCGCGATCGCGACGGCTGTCGATGTCCGGGCCAGAGCATCGGTTTCAGGTTCCGGCGATCGAGACAGCATTCTGTTCGATGCGCTCAGAGAAAAGGCTTTTCACTTTTATCTGGATAGCTTTAAGGGCTTGCACTGGCGTGACCAGTCACCCGGAGCCAGGGGAACGATTCTGGAGGCTGTATTCGCCACGTTCCGTGAGCGTCTGGTAGGCGAGGCGGATCCGAAATTGCGTTTTAGCATCGATACCGACTCATTTTATGCCGAGACGCACGGATCATTGGCCAAGCTCGGTCTCGGGTCCAGCGCCGCCGCGCTGGTCGCGCTTGTCGGCGCGTTCATGGGCGCTGTCGGCTGGACCTCAATCGACGCTGAAATGCTCAGCATATGCTGTACCGCGCATCGAAAATTTCAGGGGGGGCGCGGCAGCGGGATCGACGTCGCGACCGCATTGACCGGAGGTGTCGTCGGTATTCGACCTGGCGCATCGGACGCGGCCCCAACGGTGACTTCGCTTGATTGGCTCGACGGGTTGTTGATGCTGCCTGTCTGGTCAGGGTCGAGTGCCTCAACGCCGGAATTATTAGACCGTTTTAATCACTATCGCGACCGCAATCCAGATGAATTCAAAAACCACATCCAGCGGTTGAAGAGTCTCGCGGAGGAAGCAGATCAGGCGTGGGTCGATCAGTCCCTATCAAATTTTCTCGCGGTATTGGAGGCTTACGATTCGGCATTGCGGGCCATGGATCTTGACGGGGCTATCGGAATTAACACCGATTCCCACGATGTGCTCCGCGGTCTGAGCGCTCGACACGGAGCGACCTACAAAACTTCGGGTGCCGGCGGCGGTGATTTCGGCATTGCCCTGACTGATTCTCCCGATGTCTTTGAATCCCTCAAGACTGCTTTTGCGGACGGCGGATACCTGGTTTTGAATGACTCGCAGAATGTCGGTGGATTAACGGTCATGGATCGGATCCGTCCGGAATCCGACGGCGCATAACCCAAGCGTATAATCCGGGAGTATCAAATCCCGGTCGGCTCGATCAACGACCTGATTCAACAATGGCGCGACAATCTGGAATTACTGAATGTACCGGTAGTACTCGATGCCGGCGTCCTGAAAAATCGGGGTAATTTCCGACCCGACGCGATCCACGACAAATTCATTGCTTGGCGCATAGTGCAGACCGGCTGTTTCGCCCCGGTCCCGAAGCGCCAGGTATTGATCATGAGAAAGATCGATGCTCGGTTCCAGCGACTCATGAAAACAAATAGATTCTGCCGCTGACTGCCAACCGGGTTCGATGCGCATCGGAATTGCGTCGGCCGCATCGCCACTGCCGTAACCCACTAGCAGCACTTTCTTGTTTTCGAGGGGTATATTCGTTGCCCGGGCATCTTCCAGCCCGGATGCCAGCCATGCCGGCAGTGCCGCCGTGTAGAGATTGCCAAGCTCAAGCATGCCTTCAGCCCCAAGCTGAATTTTTTTCCGCACAAAATTTTCGAACGCCTCGCTGCGGCGAAAGACTTTCAGCACACTTAGACCACGTGGGAAAATTTCATCGCTGATACGCTCGCGAACGCCAAAGGTTGCCAGGTCGGGCGCCGAACGGACTTCGCTGATGAAGTCCTCTAGCTCAATGTCAGCAGCGATGCAATAACCTTTGAGCTCGTCGTGCGCTTCTTGATTTCCGCTTGCCAATGCGAACAAATAGGCCATGCCCCATCCTGTTTCGGGCATGCGCTGGTAAGGCCGATGCATGAAAACCGCCTCGACCGATCGCAGATTTTCTATGGGGCTCAACTGATCCTTACGATACATGTCTTCGAGCGCGCGTTGCATTTCATCGACATAACAACTGGTCGAGTACTTGCCGTTGTAGACTGGAATATCGACGAAGTCCGGACTCGCACCCGTGCCGTTTCGGTTTATCAGGGGCTTGCGAAAGTCTACGCCCCGGTAATCGGATGCTGTACCGGCCTGGCGCAGATCGATCGATGCGATACTGGGGTCTGCAGTCAGCAGCATTGCGACTGCACCGGCGCCCTGCGTGGGCTCACCGCTGCTGCCGCGTTCGTACAGGGCTTTGTCGGCACAAACGACGATTGCGACCGAGTCAGCTCCGTCCATGCCCAGAAAACGTAATGCATTCTTCAGGCCGTAAATGCCGCCGAGACAAGCGTGTTTGAACTCGGGTACTTCACAGTTTCTTGATAAGCGCGGGAACCCCAAGCCTGTTAACGCCTGATCGACCATGCCCTTGACAATGATTGCGCCCGCGGAATTGTCTGTGCTGGACTCGGTGCCCAATGCAAGATAGCGCACCTTTCCGGGATCAATATCGTAGTTCTTGATGAGCCGCAAAACCGCGTTCGCGGCCATCGTGTAGACGCTTTGTTGCGGGCCGAGTAATCGAAACCCGGTGCCGACAACTTTGCGGATTTTTTCCCATTCAGCACCGGTCCATTCGCACCATCGCTGCAGGTCCACCCGGTAGGGTGGCAGGTAGAGGGAAATCCCGCTGAGTCCAATCGTATTTTTGCTCATCTGCGTTTCGTCTGTAGAGATATGCGGTTGGCTGGGCCTATTCTACCGTTATTGTGATGATGTTAGACACAACCGGTGGGTCATGGGGGATATGTGCCCAATCCCCAAGAACCAGCTGTAACGTATGCGTGCCTGGTGTGAGCTCTATTGAGGCTTCGGTTTGTCCTTTGCCGAAGTGATAATGTTGCCCGTCATTTGGAACGGGACTGGTCATATCCGGCAGTCCAGTGTCAATAATCAGGTGGTGGTGGCCGGTATTTTCCATGATTTCGCCGGCGGGCGCGACGGCGATACCGCTGATACCGAATTTGACCGTCACCGGGGAATTTACGATTTCGCTATTTTTCGGGCTAATTATGAATACGGCAGCACCCGGTGCTGAGGAAGTCCTTCGAATGTCTTCTTCGGTTCCCGGCCGATCACCACCACAGCCCTGTAAGACCCAGATCATTGTAAACAAAATGATTAATTGAATAATTATTCTCATTGGCTATGTCCGCCGGATCCGTAAAACCGCGATGGTAACTGACCGCAGAGGTGGTGTCATGAAAGCTCCGCCGCACCGGTCAATTGGACTCATGCTTTGCGTCTGGCCGTTTTCTTCTTCTTCGTGGTGAGTTTCTTCTTGGTTGTCTTTTTTGCCGGGGCCGCCCGCCTATTGGTTTTGGAGCCTAATTCGGTGCTGTCGAAGTCATCGACGGCAATAAGTTCCATGACCATGGCGTCCAGATCTCTTAATTGTCGGGCCTCTTTCGCGGTAAGGACGCCGGCATGCTCGCCCATATCAATTTTGCCTAGCGGATCGCTTGTCGTGATCACACCGGCTTTAACGGCATTCCTGAGCTTTTCTTCCAGAGCACTCGCTTCATTGGTCGCTTCGAGCGCGGTTTGCAGCAGTCCCAGCGGATTTCCGGGCTCCGGGGTACTGTATATGCCGGCACATAATCGGGCCCTGGATTCCGTCGGGTGAGTAATCAGGTCGGCGATCTGGCGGCCTAATTCGTCCGAAGGCGCAGAGTACATTCGTCCGCGCGGAAAAATCAGCAGGCGCAAGCCGGCCGCAACAAGCCGGTTCGGGAAATTCCGGAGAAATCCGTGCAGCTGTTCCTGAGCCTGATAAAGCAGGGTCCTGCAGGCCCATTCGACGAGCGGCTGATCGGCACCCGGCCGACCCTGATTATCGTAATGCTTCAGTACCATGCTGGCGAGATACATGGAGCTGAATACATCGCCAAGCCTGCCAGACAGCGATTCCCTGCGTTTCAGCTCGCCACCGAGTGTCAGCATCGAGACATCAGCCGCGATTGCAAACGCTGCGCTGTACCGATTGATGTGTTGGTAATAACGCGCCAACGGGCCGGATACTGGCACGGCGCTGAGCCTTGCATGCGTCAAGGCCAGGAAAAATGAGCGCGCTGCGTTGCTGATCGCATAGCCGATGTGCCCGAAAAGATAATGATCGAAATCCCGCAGACTTTGCTCATAGTCACTGTTTGTCGCGGCCTCTATTTCTTTGAGTACGAACGGGTGGCAGCGAATGGCGCCCTGACCAAAAATAATCAGGCTGCGGGTAAGGATATTTGCCCCCTCAACCGTAATCGCGATCGGCAGAGCCTGATACGTCCGGCCAAGGTAATTCTTTGGCCCGAGCACGATGCCTTTCCCACCGTGTACGTCCATCGCATCGTTGCTGACTTGCCGGCCTAATTCCGTGCAATGGTATTTCAAAATAGCTGAAGGCACTGAGGGCTTCTCGCCGCGGGCCAATGCAGAGGTTGTGACGCTCAGGCCGGCGTTGATGATGTACGTATTGCCGGCCATTCTGGCCAGAGCTTCGCCGACTCCCTCGAAGCGGCAAATCGGTAAATTGAATTGACTGCGAATTCGTGTATAGGCGCCGGACGCATAGGTCGCGGCTTTAGCTCCGCCGGCCGCGTTAGCCGGCAGCACGATCGCACGCCCGGCGGCTAGTAATTCGACTAACATTTTCCAGCCCTGACCCGCTCGCTCCGGGCCGCCGATAATGCAGTCGAGCGGGACAAAAACATCTTTACCTTGTGTCGGTCCGTTCTGAAACGGGGTATTCAACGGAAAATGACGCCGGCCGATCGCAATGCCATCGAGGGATGTCGGAATCAGACCGGCAGTAATGCCGTATTCATCTTTATCGCCGATCAGGTGATCCGGATCGTACAGTTTGAAGGCGAGGCCAAGTACGGTCGCGATCGGGGCCAGCGTGATATATCGCTTGTCCCAATTAAGCCGGATACCAATAATTTTCTTTCCGCCGAATGTCCCCTTGCAGACTATTCCCGTGTCCGGTATTGCCGACGCGTCTGATCCAGCCCTCGGCGCAGTCAGTGCGAAGCATGGAATTTCTGCGCCGCTGGCGAGTCCGGGAAGGTACCGGTCCTTCTGTTCCTGTGTTCCGTAATGCAGCAGCAGCTCAGCGGGACCCAGTGAGTTCGGGACGCCTACAGTGGAGGCGGCTACGGTGCAGCGGCTGGCCAATTTCGCGAGCACTGCCGCAACGGCAAATCCCGAGAACTCGAGACCACCGTATTCCTTTGGAATGATCATCGCGAAAAAACGATGTTTCTTTATGTATGCCCAGACCGGTTCCGGCATGTCTGCCAACTCATGGGTAATTTCCCAATCATTCAGCATCTCGCACAGTTCATTGGTCGGGCCATCGAGAAAAGCCTGTTCCTCATCCGACAACTCTGGCGCAGGCATGGACGTGAGTTTGCTCCAGTCTGGACAGCCGCTGAACAATTCACCGTCCCACCACACGGTGCCGGCTTCGAGGGCCTCCCGCTCAGTGTCGGACAGGGAGGGCAGTATGGCGCGAAAGAGTTTCAGCAGCGGAGCTGTGATTCGCTCGCGGCGAAAATCAACGAAGTTTAAAGATACGATGCCGGCGAATATCAACCAAAGGAACAAGACCCATAACCCATAACCCACTCCGAAAAGGCTATAGGCCAGCAGGGTAAAACCCAGAATGGTCGTTGACGCTTTTAGATCGACACGTTTATAGGCGAGAGTTAAGCCGACCGCGATAATGACGAGCGACCAAAGTAGCCACAAAACAAATTCAGACACTAATTCAGGCCTCTAAACTATTCGTCAAATCCATGTAATTATTATGCCTGCATTAAGCAAGCAGATCGGCGATCGCGTCACGTTCTTCGCGTAATTCAGCGTCGCTTGCATCCATACGCGCTCGGCTGAATTCACTGATTTCAAGATCCTGGACAATTTCGTAACGCCCCTGTGAGCAACGGCAGGGATAGGAGTAAATGACTCCGGGTTCGATGTCGTAGCTGCCTTCCGCCGATACTGCCATGCTGACCCAGTCATCTCCGGCAGTTCCCAAAGTCCAGTCACGCATGTGATCTATCGCGGATGAGGCTGCCGAAGCCGCGCTCGACATTCCGCGTGCTTTGATGATTGCTGCGCCCCGTTGCTGGACCGTCGGAATAAAGTCATCCGTCACCCAGGTCTCGTCGACCATCTCCGTCGCGTTACGATCGTTGATAGTGACGTGGTTAATATCCGGATACTGCGTGGCGGAGTGATTACCCCAGATGATCATGTGCCGTATTTGATTGACGTGGCTTTCGGTCTTTGCTGCGATTTGGGCGAGCGCCCGATTGTGATCCAGGCGGGTCATCGCAGTGAAATTCGCCGGGTCCAAATCGGGTGCGTTTGTTTGGGCGATCAATGCATTGGTATTTGCCGGATTACCCACGACCAATACTTTCACATCAGAATTGGCGTTATCGTTCAGTGCTTTTCCCTGGACTGAGAAGATTGCTGCATTGCCCTTGAGCAGGTCCGAGCGTTCCATGCCAGGACCACGTGGCTTGGCGCCGACCAGCAGTGCGTAGTTAGTATCTTTGAAGGCTTCGTCGACCTGATCCGTAGCGATGATGCCATCTAGGGTTGGAAAGGCGCAGTCTTCGAGCTCCATTGCGACGCCCTTCAATGCATCCATCGCCGGCGGGATTTCGAGTAATTGCAAAATGATGGGCTGATTAGCTCCGAGTAATTGCCCGGACGCGATTCGAAATGCCAACTGATAACCGATCTGCCCCGCAGCACCGGTAATCGTTACTCTGGCAGCTTGTGTCATAGTAATTTCCTATCAATGTAACTGATTGTGGAGAATTGTCAGTTTAACGGCCGCCCGATGTTGGCCCTGAACTGACCCGGTTACCGACTCGATTAATCGATCAATTATTGTTGGCCGTTTTGTAGGCGCGAATTTCTTCGTTGAATTTCGCCGCCATTTTTTCCATCGCATCCACGGCAGCGTTATGCCGCTGCACGTGCAAGGCCTTTGCGTCCGGCGTTTGTTTTTCTGCAATAGCGGCTTCTTCGCGATCAAGACAATCAAGATAGTCTTCCATTTCCGCCATGAATTGTTTCACTAGTGTTTGTCCGTTAACCATCTCATCATTGGATGCTGTGGCACCATCCGGCACTGAAACTTTTTCCGGATAAGGGCAAACAGCATGTAATGGCGAAACAAAAAATATTGTTGTCGCAGCAATCAGGAGCAGGTCAAGTCTCAACATACATCGGTATCCTGGAAACGAATTAAGGTGATTGCGACAGATCCTTAACATTGCTCGAGGGGAGTATTGCTCAAGTGGCGTCATAGGCAATAATTGGTCTGGGCTCGCAACGCTTTTTATTGTCGCGAAATTATGCCCCACATGCGAAGGATTTGGCCACAGTCATGTAAAATATAAGTAGGTATTTACCGAAGTCGCTAATAACATACTGATTAATAAGCAGGTTTTTCGCCTGCTTGGTGCGCGTGAAAACAATTGTGACGCCGTTCATCCCACCTAGATTATTGCGCTGGCCCCATATCCAATCCGTTCTGGCAAGCTCGTCGTTAAGACGAGCCCGGATCATGCGGACTTCGGCTGAAATGTGTGCCAGCAGTGAGGATCGTGTCGTCGATTGTGGCGAAGGTGTGCGCCTCCTGTTACACCATACACCGCCCAATGGTAATGGACGTGGCCAGGTGGCTGTACTGATACATGGGTGGGAAGGCAGTGGGATGTCAACGTATATTCTTTCGGTGGCCTCCAGCCTCTGGAACGCCGGATACCGTGTGATCAGATTAAACCTCAGAGATCATGGCCGCTCCCACCATTTGAATGAAGGGCTTTTCCATTCCTGTCGGCTGGCTGAAGCGGCCGGTGCCGTGCAATGGGTTCAGGCGAATTTTCCGAATGACAGGCTCGTGCTGGGTGGTTATTCGCTGGGTGGAAACTTTTCTCTGCGGATTGCCGCGGTCGCCGAGGAATCCGGACTTAGAATTGAGCGTGTTGTCGCTGTTTGTCCGGTGCTGGACCCGAAAGAGACGCTGACCGCCCTGGACGTTGGATTTCCGGTTTACCGCGCCTATTACATTCGCAAATGGAGGCGCTCACTGACGCGTAAGAAGGCAGCCTTTCCCGATTTATATGATTTTTCGAAATTGAAGAGTTTCGCCTCCCTCACGGAAATGACGAATTATTTCGTGCAGAAATATACGGAGTTTCAAAATCTGGATACTTATCTGAACGGATATGCCCTGACGGGCGATCGGCTTGCCAATCTCAAGGTGCCTTCCCGAATTCTCCTGGTGGACGATGATCCGATTATTCCGGTGCGGACTCTTGGCGATGTGGCGCGGCCGGATTCGTTACAGGTAGAAAGAAGTCCGTACGGCGGACACTGTGGATTTATCAGCGGTTACAGGCTTCAGAGCTGGTTAGATGACTACTTTCCCGACGCATTTGATGAAAATCATGATTTTGCGATCGATCGGAAACACGAGATGTGAGTAATCGATTCGATCTGCGAATAAAAGCACTCGCCTCGGGGGGGCACGCTGCGTCGATGCGTGGTGGTCGTTGTGGAATCGAAAAAGAAAGTTTACGGGTTACGCCGGACGGCTATATCGCATCGACACCGCATCCGGCTGAATTCGGTTCGGCATTGACGAATCGGTACATTACGACTGATTACTCGGAAGCGTTACTGGAATTTGTGACTCCGCCCTTAGGATCATCCTGGGAGGTCATTCAGTTTTTATGTGGAATTCACCAATTCGTATATCAGGCCCTGGATGAGGAATTGCTGTGGCCGGTCAGCATGCCCTGCATGATCAGGTCCGAGGCGGACATCCCGTTGGCAAACTACGGTTCATCCAACATTGGTCTCATGAAAAAAGTATACAGGCGGGGACTGGGTTACCGTTATGGCCGCTATATGCAGGCGATTTCGGGAATTCATTTTAATTACTCGCTACCCGACTCGTTCTGGCCGCTTTATCAGGAGGTCGAGAGATCTGCCGACGACACAAAAGATTTTCGATCAATTGCATACCTGGGGCTCGTGCGGAATGTCAGACGGCTGGACTGGCTCTTGCTGTACCTGTTTGGTAGCTCACCGGCCGTATGCAAAAGTTTTCTAGCCGGCGCCGAAACACCTCTTGAGGAGTTCGATTCCGGAACCTTTTATGGCAGGTATGCCACATCACTGAGGATGAGCGGGATCGGTTACCAGAATAGTAATCAAGCTGCGTTAAATGTTTCAGCTGATAGCCTGGGTGAATATATTCACGATCTGACAAACGCGGTTCGTACGCCGAATTCCGAATATCAAAAAATCGGTATCAAGGTCGACTCCGAGTACCGACAATTGAACGCCAACAATTTGCAAATTGAAAACGAGTACTACAGCGTAATTCGGCCGAAACGCGTTGCAAATCGTGGAGAGTGGCCGACCGAAGCGTTGCACCGGGGTGGCGTGGAATACGTCGAATTGCGCGCTCTGGATGTCAGTCCATTCGATCCAGTCGGCATCAATCAAATGCAAGTCAAGTTTCTGGAAGTATTCTCGATATATTGCCTGTTAAAGGACAGCCCGCCGATCGACCGGGCCGAGCAACGGGATAATGCCCATAATCATGCATTGGTCGCCGGACAGGGTCGAGCGCCCGGATTGGAGTTGCGAAGACATGGCTCCACGGTTTCCCTGCAGGACTGGGGACGAGAAATTTGTGAAGAAATGCGTTCGGTCGCGGAGCTACTGAATTCTGATGGAAACGAGGGTTATATCGATACAATTAGCCTCCAGTTGAACGCGATCACGAATCCGGAGCTGACTCCGTCGGCAAGATTGATTTCGGATCTGCGTGAAACACAGCAACCCATGTTCAAGTACGGTATGCAACTGAGCCAAACCTATGTCGAATATTTCCGGGATCTGGCGATGGACATAGGCAGTTATCAGGAGACGCTGAAAAAAGAATCCCTGGAATCGGTGGAGCGTCAGGTTGCCATGGAGTCTCAAGACAAAGTTAGTTTTGATGAATACCTGGAAAAGTATTTTGCCTGATTCGGAAGGAAGGCTTGGTTGCTTTGGTTCTAACGGGACTTTTTCAGGCCAGTGCTGCGGCCGCCAGATCTTTGAAAGGAATATCACTGTCGGCCAGTATCTCCGGTTCCAGCCTCGCGCCATTAGCGATCAGTTTTTTGGACAACATAAATTCCCGTCCGCTGTTCACCGCATCGACCGCAATCAGCAGATCGCCCTTCATGTAGAACGCAGCGAATGAGCGATCTTTAGGGTCACCGCGAAGGATGACTGAATCATGGTCACCGGAGAGACCGACGATTTGCAGTTTGAGGTCATACTGATCCGACCAGAACCAGGGGACCTGAACGTACGGATGCAGTTTGCCGCACAGCGTTGCCGAAGCGGTTTTGGCTTGTTCCTGAGCGTTGTGTACCGATTCAAGTCGAAGCCTGCGGCCCAGGATATTGTTTGGATGACTCGTGCAATCTCCGATCGCCAGAATATAAGGGTCGCTGGTTCGACAATACTCGTCGACTACAATTCCATTATCAATTTCAAGACCAGCAGTTTCCGCGATTTCTATGGTTGGTTCGATGCCAATGCCTACGACCACCAAATCGGCCGGCAGTTCCGTTCCATCGCGTGACCGCAGAGCCGCTACCCGCCGGTCTCCGACCAGGGCGCTGGACGGATCTCTGCCACATCGTATATCGACCCCGGCTTCCCGGTGAACCCGGGCAAAAAATTCAGAAACCTCGGGAGCGACTACACGACTCATAACCCTGTCAGCCATTTCGACGACCGTAACCGACAGGCCGCGAGTGACCGCGACGGCGGCCACTTCCAGGCCGATGTAGCCGGCTCCTATGACGATCAATCGCGCGCCGGATTGAAATCCAGCCCGCATTTTGAGGACATCATCGATGCTTCTCAGATAATGAATGCCTTCCAGGTCGCTGCCGGGAATGTCGAGTTTCCTCACTTGGCTGCCAATTGCTAAAAGTAACCGATCGTAAGACAGCGAGTCTCCGTCACTGAGCACAACTTGCTTGAGTTCCCGCTGGATCGTCTCCACCCGCGTCGATAGCCGTACTTCGATGTTGTGCTCGGTGTAAAAACGCTCGTGTCTGAGCATCAGCCGCTCGAGTTCCAGTTCCCCGGCGAGGAATTTTTTCGATAAAGGGGGCCGTTGATAAGGTAGATAGGGTTCCTCACCAACGATAACGATACGACCGGTAAAACCGTCATGTCGCAGGGATACGGCCGCTTGTCCGGCCGCATGCCCCCCACCGGCGATGACTATCGTATCCGGCATCTGTTTGAATCCGTATTTCGCACGTGGGTTACCTGTATTTTTCGTTGCGGAAGCTTTGACTCCTGTGCGACAGCATTATACTCGCAGCTTCGTCCAGTTCGGGAGTGCGAGGAACCTGCGATGACAAAAGCGATTCAAATCGATCAGTTTGGCGGCCCGGAAGTCATGCAGTGGCGTGAAGTCGACTCCCCTTCAGCCGGCCCGGGGTCAGCGCTGATACGGCATGAAGCTGTTGGACTCAATTTCATCGATACCTATCATCGTTCCGGATTGTATCCACTGGATTTGCCGGCTGGGCTGGGCACCGAGGCGGCTGGAGTCGTCGAGAAGATTGGCGAAGGAGTGGAGCTGGTCGCGGTTGGAGATCGGGTCGCCTATGTCGGTGTGCCGCCTGGTGCTTATACTGAGTTACGAGAATATCCGGCGGACCGGCTCGTAAAAATTCCAGAGGCCGTGTCGGCTAAAACCGCCGCAGCCGCGATGTTGAAGGGATTGACCGCATGGTATCTGTTAAGGCGAAGTTATCGTGTGCGATCGGGAGACCCGATTTTACTTTACGCGGCAGCCGGAGGCGTAGGCCTGATCGCGGGCCAGTGGGCGGCAAGTCTCGGGGCCCGGGTGATCGGTGTCGTGAGTACGGACGAAAAAGCCGTTCTGGCTCGGGAGTATGGATGTACTGACATTGTCCGGAGTGGCGATCCCGATTTCGTGGCCCGAGTCCGGGAAATAATGGGCGGTCAGGGCGTCGCGGCGGTTTATGATTCGGTTGGCAAGGACAGCTTTTTTCAATCGTTGGATTGCCTGCGGCCGCACGGCACCATGGTCACATACGGCAACGCGTCCGGAGCCGTGGAACCTTTTTCGCCGCTTGAACTCGCACGGCGTGGCTCATTATTTCTGACCCGGCCTGTATTGTTCGATTTTCTTCGCGAGCGCGCTGATCTGCAGGCTGCGGCCGGTGAACTTTTCGGCCTGATCGAATCCGGCACGATCAATATTCAAATCAACCAGACCTATCCACTCAAAGATGCGGCCCAGGCGCATATCGATCTGGAAGCTCGCAAGACAACCGGCTCGACAGTTCTGATTCCATAAGCCGCACGAGCAGGGCGTGGATCTCTGGTCGGCACGCTGAATTTCATCGGTGATTGATTTGCAAAAAATCAGACCGGTGTCACGGGCCAGAATATCGGCAGCAGAATCATGACGACGACGAAGATAACGAGGGTCAGTGGCACGCCGAGCTTGATGTAATCAGCGAAGCGGTAACCGCCCGGACCCATGACCAGGATATTGGCCGGATGCGATATCGGGCTCGTAAAACTCGCTGACGCGGCCATCGCGACCGCCATCATCGCTGTTTGAGGTTGGATTCCCATCTCTGCGCAAGCGGACAGCACTATGGGTGACATCAATACGACCAGCGCCGCTGTCGGAATGATCATCGTTGCGACCGACGTGATTCCATACAGGCCCATGATTACGGGCCAGGGGCCGAACCGACCGAGTCCGCTCATGACTTTTTCGGCCAGATATTCGGCGGTGCCGGTTTCCTGCATCGCAATCCCAAGCGGCAACATGCCGGCGATCAGAAATACGGCGCGCCAGTCGATCGCCCGGTAGGCCTGTTCCATCGTCAGGCAGCGGGTCAGCACCATCAGCGTCGCCCCGACAACAGCGGCGATCGAAATGGGCATCAGCCCAATGAGTACGGAAACGACGACCCCAAGCATTATCATCGTGGCGAGCGGGGCTCGGCGGGTATCGGCCGGCGGTATGCTGACCGGAGTTACGACGAGAAAATCCGGATCGTCGTTCAACAATGCGAGCTTGGATCGTGGCCCGACAAACAGTAATGCGTCACCATGTAAAAGCGTGAGGCGGTCGAGATCCGAACGGATTGCCTTGCCTGATCGCCAGATTGCAACCAGTGCCAGGCCGAGTTTTTCGTGAAAATTGACGGACGAGACGGACTGGCCGGCCAACGGAGACTGTGGTGCCAGGGTCGCTTCCAGGGTCGCCAGACGATCAGACTCGAAAATATTCGTGTTAGAGGCCCAGTCATCGCGTATTGTCAGTTCTTGCAGTCCGACGAGCACGTTCAAATCCTCGGTTCTTCCCTGAAGAAGCAACAGGTCGCCACCAAGAATAACTTCGTCCGGTTCCGGCATGAATTGCAAGACGCCCTCACGGAAGGTTGCCAGCAACCGGAAATCGAACGCATCACCGATTCGGCTCTTGGCCAGAGTCGAGCCTCCCAACTTTGAGTCGTGGGGCACGCGCACGACAAAAATACGTTCCTGAAGCCGATACGTATCGGTCAGGTCATCCTCGGTCGCGATCCGTATTTCGGCGAATTCGTTACTCGCTTCCAGGTCGGGAACCAGGCTTTCGCCGCCTTGCAGGAGCAAGCGGTCGCCGGACCGTATCGGCGTATAAGCCAGGTTGGCACGGCGAACCAGTTTGTCGCGTCTGATAGCGATGACGTTCGCGCCGAACCGGCGCCGAAATTCCTGATGGTGCAAAAGATCTTTCACGAGAGTCGAATTTTCAGCCACTGTGGCCTCAACCAGCTGGATTTGTCCCGACAGCAAGGCCTGAATCAGAGGCGCCTCGCGTTCGATGACCAAATCGCTCCATTGACGCATCTCATTGAATCGGTCGAGACGACCCTGCACCAGGAGCTTGTCGCCACCCTGCAGTACAGTTTTTCGCGACGGCAACGTCATGATGTTGTTGATTCGATCGAGGGTCATGACAATTAATCCGGCGGCAGAACTAATACGACTTTCTGCCAGTGTCTTGCCGACAAGCACCGAGTCCTGAGGAACAGTCATGGAGAAGGTTCGTTCCTGTAAGCTATACTGGGCCCGCAGGTTACGTTGGCTGCGCTTTTGGGACTGGGAGGCCGGGTCTGTCTTCGGAAGCATCAGTCGGCCTACGAACGTAACAAACAGAGTGCCAGCAAGCATCGCTCCAATGCCCACGGGCGTGAAATCGAATAATCGAAACGGCTCATACCCGCCTTGAGCCAATGCGCCGGAGATCAGCAGATTGGGGGGCGTGGCGATCATTGTGGTCAGGCCGCCTAACAGGCACCCGAAAGCCAGCGGCATGAGTAATCTGGATGGCGGGACTTTGGTGCGCCGCGCGATGTCGACGACGACCGGTAACATCAGCGCGGCCACTCCGATGTTGTTCATGAATGCCGATAGTCCGCCCGAAGTCAGCATGATGACGATAACGAGGGGCGCTTCCCGCCGTCCCGCCAATCCCATGACCTGACGACCGAGAATATTCGCGATTCCGGTTCGGGTCAGGCCCTCACTGAGTATGAACATCGCCCAAACGGTAACGACTGCGGCGTTGCTGAAGCCCGAAATAGCTTCATTCGGCGTGACGAGGCCCGTCAGAGCAAGCGTACAGAGAACGAGCAGCGCAATGAGGTCCATGCGCAGGACTTCGCTGATGAATAACACCAGGGAGACGGCGAGAATAACCAGGACCAGTACGATTTCGTAATTCAAAATGACCTTAACCTGACGGAAGCAATAAAATTAGGCGGCTTCACGGGGTCTTATAATGCATTCACGCCCAGAGTTGTAGCGATCGTGTCCAAAATCTACGCAGCGCCGTAGCCACCGCCCCCAGGTGTCTCGATCACCAATATGTCGCCCGCTTCAACTGCCAGTTCGTCGACGCCGGCCAGATGCTCATGGTCGCCGCTTTTCCGAATCACAAAGTTTGCGCCGGGTTTTCCAGGGTCTCCACCATCCATCCCGAACGGCGACACCACGCGATTGTTGGACAGAATCGCCGCTTGCATGGACTCCAGAAATTCGATCCGGCGGATGACCCCATCTCCACCTCTAAATCGTCCGGCGCCACCGCTACCTTTCCGGATCGAAAACTCCCTGTACGAGAATCGGATAACGCGCTTCGAGCACCTCCGGATCGGTCATTCGCGAGTTTGTCATCTGCGTATGAACGGCATCGGTTCCATCAAAGTTCGGCCCGGCACCCGATCCGCCGCAAATAGTTTCATAGTATTGATAGCGGTCGTTTCCAAAGGTCAGGTTATTCATCGTGCTTTGTGAGCTGGCCATAACTTTTAACGCGCCGTAGAGCGCGTTCGTTACGCATTGAGAGGTTTCAACATTACCCGCTACCACTGCTGCCGGATACTCGGGATTCAGCAGGCTGCACTTTGGAATATAGAGCTTCAACGGTTGAAGGCAACCTTCATTGAGCGGAATATTCGCGTCGATCAATGTTCGAAAGACAAACAAGACCGCAGCACGGGTCACCGCGATAGGTGCGTTCAGGTTGGAATCGCTTTGCCGTGAGGTGCCCGAAAAGTCGATCAGTGCTTCGCGGCGATCGTGATTTATCGATATTTTTACCTGTACACGCTCTCCACCGTCCAATTCGCATATAAACTCGCCACTCTCCAGGTTGTCGATTGCCGATCGTACGGATTCCTCGGCGTTGTGTTGAATGTGCTGCATATAATCCAGCACCGTGTCGAGGCCGAAGTGGTCCACCATCTTTCCGAGCGCCCGGGCACCTTGTTCGTTGGCCGCGATCTGTGCGCGCAGGTCGGCTATATTTTGCTCCGGATTGCGCGCTGGGTGGGGTCCGTGGGTCAGACGATCAACCAACGTCTGTCGATGAAAATGATTGCCGGTCACGAGTTCAAAATTTTCGAACAGTACGCCTTCTTCATGAATCGTCCGGCTGTGAGGTGGCATTGACCCGGGCGAAATTCCGCCGACATCGGCATGGTGCGCTCGACAGGCGACCAGAAACAGGAGGTCTTGGTTCTTCGCATCGAATACGGGTGTAACGACGGTGATATCCGGAAGATGGGAGCCGCCGTTATAAGGCGAGTTCAGCAGGTAGACGTTTCCTGGTTTGACACGATGTTCCGATTCCGCAAGCACGGCCCGGACCGTGTCGCCCATGGCGCCGAGGTGGACGGGGATGTGGGGGGCATTCGCAACAAGATTGCCCTCACGATCAAACAGCGCACAGGAAAAATCCAGGCGCTCTTTGATATTGACCGAATGGGCCGTATTTTCGAGGACGGCGCCCATTTGTTCGGCGACATTCATAAAGTGGCTGTTAAAGATTTCCATCATGACCGGGTCTGCCGTTGTCCCGGCCTGCAGACCTTTGACCACAGCCCGTTTCGCGGACACCTCCGCAGTCATCGCGATTTGACCGCTTGGATCGACGCTCAGGTTCCAGCCGGGGTCCACGACAATTGTAACGGTGTCGTCGATAACGATTGCCGGACCCGCAATCCTGAATTCACCGTCCAGGGCTGATCTTTTGTAGACCGGAGCATCACGCCAGTTTCCGTCTACAAACAGCTTCGTTTGTTTAACCGGTGCAGGTGGATTCGAGTGAATCGAGACAAACTTCTGAGCTGCGATGTCCCTGCCGGCACCGCCGGTGGCCTCCACACGTAACGACTCGATATGCAGTTGCTTGCCGGTGAATCGAAAGCCATAGCGCTGTTGATGGGCATCCTCAAAGGCCTTGTTGATCGCCGGTATTTCATCCCAGGCGATCGGCAGCGCAGTATCCGAGCCCGCGACTTTGATGTTAAGGGTCGTCCGCAGATCGCATGATTCGATCGGCGCGCCTTGGCCGACCAGTGAGTCACGGCACTGGATCGACAGTTGTTCAATAGTCTGTCGGAGCGAATCGAAATGGCTTGCATCGAGAGGCGCTTCGATCGTTTTTTGCCGGTAGGTTCGCAGTCGAGCCATACCGATCCCGTATGCCGATAAAACACCGGCGAGCGGATGAATCAGAATACTTTTTATGCCCAGTTGATCGGCAACCCGACAAGCGTGTTGTCCACCCGCGCCACCGAAGCAACACAGCGTGAATTCTCCGGGATCATGACCGCGCTGAATTGATACACGTTTGATCGCGTTCGCCATACTTTCGACCGCAACGCTGACAAATCCTTGAGCAATCGTCTCTGGTCGCATGCTTTTATTGACTGAATGATCGAGGCGCTTCAACATTTTCTCGAACTGTCGCACGACCTCATTACGATCGAGCGGCTGATTGCTGTCAGGGCCGAAAATCTTCGGAAAAAAATCCGGCAAAACGCGACCGAGCATGATATTCGCATCTGTTATTGTCAGAGGCCCGCCATTCCGATAGCTCGCGGGTCCTGGATTGGCACCTGCAGATTCTGGCCCGACTTGAAACCGGCCGGCATCGAACTTCAAAATCGAACCGCCCCCCGCGGCGATCGTATGAACGCGAATCATCGGTGATCGAATACGCACTCCCGCAATTTCGCTGTCGGTCACGTGCTCGAATTCACCCGCGAACAACGAAACGTCGGTCGAGGTGCCGCCCATATCGAACCCGATCAAACGATCTCCTCCCGCATCACGAGAGGCCGCAACCATGCCAACCACGCCGCCGGCCGGCCCGGAAAGTATGCTGTCCTTGCCGCGAAACATATGCTCGTCGACCAATCCACCGTTACTTTGCATAAACATGAGCTGCGACGGGATCAGGTCTTTGTTATCCAGATTTTCTTTCAGGCCCTCGATGTAATGGCGCAGCACCGGTGATAGATACGCATCTGCGACGGTTGTTTCGCCGCGGCTGACATATTTTTGCAGTGCGCTGACTTCGTGCGACATGGAAACCTGGTCGAATCCAATCGTCCGGGCGAGTTCTCCGACGATCAACTCATGATCAGCGCGCAGGTACGCGTGCATGAAGCAAATCGCGCAGGCGCGATATCCATCGGCATGGAATATACGAAGCTTTTCCTCAAGTTTTTTCGTGACAATCGGTTCTTGTATGGTGCCATTTGCAATGACACGCTCAGGCACCTCGACGACTTCGCTATAAAGCGGTTCCGGAAGCACGATTTGGCGGGCAAATATATCCGGCCGGTTTTGATAACCGATTCGCAGTGCATCTCTGAAGCCACGGGTGACAATCAGAATCACGGGATTCCCGCGGCGTTCCAACAGTGCGTTGGTGGCAACCGTGGTGCCCATCTTGATCGCGTCAATTTTCGTGCCGGCGTAATCATGTCCTCCATGGCTCGCCACCAGGATTTCATCGATACCGGCGACCGCCGCATCGCGATATCGCTCAGGATTATCCGACAGTAGCTTGCGTACTTTGATGGCGCCATCCGGCGCCTCGCCGATGATGTCGGTAAAGGTGCCACCGCGATCGATCCAGAACTGCCATCCCTTATTTGTCATTTATTCCTTCGCACGGATGAGCGCTATAAGCTAATGTAGCATGGTGGAATTTCTCGATAATGGGCTCGGATTCTTGGGCAAAAAGCGAAATTTTTTTTATCGGCACATTTGGAATACGGTCGCTTCTATTCCGCCGGGCCGCGTCGCCAGTTACGGGCAGATCGCGAAACTCGCGGGTATTGCGAATGGTGCCCGCCTGGTTGGCTGGGCACTTCGAGGTGCGCCGGCGGACATCGACCTGCCCTGGCACCGTGTCGTCAATGCGCAGGGCAGAATTTCAATTCCGGCCACTGACCCCGCTCATGATGAGCAGGTGCGGCGATTGACCGCTGAATCAGTGCAGGTTGCAGGCGGTTTTATCGATATGTCGCGGTACTCGTGGTCGCCGGACCTCGATGAGCTTGTTTGGGGGCCGCCCTCATTTGAAGTGGCCGAACGAACGGATATCGTCGGTGAATAAGGTTTGTTTTTCCCACGGCCAGGAAAGTGGTCCCTGGGGAACAAAGATATGCGCGATGGCCGATGTTGCGGAGGCAGCTGGCTGGGCCGTTGAATCGATCGATTATCAGGGCATGCCTGACCCGCAGACCAGAGTCGAAAAATTGGTCGCCTGGTGTAAGCAGGAGGATGAGTCGCCCGTTTTGGTGGGCAGCAGCATGGGCGGGTTCGTCGCGAATGCGGCTGCATCCCGGATCGGTGCGCTGGGCCTTTTCTTGTTGGCACCTGCTCTGTATGTGCCCGGCTATGAGGAGTCTATGCCGGAACACCCGTCCTGCCCTACGCTGATCGTGCATGGATGGAGGGACGATGTTGTACCGTGGCAGGGAAGTGTCCGTTACGGATCCGAAACCGGTGCCGAGCTGATATTGATCGATGGCGATCACCGCTTGACGGCGAATATCGATATGATCAATCGGTTGTTGTTGGATTTTCTCGATGAGTTAAAGGGTGATCGATCACAATGAAATATTCGTTGCTTATTCTGACTTTCGTTCTCGTAAGCTGTGGGGGGAATGAATCGGCTGAAACCAGTCCAGACGACACAGTATTTGATCCGATGATACAAACGATGGATCAAGCCAAGGGCGTAGAGCAGTTGTCGGCCGACCGGAAGCGGGAGCTGGATCAGGGAATCGAGGCTTCCGAGTAGCGCCAAATTATTCGGTGGTCAGGCGTCGAGATTTTGTGTATACGCCACTAACCCGGTAAGCGTTGGATGTTCTGCAGTAATCAGAAAGGTTGGAATGGATTCGAGGTAATTGCCATACCGGCCTTTGGCGCAGAAACGCCGGCGGAATCCCGACGCAGCAAACTTCTCGCTGTGCCTTGGAATGATCCCGCCGCCGATATAAACGCCGCCGAATGCTCCTGCCGTAAGGGCGAGATTTGCGGCAACTGTACCGAGCAGACGAAAAAACATCTCAAAACTTTGTTCGGCCTCGGGGTTTCCGCTTTCTGCCAGTAGGGCGATTTCAGCAGCATCCAGTGTTTCACACCCGTGCAGCGCAGAATGCAACAGACTTAACCCAGGGCCCGAAATCAGTCTTTCCGCGGAGCAGTGACCGAACCGCTCGCGAATTTGGGCAATTATCATTGCTTCCCGATCATCCGATGCGGCCAGCGTGACATGCCCACCCTCTCCGCTGATGGCCTTCCACGCCCCGTTCACCGGCACCAGCGTCGCAACCCCTAATCCGGTCCCTGGCCCAATAACGGCCTTGGGCTTATCCGCTAATATTTCGCCTGATCCAACCTGAAGTAACGCGTCGCCATGCAGTTTTGTCAGTCCGGTCGCGAGCGCTTCAAAGTCATTCAGAATATCGAAGTGCTGCAATCCCAATTGTGCCTGCAATTGACTGGATGAGAACTGCCAGTCGATGTTAATCATCCGAACGGTGTCATTTCGAATCGGGGCAGCGACTGCGAGCACTCCGCGATTGGGCCGATGGTCCGGATTGAGTGAATCCAGATAACTTTTGAGGAGCGTGGTGAGGCTCGCGAAATCACCATTCGAAAAAGTCCGAATGTTCTGCAGGCTGGTGGCGGAATTCGAAATCGCGCACCGCGTATTCGTTCCCCCGACGTCGGCAATAAGATATTTCATGAAGCGAGACTAATACGCTCTCTGGTTTTTAACAGCGCGTCTAAGAACCGCGTTCTCCAAGCCGTAATATCATTCTTTTTCAATATTTCGATCATGCCCTGATGCCGCTCCTGCCGTTCCCCTAGCGGCATCGTCAACGCCTTGTGAATATTGTCGGCTACGCTGTCTATGTCATAGGGGTTGATCAACAGCGCATCCGTGAGTTCCTGTGCTGCTCCGGCCATTGTTGATAGAACGAGCACCCCGGGATTTTCGGGATCCTGTGACGCCACGAATTCTTTCGATACCAGGTTCATGCCGTCACGAATCGGGGTAACCAGGCCGACACTCGCTTCACGAAAAAACCCCATGAGTGTCGGCCGATCAAATGCTCTATTCAGATAGCGGATGGGTACCCAGTCAATATCGGCAAATTTACCGTTTATTCGACCGGTCGCTTGTTCAAGGTTGTTGCGAATATCATCGTAGGCGCGCACTCCGGACCGAGTGGTCGGCGCGATCTGAATAAAGGACACTTTGTTTCTGTGCTCGAAGTAATTTTCGAATAGTTTTTCTATGGCATCGAACCGATGCTCAAGCCCCTTGCTGTAGTCCAGTCGATCTACACCGATTATCAGATCTCGATTATGCAGGTGACTGACCATCCGTTTTACGCTGTCTCTTTCAACGGATTCCATGGCGATTTTCTGGCAGTCCTCGACATTAATGCCGATAGGAAACACATCCGCCTGAGTTTTACGACCGGGGTCCTTTTTTCGTCGATCGGCACGCTCAATGCCGCCAATATCTTCCTGAGCCACAGCCTCATTAAATGCGCGCAGGTCCGAAGGTGTATGAAACCCGACGACATCGTAAGCGCATAGAGATCGAATGAGCTGCCGGTATACCGGTAGAACCCGAAGCATCTCGATGTCGGGGAACGGAACATGCAGAAAGAAACCTATGGGTTGAGTTACGCCGGCCCGTCGCAACTCAGACGCAAGCGGAATTAAATGATAATCATGAACCCAGATGACGTCGTCGGGCTGCAATATCGGTAAAAGCTTGCGCGCGAATAGCGCATTTACCCGTCGATATTCGTCATATTCCCGATGGTCGTAGCGAAAAAACTCGAGCAGGTAATGGCATACAGGCCAGAGTGAGGTGTTGCTAAATCCGTTGTAATAGAGGTCGTAAGAGCGCTGATTCAAATCGATCGTGGCATACGTGACGTTGCCCGCTTTCTCAAAATCGGGATCACCGGGTTCGCCGTGCGTGGTTTTGCCATTCCATCCGAACCAGACACCACCGTATTCCTCAAGTGCCGACATAACTCCGACAGCCAGGCCACCGGCCGACTTTGGGTCGGTCCTCGGACTCGCGACCCGATTAGATACTGCAACCAGCCTGGTCACAATGCTTCCTCCCATGAACAACTCAGACGACGTGCCGCATTGATTATTCCAACCATGCTATATGTCTGAGGGAAGTTGCCCCAAAGCTCCCCGGTTTTGGTATCAAGATCTTCGGAAAGCAGGCCAAGGTCGTTGCGACATGCAAGCATCTTTTCAAATATCTCGCGCGCCTCATCCTTACGACCGATTGCGGCTAATGCATCGATATACCAGAAGGTGCAGATATTGAATGCATTTTCAGGTTCGCCAAAATCGTCAGCTGAACCGTACCGCATCAGATGGTCTCCGCGGCGAAGTTCAGTTTCGATTGCTGCAACTGTGCTCAGAAAACGTGGATCCTCTGCGGCTAAAAACCCCAGTTGATGTAGTAACAACAAACTGGCGTCCAGTTCCGGGCGACCGAAGCTTTCTGTGAACGCTTTCTTTTTGTCGTCCCAAGCATGCTTGCATATTTCCGCATGAATTTTATCGGCGGTCTTCCGCCAATGTTTCGCGCGATCTTGCACATCGAGTTTGCGCGCAATTTTTGCAAGACGATCGCAAGCAGCCCAGCACATCACGCTGGAAAACGTATGCACACGTTTTCTGCCGCGATATTCCCAGATGCCGGCGTCAGGCTGGTTATAAAGCATCGCTGCCTGTTCTCCGGCGGTTTCAAGACTCCGGAAGTTGTCGGCTGTTCCCGGATCGGCAACTCGGCTGTCAAAAAAGTGCTGGGTGGCCGCGAGGACTATCGCACCATAGACGTCATGCTGTGTTTGCTCGTAGGCCTGGTTGCCGACTCGTACGGGCCCCATGCCGCGGTAGCCCGGAAGGCTGTCCACCGTTCTCTCTGTCAGGTCCGCCCTGCCAGTGATGCCGTAAACCGGATGGAGTCCGGTCCCGGCCTCAAAAGCGACATTGAGAATATAGCGGAGATAGGCGCCCATGGTCTTCGTTGCGCCAAGGCTATTGAGGCCCTGGATTACGAAATAGCTGTCCCGTAACCAGCAGTAACGATAGTCCCAATTTCTACCGCTACCCGGTGCTTCCGGAATAGAAGTCGTCATCGCGGCGATGACTGCTCCCGTGTCTTCAAACGTGCAAAGTTTTAAGGTAATAGCGGCTCGAATTACCGCATCCTGCCATTCGTAGGGGATCGCAAGGCCGCGCACCCAGTTCTCCCAGTAACGCTTGGTCTGGCCAAAATGCTCACGGGTAAATTTGTCGACGGAATCAGGAATGCTCTCATCCGATCCGATGATCAGATGTTTGCTCTCAGTTAATACAAAGGCGTTCTCTTCACTGATAGCACTCAATGACACATCCGTTGTCAGACGGATCGTCATTGCCGGCAGGATATATCGAATGTGATTGCTGCCCTGTGTGATGCTTGGCGGCTGGGCACCGTAATCACCCGTGGGCCGCATTAAAACCCGTATTCGCGGCCAGCCCTGAATCGGTGCAAGTGAGCGAATCTGCATGACTGGATGATAGACACGGCCAAACAAATGAAAGCGAGGCGCGAAATCTGTAATGCGCACTGCATTGCCGTGTTTGTCGTAGAGCGTGGTCTGAACAATCGCAGTATTGCGTATATATGATTGTTCCGCACGTTCGAAATCAATGAGTTCGATCTCAAAGATCCCTTGTGCCGGAGTCGGTTCCTCGGGCATGAGGAGACTGCAAAACGCCGGATCACTATCGAATTGAGGCAGACAGGTCCATACCATTCTGCCTCGGTTATCTATCAATGAACCTATTTGGCAATTTCCGATCGCGGCGAGGTTAAGGGATGACAAGAACTACTCCTTACGCTAAACAGATTCGCGATCTATTTTGGGTGTGTCAACGGATCCAGCCAGGCGCGAACCGCATCAACATCTTTCAATTCATAGAGCGCTGCAGACGCCGGGTCTTTGGCGCCCACTTTAACCGAGTAACCATTCATTTGATTAACCATCCGAAAAGCGTCTTCATCGGTAACATCATCACCGATAAAAACTGGACGTCGGCCCGTGAATGGCGGGTTGGCCAGAAATTTTTTGACGGCTGTGCCCTTATTCGCACCATTTGGGCGAATTTCGAGCACCATTTTGCCATCCTGAAGAATGAAATCCTGATCGAGGTCTTCATATATCGTTCGCAACTCTGTCCGGATCAAAGATTCCCGGGCCGGAGTCTGACGATAATGCAAAGCCAGGCTGCTTCCCTTGTCTTCCAGGACCAGGCCGGGGTCAACTTTCGCCAACTCGACTATGCGCCGGCGAACAGCCTCCGGAATACTCGATGATTTCTCGGAATGAGTCTGGCCCGCCTGATCCCGGTGTTCGATCCCATGTACCCCAGCCATCGGCAACTGTAATGGTGCCAGCAGCGCGTCTAAGTCCGCAATCGATCGGCCAGAAATAATCGCGAGGGCTCCTTCGAGGCAATCATGGACCGCTTGTATCGTCGTTAGAAGCGTGGCCGGGACGTGAACTAGATCAGGCCTTTCGGCGATATTAACCAGGGTGCCGTCGAAATCCAGGAACACCGCGATAGGTTCGGCCGCATTTAGTGTGGGTGCCGCAGGCATTGAGTCACGATAGCGCGAGCCGTGAAGAATGTAACGTGCATGGCGCACTTGGGTTGATTATGTAGCCGACGGGTTTGATGGGTTCAATGTAATTGGGCCAGAACGCAAACATTTTGCGCATCGTGGCAGGTTGAAAGAGGTGCCCCTCTTTATCTTCGTCGCAGTGCCGGTCTCAGACGAATCGCCAGATCAATCGATCGGGGTCAATCAGGCATTCAGGTTCGGTATGAGCTCACTTTCAATTTTTGAGATCATGTCTTTGAGGCGCAATTTCCGTTTCTTAAGACGCCGAATGCGCAGCTGATCAACATGGGGGATTAAAGAAAGTTCGGTTATGGCTACATCAAGGTCTCGATGTGCCAACCGCAGCTCTTTGAGCTCGGTGCGGTTGCCAAAGGCGTGGATAACTACGTTTTCCATTGGCTTCGTAATTTAACTCCTCGAGTTATGAGTCAAAATTTGAATGAACAGTCCGATGCGGTTTAATTTTTCTTGGCCGTTGACCGCGAGGCGTCACGACGGACACGACAACAACTGTGACCATACAATTCTGACACCCAGAGGCCTGCTTTTTCCATTTCAAATACGTCCTTCACCATGCGGTGGTAGACCGATATATTGTAGCAGGATCGTGACGCCTTAGGCAGTGAATTATGTCTCTTACGGGTCGATCAGGCGCGCTCAAGGTAGTCTGTCCAGCGCATCGACTCATCGCCGAAAACCAGGAAAAAAGGATTTAATACCTCTGGCTTGGTGTTGTAGAGAAGCCGATGACCTTCAAGATCAATCACCGTTCCGCCGGCGTTTTCCACGACTGCCTGAGCCGCGGCGGTATCCCATTCCGAGGTCAGACCGAGTCGCGGATAAATATCGGCAGCGCCTGCCGCAACGAGGCATAATTTCAGTGAACTCCCCATCGAAACCATGACATGTGGTCCTAACGCGTTAACGTATTTCTCCAACGCAGCGCTGGCATGGGATCGGCTACCCACAACCCGAACCGGCGTCTGGGCCGGCTGGCAAACGGTGATCGGCGTTCCCGTTCCGCCGCCTTCAGCAAGGAATGCGCCACCACCGCTATAGCCATAATAGTCCTCGCCGGTCACCGGAACATGGACCACGCCAAGAACCGGCTCGTGGTTCCTGATCAACGCAATATTGACGGTAAACTCTCCATTGCGCTTGATAAATTCTTTTGTGCCGTCAAGTGGATCGACCAACCAGAATTCTTCCCAGGTGGAGCGTTCGGAAAAGGGGATTGTCCCGGATTCCTCGGACCAGACAGGAATATCGGGCGTCAGCTTTTCGAGTGATGTCTGAATGATCTGATGTGCTGCCCGATCTGCCGCCGTCAGCGGTGAATGATCATCTTTTGTTTCCACATCGAAATCTGAATCGTAAATTTCAAGAATTTCCTGTCCCGCCACACGGCCGATGGAAATCACAGGCTCGATAAGGTCTACTAAATCAGACTGCATGGTTCATGATATTTGCTGATGGAAAAGGTTAGAGTACTGCTCTGAACGGCTCAGTATAAGTCGACATTAGTTTCACTCCCATTGATTCGAAATTCATTGTCTAATGCTTGATTGGCGGCAATACGAGACCATTCTTCTGGATATGGACGGCACCCTCCTGGACCTCGCATTCGACAATTATTTCTGGCGGGAACTCGTGCCACGTTGCCTCGCTCGATCTCGCCAGATGAGTCAGGACAAGGTTCGCGCAGAGCTTTTCGAGCATTATGCGAGCAAGCAAGGCAGCCTCGATTGGTATTGCCTGGATTACTGGACAAGACAGTTGGATCTGGACATCAGGGCGTTGAAAAACGCCTCAAGCCAAAGAATCCGCTTTCTTCCCGGGGCACGGAAATTCCTGACGGCTATTACCGGAATGCGAAAACGCCTGGTCCTCGTGACGAACGCACATGCGGATACCCTGGCAGTGAAAAAGGGCGTCGCCGGCCTTGAGCGGTATTTTGACCTGTTTATTTCGTCTCACGAATTCGGGCGCGCCAAGGAGCAGGCTGAATTCTGGCCATTATTACAATCTCGCATCGAATTCGATCTGGCAACGACATTGCTCGTCGATGACAGCCTCCCCGTACTGGATGCGGCAGCTGAATTCGGTCTTCGCAATATCGTGGCCGTAACCCGCCCCGACTCCCGCCAACCGGGCAATTCACCTGGCGTACATCGCGGAGTTAACGGTGTTGTCAACTTGATTTAGATCCGCCCGGGCTACTCCGGCCGGGGCCGCCGCGTCTGTGCCGACTTTTCCCGGGCCGCTGGCCGGATGACCGCGGCCGCCCACCGCCTGCGCCCCGCGGGCCGGAATGAGAGCGTGGTCGCCGTGCGGGCTTTTTAATCGTCGGCAGTTCCTCGGCATTGATCGCGCCCGCCGGAATTCTGTGCCCGATAAAATCTTCAATTTCAGGCAGCGTGAACGCGTAGGTTTCACATGCGAAACTTATCGCGTCGCCCGAGGCACCTGCCCGCGCTGTGCGCCCTATCCGGTGAACATAATCCTCCGGATCCTGTGGAAGATCGTAATTTATGACATGACTTACATCGGGAACGTGCAGTCCCCGGGAGGCTACATCGGTCGCGACCAGCACTGCGAGCTTTCCAGTCTGAAAATCCTTAAGCATGCGCATGCGCTTATTTTGTGGCACGTCGCCGGAAATCGCGCGGGCTTCGAGATCGTTATGCTCTATTAGCCGAGCAAGGTACTCGGCCTCCCGCTTCGTATTCACGAAGACCATAGTTCTGACTGCATTCATGCTCTTCAGTATATGAATCAGCAGTGGCGCCTTCTCTGCATTGGCCGGGAAATAGACAGTTTGGGTGACTGTATCGACGGTGATTTTTTCCGGTTCAATGCGCACGGCCGTCGGTTCGTTCATATGCTCGTATGCCAGTTCCAGAACCCGCTGGTTGAGGGTGGCCGAGAACATCAGGTTCAGCCTTTCCTCTGGCGGCGGTAATCTGCGCAAGACGTAACGAATATCCTTGATGAATCCCAGATCGAACATCCGGTCTGCCTCATCGAGCACGATGACCTGAATCTTGTTCAGCGTGAAGATATTCTGCTTGAAGTAGTCGATGAGCCGCCCCGGAGTGCCGATCAGGATATCTACCCCGTTTTGCAAGGCCAGGCGCTGCTTTTCATAATCTGCCCCACCAAAAACCACTTCGATCTTAAAGTTTGTAGCCTGCGCCAGAATCAGCGCATCGGCATGAATCTGAATGGCTAATTCGCGCGTGGGCGCGATCATCAGCGCCCGGGGGCTCGGTGTTTTGTAGGGCGTTTCCGGCGGATGAGTTAACAAATAATTTAAGGTGGCCAATAAGAAGGCAGCGGTTTTGCCAGTGCCAGTCTGCGCCTGTCCGGCGATATCGCCGCCTTTGAGCGCGATGGGAAGCGTTTCCGCCTGAATTGGCGTGCACACCTCGAATCCGGCGGCTCTTACCCCGTCCATTAAAGGCTCAGGCAATCCAAGATCCGTGAATTGAACTCGAGTTTCTTCAGTCATAAATCAATAATTACTTGTAAATAAAGTGAACAAATACTTGCAAATCTCGGCGGATGGAGTTCCAATTAGGCCAAAGCCTTCGCGGGATTTACCGCACCCGCCTAGATCGTTACCAGCAAACTGCTTATTTTATTAATCGAGGGGCGCTTCCGAAGCGCTTCCGAGTTGAGCATTATCCTGCCGCCGTTTTCATGGGCAACCGGCACGGCCGTTACACTTGAAGTCGTCACGAAAACTGCGGACAGCGGTCCATAAAATATATCTGAAATTCTAAACATCTTTACGACGTGGGCAGAAAATGAGTACCGTGAATATTACAAGCGACAATTTTGACTCAGAGGTTTTGCAGTCTGAACAGCCAGTATTGATGGATTTTTGGGCAGAATGGTGCGGCCCTTGCAAAATGATCGCGCCTATTCTGGACCAAATTGCTGACGAATATAAGGGGCGCTTGCAGATCGTCAAGCTCGACGTTGAAGAAAATCAAGCTATAGCAATGAAGTATGGGGTGCGAAGTATCCCGACTTTGATGCTATTCAAAGGGGGTGTTGTGGAAGCGCAGCACATTGGAATGTTGTCGAAAGAACAACTTATAAGGTTATTGGATGATAAATTGTGAGGGGATACTTGGGTAATTCAGCACGCAGTCGATCGAAAACTTCAAATCGTGGTAAGGGCGACGGACCGTCAAAGAACAAACCGCGTCGACGTCGACCCGAACAAGAAGATATGTCGGCATTTACCGCCGACGAAATAATTCCGAAGAGTGAGCTCGAGAAAGGCGAAAATCTCTTGAGCTTGACGGAGCTTAAGAGCCAGCCGGTTAGCGAACTCCTTGCGCTCGCGGAGTCCATGGGCATCGAAAACGTGGGCCGATCGCGCAAGCAGGACATCATTTTTTCGATTCTCAAGGCGCACGGGAAGCTTGGTGAGGACATTTACGGTGATGGAGTCCTGGAGATTCTGCAAGACGGGTTTGGCTTTCTTAGATCAGCGGATGGCTCGTATCTTGCCGGGCCTGACGATATCTACGTCTCACCGAGTCAGATTCGTCGCTTCAATTTGCGGACGGGAGATACCGTCGCGGGCCTGATTCGGCCGCCAAAAGAAAGCGAGCGCTATTTCGCATTATTGAAGGTATCCGAAATCAATATGGATGCCCCGGAGAATGCGCGTGGCAAAATCCTTTTCGAAAACCTGACGCCGCTGTTTCCGACTCGACGGTTGATTCTTGAGCAAGGCAACGGGAGCACGGAGGATTTAACCGCCAGAATCATCGACCTGATTTCGCCGATTGGCATGGGTCAGCGGGGCTTGATCGTCTCTCCGCCCAAGGCCGGTAAAACACTGGTGCTGCAAAATATCGCGTTATCCATTGCAGCCAATCACCCGGAGTGTTACCTGATCGTATTGTTGATCGACGAACGCCCGGAAGAGGTCACCGAGATGCAGCGGACCGTTCGTGGCGAGGTCGTTTCGAGTACATTCGACGAGCCAGCGAGCCGCCACGTGCAGGTTGCGGAAATGGTGATCGAAAAAGCCAAACGACTTGCCGAGCATAAAATGGACGTCGTGATTCTGTTGGATTCGATTACTCGATTGGCACGAGCCTACAACACGGTCATTCCGTCATCGGGCAAAGTGCTGACAGGTGGTGTCGATGCCAACGCGTTACATCGTCCGAAACGATTCTTCGGCGCGGCACGGAATATTGAAGAAGGCGGAAGCCTGACGATTCTCGCAACAGCGCTGATCGATACCGGATCCAAGATGGACGACGTGATTTATGAAGAGTTCAAAGGCACCGGCAATATGGAGATGCACCTGGACCGCAGAATTTCCGAGAAGCGGGTATTCCCGGCCATCAATATCAATCGGTCGGGCACGCGTCGTGAGGAGCGTCTGACAGAACCTGAAGAACTGCAGAAAATGTGGATTCTGAGGAAGGTCCTTCATCCGATGGACGAGCTGGCCGCGATCGAGTTTTTGCTCGGCAAGATGCAGGAGACCAAGACCAACACGGACTTCTTTGCCGCGATGAAACGCTAACGCGTTTCTGATCTGATCTTCTCCATGCCTGGGGTGCGAGGACCGCCAGGCCGCCACTGGAATCAGGAATCAGCCCGCTCGCGGGCGACGGCACGATAACCGATGTCCGTGCGGTAGTAGGCATCCTGCCAATTGATTTGGCTGACGAGTTCATAGGCATCTGCCTGCGCTTCGGTCACCGTGTCGCCGAGTGCGACGGCACATAGCACTCTACCGCCGTTGGTTACGACCGCGTCATCATCCAGTCGTGTCCCCGCGTGAAAAACCTTAAGGTGTTCGGGTAACTCCGTTGCAAGGCCTGTAATGGAATCCCCCTTGCGATATTTCTCCGGATAACCGCCGGCCGCCATGACAACGCCCAGCGCGACGCGAGAATCCCATTCCGTTGTTTGTTGGTCCAGGGATTGATCCAGGGCCGCATCGATTAAATCGGTCAGGTCTGAACGCAAGCGAAATAAAATTGGCTGTGTCTCGGGATCTCCGAATCGGCAATTGAACTCCAGAACTTTGGGAGCGCCGGCATCGTCAATCATGACGCCCGCATACAAGAAGCCAAAATACGGGCAGCCATCTTCGCGCATACCGTCAACCGTACGCTGCATCACTTCAGCCATAATGCGTTGCGAGATTTCCGGCGTGACCACCGGCGCCGGTGAATAAGCGCCCATTCCTCCCGTGTTGGGTCCCAAATCGCCATTGTCCCTGGCTTTATGGTCTTGCGAAGTCGCGAGCGGCAAAACTGATTTGCCATCGACAATCCCGATAAAACTAGCTTCCTCGCCAGCAAGAAATTCCTCCACCACGACCTGTTCACCGGCTGCACCGAATGCGCCTTCGGAAAGCATGCCCCGCACGGCTTCCTCGGCATCGGATAAAGACTGCGCCACAATGACGCCTTTGCCGGCGGCGAGTCCATTCGCTTTGATGACAATGGGCGCGCCTTGCTGGCGAATGTAGTCAAGCGCAGGCTCAAGTTCACTAAAGGCCTGGTAATTGGCAGTCGGAATATTGTGCCGGGCCATGAAGGCCTTGCTGAAAGCCTTCGAACCCTCTAATTGCGCGGCGATTTTATGCGGGCCAAAGCAACGTAATCCGGCCGCTTCAAATTTATCGACGATCCCTTCGACTAACGGCACTTCGGGGCCGACAACGGTCAGATCAACCGCCTCGGTACGAGCGAAATCAAGTAATTCATCGATGGCTTCGGCGTTAATGGGGACATTCGATATACCCGGTTCCAGCGCAGTACCAGCATTTCCGGGTGCTACCAGAACTGAATCAACTCGCGAAGATTGGGCGATTTTCCATGCCAAAGCGTGTTCCCGGCCGCCGCCACCGACGACTAAGACTTTCATATATTCATCCGGTCAATGAGCACGGCAAATCGATCAATGCCGGAAATGCCGCATTCCGGTAAATAGCATCGCCATGCCGTGTTCGTCGGCGGCCTGGATGACTTCCTCGTCGCGCATGGATCCGCCTGGCTGAATGACCACACTGATGCCGTAATCTGCGGCGATATCGATACCGTCCCGAAACGGAAAGAATGCGTCCGATGCCATGGCCGCACTTGCGACATCGATGCCGGCTTCCTCCGCTTTCCAGGCAGCGATTTTTGCACTCATTACGCGACTCATCTGGCCCGCACCGATTCCGACTGTGGCGCCATCCCGGCAAAAGATGATTGCGTTCGACTTGACGAATCGGGCGATCTCCCAGGCGAGAAAGGCGTCTGCGCGCTCTTGCTCATCGGGCTGACGCTGGCTCACCACTTTAACCGTGGCGTGATCCAGTACCGCGATATCCTTGTCCTGGATCAACAAGCCGCCCTCGATTTGCTGCACGCGCAGTCCCGCTTCGGTCGGGGTCAGCGGACCGGTCTCCAGTACTCTGATATTCGGTTTCTCGGAGAACGCGGCCAACGCGTCAGCGGTGAATTCGGGTGCGACAATGACTTCTAGAAATTGGCGATCAACGACTGTTTTAGCGAGCGACTCATCGACAATGCCATTCATTGCGATAATTCCGCCAAATGCTGAGGTTGGATCTGTCGCATACGCTTTTTCATAGGCGTCTAGCGCATTATCTGCGATTCCGACGCCACAGGGATTCGCATGTTTCACGATGACACAGGCGACGCCGGTCATCGATTTCACACATTCCAGTGCGGCATCCGCATCCGCAAGATTGTTATATGACAGCGGTTTGCCCTGGTGTTGACGTGTCTCTACGAGCGTGCCGGCGCTGGCTTGAGGCAGGCTGTAGAGCGCAGCACGCTGATGTGGATTTTCTCCGTAACGAAGATCGGCTTTTTTTCGCAGCGCTAACGGAAAGCTTTGTGACAGCTCGACGCGCTGATCTGATGTTGACAGGTAATTCCAGATCGCCGCGTCATAGCGAGCGGTGTGACCAAATGCTTTTCTTGCCAGGCGTTGCCGGGTTTCGTCTTTTAACGTAACGTCCCCGGAGCTGAGTTCGGAAACAATGCTGTCGTAATCATCGGGATCAACGACGACCGCAACAAACTCGTGATTCTTTGCCGCAGCGCGGATCATCGCAGGCCCGCCGATATCGATATTTTCTATCGCCTCTTGCCGTGTGCAGTCGGCCCGCGCTACCGTGGATTCGAAGGGGTACAAATTAACGATCAAAAGATCGATCGGCCGGATGCCATGCTCGGTCATGGTTTGGTTATCGACATCGCGGCGTCCCAGCAGGCCACCGTGGATCATCGGATGCAAGGTCTTGACCCGGCCATCCATGATTTCCGGAAAACCGGTGACCTGACTGACATCGGTGACTTCGAAACCCGCTTGCCGCAGCGTTGCGGCTGTGCCACCCGTAGACAGGATTTCAATTCCCATATTTATCAGTGAGTTAGCGAGGTCCTCGACACCTGCCTTGTCGGCTACGCTGATCAGTGCTCTGGTGTACCGGGTCATCGACCGTAGCTACGCAAGTCGGGAATGATTGCTACTGCGTGCATACCGTGGAGCGGCTCAATCCAGCAGGTAATAATGCTTGAGCTTTTTTCTCAATGTCGCCCGATTGATGCCAAGAACCTGCGCTGCCTGGCTCTGATTGCCATCGGCGTAATCCATGACCGACTTAAATAACGGCGCTTCGACTTCGCTAAGAACCAGGTCATAAAGGTTAAAGGGTTTATGTCCATTTAAGTCTTTAAAATATCGCTGTAGAGCCTCTTCTGTAAGATCCCGTAATGGCCGGTTCCTTACATTCGCGAGCAGTTCCTTGTTGCCTTCTGAAGATCTCTTAGCGGACGAAACCTTTCTCTTTTTCTTTGCCACGGGTGGGCATCTCCCAAATTTGACGCATTGATCGTTGCCATTTCTAATTCGGTCTAGCAGCGAGCAAAGAAATTTATTGTAAGTTGCATCTGTTCGGTGGAACTTTTGGCAAGCATCACTCGACGGCGAAAATTTTCCGAGTCCCCGAGATTCTTGCAGTACCAACTCAAATGCTTTCTTGCCACCCGTACGCCGGTGTGTTCGCCATAGAAGCGATACATCGTGTCGAGGTGAGAAAGAATGATATCACGTCGAACGGCAGCAGAGGGGGCTGGCACGTGAACATTTTTTCCAAGAAATTTTGACACCTGATCTAATAACCAAGGTTGTCCGTTTACGGCTCGTCCGAGCATGACTCCGTCTGCCCCTGTATGTCGCATGACCTCAGCGGCTTTCTCTGGTGAATCGATATCTCCATTCGCGAAAACCGGAATCGACACCGCGGATTTGATTTTTCTGATCGTGTCGTACTCGGCTTCACCCCTAAAAGCACACTCTCTCGTTCGCCCGTGGACCGCCAGTGCCTGTATCCCAGCACGCTCCGCCAGTTGAGCTACTCTGACGCCATTTCGGTGTTTCGGACTCCACCCGGTTCGCATTTTGACGGTCACCGGTACCTGAACGGCATCGACAACCGTGGTCAGGATTCTCCTGACCCGGTCCTCATCTTTCAACAGCGCGGAACCGGCTAACTTGCGACAGACTTTCTTGGCGGGGCAGCCGAGATTAATGTCGATGATCTGGGCGCCCTGTGCGACTGCTCCCCGCGCGGCATCAGCCATTTGACCGGGATCGCTTCCGGCGATTTGAACGGCGCGGATGCCATCCAAACCACTAAAATCCAGACGTCGGCGTGATTTGGTCGAGTTCCAGAGTTTGCGGTCCGACGTCGTCATTTCCGTGGTCGTCAGGCTGGCACCGAAATCCAGGCAGAGTCGGCGAAAGGGGGCGTCGCTGATTCCGCTCATCGGCGCGAGCAATACGGTGCCCGGCAGGCGAAGCGGTCCGATGTTTACTCCGAGGTTCATTGTATCGACCACAGCACTCATTGCCGAAAGGGGTCTCTGGCCAACTGGCATTGCAGGCCAGTCAATCGCCGCGGCAGGCAAATATCGACAACGTAGCCTCGTGCTTCGCTCCCCGGGTCCGCGACACTGATTTTTATCGGCAGCGTCGTACCGGGCTCCAGTACCGTCGGCCTCGCATCCTGGACGCTAAGGTATTCCTTCGGCTGGAATATTCCGCTGGCGACGGTAGCGGACCATCGATCATGAAGTACGACGCGGATCATCGGCATGCCGACCGGTTGATCGCTTACGACCAGAATGTTGGCGAGAATATTCAGCGCCGATGATGTGCTATCCCCCGCGACGGCCTCGGTGCCACGCACTTCGAAGGATTTCAGTTCCCATTCAGGGTAAAGCGTTAAGCCCAATCGACTATAGAATCCGCGAACGGTTCCCCCGTATGTAGAGTCCGCAGCAAGGCTGTCGCGGTTGTAATGCAGCAATTGCCCCAGCAGGCTAAATGTTAGAATCGTGGCGGCGATCAGCCATCCGCGAAAGGCCGGTTTTGGTTCAGATTCGATAGTGCCATCGGTTTCAAGGTCACCGGCCAGCCAGCGATGAAAGTCCTCTTCCGACTCTTCCAGGTCTTCTGAGGCGTCGTCGTAATCGGTATCGCTGTCCTCATGATCGTCATATAAAGATTCCGGATCCACATCATCCGGCCCTGACTCGAGAACAATAATTTCTCCATAAATTTCCGATTCATCCTCCGAAACTGGTTCACGGATATCGGTTTCGCCTCGATCATTGTTTTCTACTAATTGGTCCGGGATTGCACCCCGGCCATTGTTATCAATTAATTCGTCCGGGACTTCGTCGGCGAGAGATGCGAGGGCATTGAACTCCGTCTCGCATGCGCCACAACACACTTCTCCGTTAGCCACGCGGAGATTCTCCGCGGTGACACGAAAATAGGTTTTGCAGTCAGGACATCGGGTATACATGTTGGCGTCACATCATCTTATATTAGGCCCTAGATCGTGTATCCGGTAATAATCGCCCAGTCCAGGCGTGTGACCGGCGGATCGAAGGCGATCCACTGGCTATAGGCATCGGAAACCTCGGTGATTTGTGATGTCAGGATACCGCTCAGGGCAATCTTAGTGCCAGACCGGCTATGACTTCTTAGCAGGGGTTCCAGCGTGACCAGCGTGCTACTCAGGATGTTGGCCACGATCAGATCAAACGTTTCGGTCGCATCGAGAAGATCGGGCGTATGGACCCGCAGTCGGTTTGCACATTGATTGCGCTCAGAGTTTTCGCGGGTCGCCGTGATTGCCTGCTTATCGATATCGACCGCGGTTACGTGATCGGCGCCGAGTGCAAGACCTGCAATGCCAAGAATTCCCGATCCACAACCGAAATCGAGGATCGACTGGTGTTGGAGTTTTTGATCCGCCAGCCAATTCAGGCACAGGGCGGTTGTCGGATGGGACCCGGTACCGAAAGCCAGGCCCGGCTCCATCGTCACGGAAACACGCCCGGCAGCCGGACCAGGCGTGTCGGGCGGGCAAATCCACAACTTGCCTCCGAAAACGGCCGGCTTCAGATTTCGCTTCCACTTGGATATCCAATCTTGGTCTTCGATTATCGAAAAACGAATCCGGGGCGTTCGAGCAGGAGTGACTGATCCTGCGACGGCAAGTCGAACTGCAGTTTCGCTGGTGTCGACGCTAAATAACGCCGCAACCCGGATCTTCTCCCAAAGCGGGGTGGTGTCAGGATCGGGTTCCAGGATGGGCTGATTTCCCGCGTCGCTGAATTCGATACAGACAGCACCGAGTTCCAGGAGCGCGTGTTCGAGCGGGCCGGGATCGATAGTCCCGAGGTCGATCTGCACCTGCAGCCAACTCACCGGCGTTGACGCGATGTTCGAGCGATGGTCTGGCACAGTGCTATCTAAAGCCCGAGACGCTTCTCCAGATAGTGAATATTCGTACCTCCCGCCTTAAAGGCGGCGTGCTGACAGATCTCGAGATGCAGTGCAATATTGGTGTTAATGCCCTCGATGACCATCTCCGATAGCGCGATATTCATTCGCGCAATAGCTGATTCGCGGGTATCACCATAGGCGATAACTTTGCCGATCATTGAATCGTAATAGGGCGGAACCAGGTATCCGCTATACAGATGGCTGTCAACGCGAATTCCGGGGCCACCCGGAGGATGCCAGAGTTCGATGCGTCCGGGTGACGGAGTAAAGCTTTTGGGGTCTTCTGCGTTGATCCGGCATTCGATCGCGTGACCCCGCAGCGTAATGTCTTCCTGACCGAAGCCAAGCGGTTGACCATCGGCGATCAGTAGTTGCTCCTTGACCAAATCTATTCCGGTAATCATCTCGGTAACCGGGTGTTCCACCTGCAGGCGGGTATTCATTTCAATGAAATAGAATTCACCGTCCTGGAACAGAAATTCGAATGTACCGGCATTTCTATAACCGACGTCACGACATGCCTGAACACACCGTTCTCCAATGTTGGCACGTTGTTCGGGCGTTATTCCGGGCGCGGGCGCTTCTTCCATGACCTTTTGATGTCTGCGCTGCATCGAACAATCCCGTTCAAATAAATGCACTACATTGCCGTGATTGTCCGCGAGCACCTGAAACTCGATATGTCGAGGGTTCTCCAGAAACTTTTCCATGTAAACCGTGTCATCACCAAATGCTGCCAGCGCTTCGGCCCGCGTCACACCGATCGCACTGGTCAGCGACGCTTCAGTGTTGACCACCCGCATTCCGCGGCCCCCGCCGCCTGCAGCAGCCTTGATGATGAGTGGATACCCGATTTCCCTGGCGAGGCGCAGATTTTCTTCGTTTTCTTCGCCAAGGGGGCCATCGGAGCCCGGGACACAGGGTACGCCGGCTCCTTTCATGGCCTTGATGGCAGCGACTTTGTCACCCATCGTCCGAATGACAGCGTGAGGGGGACCGATAAATATGAATCCACTGTCACTGACCCGTTCGGCGAAGTCTGCGTTTTCAGACAAAAATCCGTAGCCGGGATGGATTGCAACTGCATCCGTCACTTCCGCCGCACTGATAATTGCAGGCATGTTCAGGTAGCTGTCGATCGATGCCGGTGGTCCAATACAGACGGTCTCATCGGCGAGCAGTACATGTTTCTGACTACTGTCCGCGGTCGAATGAACTGCAACGGTTTTGATGCCCAGTTCCCGGCAGGCGCGCTGAATTCTTAACGCGATCTCGCCGCGGTTCGCGATGACGACTTTGTCAAACATCTATTTTTGTATTTGATCAGGTGATAATGAACAGAACTTCACCGAACTCCACCGGATCGCCATTTTCAACCTGAATCGCGGAGATTCGGCCGGCGACATCCGATTCAATCTGGTTCATCATTTTCATGGCTTCGATGATGCACAGTGTGTCACCGACATTAACCTCGTCACCCACCTTGACGAAGGGTTCGGCATTAGGCGACGACGCAGCGTAATAGGTGCCGACCATGGGAGACACGATTTTGTTTCCTTCGGGGCCGTCAGGTATCTGCGGGGCAGCACCAGGGGGCGCTGCTGCCGGAGGTAGCTCGTGGATCGCGGCTGCCGGAGCAGGAGCAGGAGCATACTGTACCGGTGCTCCCGGGGGGTAGCGGCTAATTCGGACCGCTTCCTCGCCTTCTTTGATCTCTATTTCCGCAATGCCCGATTCTTCTAATAACTCGATCAGTTTTTTGACTTTACGGATATCCATTCGACGGTCCTCGCTTAGCCCGAAATTTTTTGCTGCTGAAGGTATTCGTGTGCCGCCTGCAGAGCCAGCTTGTACCCTTGCGGCCCCAAGCCGATTATCGTGCCGAGGGCGACATCGGAAAAAAATGACTTTTGCCTGAATTCTTCCCGCGCATGAACATTACTGATGTGAATTTCGATAAATGGAATATCGACTGCCAGGATTGCATCGCGCAGCGCGAGACTGGTATGGGAAAATGCCCCGGGATTAAATAATATGAAATCCGTACCCTGCTGCTCCTGTTGAATACGGTCTACCAGCTCCGATTCTGAATTACTTTGAAACGAGCTCAGGGTGTGTCCCAAGCTCCGAGCCGCGTCCGCCAGCTCCTGCTCGATTTCCGGCAGGGTTGTGGTGCCATACAGGCCAGGCTCCCGGGTACCGAGTAAATTCAGATTCGGGCCATTGAGCAATAGCAGGGTGGCCATGACAAACGGGCATTATCAAGGGAGATACCCGCAAGTTTATACATTTTCGCAGCAAAAACCAGCAGAATAGCGGGCCGGCCGTTATCCGGAGGCGGCCTCGAGTTCTGAGCCGATTAATGCGCGCGCGGTGGTCGCGTCCATTGTCCCACCCGCGACCCGGTCGCCGATCTCGAGGATGATTCTGAGCTGCTCCAGGTGAAGTTCCCCTAAATGCAGCCAGAGCACCTGTCCATCTTCGGCCGTGAAAACGGTAAACGGCAGGGCGACAAAATCGGCGCCAAATTGCTCCGCAATGTCCATCGCATCCTGTTGCCCCGTCAAAATGGGGTAGGTGATGCCCGACTCAGCTATGAAGGCATCGACTGCATCGAGGCGATCAATCGCAATACCGATGACCTCCAGTGGGTCCTCCTTGCGTTCCTCGTGCAGGGTCTGCAGTAGCGGCATTTCGCGGCGGCATGGCGCGCACCAGGTCGCCCAGAAATTGATGATCAATGGCCGGCCCGACCATTCAGAAATGGACCGCGTGTTACCGCGAAGATCCGGCAGCGAAAATTCGGGCAGTGTTCCGGCCGTGGTTGCCCACTCGGAGCTTGTTTCGACGTGGTCTGCGACGTCGCGCTCCATCCGTACATAGGTGCTGGCGTAAAACCCGCCCAGCAAAAAAATCAAAACCAATGAGATGATGCGGATGGTCCGCAAGAGTCTTGAGGACACTATTTACTGTTGCTCATGATGGGTTTGTCAGGCGCCAGGTCCGAAATCGCTTGTCCCACATGCGCGGAAAATTCCTCCGGAGGCATGAAGCCCACGACCCGGTAGTTCCGCTGTTCCTGTCCATTCGTATCGAAAAAGATAATCGTAGGAGGGCCGAAAATACCGAACCGCTGGAGCAACGCCTTGTCTTCCGCATCATTGGCGGTGACGTCGGCCTGAATAAGTAAGACATCAGCGAGGCTTGAGGTGACTGACTCATCGGTAAACGTGTAGTGCTCCATCTCTTTGCAGGATACGCACCAGTCGGCGTAAAAATCCAGCATGACCGGGCGGCCTTGCCTGGCCGCCTCGGTCAGTTCGAGGTCCAGGTCCGTCACCGTCTTGATGCGCTTGAATTCGATTCCGGCGAACGCACTATCCCCTTTGATAAAGCGCAGAGGCTGCAACGGATTCTCGGCCCCATTCAAGGCGCCGAGAAGCAGCGCAGCGCCATAGACGGTCGCCAGAAGTCCGGCGCCCTTGGCCAGTTTCCGCGGCGGCGTGGCGGTGGTGTCGATTTTCTGAAATGCACCAAGAAAGATGCCCGCCATAAATACCAGAATAGCCCACAGAGCCATAGTGACAGTGCCGGGCAGGATGCGTTCCAGCATCCAGATCGCCAGGGCCAGCATCATGAACCCGAAAGCGCGTTTTATCGAATCCATCCATACCCCGGCTTTTGGCAGCCAGCGCCCGGCAGAAGTCCCGATGACCAGCAGCGGGATGCCCATGCCGATACTCATCGCAAACAGCGCCAATGCACCGCGCACGACATCTCCGAGTTGTGCGATTACGGTCATCGATGCGACCAGTGGGGGGCCGACACAAGTGGTTACGACGAGCGCCGACAATGCCCCCATGATCGCCGTGCCGATAAAAGTACCACTGCGTTGCCGATTGCCTAGCGCGGACAACCTGGTTTGCACCGCCGCCGGCATCTGCATTTCATAGAGACCGAACATCGACATCGCGAGCGCGACAAACAACAGCGCCACGCCGACGATGATCCAGGGTTTTTGCAAGGCGGCCTGTATCTGGCCACCCATCGCACCGAAGGCTGCGCCGGCCAGCGTATAGGTGAAAGCCATCCCCAGAACGTAGGTCAAGGACAGCGCAAATGCCTTGCTCGTGGTTATCTCCTTGCCCTGACCGGCAATGATTCCGGACAGTATCGGTACCATTGGCAGCACGCAGGGGGTAAATGCGAGTAACAGTCCGAGACCGGCGAAAGTCAGCATGATTACGATCAGGTTGCCGTTCATGATCAGGCCGGACAGGCGGTCCTGTTCCGATATGATTTCTTCGCCCGGTCGTCCCGGCCTTGAAAGGTCGGTCGCTGTCGCGACGGGCAAATCGACGTCCAGTGACACGAGTTGCGGCGGATAGCAGATACTATTTTCCTTGCAGCCCTGAAATTCGAGTAACAAGGAAAAGATTCCCCCCGCAGGCGTCGCGCGGGTCAACGGGATTTTTGCTGAGGCGTTATTAAAAAACACTTCGGTGTCGCCGAAATGCTCATCGAAATACGGTGTCCCCGGAGGAATAATCGCCGGACCCGTTTGCGCCAGGGTTCCGGTGGCCGATATCGCAAGACTGTCTCGATAAAGATAATAGCCGTCTTCGATAAACCAGCGGACCTCGATATTGAAGGGATCGAGGAGGGTGACCGACGGCTGAAAGGCCAGATCCGGAGGTAAAGGCTCTTCCCTCAGGCCACCGCCGGCACCCTGGTTCAGCAGATTTCGCAATTTGCCCGTTTGCGCTCGTGGGTCGACGTCGATGGTTGTGGTCCAGACCTGTGGTGGGTAGCACAATCCAATGTCCGCGCAGCCCTGTGAACGCAGATCCAGGGTGACCCGAGTGGTGTCTTTCGCCAGCTCAACGATCGGAATACGGACGGCCGTCCGATTCCGGTAAACTTCCATGTCGCCGAAAAATTCGTCGTAATGGGCTTCCCCTGGCGCGAAGATGGGTTCGCCGATCACCAGTGCATTGGATCCGCTGGCGAAGCTCATTCGGGCCCGGTAGAGATAGTGTCCTGGTTCTATCGTCCAGCGCACGATAATGTCGTTTTCAACCTGCCTCACGTCATAGCGAAAGGCTTCTTCCGGTCTCAGGGGCTCTTCGGTCGATGCGGCCGACGCCACTACGCCGGCTGCGAGGCCGATCGACAAGACGATTAATCTAAAGCTGTGCATAATTTCACTGACAGTTATCACCGGACGGAATTCCTGATCCAATCGAAATAAGCCTTCGATCCGATCGCCAGCGGAATGCCGATGATCTCCGGAACCTCGTAGGGATGCAGGGTCCGGATCATCTCCTCCAGCGCTGGATACTGAGCGGTGGTCGTCTTGATCAACAGCATCAATTCGTCGTCGTCTTCGACGCGGCCCTCCCAACGGTACAGGGATTTAATGCCTGTAACCTGATTTACGCAGGCTGCGAGCCGCTCTTCCAGCAGGGCCGTGGCGATTGCGTTCGCGGCCGCCCGCGTTGGGCAGGTGCACAATACCAGCAGAATATCGGCATCCATTTCTTTAAATCCAGCCAACCACTCCCAAGGGCGCCAAAGCATAACGGCGTGCGGCCCCCCTGTCATAGATGCGTTACACAGTCCGGGAATCGGCCCCAGACGGGCAATCCGGTCAGAATAATCCGCCCGAGGCCTTGAAATTCGAAGCGCCGCCCCTATTATTAGCACTCGTCTCGAAGAGTGCTAATAAAAACCCGGGCCTGGAAGGGCCTCCGGGGCAGATATAGGAGGTTTAACATAATGAAGATCAGACCGCTTCATGATCGGGTGATTATTCGTCGGATGGAAGAAGAGCGCACCTCTCCCGGGGGCATCGTGATTCCGGACAGTGCGACAGAAAAGCCGATTAAAGGCGAAGTTATCGCCGTCGGTAATGGAAAGTTATTGGATTCGGGAGAGATCCGTCAGTTGGATCTCAAGGCCGGCGACAAGGTGCTGTTCGGTAAATACAGCGGCACCGAGGTCAAGGTCGATGACGAAGAGCTGTTGGTCATGAAAGAAGATGACGTTATGGCGGTCATCGAGGACTAACGGAATTCGCAAACACATAAGTACACACGAATAGACACACATAAAATAGGAGCAGGCAAATGGCTGCGAAAGAAGTGAAATTTAGCGACGAGGCGCGTCAGCGCATGTTCGCTGGGGTCAATATTTTGGCGAATGCCGTCAAGGTAACCCTCGGCCCGAAAGGCCGGAATGTGATTTTGGATAAGAGTTTTGGTGCGCCAACCGTCACGAAAGACGGCGTTTCCGTAGCGAAGGAAATCGAGCTCGACGACAAGTTCGAAAACATGGGCGCACAGATGGTCAAGGAAGTGGCTTCACAGACCTCCGATGTCGCCGGTGACGGCACGACAACGGCGACTGTGCTTGCCCAGTCGATCCTGAAAGTCGGCCTGAAGGCGGTTGCCGCCGGCATGAATCCGATGGATCTGAAGCGCGGCATCGACAAGGCCACGACCGCGATCGTGACCGAACTCGAAAAGCTGTCCAAGCCCTGTGAGGACAACAAGGCGATTGCCCAGGTTGGTGCGATCTCGGCCAATGCAGATGAGGCGATCGGCGAGATCATTGCCAATGCGATGGGCAAGGTCGGCAAGGAAGGCGTGATTACCGTCGAAGAAGGCTCGGGTCTTGAGAATGAGCTGGATATTGTTGAAGGCATGCAGTTTGATCGGGGCTACCTGTCGCCGTATTTCATCAATACCGCCGAGAGCCAGAGCGTCGAGCTGGAAAACCCTTACATCCTTTTGTTCGACAAGAAAATCTCCAATATCCGGGACATGTTGCCGCTGCTGGAAAGCGTTGCAAAAGCAGGCCGGCCATTATTGATTATCGCTGAAGACGTCGAAGGTGAAGCCCTCGCGACGTTGGTCGTCAATAATATTCGCGGGATCGTCAAGGTTGCGGCGGTCAAGGCGCCCGGATTCGGTGACCGGCGTAAAGCCATGCTCCAGGATGTGTCTGTGCTGGTCGGTGGTCAGGTGATATCCGAGGAAGTCGGCCTGAGTCTCGAAAAAGCCAGTCTGGACGACCTCGGCGATGCCAAGAAAGTTCAGATCACCAAGGAAAATACGACGATTATCGACGGCGCGGGCAACACCAAGGAAATTCAGTCTCGCGTCGAGCAGATTCAGCGTGAAATCGAGGATTCTTCGTCGGACTATGATCGCGAGAAGCTGCAGGAGCGTGTTGCTAAGCTCTCCGGCGGCGTAGCCGTGATCAAGGTCGGCGCTGCGACCGAGATCGAAATGAAAGAGAAGAAAGCCCGGGTCGAAGACGCGTTGCATGCGACGCGTGCCGCCGTTGAAGAGGGCGTTGTGCCGGGCGGTGGCGTGGCTTATATCAGGGCCAACGCGGTATTGACCGATCTCACTGGCGCTAATGATGACCAGAAGGTCGGTATCAATATACTGAGTCGCGCCCTGGAAGAACCGCTGCGTCAGATCGTCGTGAATGCAGGTGAAGACGGTTCGGTGATTCTGAACAAGATCTCCGAAGGCGAAGGCGATTATGGTTACGACGCGGCCACCGGGAAATTTGGTGCGCTGATTCCTCTGGGCATCATCGATCCGACCAAGGTGGCGCGAGCAGCTTTGCAGAACGCGGCTTCGATCGCCGGTCTGCTGCTGACCACGGAAGCCATGGTCGCGGATGCACCGCAGGATGACGTCGCCGGACCACCGATGCCTGATATGGGTGGTATGGGCGGCATGATGTAGGTTGTCGGTTGTTCAGAGATTGATGTCTCGATAAAAGCCCCGCATAACGCGGGGCTTTTTTTTTGCCGTCGAGACTGTTCGAATGGTCACCTATGAACGTGGACTCATTTGATGTATCCGAACTGCCGGACTGCCTTAAGGATACCGTGTTGGCGTGGCTCCAGCACAATTCCGAGGTATCCGCGATTTGCGGGGCCGTGGAGGCCGATCCTGAACTGAAATCCCATCTGCCTCGTGTTATCGCCTGCAGTCCGTATGTTGGGGATATTTTGGACAGGTATCCGGAGATGTTTTCCGAGCTTATCGAGTCAGGCAGGCTGAATAGAGCGCTTGCCGACGGCGAGATGGCGAGTCTATTTCGCGCAGCCCTGCCGAAGAAACTCACGGACCCGGAATTCCAGAGCCGGCTCAGGCGACTCAGGCATCGGGAGCTGATCAGGATTGCATGGCGGGACCTGGTCGAGAGGCCGCCGCTGATAGAAGCGCTTGCCGAACTGTCCGCACTCGCCGATGCCGCAATTCGCTTTGCACTGGACCGGGCGACGTCAGAACTAGAGCCGCGTTATGGAACACCGACGGCCGAGGATGGCGCCGAATCGAAATTTGTCGTTTTAGGGATGGGCAAACTGGGCGGCAGAGAACTGAATTTTTCGTCCGATATTGATCTTATATTTTTGTTCTCAGAGCATGGCACGACGAATGGTTCTCGCTGTGTCAGCAACGAGGAGTACTTTCGCCTCCTCGGTCAGGCGATTGTCGGCACCCTTAGCAAGAGCACCAGCGATGGATTTGTTTACCGGGTTGATGTGCGATTGCGGCCGTTCGGTGACAGCGGGCCGTTGGCTGTCAGCATCCCGGCCCTTGAAACATATCTGGCGCAACATGGCCGGGACTGGGAACGTTACGCCTATATTAAGGCCAGGGTTATCAACGAATGGAGCGGTGCTGCAAATTTGTACCATGAGGTTTTGCGGCCGTTCGTATATCGACGCTACATTGATTTTGGTGTCTTCAGTTCCTTAAGGGATATGAAGACACTGATCGAAGCCGAGGTGCAGCGCAGGGATTATCAGCAGAATATTAAATTAGGTCGGGGTGGAATTCGGGAGGTTGAGTTTATCGTTCAATCGCTGCAGTTGGTTCGAGGAGGAACCATAACCGAGTTGCAGGATCGTGAGCTGCTATCCGCGCTGGGGAAACTTATCCGCCCCGGTGGTCTTCCGGAGTCCGTCGCTGATGAATTAAGGGAGGCCTACTGCTTTCTCCGCCGGGTCGAGAATCACCTGCAGGCGATAAATGATCGTCAGACTCACGATATTCCGTCCGATGAAATCAACAGGTCGCGGCTTGCACTGGCCATGCGTTATCCGGACTGGTCGGCGCTGGAAGACGCGTTGGCGGAACAACGGGAAAAAGTATCCGGTCACTTTCAGAATATCGTATTTCGTGTCGACGATGAACCGGAGTCTGCCGCATCGTTGACAAAAGCATGGATGACGAGCGCGGTCGATGAGAATTTCGAAATGGTTTTGACAGAGTTGGGTTACCCCGGTGATTCCGGTGTGGCTGAGCGCCTGAACACATTCCGGACCAGTGGATTTTTTCAGCGGCTGGATGAGCCGGGACGGCAACGGCTCAATACCCTGATGCCTGCACTGATCACCGTGGCTGCGGATCAGGATGAGCCGGCCGAAGCGTTGATCGGCGCATTGGTTGTCATCGAAGCCATTGGACGTCGGTCGGCGTATTTCGCGCTGTTGAATGAGAATCCGGACGCGTTGAAGCGATTGGTGCGCCTATGCGGCATGAGTGATTTCCTCGTTCAGCAAGTTGCATCTCATCCTTTGTTACTCGATGAACTATTAGATCAAAGAATTTTTCAAGAGGCGCCTTCACACGAGGATTTACAGCGTGAATTTTCGACTAGAGTCCATACGAAGTTGGTCGATGATCCGGAAAAACAGCGACATGAGTTGCTTAATTGTCAGCAGGCGGCGGTGTTTCGGGTCGCGGTCGCGGATCTCAGTGGCATTCTGCCCTTGATGAAAATAAGCGATCGCCTGACGGAGATCGCGGAATTGGTATTGCGGGCCGCACTAGAAATTGCCTGGTCGGAACTTACCACTCAGTATGGAGCCCCGCAGTGCAACGACCAGAATAAAAATCGAGATGTACATTTTGCGATCGTTGCGTACGGAAAATTAGGAGGACTTGAACTGGGCTACGGTTCGGACCTGGACCTTGTTTTCCTTCATGATTCAACCGGGGACGGGCAAAATACCGACGGTGAAAAATCTTTGGATAATTCCGTGTTTTTTGTTCGCCTTACGCGGCGAATTATCAATATCCTGATGAGCCCGACGAGTTCAGGAAATCTTTATGAAGTGGATACACGGCTTCGTCCCAGTGGTAAATCGGGGTTACTGGTCTCAAGTGTATCGGCTTTTGATCGTTACCAGCGCGAGGACGCATGGACCTGGGAACACCAGGCACTGTTGCGCGGGCGTGTCGTGGCCGGCGGTGGGTTAATGCAGTCATCGTTCGACGATTTGAGGAACCGCATCCTGACTCGATATGTCAATCGGGACACGCTTAAGGCTGACGTTATGGAGATGCGTACGCGGATGCGACACGAACTGGGGCAAGGGGATACGGAATTGTTCGATTTGAAACAGGATATTGGCGGCGTGACTGATATTGAATTTATCGTCCAATACCTGGTGCTACGGGAAGCACTGAACAACCCCGATTTGATACGGTATTCAGACAATATTCGTCAACTGGAGGCGCTCTCGAAGAGCGAGATACTCGCGGCTGATGATGCGGAGATTCTGGCGGATGCGTACCGGGAGTACCGGCGAAAAATCCATCGCCTCGCTCTTGCCGGCAAGCCACGTCTTGTACGACGGTCTGATGTAAAGACGATATCCGAGAGTGTTACAGAAATCTGGAGGCGAGTGTTTGCTTGACAGCGATTTCGGATTGCGGACAGCAATTGCCATTATAATCGCGCGGTAAAAATCTAATAGATAATGCTAAATCAGCTTATTTATATCATTTCAGGAGCAGGATATTGACGGACAGGACAGGCGATGTCGAAAAGAAACTGATTCAGCCGAATGCGGAGAATAAGTATACGGTTGTGAGGTCGGATTTGCCGTTATCCTGTCCGATGCCGGGCATGTATTTGTGGAATTCACATCCAAAGGTGTATTTGCCGGTCGAAAAGGAAGGCGCTTCAAAATGCCCTTATTGCGGCGCTTTATATACTTTGGTGAATTAAGCGGCCAGTACCTTTTCGTAGACCTCGATCATGCCGTCAACCATATGTTTTGGGAGGAAGTTCGCATTGATGTGCTGAACGCCTGCTTCGGCCATCTTTAATGCCTCAGTTCGATTTTCGAGGTTTGAGGCTATCGCGTTGCCGAGTGCTTCCGGATCACGATTCGGTACGAGGTATCCGGTTTTTCCATGGATGACCATTTCTTTTATGCCCCCGGCATCCGAAGCCACTATGGGGAGTCCGACAGCAAGTGCTTCAAGAATTGACGTGCCCAGTCCTTCCGTCCAGCTAGACGACGCGTACAAGTCTGCCGTTTGCAACAAATTTGGTACATCTGGTCGTTGGCCCAGCAAGGTCACGACCTGTGTCAGCCCCAGTTCAGAAATTACTCGCTCTATCTGCGGCCTCAGCGGGCCTTCTCCAGCGATTAGAACACGTGCCGTCGGAAATCGGTCAATAAAAAATGGAACCGAGCGGATCAGGTTTTCAATATCTTTGTGGCCCACTAAAGCACCAGCGGAGAAAATTAACGGGGCGTCTTCGTCTACTCCGATTTCTGCGCGGCTTAGCGGTTCTACAGCGAGCAAATCAGGGTCTGATACAGTCATATACCATGGTGCGCTGACGAGCGGGTACGCCATAGTTCTCCAGCACCTCGTCCACCCGCCTGGAAACGGGGATGAACTGATCCGGTAAACTGTATTTCCAGCGATTGAGCCAGGACCCCTTCGGTTGATAATCAATTCGCCTCGATACAACGGCTTTACCGCACCCGGCAAATTTCTTCCCTAAGCATGCAAACGTATGAGCGTGACTGGAATGAGCGTGAAGAATATCGATATTGTGCTCGCGAACGATTTTGCCAAGCTGACGCATGCTGAATATATCTCCTTCCGAGCGCATCGGCACCGCGAATTTTTCTACGGGCGCCCCCCCATGGTCATCGGCCAGAATCGCGCTGTTTGGCTTGCCGGCAATGGCTACCTCATGGCCGCGTTGCGCAAGTTCCTCAATGAGCCAACTCGCTTGTTGCTCTCCGCCGCGCCATCCGGTTTGCTCGTCGACATGGAGTATCTTCATAATGGAAGGGCCGATCCTGATGGCTCTATTGCTTTCGGGTGAGTTCAGTTGGAAATCGGCGAGTTTAATCTATTTGTGCGAAATTTACCCGCGAGCCGAACCGTTGTTCGAGCCCGGGTAAGAAAGGTATCATTTGGCGCTAAACAAATGGGCCGCAGGCCCATCGATACAGAAGGCGCCTATATCAAGTGCCCGTATTATGGATTTTGTTAGTAAATTGATTGGTCAGTCAGTCTCGTTGAGCTTTCCAGCGACATCGAGCCATTCCGGTTTTCCTACGTGATGGCTAGAAACGGAATACACATCGCACACATTAATCTTGCCCGGGGATTCCGCGGCGGCGAGCGACAGACTCAACTTCTCGTCGAAGGACTCGCGAGCCGAGGGTGGCACCAGAAACTGGTCGTGCGTAAGGACGAGTCACTTGCGAAACGCTGTGCAAATATCGACGGCGTTGAACTTCAGACTGTGCCAGGGCAATGTAATCAGTGCAGCATCTGCGCTCAACGATGTTGGCCTGGTTCATGTTCATGAAGGCCGTGCAATACAGGCAGGATATCTGAATCAGAAATTGCGGGGAATTCCATACATTGTAACTCGGCGCGTGCAAAAAGGACCGCGTCATGATCCACTGACCAAAGCGATGTACCGGCGGGCCGCGTTAGTCGTTGCCCTATCAAAAGCCATTAGCGCATCCATAGTCGCACTAGATGGTCGATTGACCTGCGATGTTGTTCCCGATTGCAGTAGCCGGTTGGAAACAAACGTTGAGAATGTGCGGTTGCTCCGAAAGCAGTTTGGTGAAGGCTTTGTTGTTGGACATATTGGAGAACTCGATGATTCTCACAAGGGCCAACTTCAAATTCTCTCGATTGCGAAGCGACTGGCCGGCAAAATTCCTGATCTGACCTTCGTTATGGTAGGCAGCGGCAAGGATGGGAAAATGTTGAAGCGGGAAGCGAGTGATCTACCGAATGTGGTTTTCTCTGGGCAGGTGGATAATGTTGGTGATTATCTTGCTGCCTTTGATGCTTTTCTTTATCCCTCCCGACATGAGGGTTTTGGATCGATTCTTTTGGACGCCCTGACGTTCGGTCTGCCTATTGTGGCATCAGCGGTCGGCGGTATTCCTGAATTGATTGACGACGGTAAAAATGGTTATCTTTGTGAATTGGATAACCCCGACACTCTTTCAGAGGCCGTTCTCAATCTTTATCGAAATCCAGATCTTCGGGATCGTATTAGCCGCGCGAATGTAAAAAAAGCGGCGGCGTATTCTCAGGATCAGATGACCGGACGTTACGTAGCGATATATGAACGCCTTGTTAAAGATCGAGTTTCAGAAGGTATCGCTATATGATTATTGTTACCGGTGGCGCCGGCTTCATCGGCAGCAACATCGTAAGGTGTTTGAACGCCGCTGGTGTCAGTGATGTTCTGGTCGTTGATGATCTGGAGGACGGCCGCAAGACGTTCAATCTGTCGGACTGCGATTTGATCGACTATCTGGATAAGGATGATTTTCTGGCCCGGGTTAAGGCCGGTGATCATTTCACAAGCGATATCAGGGGCGTATTACATCAAGGAGCCTGTACCGATACGACAGAGTGGGACGGACGATTCATGATGCAAACTAATTTCGAGTATTCGAAACATCTATTGCATTTTTGCTCAGATTTCCAAATTCCATTGGTGTACGCATCATCCGCCTCGGTTTATGGAGCTGGCACGGAGTTCAGTGTTGAGCGACGTTGCGAAAATCCGATAAACGCATACGCATTTTCCAAACTCCTGTTTGATCAATATGTGCGTCATGTGCGGGCGGATCTTCGGACTCCAGTGGTCGGGTTGAGATATTTCAATGTCTACGGTCCGGGTGAGGCGCATAAGGGCGGAATGGCGAGTGTCATTTATCATTTCCATCATCAACTCTTGAATGGAGACGAAGTGCGCCTGTTCGAGGGCAGTGGTGGATACGGGGATGGTGAACAGCGTCGTGACTTCATCCATGTCGATGATATTGCAGCAGTCAATCTTTGGATGCTCGATCATCCGGAATGTTCCGGCATCTTCAATCTCGGTACTGGAGTAAGCCGAAGTTTCAATGACGTAGCCAATGCGGTTATTCGTTGGCATGGCCATGGCAGCATCAAATACATACCGTTTCCGGAGAGTCTTACGGATAGCTATCAGAGTTTTACCGAAGCTGATATATCGGGTTTGCGGGACTCAGGGTACAGCGATGAGTTTCTGAGTATTGAGGATGGGGTACATCGGTATCTGGAGAAGCTCTAGAAAATTTTGGTCTCATAAGTTAAAGAGTCGGACCCTGATTTATCTGTGATTCATAGCGATTTTGTCGGCGAGTAAAAAAATGGGGTCGGACCCCGAATTCCGGAATACCACGCGGGAGAAGGTTCTGATTGTCGGGCCATCCTGGGTCGGCGATATGGTTATGGCCCAGGCGCTGTTTAAATTACTGCGCGAGCAGAATCCCGGGATCATCATTGATGTCATCGCACCGGCATGGTCGGAGCCATTGCTGGCACGAATGCCAGAGATTCGGCGTACTGTCATCATGCCCATCGGTCACGGCAAACTTGGTCTTTCAAAACGTTTTCGAATCGGACGCGAAATGCGGGCGATGGGATATCAACGCGCGATCGTCATTCCTCGCTCGATGAAATCTGCGTTGGTGCCGTATTTTGCGGGCATCCCGTGGCGGACCGGCTTTCGCGGGGAATGGCGTTATGGATTGCTCAACGACGTTCGGAGGCTCGATCGAACGATACTGGACCAGACGATTAAACGTTTTCTTGCTCTCGGATTGCCGGCAGGTACATCGATTTCCGATCCGATCAGGCCGACGCTGACGGTAGATGAAAAGAACCGCGTGGAACTGATCGAGCGCCTGGAACTTGATGGCAGCGGCTCAGCTATCGCGCTGATGCCGGGTGCGGCATTCGGGCCGGCCAAATGCTGGCCAATCGATTCGTTCGCGAACTTGGCCGCGGATTTGATATCCAGCGGTTCGCGGGTGTGGATTCTGGGTTCTGAAAGCGAGGTGGCTGTTGGCGAAGAAATTCGGCAACGGGCTGGAGACGCCGTCAGGAACCTGTGCGGAAAAACACGCTTAGAGGATACGATCGATGTTCTCTCGGCTGCCCGTGCGGCGGTGACTAATGATTCAGGCTTGATGCATGTGGCAGCCGCGGCGGGTACTCATGTGGTAGCGATCTATGGGTCGAGTTCACCGTCCTTTACACCGCCACTCACGGCACAGAATACGATTTTCTATCTCGATCTGGAGTGCAGCCCTTGTTTCCGCCGTGAATGCCCGTTGGGCCACCTTCGTTGTCTGCGGGACATCACGCCAAAAATGGTTTTCGCTGATATCCAGAGACTGCTGCTCGGTAATTAGGCGGCGTTCCGTAGCACGTTGATCGGTGCCAATTCCGGAAACCTGCTGTTTTCGAGTCGCGTCAGGCAGGTCCAGATGAACGCGTGCTGACCAGAAAGGCAAGCGTGGCTGACACCGTCCGCGAAAACCATCCATGCCGAGTAGGGCCGAAACTGAATTTCCTCGTATCCGAGCGGGTCTTGCTGAAACTCCGGCGTGTCTTTCATGTAATTATGGAATCGGCGCATAACCCGGTCATAAGGGGTGCTGTCCAGGACCTTGGCTTTGGGCAGGCCTATCCGGCTGATGCCATTGATTGCCGAGGTCCGCAATTTGTCCAGGATGTTTTTATCCAGCCGGCCGATATGGCCCTTCGGCCCGCTGAGCCCAGCACGTTCACCATACCGCTCAAAAACTTCCCGGAAGGATCCTTTTGTTGCCCAGACTCGATCCCTCGACAAATTCGCATTGATTACGAATCTCAGGATTCGATCACCATTGGTTGCCCCATAGGTGCCGGCGTCGACATGAATCAACTCACTGCTGGCGTGAGCCTTTAAATTTCGGTCCTTTTCCTCGACCGGGCGAAAGCTGCTGGTTCCGATCGTTGCGTCTTGAATTAAATTTGGCGTCGCCTTTTCGAGAAAATTCACGATGACTTCACTTTGCGACGTCAATACGCGATACGCCAAATCATAAATCGGCGCGCTCTTATCGAGTCCACTGACGCTGTCAGATTCCGGGTGGTAGCTCGCGTTTTTTCTTTTTAACTGATCCGGCAATTCATCGCGCATACGAGAAAGATCGCTCTCATCGGCGAGGGGAACCGGGCACTCCGGAAAATAGACGATATTGCCCTGTTCCAGTGCATCTGAAATTTCGAATGGACCCGCCGATTCGAGTCTTGATTGATCAAAGGTTTCCAGCATTTCTCACCACCCGAGTGGGCATAAGTCCGTACCGTCATTTGGGGGCAAATCTTAACCCAAGCTGGAATCGGGTGCGACATTCGGTCTGGGATCGCCGCGGTGGGTTTGGGTTGCCCCGGACTCTGCCGAAGGCTCAAGCACCTTGCGAATGTTTTGTGCAACGGCATCGACTTCAATCATATTCATTGCATCCGGATGCCGAACGCGTTCCCCCCAGCGCACCTCGCTGACAGACTTGTTAAACTCTTGTCGCACCGCCTGCGGATATTCGTTGACCAGAAATTCTTCGCTGAAGTAGGGGCGTGCCCGGTCCGGATTCGTAGTCGCGTAAAGCCCGATGACCGGAGTACGGACTGCCGTGGCCATGTGTGCGGGCCCGGAATCCGGACAAATCAACAAGTCTGCGGACTCAATGATCGCCAGCAACTGTTTCAGTGATGTCCGACCGATCAAATTGGTGATGGGGCAGGATGCAGCTGACTCGATTGCTTCGCCGTATTTTCGCTCATAGTCTGAAGGACTGCCGGTCAGGACTACATGTGCTCCATATCTTTTGTGAAGATGCACTGCAACCTCAGCGTAATTTTTTGCCGGCCAGTTCCTATAGTTGCGAAATCTTTGGTTACTGCAGGGGCTGATTACGCAAAGAGGGCGCGGGCCCGAAATCAGTTCCGCAGCCCGTTTCCGGTCTGGCTCCGATACCGGAATATCCCAGCGGTAGACCCTGTCGCGCAGCCCAAGAGTCTCGGCAAAGCCGAACAGTCCGTCCATAACATGCTGCCTGGGTTCCGGCGCAATTCTTTGATTCGTAAAAAGCCACTGCCTGTCTTTTGCTCGAAATTTGTCGAAGCCGATGCGAACGTCTGCACGCACGAAACAACTCACAATATTGGCCCGCATCGACGGGTGCATGTGGAGAAGTACAGGAAACCGGCGTCCAGCCAAATTACGATAGACGTCGATGTAACCGGAGGAGCCCTTTGATTTGTTCAGAATGATAAACTCGATGTCATCAATACCTTTGAACAACTCGTATTCGATCGCACCGATGATCCAGGTTATTTTCGTTTCCGGCCACGCGGCCTGAATGGTTCTTACCACTGGCAGGGTATGGCAGCAATCTCCAATGGCTGAGATTCGAATCATGCAGATTGCGGACGGTTCGAGAATGTGCAAAAACTCCTGTTTGAAAGGCCTGAATCGTGGCTAGACGTGTCGAATCAATCGATGATAGCAGGATCGTATACGATCCATCATTGGTCGCTAATATTCACGATGTTGAATTCGATCAGGGTGCCTGGCCAGAGGCACCGACCGCGCCCGGTTATTCCGGTGGTCGCGGTAAAACGCTTTTTATCGGTGACGATAGGAACAAGTGGGTGCTGCGCCACTACTATCGGGGAGGGTTTACGGGCAACTGGCTGAAGGATACATTTCTTTGGCTCGGAGAAACGCGGACGCGACCCTTCCTCGAATGGCGGTTGCTTGAACGCCTGGTTGCTTTGAGTTTACCGGTCCCGCATCCTGTGGCCGGCCGCTACGTTCGCCACGGGCCTCTCTATACAGCAGATCTGATTACCGTCTTGATTCCCAATGTTGTTCCGTTGTCTACGCGTTGGGCGGCGGGTCCACTCGACGCTGAGCTATGGGGCAGGGTAGGAGAACTGGTCGCTCGTTTCCACGCCGCCAATGTTTATCATGCGGACCTGACGGCGCATAACATTCAGATCAATAGTCGGGAAGAACTGTTCCTGCTGGATTTTGATCGGGGCCGGATCCGGTCGGCCCGGGGTTCATGGCGAGCCAGAAACCTGAATCGGTTGCAAAGGTCGCTGCGTAAAATCAGTCGTGATGGTTCGTGCGAGTTTTCAGACAGGGAATGGCATTGGGTACTCGCCGGCTATCAGAAAAAAATAAGCGGTTAGCCTGAGTTCGCTTTGTTGGAATTAATATATGGGTCCGGAAATGGCTCTGGCCTGCCCTTGAAGCGCCGATGAATCCAGTAATACTCGTCTGGCGCCAAGCGAATATTTTTCTCCAGTAATTTATTTATTCGTAACGCGTCAGCGGCAGGGTCATCCGTTGGAAAATCGTCCAGCGCTGGATATATCTCGGCGGAATAGCCTGCATCATCAGCAAGACGCCGGGGCACATAGAAGTGTACAGCTGCCTTGCTGAGGCGTGCAATATGTGTCAAAGCCGTGTTGGTCATCGCTGGTTCGTCGAAGAACGTAACCAGTGCGCTGTACTTGCCGTTGTAGCTCTGGTCGGACGCATACCAGATCGTTGATCCTGCTTTCAGGTCCCGAATCATTTTCCGTACGTCATCTTTGGTAATCAGATTTTCGGCGGCCCCACCTCTACCACGGCGCACCAGTTGGTCGACCAGGGAGTTTCGCATCGGCCGGTAAACCGCAGCATCGATCGGCACGTTGAGTCGTACGGCTCGACCGGTCAACTCGGTGGCTGAGAAATGGCCGCTGCAAACGACGACACCGTGGCCGTTGCGCAACGATTTCTGAATATTTTGAAGTCCGCTCAACTGAACCAGGTCCAAGAGTTTCTCGTCGCTTAACCACCACGCCAACGCTAATTCGAATACCCCCATTCCGAGAGATTCGAAGTGTTTGCGTAGCAGTTTCCGTATCTCGGTATCGTCAAGGTCAGGGAAACAGAGCCGCAAATTTACAGCGGCAATTTTTCGTCGCTCCGAGAGGACTCGGCACAGGATTCGCCCCAGTGCGCGGCCAAGCTGCATTTGCCGCCGGTATGGCAGGAAAGCCAGAATCCGGAGAATGAGTACACCGGCCCACAATAGCCAAAATCTTGGCTGCCAGAATCGATACAGCGGAATATCTGCTGAATCCTTATTGGCGTTGACGTCGTTAATCAGCGATACCTATTTTGGGGACATCGGAAAGTGTGGTATTCCACGGGATGATTTGTGTACACACGCAATTAACGTATATTCAAGGAATCAATCTCAGGCTTCAGAAATCATGGTAGATTTCTGCAAAACAGTAGCAGGTTTCTTGAGGTAGAAAAAGAGACTTGGAGCCTTCACCTTGAGGACAGGGCGCGTATACCATTGGCGACCGGCAGGGTTCGCAGCGCTGGAAAGCCGATAATTGCCGGCGCCGGTTACGGAAACAAGGATGTGCTGAATTTCATGATCATTGGACGACTACCGATAGCCTTATTGTCGTTTTTATGTGCAATGCCATTGATGGCAGAGTCATTGCCGCGGCCCGCCGGGCTCGAGCCCGACATCGCATTCTGGCGCCGAGTGTTTACGGACGCCACCAGCCAGCAGGCCTTGATCCACGATAATCGTAATCTCGACGTTATTTACGAAAAGATTGATCTGCCACTGGATTCGACGTCGAAACAACGACGTCGAATCTCCGAGCGCGCCCGCGAAAGATACCGCAACATCTTGAATCATCTGGCCGACGGAAACCGGCAAGGCCTGACCTTTGAAGAACGACGCGTGTTGGCCCTGTGGCCAGATGATGTGAGTAATGATGCGCTGCGACAAAGCCGCCAGTCAGCTTCGATTTCAGCAGGGGCTGGCCGACAGATTTCGTGACGGCTACGTGAAATCGGGTCTGTGGAAGGACTACATCCGGTCCGAGCTCCGGGAAGCAGGTGTTCCGGAAATTCTGGCGGCGTTGCCCCACGTTGAGTCTTCATTTAATCCCGAGGCCCGTTCCTATGTCGGCGCTGCGGGTTTGTGGCAATTTACGCGGTCGACCGGCCGCAGATTCATGCAAATAGATCACGTCGTTGATGAGCGGCGTGATCCATTCTTGTCTAGCTCAGCCGCCGCCCGTTTGCTGGCATACAACTATTCGATTCTGAAATCCTGGCCTCTGGCGATTACGGCGTATAACCATGGCGTTGGCGGAATGCGCCGTGCGGCCAGAGAGACGGGGAACCGATGATATCGAGGTCATACTGCGCAACTACAGGGGTCGATCATTCGGTTTCGCATCCCGGAATTTTTACGTTGCGTTCCTGGCCGCGAGTGATATCGATCAGGACGCAGATGCGTATTTTGGCGAACTTGAACAGCAGCTTCCCCGGCCGGAAATTGTTGTGGCGCTTCCGGATTTCGTGGCGGTGGAAACCCTGGCAAATACTTTCAGTGTATCGATCGATACACTGAAGGATCACAATCCCGCGCTGCTCCGATCAGTTTGGAGTGGTACAAAATTTGTGCCACGGGGATTTTCGTTGCGATTGCCGGTTGTAGCTACCGGGATCAATGCAGATGTCGTATTGGCGAGGATTCCGGCAAACCAGCGCTACAGTGCTCAAACGCCCGATTTGCAGCACAAAGTGGAACGCGGGGACAGCCTGTCGGTCATCGCCACACGATACCGTACCAGTGTGTCTGAACTGATGACCTTGAATAACCTCAAAAGCCGGCATCGGATTCGGGTCGGGCAGACTCTGAACCTGCCGTATCGCGGATCGGCATCGATGGTCGCCATTGCAAAGGGCACGGATACCTATGTGGTTCAGCATGGCGACACCGTTAGCCTGATCGCCAGGCGTGCCGGCATCGGTGAATCTGAATTGCTGGCCATTAATTCCCTGCCGGACCGGAATCGCATTTATCCTGGACAACAGCTGATACTGATTTCGGAGGTCAGCGAGATAGCTGTTACTCGATCCGCGCCGGCGAATGATAGCGACGAGATAATTGCGTCGGCGCCAGCGCCGGATGTCTCGACGCCGATTTCTGCCGACTTAAGGCTTATATCGGCGGTGGATGACGCCAGCGCGGATACTCTGCCGGTCGAGGATACTGTGATTATCGTACCTCGCCCAATGGCGGTAGCGGACGAACCTGTCGAACCGGTGACCGATGGAGTCGGGCAGCCGGCTGAACAAGGTGCTGAGAGCGTTTTGTTGGCCGATCCAAGCGACTACTTTGTCGCTGCGGATGGCACAATTGAAGTGCAGGCAGCAGAAACCCTTGGGCATTACGCGGACTGGCTTGACGTCAGTACGCAACGATTGCGAGATTTGAACGGCTATTCATTTCGGCGGCCGGTTGTTATCGGTCAACGTCTCCGGTTGGAATTCTCTGTTGTCGACCGGGAAGAATTTGCTGCCAGGAGATTCAGATACCACCGTGAGCTGCAGGAAGCCTTCTTTACCCGTTATCGCATCACCGATACTCAGATCCATCGACTGCGTCGTGGGGAGTCTCTTTATGTGCTAACTCTCCGGCAGTATAAAGTACCGGTGTGGCTCCTGCGCCAGTACAACCCCGACCTGAATCTTAATCGCGTGCAGACTGGTGCAGAGATCGTTTTTCCGAAAATTGAACTGGTGAGTGGACCAGAGAGTACCGTTTCGGAGATCGCCGATGCGATTTAGCCGATTGAGCAGGCTCTTAGTTTCGGCCGTGATACTGCTGGTCTGCCTGTTCGCAGGCAATCCCGCGAATGCATCGGAATCTGAATTCGCCGATCGGATTTTGATCAATAAATCGGAA